>Ga0315270_10001901_pt1 | contig 11125 bp, 12 predicted proteins | sample C1_bottom_MG_FD_204932 | JGI IMG/M metagenome (GOLD analysis project Ga0315270, IMG submission 204932) | Sediment microbial communities from Yellowstone Lake, YNP, Wyoming, USA - C1_bottom | ecosystem: Environmental > Aquatic > Freshwater > Lake > Sediment | place: USA: Wyoming | collected... | reverse complement strand
CTCCTGCCTAAAAATAAGGCAGAGCCAGTAAAACACCTGGGTCAATTTTGGATCGGCAGAACCTCTATAAGTGGGTCAGTTTTCGGTCGGCGCCAACACCCAAGGACTATTCCAAGGTGCCAGTGGCTGCCAAGCCAGTGCCCGCTTTGGGCGAGCCATTGCCGGGCGACCTGGGTCCAGCCATCGTGCATGCGCAGCGCAACGCCGGCGCATACACCTCTCCCGCGCAAACTGGGCGCATTGCACAGCCAGGCGATGCCGAGGAGGCAGCACGCTCAGCAGTTTTCTTTCGCAGCAATGCGGTGAAGGCAACACAATCGCCCACTGCGAGTACGGCAATGCCCGAGCCGGTATCGGGCAACCAGCCGTTCAATCCGATGGCCTCTGCCGTCGCGTCGGCGCAGCCGACCGACCCGACGGCGGTGCAGAACCGGCAAGAGCAGAAACAAGCGTTCGTGGCCACTGCGGGTGATACCGCCACACGTAATCCCGCCAGCCTGCAATTGCCGGCCTCACCCTACCAAGTGATGGCGGGCACCATCATTCCGGCGGCGCTGGTGACGGGCATCAACTCCGACTTGCCGGGGCAGGTCATCGCCAACGTCACGGAAGCCATTTACGACACGGCCACGGGGCGCTTCCTGCTGATCCCGCAGGGATCGCGGCTGATCGGCCGCTACGACAGCCAGGTGGCCTTCGGCCAGCGGCGCGTGCTGCTGGTGTGGACGCGCTTGATCCTGCCCGACACCTCATCAATTTCGCTCGATCGACTACCCGGCATCGACCCGGCGGGCTATGCCGGGCTGGAGGATGGCGTCGATTGGCATTGGAATCGCATCCTTGCCGGTGCTGCGTTGTCCACGCTGCTCGGAGTCGGTGCCGAACTGGCTGCGCCTGATCGCAGCGGCAGCGATGGCAAGGTCATCATCGCCACGCGCCAGAGCGCGCAGGACACGGTGAACCAGGTCGGTCAGGAGATCACCAAACGCAATGTGAGCGTCCAGCCGACGCTCACTATCCGGCCTGGCTTCCCGATGCGGGTAATGGTGAACAAGGATCTGATCCTGCGGCCGTACCAGCCGCTGTTCTTCCAGAGGGGATCGTCGCAATGAGCATGTCCACCAGCAAGCTGCGGCTGGGGCCGCTGCCCAAAACCGCGACCGTCAAAGTCACCATTGCGCTCACCACCGCGTTGAAGGCCGATTTGGAACGCTACGCCGCGCTGCATGCTCAGACCTACGGCGAGCCGATTGATGCCGCGACGTTGATTCCGCACATGCTCGAAGCGTTCATGACACGGGATCGCGGCTTCAAGAAGAGCAAGGCGAAGTGATTCACAACCACGCCGCGCGAGCGCAATCGGAATACGCTCATGCACGCCTGAGCGAGTTTTCAATAGATGCCGGAAAGATCACCATCACAGGACCGCATTTATATCGGCCGTTGCAATGCACTCAGCAACTGCCCTGCTGATGGAGAAGATCATGAACAAAGCAGATCGAAGTCTGCAGGCCGTGAGGTCGAACAACGACTCTGATGCAAACGACCTGCACGGCATGCCGCTACCACGACTGATCGCGACGAATACCTTGCCGTTCCGACGCACGATCCGCCGTACCGAGTTGCGACAGATCGTGCCTCTGGCCGATACCACGATCTACGACATGGAACGGCGCGGTGAATTTCCGCGCAGGTTCAATCTAACCGCACGCTGCGTGGTGTGGGATTTGACGGAGGTCGAGGCATGGCTCGATGCGCGCCGCCAAGCCTCCGACAACGCGCAGTTAAAACGAGCCCCCTCGCCGGACGTGCGTCAGCGCAAGCACCGCCCCGTCAAAGCAACGCCTGTGTCGTGATGATCTTCATCGACGGGGGTAGCAACGTAGGGGTGTGCGATTCGCCGGCCACCCAAGCGTCAACCATGTCGGCCCACTCTTGCAGCATGTGGCGGCGCTGCTCGGCGTATTCAGCCTTGTTGTAGACGCCACGCGATGAACGGCCATCTTCGTGGGCAAGACACTTCTCGATCCAGTCGCTGTTGAAGCCCAGCTCGTTGAGGATGGTCGAACCGGTGCGGCGCAGGTCATGCACCGAGAAACGTTCGATTGGCAGACCCTTCGCTTTCGACCGCTCCACGACTATCTGCGCGACACGGTTCAGCGTGGCGTTCGACATGCACTTGTCGCCGTCATAGCGCGAAGGCAGCAGGTATTTGGAGCCACCGGCGCAGGTGCGCAGTGCGATCATGATGTCGAGCGCCTGCTGCGACAGGTAGATGTTGTGGGCCTTGGCGGCCTTCATGCGGGCTTTTGGGATAGTCCACAGTGCATTCTCGAAATCGATCTCATCCCATGTCGCGTGGATGAGTTCGCCTTTGCGCACCAGCGTGAGCAAGATCAGCCGCAGTCCCAGTTTGATGGTCGGGTACGAAGCGACGTACTCCAACTGCTTGAGCATGATGCGTACCTCGGACGGCGACAGCGCTCGATCCCGTGGCACGAAAGTGGCGATCGACGATGGCCCAACGTCGTCGGCAGGGTTGGCCACCTTCTCGCCGTGCAGGATGGCAAAACCATAGATTTGCTTGATGATGTCGCGGACATGGATTGCCGTTGCTGGCGCTCCCCTGCTCTTCACCTTGTTGCACAGATCACGCAGGTCGTCAGGGCTGATCTCGCTCAGCAGGCGACTCTTGAACACAGGCAGGATGTCCCGGTCAAGGATGCTCTTGCGCATCGACCGCGTGCTGTCGGCCATCCGGGCACCCTCGTACCACTGGTCGGTAAATTCCTGGAAGGTTTTGGCTTCCGACAGGCGCCGTTTCTCTCGCTGCTTTTCCTGCGCCGGGGACTGGCCTTCCGAAACTGCCCGCTTCGCGTCGATGCACTTTTCGCGTGCACGGGCCAGCGACAGACCGCCTGGCCCATAGCGGCCAATCGTCAGCGTCTCGCGCCTGCTATTGATCCGGTAGTCATAACGGAACGTGACGGTACCCGCCGTCGAGACCGTGACATACATGCCGTCCCTGTCCGTCACCTTGTAGGGCGCGTCCTTGGGCTTGAGGTTCTTCAGTGTGGTATCGGTCAGCATTGGTGCGTCCTCCTGAGAACGGCAATTTTACCGTCAACGACTTGAAAGACACAGAATGCTATGAACCCCGCATGAATACTAGTTTTTTCTATTATTTTTTACCGTCAACGCGAAAAGTAGTCAGACGGTAAATATTTTTTGATGACCTGCCTAGTTTTCATTACCGTCAGGATTACCGACAAAAAGTTTCGCTTGTCGTCAATAGGTGCCGATAGATTTCGTGATATAAACTTATATAAATCAATAAGTTAAGTTGTTTTTTAGATAGTCCGCGAAAGCTGCCGAAAGACCTAAAATCATTCCCATTCGATGGTCGCCGGCGGTTTGCTCGACACGTCGTAAGTCACGCGGTTGATGCCACGCACCTCGTTGATGATGCGGCTCGACACCTTCTTGAGCAGCGCGTACGGCAGCTCGGCCCAGTCTGCCGTCATGAAATCGCTGGTTTGCACGGCGCGCAAGGCCACCACATAGTCGTAGGTACGGCCGTCGCCCATCACGCCGACGCTTTTCACCGGAAGGAACACGGTGAAGGCCTGCGATGTGAGCTGATACCAGTTCTTGCCGGTGGCGGGGTCTACCGCATTGCGCAGCTCTTCCATGAAGATCGCATCGGCGCGTTGCAGCAGACTGGCGTACTCGCGTTTCACCTCGCCGAGGATGCGCACGCCAAGTCCAGGCCCGGGGAAGGGATGGCGATACACCATCTCTTCGGGCAGGCCCAGCGCCACACCGAGCTCGCGCACCTCGTCCTTGAAGAGTTCGCGCAAAGGCTCGAGTAGCTTCAACCCCAACTCTGCGGGCAGACCGCCGACGTTGTGGTGGCTCTTGATCGTGGTGGCCTTCTTGGTCTTGGCGCCGCCCGACTCGATCACGTCCGGATAAATCGTGCCTTGCGCCAGCCACTTGGCACCCTTGGCGCCGGCGCCCTTGAGCTTGCCGGCCTCAGCCTTGAAGACCTCGACGAATTCGCGACCGATGATCTTGCGTTTCAGCTCGGGATCGCTGACGCCCTTCAGATGTCCGAGGAACTGATCGCTCGCGTCGACATGGATGACCTTGGCGTGCAGCTTGCCGACGAACATGTCCATCACGAGTTGGCCTTCGTTGAGTCGCAGCAGACCGTGATCGACAAACACGCAGGTCAGTTGATCGCCGATGGCGCGGTGAATCAAGGCGGCGGCGACACTCGAATCGACACCGCCTGAGAGTCCAAGAATGACCTCTTCGTCGCCGACTTGCGCACGGATGCGCTCGACCGCCTCGGTCACGTAGTCGCCCATGATCCAGTCGCCACGGCAGCCGGCAATGTCGCGCACAAAGCGCGTCAGCATCGCCGCACCCTGCACCGTATGCGTCACTTCGGGGTGGAACTGGACCGCGTAGTAATGCTTGTCCTCGTTGGCGATGCCGGCGATCGGGCAACTCGGCGTGGAGGCCATCAGCTTGAAACCCGGCGGCATGGCGGTGACCTTGTCGCCATGGCTCATCCAGACCTTGAGCATGCCGTGACCTTCGGCAGTATTGAAATCCTCGATGCCGTCGAGCAGCTTGGTATGGCCGTGCGCCCTCACCTCGGCGTAGCCGAACTCGCGGTGCGCGCTGGGCTCGACCTGACCGCCGAGCTGCACCGTCATCGTGAACATGCCGTAGCAGATGCCCAGCACCGGCACGCCCGAGTCCCACACCGCTTGCGGCGCGCGAAGCTCATGCTCCTCATAGGTCGATGCATGGCTGCCCGACAAGATGATGGCCTTGGGCGCGAAGCTGCGGATGAATTCGTCGCTTACGTCGTTCGGATGCACCTCGCAATACACATGCGCTTCGCGCACGCGCCGGGCAATCAATTGGGTGACCTGCGAGCCGAAGTCGAGGATCAGGATCTTGTCATGCATGTTTCAAGCTCACATTAGGATGCAGAAGCCGCTGCGGCTGCAGTGGCATTGCGCTGACGCTCACGCTTGAAATGGCGCAAGGCCAGCAGCATGGCGCACAGCTGCAAGGCGGAACAGAAGTAATAAGGCAGGCCGATCAGCCAGTGGCCCTTGGGCAGTTCCGAGACAAGCGTCAGCAGGCCGCCGCCGACCACTGGCGCAGCCACTGCCATCAAGCTGTTCAGCGAAGCCATGGCGCCCAAGGTGGCCCCCTGCGCGCTGGCATCGGCAGCGTTTGAAAACAGGCTCTGGAGCGCAGCCGTGGCCGAAAACCCGAGCAGATTGGCAAAGATGATCGCGTACATCATCCATCCTTGCGTCGCCGCACCCCACAGCGCATAGCCAAGACACGACGACATCAGGCCCAGCACCGCCAAGCGGCGCGCCGACATGATCTTCAGCAACTGGCCCATCAAACCGCCTTGCACGATCACCGACGCCACACCCACCGCAAGCAGCGACAAGCCGTTTTCCTTCGGACCCCAGCCGAACTTGAAATGCGTGTAAAGCACCCAGGTGGTGTGCAGGATGAATTGCGCCAGCGCGCTCAAGGCGATCACCACCACCAAGCCACCCACGCCTTTGAGTTGACTGAGCTTCTTGAGCGAGCTGATCGGGTTGGCACGCTTCCAGTCGATCGCGCGGCGCCGTTCCTTGGGCAGCGACTCGGGCAGCACGAAATAACCGTACAGCCAGTTCGTCACCGCCAAAGCGCCGGAAACATAGAAAGGCAAGTGCAGATCGATTTCACCCAGCAGTCCGCCAGTCACCGGTCCCAGCATGAAGCCCAGGCCGAACATCGCGCCCAGCATGCCAAAGCGCTTGGCGCGCAATTCGGCAGGTGTGATGTCGGCCACATAGGCATTGGCGACCGCAGCATTGGCTTGCATCGCACCCGACAGCAAGCGCACCGCAATCAGCATCCACAAAGCGGTGGCCATCGCGGTCACAAAGAAGCTCAGTGCCAAGCCGAAAAAGCCCATCAAGAGCACGGGCCGGCGTCCATGTTTGTCGGACAGCGCTCCCAAGATCGGCGCGCCAAAGAAATTCGCAAAACCGAAGGCAAACGACACCGCCGCAAACCAGAAGGCCTGATCGGCCCGCGATCCCGCGGTGAAAGTGCCCACCAGTGGCGCCAATACGGGAATGATCAGGCCTATCGACATCATGTCGATCAGCACCGTGATCATGATGAAAGGCATGGCGGCTTTGCGGCCGCCCGCCGTCGCGACAACGGGTGTCGCTGATGCTTCAGTCACGATGGCGCTCACTCCATGCGGTAGTTGGGCGCTTCCTTGGTGATCTGCACATCGTGGACATGGCTTTCGCGAATGCCGGCCGAAGAAATCTCGACGAACTCGGCCTTGCTGTGCATGTCTTCAATGGTTTCACATCCGCAGTAGTGCATGGAGGCGCGCAAACCGCCGGCCATCTGGAAAATGATCGTGACCACAGAACCCTTGTAAGGCACTTGGCCTTCGATGCCCTCGGGCACCAGCTTGGCGCTACTGAGATTGTTGATCTCGTTGACCTGGAAATAGCGATCGGCGGAACCCTGTTGCATGGCACCCAGCGATCCCATGCCGCGATAGCTCTTGTAGGTGCGGCCCTGGTACAGGATAACTTCGCCAGGCGCCTCTTCGGTGCCGGCAAACATGCCGCCCATCATCACCGAGTCTGCACCCGCGGCAATCGCCTTGGCCATGTCGCCCGAATACCGAATGCCGCCATCGGCAATCATCGGCACGCCGCTGCCTTTGAGCGCCTGTGCGACCGAGTCAATCGCCAGGATCTGCGGCACGCCCACGCCGGTCACGATGCGCGTGGTGCAGATAGACCCCGGACCGATGCCGACCTTGACCGCATCGGCGCCGGCATCCGCCAGCGCCAGCGCTGCGGCACCGGTGGCGACATTGCCGCCGATCACATCGACCTGCGGGAAATTCTGCTTGACCCAGCGGATGCGGTCCATCACGCCAGCGCTGTGGCCATGCGCGGTATCGACCACCAGCGCGTCGACACCAGCCCTGACGAGCAGTTCAACCCGCTCTTCGGTGCCCTCGCCCACGCCCACCGCCGCGCCTACGCGCAATTTGCCGTGCGCATCGCGCGCAGCACTCGGGAAACTGGTCTGCTTGGTGATGTCCTTGACGGTCATCACGCCCTTGAGCTCGAACGCCGCGTTGACGACCAGCACGCGCTCGAGCTTGTGCTTGTGCATCAGCGCCTTGCCTTCTTCAAGCGTGGCGCGCTCGCCGACCGTGACGAGTCGCTCGCGCGGCGTCATGATCTCGCGCACCTTCGCATCCATGCGGGTCTCGAAGCGCAGGTCCCGATTCGTGACAATACCCACCACGGTCCGGCCGTCGAGCACCGGGAAGCCCGACACACCATGCTGGGCTGACAGATCCTTCACCTCGCGCACGGTCACGTCGGGCGTGATCGTGATCGGGTCGCGCAGCACGCCCGATTCATAGCGTTTGACCTTGGCGACCTGCGCGGCTTGCTGCTGCGCGCTCATGTTCTTGTGGATGATGCCAATCCCGCCCTCCTGGGCGATGGCAATCGCCAGGCGAGATTCGGTCACCGTGTCCATGGCCGCAGAAACCAAGGGCAGGTTCAAACGGATATTGCGGGTGAATTGGGTCGCAAGTGAGGTGTCGCGAGGCAACACATGGGAGTACGCTGGCACCAACAACACATCATCGAAGGTGAGCGCTTTTCCAATAAGGCGCATGAATAAAGCTCCTGACGCAAAAGCGGATTATAGGGAAGCTTGGCCTGCCCCCTGGAGAGATCAGGGATTGTTTGCGCGGTTCGTCACGGCCGAACACATCTTGCGCATTGTCCTGAACCGGAGGCCCCGCTACACTCGGGCCAGACTTTCTGGGGGCTGGAGTTCCATGTTCAAAGTGCTTGCGAGATTGATGATGCTTGCCTTGCTTAGCTTGGCCCTGAGCACGCCGGCACTGGCGCAATGGAAATGGCGCGACGCGCAAGGCCAGGTGCTTTACAGCGACCGTCCACCGCCACAAAGCGTGCCCGAGAAAGATATTTTGCAAACGCCAGCCGCAGCGACGCGCCGCCTCCAGATCATCAGCAGCGTGCCGCTGGGCGGCGCGTCGGCGCCGGCCGAGGCGGCTTCGCAGCCCAAGGCCAAGTCCGAATCGAAGGCCGACACCGAGGCCGAGGCAGGTCGCCGCAAGACCGAGCAGGAACAAGCCGCCAAGGCGCGCGCCGACGAGCAGAAGAACGCTACCGCACGCAGCGAAAATTGCAACCAGGCGCGCAGTTATTTGCGCTCACTCGAAGACGGCATGCGCGTCGCGCGAACGAATGAAAAAGGCGAACGCGAGATTCTTGACGACAAGCAGCGTTCCCTTGAGATTCAGCGCGCGCGCAACGTGATGAGCAGCGACTGCGTCAAGCCCTAGGCCCTTTTCAGGCTCGGGGCTTTGGCCGCACGCGTCTACTCTTGTCGCTTGACCTGCGGTAGCGCAGGCGCCGCGCCTCCTTGGGGTCGACCGTCAGGGGCCGGTAGATCTCGATCCGATCGCGATCACGCAACACCGTATCGAGCGGCATGACTCGGCCCCAGATGCCGACCTTCAGTCCGTCCAGTCGGACCGCTGGCTCGCCACCCAGCACGCCGCTGAGCCGCATGGCATCCATCAGGCAGCAACCTTCGACCAGCGTCAGCTCGATGCGTTGCACGACGGTGGCAGCCGGGCTGTACACCAGCTCGATGCACACCAGTGTCGCTTCGCCCTCAGCGAGGCCCATAGACCTGCTCGGCACGCTTTACGAAGGAATCGACAAAGGTATTGGCGACGCGATCGAATACCGGGCTCAGCACGGCCTCCAGCGCGACACTCGAAAACGCGTAGCGCAGCTCGAATTCGATTCTGCAGGCCTGTTCTACCTCGGCGCCGGGTTTTCCCAAGGGCAGAAACTGCCAAGTTCCGTCCAGCATCGAGAACGGGCCATCGACCAGTTGCATCGAGACGCGGCGATCAAGTTCATGCTGATTGCGTGTGGTGAAGGCGTGGCGCACACCGGCAAACGAAAGTCCCAAGCGCGCGAGCACGCCCTGCTCATCATCGCTCAGCACCTCGGCGCTCTCGCACCAGGGCAGGAACTGCGAATACTCGGGCACGGCGGTGACAAGCTCGTACATCTCGTGCGGCGAGTAGCAGAGCAAAACGGACTTGTTGACTTGCTTCATACAATGCACCGATTGTATTGGCGCGCTTCGCCCATAGTTAAGGTCTCATGTCCATCGCAGAAAATCGTCGTGCCCGTTTTGATTACCACATCGAAGAACGCTTCGAGACCGGCTTGGTGCTGGAGGGCTGGGAAATCAAGGCGATACGCGCGGGCCAGGTGCAACTGACCGACGGCTACATCACCATCCGCAATGGCGAGCTGTACCTGATCGGCTGTCGCATCAACCCCTTGCGCTCCGCATCAACCCACGTCAACCCCGAAGCCGACCGCACCCGCAAGCTGCTGATGCACAAGGCCGAGATTCGCCGTCTGATAGGCAAGGTCGAGCAGCGCGGCTTCACGCTGGTGCCGCTGAACCTGCACTTCAAGGGCGCGCATGTGAAGGTCGACATCGCGCTGGCCAAGGGCAAGGCCCAGCATGACAAGCGCGACACTGAAAAGAAGCGCGACTGGGAAAGAGAGAAAGGCCAGTTGATGCGGCAGGCTGTCAAGACGCGCGTCTGAGTTCAAGTCGCCAACAGCTTCAGCGACTGCTCGATGTCGCCTCGCAAATCGGCCTCGGCTTCCAGTCCGATGGCAAAGCGCACCAGGCGGCCACTCTTGTACGGCAGCGCCAGATTGCGGCTGTGCGTCAAGTCATAGGGCACGGCCAGGCTCATCGGACCGGCCCACGAGAAGCCGAGACCAAAGAGCTGCAGCCCTTCGACAAAGGCATCGATCTGCGCTTGGCTGTAGCTGTCCTTGAATATCACCGAAAACAGGCATCCTGCCGCGGTGCAGGTCCGGGCCCAGTAGGCATGCCCGGGCGAATCCTCCAAAGCCGGGTGCAGCACCTGCACCACCTCAGGTCGCGTCGCCATCCACCGGGCCAGCGCACGCGTCGTGCGGTCCTGTGCGTGATAGCGCAGCTCGATGCTCGGCAGTCCGCGCAGCACCATTTCCACATCGTTCATGCCCACGCCGATGCCAAGCTGGCGGTGCGCATGCTCGATGGCGCGATGCACTTTCTCGTCGACCGTGACGATGGCTCCCATCAATAGATCGGCGCCGCCCGACGGGTATTTGGTGACGGCGTTCATCGACACATCAACAGCCAGTCCATCGCCCAAGTCGAAGGGCTTGAAGGCAAGGCCCGAGCCCCAGGTATTGTCCAGAGCGACGCGCACCCCCTTGGCTCTGCAAACGCGCACCAGGCCCAGCAGGTCCGGAAATTCCATCGTGATCGAGCCGGCTGCCTCGACCCACACGAGCTTGGTCTGAGACTGAATCATCGCCTCGAGCGCAGTCGCATCGAGCGGGTCGTAGACGCGGTGCGTGATGCCGAACTCGCGCATCAGGCCTTGCGAGAACACTCGGTTTTGGCCATAGACGTTATCGGGTATCAACACTTCGTCGCCTGGCCGTAGCAGGCCCATATTGATCGTCGTGATGCCACCCAGCCCGCTGGGTGCCAGCAGACATTGCTTGCCCCCCTCCAGGCTGGCCAAGCGCGCCATCAAGGTAAAGCTGGTGGGCGTTCCGTGCAGTCCATAGCTATAGCCTTGTTCATGCGTCTCTCGATTGCGCATATCCGCGCAAGTCTTGAACAGCACCGTCGACGCTTTGAACACGCCGGTCGGCACCGCCCCCCACCCTGCAGGGGCTTGGTAGGGGTGATGGATTTGTTCGGTGGAGATGGCTTGTTTCATTCCTTGGCTCGATCGATGTCAGCAAGACGTTAGATGGGTTGGGCCACAAGATCGTGTCCGTCGGTGGACACGACGCGGGCCTTCGTGAACTCGCCGACCTTCAGCGTCTTGGAGGCTTTTTCGGGTGGCAGTAAACGCACCACGCCGTCGATCTCGGGCGCGTCGGCATAGCTGCGGCCGATACCG
>Ga0315270_10001900_pt1 | contig 11129 bp, 8 predicted proteins | sample C1_bottom_MG_FD_204932 | JGI IMG/M metagenome (GOLD analysis project Ga0315270, IMG submission 204932) | Sediment microbial communities from Yellowstone Lake, YNP, Wyoming, USA - C1_bottom | ecosystem: Environmental > Aquatic > Freshwater > Lake > Sediment | place: USA: Wyoming | collected... | reverse complement strand
GCTGCAGCGGAAGCAGCGAGAAGCCGGTGACGAGGTCGAAGTTGAGCCGGATCAGCTTGTACAGCGAATACTTCGATTCGCCAGCGGAGCGCTCCTCGTGCGCGACGTCGATTTCCGTCGGGCTGTGCGCGAACGTGTACGCGAGCGCCGGGATGTACGTGCTGATCTCGCGGCTGGCCGCCACGGCGTCGGCGATGTCGCGGCTGTAGGCGCGCAGCATGCAGCCCTGGTCGGTCATCCGGATGCGGGTGATCTTCTCGCGCAGCCCGTTCATCGCGCGCGACGCGACCCGCCGCCACCACGCGTCCTCGCGCGTGCGTCGCACGCCGCCCACGTAGTCGTGGCCTGCATCCATGGCGGCCAGCAGCCGGCCGACCTCCTCCGGCGGATTCTGCAGGTCGGCGTCCAGCGTCACGACGCGTTCGCCACGGACGCGCTCGAAGCCGGCGATGATGGCCATGTGCTGGCCGTAGTTGGCGTTGAACAGGACGACGCGCGTAACGTCCGGGCGCGCCAGGTACTGGTCCTTGAGCATAGCCGCCGAACGGTCGCGGCTGCCGTCGTTGACGAAGATGACCTCGTAGCGGACGCGGAGCGCGTCGAGCGCCGGATAGAGGCGGGCAAAGAGCGCAGGGAGTCCCGCCTCCTCGTTATAGACGGGAATGACGACCGACACCTGCGGCGCGGCCGTGGTTGCGGGCAGCGTTTCAGCGGGCATGGGCAGCCAGCACTTCGGCGCACGCGGCGCAGACGCGGTCGACGTCGGCCAGCGTCAGCGAGGGATGCAGCGGCAGCGTCACGGTCGTATCGGCGATGCGTTCGGTATGGGGAAGGCTGCCGCGATGATAGCCGAAGCGGCGATACAGCGTGGCCAGGTGGGCCGCTTCGTAAGACATCCCGGTGCCGATGCCGCGTTGTTCCAGCGCGTCGCGGAACTGGCGCCGGGTGAGCGTGACGTGCGCGAGCGGCAACAGCGGCGCGAACATGTTCCAGCTGTGGCCGTCTTCGTCACCGGCGTAGCCCGGATGCGGCAATTCGCAGGCCGGTTCGGTGCGGAACTGTTCGAAGTAGCGGCGGACCAGCGCGCGGCGCCTGGCGTTGAACTCTGGCAGTTGCGCCAGTTGCGCGATGCCCACCGCCGCATTGACGTCGGGCAGGTTGAACTTGCCGCCGGCGACGGCGACGTCGCGCGTGCGGTCGGGGAGGTTGGTGATGCCGTGGAAGCGCAGCACTTCGATCTCGCGGGCTTCGCGCTCGTCGCCCATGACCAGCGCGCCGCCTTCGATCGACGTGATGTTCTTGTTCGGATGGAAGCTGAAGATGCAGATGTCGCCGAAGCTGCCGATGCGCTTGCCGCGCCAGGACGAGCCGATCGCCAGCGCCGCATCCTCGATCACGCGCAGCTTGTGCTTCGCCGCCAGTTCGTACAGGCCGTCCATGTCGCAGGGCAGGCCGGCGAAGTGCGTGGGCATGATCGCGCGGGTGCGCGGACCGATCCGCGCGGCGACGGCGGCGAGGTCGAGATTGCGCGTGCCGGGTTCGACGTCGACGAACACCGGCGTGGCGCCTACCTTCACGATCATGTTCGGCGCGGCGAAGAACGTCATGGCCGGCGTGATGACCTCGTCGCCGGGGCCGATGCCGCACACGTTCAGCGCGATCTCCAGCGCGGCGGTCGCCGACGACACGCAGCGCACATGCCGGCCGCCGACATAGTCTGAAAGCGCGGTCTCGAAGGCCTTCAGCTTCGGGCCGCTCGTGATCCAGCCCGAACGCAGCACCGCGGCGACGTCCGTGATCGTCGCCTCGTCGAGCACGGGCTGGGCGAACTTGAGGTAGGGAAGCGCGCTCACCGTTTCTCTCAGGTCCGGGCGACGAGCCACACGCCGACGATGATGAAGCCGATCCCCAGCCAGCGCGCCACGGTGACGGTCTCTCCGAACAGATAGAACGCGGCGACGGCGTTGATCACATAGCCCAGCGACAGCATCGGGTAGGCCACCGACACCGGCACGCGCGACAGGCCCATGATCCACACCACCAGGCTGACCATGTAGCAGGCGACGCCGGCGACGAAGTGGCCCTGCGTCCCCATCTTCCACAGCACGTCCCACCAGTTGTCGCGGGTCAGCGTGATCACGCCCAGGGAATTGGTGCCTGCCTTGAGCAGCAGCTGCGCGCCGGCGTTGAGCAGCACGCCGGTGAAGAGGAACGCGAAAGCGGACGAAGTCATGGTCAGTTCCTGGCGACGAATACGCGGCGCAGATCATGGGCGACCACGCGCATGGGGACGTCCTGCGCCGCCAGCGCGGCATAGTCATCGAGCCTGATCAACGCATAGCCCTGCGGCAATGCTTTCCACTGCGGAATCCACGCCGCCTCCGTCGCTATCCCCAGGCCGGGTTCGCTGTCGAGGCCCAGCGCCATTTCGTCGCGATAGGCCACCAGCGTCGTCGTCCGGCCGAGATAGAACGGCAGTGTCTGGTCGTAGGTGCGAACCTGGTAGACCGGAATGCGCGGGTCGAACGGCCCGCCGCCGCTTCCACCTTCGGCCATCTCCGCGCCGCGAACGAGATCATACGCCGAGCGCGTCGCGCGAAACGCGTCGTAGCCGACGAAGCCCAGCTGCAGTCCGGCGACGGTGCACAGCGCCAGCGCGGCGATGCCCAGCGATTTCGCGGCGTCCGTGCCGCGGCGGAACATGAGGCAGGCGGCGATGGCGCCAGCCGCCATGACGCCGACCGCGGCGGCGATCCACGGCGCGAACGCGCGGAACACCTCTGCGGGGGTGTTGGCATCGGCCAGGTCGGGGATGAATCCGGCCAGCGCCACGACGACGCCAATCGCGAGCAGCGACGACAGGATGGCCAGCGGCAGGGTCAGGAGCGCCAGTGATCGCGGCGCCAATTGCGCCAGCTGCCAGCCAAGGACAAGCGCCAATGCCGGAAACATCGGCAGGATGTAGGAGGGCAGCTTCGACCCGGAGAGGCTGAAGAACACGAACACGAACAGCGCCCAGACGAGGCAGAATTTCGGCCATGCGAAGCCGTTCGCCGTGGCGGCGGCGTTGCGCCAGCTGCGCCTGAGGGTCCATGCCCAAATCAGCAGCCAAGGCAGGATGCCCGCCAGGAACATCGGCACGAAGTAGTACCAGCTGCCTTCGCGGCGGTGCTCGTTCGTCAGGAAGCGCTCGAAATGCTCGTGGATGAAGAAGAACTGCGCGAATTCGGCATTGTCGCGCGAAACGAGCAGGAACCACGGCGCGGTCAGCAGCAGGTAGACAGCCAATCCGGGAAGCGCATGCAGGCGCTTCCACGGTCCCAAGTCGCGCGTTGCCAGTGTGTACAGGACCAGCGTTGCGCCCGGGATTACGAGCCCTACAAGTCCCTTGGTCAGCGTCGCCCCGGCGGCCGCCACGTAGGCGACGAGCATCCAGTTGCGGCAGGCGGCGCGCGTGAGTCCATCACGCTGGGCCAGCAGGAACGCGCACAGCGCCGTCGCGAGCCAGGCGCTCAGCACACTGTCGAGCGTCAGCAGCTGCGACATCGCGAAATGCCAGAAGGAGCCCGCCAGCACCAGCGCCGCGAACACGCCGGCCGGGGGTCCCGCGAGCCGCGCGGCGGTCCATCCGACGATAGCGGCAGCGAGCAGCCCCGCCAGCGCCGGGACCAGCCGCGCGGTCCATTCCCGCGCACCGAATGACCTGAAGGCCGCGGCCGTGGCCCAATACTGGAATGGCGGCTTTTCGAAATACTTGAGGCCGTTCAGGCGCGGTGTCACCCAGTCGCCCGTCGCGGCCATCTCGCGCGCGATTTCGGCATACCGCCCTTCGTCGGGGTGCTGCAGCTTGCGCACTGCGATGCCCGAGAACCAGGCGACGAGCAGCGCCGCGGCGATGAGCCACCAGGCGGAACGGGGAAGGGAGGCGAGCATGGCGAGCGGCGGAGGGGGCGGGCGGGCCCGACGGCACAGGGGATCGCGCAGGGCCTCGCATTCTACCTTGCCGCTTTGCATGGGCCCGCAGTGCAGCCCGCAGGGCAGCCCGCCGCGCGGCGCTGCGACTGGCGGGCCGGTTGCCAGTCCAGGGGTTCTCGCATAACATCGAACGCGCGCAAGGGGTAAGCCGCCGGCCGAATCTCCGGCGGCTTTTTTGTGCGACCCACTGTGCACCCCATCCTTGCGACCGCCGCATGACCGCTCCCCTTTCGCTCTACGACAACTACACGCGCTCGCTGCGCCCGTTCGCGCCGCTTGGAACCGGCGCGGTGGGCGTGTACACCTGCGGCCCGACGGTCTACGACTACCAGCACATCGGCAATTACCGGACGTTCCTGTTCGAGGACGTACTAAAGCGTGTGCTGGAGTGGAACGGCTACAACGTTCGCCACGTGATGAACATCACCGACGTCGGCCACCTGACGTCGGACGCCGACACCGGCGAGGACAAGATGGAGAAGGGCGCGCGCCGCACCGGCAAGACGGCGTGGGAGATAGCGCAGCTCTACACCGACGCCTTCGTGGCCGATCTCCACCTGCTCAACATCGAGGACCCGACGGTCCTGTGCCGCGCGACCGACCACATCCGCGAACAGATCGAGTTCATCGCCGACATCGAGAAGAACGGATTCGCGTACGTCACGGCCGACGGTGTGTATTTCGATACGTCGAAGCAGAAGGACTACGGGTACCTGGCGCGCCTCAACGTCGAGGGCCAGGAAGCCGGCAAGCGGGTCGACCTGGGCGACAAGCGCCATCCGACCGACTTCGCGCTGTGGAAGTTCACCGCACCCGGCGAGAAGCGCCAGATGGAATGGGACAGCCCATGGGGCCGCGGCTACCCGGGATGGCACATCGAGTGTTCGGCGATGGCGCAGAAATACCTGGGCGACTATTTCGACATCCATTGCGGCGGCGAGGACCACATTCCGGTCCACCACACCAACGAGATTGCGCAGACCGAAGCGCGCGTGGGCACACGGCTGGCCAACTTCTGGCTGCACGGCTACTTCCTGCTCACCAACGACGCCAAGATGGCCAAGTCGGCCGGCGAGTTCCTGCGGATCTCGCTGCTGCAGGAGAAGGGCTACGATCCGCTCGCCTACCGGTACCTGTGCCTGACCGCGCACTACCGGACGCAGATGAATTTTTCGTGGGAAGCGCTGGACGCCGCGACGACCGCGCTCGACCGCATGCGGCAGGGCATCCACGCGCTGCCGGCGGATGCTTCCGCGCAACCGGACGCGGCGTACGTCGCGCGCTTTACCGAACAGGTCAACGACGACCTCAACGTGCCCCGCGCGCTGGCGGTGGCGTGGGAAGTGCTGCGCGGCGACCTTTCGCCTTCGATCCGACGCGCGACGCTGGTCAGGTTCGACGACGTGTTCGGACTCCGCCTGGCCGCGTGGACCCCGCGCGAGGAAGTCATTCCGCCGGAAGTGCAGGCACTTGCCGAGGCACGCTCCGGCGCCCGCGCGAGCAAGGCCTGGGCCGACGCGGACCGGCTGCGTGGCGAGTTGGCCGCCGCCGGCTGGGAAATGGAAGACCTCCCCAAAGGCTACAAGTTGAAGCCGTTGAAGGGCAGCCCGGGAGCAAAAGCATGAAACTCGCGACGCAGAACGATCACACGCGCGACGGCCGGCTGGTGGTCGTTTCGCGCGACCTTTCGCGCTGCGTAGCGGTGCCCGAGATCGCGCGCACGCTGCAGCACGCGCTCGATCACTGGAACGCTGCGGCGCCCGGCCTCAGCGCGATCTACGCCGAACTCAATGCTGGCCGCATGCCGGACGCGGAGCGCTTCCTGCCGCTGGGCGCGATGGCGCCGCTGCCCCGCGCGTACCAATGGGTCGACGGGTCGGCGTATGTGAACCACGTCGAACTCGTGCGCCGCGCGCGCGGCGCCGATATGCCCGTCGAATTCTGGACCGATCCGCTGATGTACCAGGGCGCGTCCGACCACATGCTCGGCGCCGGCGAGGACATCGTGATGCGGGATGAGGCGTGGGGCATCGACTTCGAGGCCGAGGTCGCGGTGATCACCGGCGACGTCGCGATGGGGACACCGTCCAGCGAGGCGGGGACGCACATCCTGCTGCTGATGCTGGTCAACGACGTCAGCCTGCGCAACCTCATTCCGGCGGAACTCGCCAAGGGCTTCGGCTTCCTCCAGTCGAAGCCCGCCTCGGCGTTCTCGCCCGTCGCGGTGACGCCGGACGAACTGGGCGACGCGTGGCACGGCGGCAAGGTGCACCTGCCCTTGGTGTCGCATTTGAACGGCGACCTCTTCGGCCGGCCCGACGCCGGAACGGACATGACGTTCAACTTCGACACGCTGATCGCGCATGCGGCGAAGACGCGCGACCTCACGGCCGGCAGCATCGTCGGCTCCGGCACCGTGTCCAACAAGGAAGACGGCGGACCCGGCAGGCCCGCCGCAGCAGGCGGACGCGGTTACGCGTGCATCGCCGAGCAGCGCACGGTGGAGACGATCCTCGCCGGCAAACCGTCCACGCCGTTCATGCGCTTCGGCGATCGCATCCGCATCGAGATGCTCGACGCGGAGGGTCGCACGATCTTCGGCGCCATCGACCAGGTCGTCCGCAAGGGCGCCTGACCCGGCGCGCGCATTTCCCTTTCGCAATTCCCGCGTCGACCGCCCGTTTTCGCGCGGACGGCTGGCCACTTCGTCGCGTTCCCCTCGCGTTCGCGCTGCATTTCGCACGCTTCGTCGCTTGATTCTTGAGGGTGCAACATTGGCCCTCTAGGATTCGTCCTGCCAGCGACGACTCCGTGCCAATCATCGTTGAATCCAAAGGGCCGGGTCGCCGCATCCAAGGGTCATCAGCGCCGGCCGCCGACAACGGGCCGGCGGATGCAAGGACCAGGACGGGCCCGCCCGACGCGGGAGCAGGGGGCACCACCAGAGCAGTGAGGACATGATGAACGACGCCACGATGCATCGCCAATTCAAACCGGGACGCTCGCCCTTGCTGGGGCTCGCCGCCATTCTCGCGACCGCCGCAACGCTGGGCGCCGGCGTGCTGCTGCCGGCCCAACACGTGCCGCCCGCGCCGCTCGCCGCAGTACAACCCGCCGCCGCGCAGGCGCCGACGCAGGTCGTCACGCTGCCGGCGGTCGAGGTGGTGGGAACGCGCACGACCAAGTCCGCCGCCAACCGGTGGGCTCTACCCGCGCTGTTCAGGAAGAACGGCTGACGCGACCTGCTCGCTTCAGATGTTCTGCCCGAGGTTCACGGAGAACACGTCCACTGCATTTGCCTTGCCCTTGATGTCCACCAAGCCCAGCGCCTCGATCGCGACCTGTTCGGGGAGCTTGCCGCGGGTCGCGCCGTCGACCAGGATGGCGCGGTTCGCGACCTTGGTGTGCGTCTCCAGGCGCGATGCCAGGTTGACGGTGTCGCCGATGCACGTGTACGTCGCGCGCTTGCTCGTGCCGGCGTAACCGGCCACCATCTCGCCGGACGCGATGCCGATGCCGATCCTGATTTCCGGCTTGCCCGCGGCCGTGCGTTCCGCGTTGAACATCCCGACCAGCTCGATCATTTCCAGCGCTGCCCGCACCGCGCTGCCTTCATGGTCCGGCAGGGGCAACGGCGCGCCGAAGATCGCCATCAGCCCGTCGCCGATCATCTGGTTGACGACGCCGCCGTGGCTGCTGATTGCGTCGAACATCAGCGTGTAATAGGTATTGAGGAGGTCGATCGTCTCCTCGGGCGGCTGCGATTCGACAAGGGGAGTGAAGCCGCGGATGTCGGAGAACATCACCGACGCATAGACGCGCTTGCCGCCGAGCGCAAAGCCCGACGTCTGCAGGTCCTGCGCGACTTCGGGTGTCGCAAACCTTCGCACCATTTCCTTCAGCTGGTCCTGCAGCCGCTTCTTCTCGAGACTGGCATTGATGCGCGCCTTCAAGAGCACCGGGTTGACCGGCTTGGGCAGGTAGTCCTCGGCGCCCAGCTCGATGCAGCGCACGACGCTTTCGACGCCCTCGAGCGAAGACGTCACGATGACCGGCAGGCCGCGCAGCACCCGGTCGTCGAAGATCTGCTCCAGGACCTGGAAGCCGTCCATCTCCGGCATCTCCATGTCGAGCAGCACGAGGTCGTAGGCATCCTTCCGCAGCATATCGAGCGCCACGCGCCCGTTCTCCGCGGTGGCCACGCGATGGCCCTGCAGTTCCAGGCTGCGCGTCAGCAGCAGCCGGTTGACCTTGTTGTCGTCGACGACAAGCAGCCGCGAGCCCTGGTTTCCGTGGTCAGCCACGCGCGAGCTCCGTCAGCGCCGCGGCGACGCGCGCGTACTCGGCGTCCAGAATGTCGAGCGTCGCGCCGTTGGCCGCGGCGGCCGGGGCAATTCCGGTCAGCTCGAGGTTCTTGGCCAGCGCGCCCAGCGCCAGCGCGCCGAAGGTGTTGCTGTTGGATTTGAGCGAGTGCGCGGCGCGCCGGAAGCGGTCGGCATCGCCGGCGGCGAGCGAACTGCGAAGATCCGCCAGCATTGCCGGGGCCTCCACGAGAAAGGTGTCGACCAGTTCGGAAACGAATTCCGCCCCCGCGGTTGCCTTGAGCTCCTCGAACGTTGCATGATCGATCGTCGGCTGTGTCATCTCGCTATTCCTTGCGTGCGTTCACGTTGTTGAGTGCCTCGACCAGGGCCTCGACCCGGATCGGCTTGGTGATGTAATCGTCCATTCCCGCTTCGATGCACATCTCGCGGTCGCCCTGCATCGCGTTGGCTGTCATTGCCACGATCCGCGGCCGTTGCGCTGCTTGCCAACGCGACGTGATCTGCCGTGACGCCTCCAGTCCGTCCATTTCGGGCATCTGCACGTCCATCAGCACCACGTCGTACACCTGGCGCGCCACGCTCTCCACCGCTTCGACGCCGTTGCCGGCCAGGTCCGCCCGGTATCCCATCTGCTGCAGCAGCCGCAGCGCCAGCTTCTGGTTTACGGCGTTGTCCTCGGCCAGCAGGATCCGCAGCGGATGGCGTGCCGCCAGGCCCGGGTCGAGCGCGCGCTTCACCGGCGCGGTCGCCGTCTTTGGTGCCGCATCCCCGGCCAGCAGCCCGACCAGCGTGTCGAACAGCTGCGACTGGCGGATCGGCTTGCCGAGGAACGCTTCGAACAGGACCTCTGCCTCGCCGACCTCGCGCCGGCCGAGCGAACTGAATAGCACCAAGGGTAGCGCTGCCCGCTGCTCGCGGATCTGCCGGGCGAGCGCCACTCCGTCCATCTCGGGCATGTGCATGTCGAGGATCGCGAGGTCGAAGAGCTCGCCGGCCTTGATCCAGCGCACGGCCTCCAGCGGCGACTCGGTGGCGCGCGACTGCATGCCCCACTTGCCGATCTGCAGCTCGAGCACGCGGCGGTTGGTGGCATTGTCGTCGACGATGAGGGCGCGGCGGCCCTCGAGTGGCGCCTGCGTCCCGATGAATTCGCGCCGTCCCTGCGCGGGCAGCGCGGCCAGCGGCGCCTTCATCGTGAACGAGAACGTCGAGCCGCGGCCGGGTCCGTCGGTGGCTGCCCACATGGTGCCGCCCATCAGTTCCGCGAGGCGCTTGCTGATCGCCAGTCCCAGGCCGGTGCCACCGTACTTGCGCGTGGTCGAGGCGTCGGCCTGGCTGAACTTCTGGAACAACTTGCTCAATCCCGCCTTCGAAAGTCCGATGCCGGTGTCGCGGACCGCGAATGTAAGTTCCGCCGCGTTGCCAGTCACGGCCGCACTCACGGTCAGCACCACCTCGCCGTGTTCGGTGAACTTGACGGCGTTGGATAGCAGGTTGAGCAGGATCTGCCGCAGCCGCGTCACGTCGCCACTCACCGCCGGCGGAACATCGCCCTCGAACAGGTAGGCGATGTCCAGGTGCTTCTGTGCCGCGCGCGCGCCGATCAGGTCCAGCGCCGACTCGACGCACTCGCGCAGGTCGAACGGGTGCGCCTCGATGTCCATCCGTCCGGCCTCGATCTTCGAGAAGTCGAGGATGTCGTTGATGATGGTGAGCAGCGCGTCGCCGGAATCGCGAATGGTGGCGGCATAGTCGCGCTGCTCGTCGTCGAGCGGCGTGTCGAGCAAGAGGCCGCTCATGCCGATCACCGCGTTCATTGGCGTGCGGATCTCGTGGCTCATCGTCGCGAGGAACGAGCTCTTGGCCTCGTTGGCGCCCTCCGCCAGCGCACGGGCTGCCTGCGCCTCCGCGAAGAGCTGCGCGTTGCGCAACGCCACGCCGAGATTGGCGGCGATCGTCTCCAGAAGCCGCTGGTCGTCGGGACCGTAAGCGCCTTCGCGCTGCGTGCTCTGGACGCTGATCGCGCCCTCGGCCCGTCCGTCCACGGTGATCGGCACGCCAAGGTACGACTTGGCCTCCTTGCCCAGGCGCTTGGTGCCCATCGCCACGACGCGTCCGGCCACGTCGCTGTTGAGCAGCAGCGCCTCGCCCGAGTCGATGATCCGGCTCGTAAGGCCCTCGCCGTGCCGGCGCGACGTGCTCACGTCGCCATGCCGGTAGGGGAAGTTGATCATGTCCGACTCGCGGTCGAGCAGGGCGACATACGCGATGTCCGGCTTGAACAACGCCCGGATCTGCTCGCCCACCAGGTCGATCAATGCCGACAGGTCGAGCTTGCCGGCGAGTTCGCGCGACACGGTGTTGACGGTGTCCAGCTCGGCGGCGCGCTGCTGCGCCTGGGCAAAGAGGCGCGCGTTCTCCATCGCGACGGCCGCCGCCAGGGAGAGCCCCACCAGGAATTCGAGCTCGGTGTCCTGGAACGGCTTGCCGGAGTTGCGCCACACCGCCATCGCGCCCTTCACCGTCTTCCCCGCGCGCAGCGGCGCGACCATCATCCGCTCACCGGACTTTTCCTCGGTGCCGGGAATGTCGAGCGCGCGCGGGTCGTGATCCGCATCGTTGACGTACTGGGCGCGGCCGCCGACGATGATGCTGCCGATGATGCCCTCGCCGGCGACGACGTCCATCGCCTTCAGCTGCGCGGCACTCTCGCCTTCCGCGACGATGGCGCGGAAAACGGTCGCGGTACCGTCGCTACCGGCCTGCGGCAGGAAGATCGCGCTGTCGTCGGCGGCGAGCAGTTCCTTGGCGTGGTGTGCAATGCGGTCC
>Ga0315270_10001899_pt1 | contig 11129 bp, 10 predicted proteins | sample C1_bottom_MG_FD_204932 | JGI IMG/M metagenome (GOLD analysis project Ga0315270, IMG submission 204932) | Sediment microbial communities from Yellowstone Lake, YNP, Wyoming, USA - C1_bottom | ecosystem: Environmental > Aquatic > Freshwater > Lake > Sediment | place: USA: Wyoming | collected... | reverse complement strand
GGCTTCGAGGGCGAGCGTTTCTGGGTACTGCGCGACGGGGTCCGCACGTTTACGCCGCTGTTCCTGGTGCTGGTGATGATCGCCATCACCGACATCGTTTTCGCAGTGGACAGCATTCCGGCGATCTTCGCCATCACCGACGATCCGTTTATCGTCATGACCTCCAACATCTTCGCCGTCCTCGGCCTGCGCGCACTGTACTTCGTGCTCGCCGACATGGCTGACCGCTTCCATCTGCTTTCTTACGGTTTGGCGCTTGTCCTGATGTTTATCGGCGCGAAGATGCTGCTGATCGACTTCTTCAAGATCCCGGTCTTCCTGGCGCTGGGCGTCGTCTTGGCGCTGATAGCCGCGAGCATCGCCGCGAGCCTGGTCAGGCGTCCAAAGCCGGGAGGCTGAGCGATCGTGGTGCTTACTTCCTTTCGGTCGGCGGCCGCTGGGGTCAGGGTGTTTGCCACGGGTGCGTTCATCGCCTGCGCGGGGAGCGAGTTCGCACCACGGGTCCGGAAACTGCGCATGTTCGAGTAGTTTGCGGCGCAGCGCGGTCCCGCTCTGGACGCACTCTTCGCGAGGGTTACCTGGTTGGGCTCGCTCTGGGTGCTACTGCCGCTCGCACTTTCGTTGGTCGCGGCGCAGGTTGCGGGCGAACACGGCGCCAAGGCAGTACGCTTCGCCGCTGCGGCAATACTTCGGATTACTTGATGGTTCTCTGTCTATAAATCGATTTTACACAGAGATGTGGTATCCCTAGAGTTGCGTCATCGTGCATTGACCAACAAGGAAAACGAGCATGCGCATCGACATCAAGGGTTCGGGTTTTCCGCTTACCACTGCGCTCCTGGATCACACCGAGCGCCGGCTGCGCTTCGCCCTTACCCGCTGCAGCGACCGGATCGTGCGGGTGGCGGTCCTGATGGGCGATACCAACGGTCCGCGCGGCGGCGAGGACAAGTTCTGCCGAATGCGGATCCTGTTCAAGGAAGCGCCGCCGCTATTGATCGAAGACGCCGGAGCCGATCTTTACGCGGTCATCGATCGGGCGGCCGAACGCGCCGGACGCAACGTCGCCAAACGCGTTGATCGACGCAAGGAGAATGTTCGGCAGGCAAGGCTGAAACCGCGCCGCGCGCTGCCGGACGATGCTTCCGACGTGCCCAACAACTGAAGAAATCCGACCATGAAACGCATCGCGCTTTTTCTCGCCACGAACCTTGCCATAGTGCTGGTGCTGTCCATCACCATGCGCTTGCTTGGCGTGGAGCCTTACCTCAACGCCAACGGTCTCAATCTCTCGTCGTTGCTTATTTTTGCAGCGGTGATGGGCTTCGGCGGTTCATTCATCTCGCTTGCCATTTCGAAGTGGTCCGTGAAGAAGTCGATGGGCGTGCATGTGATTGATGCGCCATCGAACGCGACCGAACTCTGGTTGGTGGAAACCATTCGAGAATATTCTATTGAAGCGGGCATCAAAATGCCCGAGGTGGGCATTTTCGATTCGCCCGAGGTCAACGCCTTTGCCACCGGCATGAGCAAGAACAGTTCGCTCATCGCCGTCTCCAGTGGTTTGTTACAACAGATGACGCGCAAGGAAGCGGAGGCGGTACTTGGGCATGAAGTAGCCCACGCCGCCAACGGCGACATGGTGACGCTGGCGCTGATCCAGGGCGTCGTGAATACCTTCGTCATGTTCCTGTCCCGCGTCATCGGCCATCTGGTGGACAAGGTCGTGTTCAAGACCGAGCGCGGGCATGGGCCTGCCTTTTTCGTCACCATGATCGTGGCGGAACTGATTCTCGGGGTACTTGCCTCGATCATCGTCATGTGGTTCTCGCGCCAGCGCGAGTTCCGCGCCGACCGCGGGGGCGCCAGTCTGGCCGGGCGGCAAAATATGATTGCCGCGCTGGAACGACTCAATACCATTCATCCACAGCCTCTGCCCGACAAGATGGCCGCCTTCGGCATCGCGGGCGGCGGCGGGGGCGGCATCAAGCGGCTGTTCATGACCCATCCGCCGCTTGAAGAGCGCATCGCCGCGCTCAAGGCGGCGCAGTAACATTCGGTATCGAACATTTCAACATGTCCGCCCTCTCCAGCCTGCTCACACCTGCCGTAATGTTTTTCGCACTTGGGGCCACAGCGCAGGCCTGCCGCGCAGATCTGAAATTCCCGCCCGACCTGGTCAAGGCCTTGTCGATTTACCTGCTCGTTGGCATCGGTCTGCACGGCGGGGCAGAACTCGCCAATGCCAGCCTTGGCATCGCGATCCAAGCGGTAATGGCGGCGCTTGTGCTCGGCGCGACGCTGCCGCTGGTCGCCTACGCCATTCTGGTCAAACTCGGCCACCTGGGAAAACTCGATGCGGCTGCGATTGCGGCGCACTACGGGTCGGTGAGTGCGGGAACATTCCTGGCCGCATCGGCCTATCTGCAGGCCAAGGGCGTTCCCTACGAAGGGTATCCGGTCATCATGCTGGCCGTCATGGAAACGCCGGCGATCATCATTGGACTGGTGCTCGCGCAGTCGGCACGCAGCTCGGGTACGGGAGGAGCGCCTGCGAGTGGCGGGATGCTTACGATGCTCTCCGGCGCAGCACGTCACGGCAGCATCGTGCTGTTGCTTGGCAGTATGCTGATTGGCTCCACCGCGGCCCCCAATGCGCTCGCGGCGGTGATGCCGTTCTATCAAACGATCTTTCTTGGTGCGCTGTGTCTGTACCTGCTCGAACTGGGCATGGTCGCGGCACAGCGCCTTGGCGAGTTCAGGCGGATGGGCTGGTTTCTTACGCTATTCGGTATCGCGATGCCGCTGATCGGCGCCGCCTGCGGGCTTGCCGTTGGCCACTATTGGCTCGGCTTGAGCCCAGGCGGAACCACGCTGGTCGCGGTGTTGGGCGCGAGCGCCTCGTACATCGCCGTACCGCCGGCGGTGCGCATGGCCATTCCCGAAGCGAATCCTTCGTTCTACCTGACCCTTTCGCTTGGCATCACGTTCCCCTTCAACGTCGTGGTGGGCATCCCCCTCTATCACTCAATCGCAGAATGGCTTGCAGCATGAATCCCCCTTCCATCAGAGTTGGCGTCGTCATGGGTAGTTCGAGTGACTGGGACGTCATGCAGCATGCCGCCCTCGCATTGCAATCGCTCGATGTCGGATACGAGGCGCGCGTGGTTTCGGCGCACCGCACGCCGCAGTTGCTGTTCGACTATGCAAGACAGGCATCGGGGCGCGGCCTGCACTGCATTATCGCTGGAGCGGGCGGCGCGGCGCACCTGCCCGGCATGCTTTCGGCCATCACGCCACTGCCGGTCCTCGGCGTGCCAGTACCATCTCGCCACCTAAAGGGCATGGACTCTTTGCTATCCATCGTGCAAATGCCACGCGGCATACCAACCGCAACCTTTGCCATCGGCGAGGCCGGAGCCGCCAATGCCGGGCTGTTCGCCGCCGCCATACTTGCCATCAACGATTCGGCGCTAGCTTCCCGGTTGGCAACGTTTCGCGTATCGCAAAGCGCGACCGCAGCAGCAATGACTTTGCCGCAGCTATGATGATCGCGCCAGACGCATGGCTGGGGGTGCTGGGTGGCGGTCAGCTGGGGCGGATGTTTGCGATGGCCGCGCACCGACTGGGTTACCGTGTGATGGTGTTGGACCCGGACCCGCTGAGCACGGCCGGTGCGGTTGCGGACGGACATCTTTGCGCGGCGCTCGATGATGCCACAGCACTGGACGAGGTGGCGCGCATCTGTGCCGCGGTGACGGTGGAGACCGAAAACGCGCCAACCGCTGCCTTGGAACGCTTGGCGCGCGACGTGGTCGTCAGCCCCGCGGCGCATTGTGTCGCCATCGCGCAGGACCGCATCCGCGAAAAGAGATTCATCTCAGAGCTCGGACTCTCCCCCGCACCTTATGCGGTGGTGACCTGCGCTGCCGACCTGGATGGAACAAACATTGCCGCCCTGCTTCCAGGGGTGCTCAAGCTCAGCCGATTCGGCTACGACGGCAAAGGCCAAGCACGCGTGGCCACGCCGAAGCAGGCACGTGCCGCGTTCGATTCAATGGGCGGCCCACCCTGCGTACTGGAACGCCGGATCAATCTGCGCATGGAACTATCGGTGGTCCTTGCGCGCGCGGGCGACGGCCGCACCGCGCTATGGCCGGTGGCGGAGAACCACCACAAGGACGGTATCCTCGATCTGTCCATTGTTCCGGCACGCATTCCTGCCGCGCTCGCCGCGCAGGCGAACGAAGCGGCATTGACGATTGCGGAAGCTCTTGCCTACCAAGGCGTGCTCTGTGTGGAATTCTTCGTCGACGAGGCGGGCGTGCTGCTGGTCAATGAATTCGCACCGCGGCCTCACAACAGCGGCCACGGCACGCTCGATGCATCGCGCACCTCCCAGTTTGAGCAGCAGGTCCGAACGCTTGCCGGGCTACCGTTGGGTGACACCACCATGTGCAGCCCCGTGGTCATGCAAAACCTGCTCGGAGATTTGTGGGACGGCGGCATGCCACATTGGCGGGCGCTGCTTGCCGATTCCACCGCGACCCTGCACCTCTACGGAAAGGGCGAGCCACGACGCGGCCGGAAGATGGGCCACTACACCTGCGTTGCGCCAACCGTCGACGAAGCGCTTTACGCGGCGCTGCGTTTGCGCCGCCTGCTGCCGGCATCCGCCCACACTGACCGTCAAAGCAAAATCGCCGCCACGATCTGATCGTGACACCGGAATCCCCTGCGATGGTAGAAGCGGTGAACGACCCTCGCCTAAAGGCGAGGGCTTCAAGTTGGGGCTCAAGTCGGCGAGAGCCGGCCTCGCGGCGGACTGCCTTACACGACCTTGCAGTGGGGATCGGGCACCTCCGGTTCTTGATCTTCGATGTATTTCTTCCACCCTTCATCCGTGACGTTGCCACTGGTTGCCACCCAATAGCCCGGACCCCACAGATGCTAACGTCAGTAGCTCTTGCGCAAGGACCTTCCCGTCGCCTGATCACGCAAGGTCGTAGCGATCAAGGTTCATCACCTTGTTCCAGGCCGCCACAAAGTCACGCACGAATGCCTGCTGCGAGTCGCTGCACGCGTAGACTTCCGCGAGAGCCCGGAGCTGAGAGTTCGAACCGAAGACGAGATCAACGATGCTACCCGTCCACTTGAGTTCTCCCGTCGCCCGATCGCGACCCTCCAACACGCCTTCGGATGTGGCGGACTTCTGCCACTTCGTCTTCATGTCGAGGAGATTCACGAAGAAATCATTGGTCAATGTTTCGGGTCGCTTGGTGAACACACCGTGTTTGGACTGGCCGACGTTCGCATTCAGGGCGCGTAGGCCGCCGATCAGAACTGTCATCTCAGGAGCGGTCAGCGCCAGCAACTGTGCTTTGTCCACCAGCAGCTCAGCCGCTGATTCCTCGAGTCCCGTGCGGACGTAGTTGCGGAACCCGTCTGCGGCCGGCTCCAGTACGGCGAACGAGTCCACATCGGTCTGCTCCTGCGACGCATCCATGCGCCCCGGCGAGAAGGGAACCTCCACGTCGTGGCCGGCCTTCTTCGCAGCTGCCTCGACGGCTGCGCAGCCGCCCAGAACGATCAGGTCGGCGAGCGAAACCTTTCTGCCGCCGGACTGTGCGCTGTTGAAGTCCTGATGAATCGCTTCCAGCTTCGGCAGGACCTTCGTCAGTTCAGCCGGCTGGTTGACTTCCCAATACTTCTGCGGCGCCAGGCGAATACGCGCGCCGTTCGCTCCACCGCGCTTGTCGCTGACGCGGAACGTTGCTGCAGACGCCCAGGCGGTCGTGACCAGTTGGGAGATGGAAAGGCCGGATGCGAGGATCGTGGCCTTCAGGGCGGCAATATCCTGCTTCCCGATCAATTCATGACTCACTGCGGGAATGGGATCCTGCCACAGCAGCGGCTGCGCAGGAACGAGCGGGCCAAGATAACGAGAAACAGGCCCCATGTCGCGGTGCGTCAGCTTGTACCACGCCTTGGCGAAGGCGTCTGCGAATATCTTCGGATTATCGAGGAAGCGCTTCGAAATCTTCGCATAGGCGGGATCCATCCGCAGAGCGAGGTCCGCCGTGGTCATCATCGGGGCATGTCGCTTCGAGGGATCGTGGGCATCAGGCACGGTGCCGGGCGCGGATGCGTCCTTCGGAGTCCATTGGTGAGCACCGGCGGGGCTCTTCGTGAGTTTCCACTCATAGCCGAACAGGTTTTCCAGGTAGTTGTTGTCCCACTTGATCGGGTTCCTGGTCCATGCGCCCTCCAAGCCGCTGCTGATCGTATGGACGCCTTTGCCGCTGCCAAAGGTGTTTTTCCAGCCGAGGCCTTGCTCTTCGATGCCAGCACCCTCGGGTACGGGACCGACATGCTTGCTCGGATCGGCGGCGCCGTGGCACTTGCCGAAGGTGTGTCCGCCGGCGACGAGCGCCACGGTCTCTTCGTCATTCATGGCCATGCGGGCAAAGGTCTCCCGGATGTCCCGTGCCGAAGCGACCGGGTCCGGATTGCCATTCGGCCCTTCCGGGTTCACGTAGATCAGGCCCATTTGTACCGCGGCGAGAGGATTTTCAAGGTTGCGCTCGCCGCTGTAGCGCTCGTCTGCCAGCCACTTCCCCTCAGACCCCCAGTAGATGTCTTCTTCCGGCTCCCAGACGTCCTGGCGCCCGCCGGCGAACCCGAAGGTCTTGAACCCCATCGATTCCAGGGCAACGTTACCGGCGAGAATCATCAGGTCGGCCCAGGAAATTTTCCGACCGTACTTCTGCTTGATCGGCCAGATCAAGCGGCGCGCCTTGTCGAGGCTCACGTTGTCCGGCCAGCTGTTAAGGGGCGCAAATCGCTGGGTTCCAGAGCCCGCGCCGCCACGACCATCAGCGACACGGTACGTACCGGCGCTATGCCACGCCATACGGATGAAGAATGGCCCGTAGTGGCCGTAGTCCGCGGGCCACCAGTCCTGCGAATCCGTCATCAAGGCATGCAGATCCTCGATCACGGCATTCAGGTCGAGGCTCTTGAACTCCTCGGCGTAGTTGAACTCCTCGTCCATGGGGTCCGACAGTGAGGAGTGCTGGTGCAGGATGTTCAGGTTCAGTTGACTGGGCCACCAGTCTGCGTTCGATTGGGCTCCAGCCACTGTATTTGTGCGAGCGTCGCCCGCGAATGGGCACTTTGGTTCAGTTGACATGGTTCTCTCCTTTGGTTGTTTGTAATTCATTATTCAATCTGGCGTAACGCCTGACGTTTTCGCAGAGCCATGTCCATTTGTGGTTCTCCTTGACGGTTAGGTTGGTTGTTCCTGAGAACCGCGTGTCGGCAGCGTTCCGGAATCAATTCTGAAGATGCCCACGCAGTCGGTCCAATGAATAATAATTGTATTTATAATCGATATACTCAATAACTAACCCGAAATCCCATGGCCACCCTGACCTCCCTGAGGCAATTGCAATACCTCGTCACCCTGTCGGAGAAGCTCAACTTCACGCGTGCAGCGCAAGCGTGCTCTGTCACCCAGTCGACGCTGAGCGCGGGCCTCCGAGCACTCGAGGACGTGCTCGGCGCGCGACTGGTGGAGCGCGACAGGCAGACGGTGCTGATGATGCCGATCGGGATCGAGGTTGCGAAGCGGGCCCGGGACATATTGGCGGCGACGCAGGACCTGGTGGAAATCGCCGCGAAGGCACGCACGCCGATGACGGGACTACTGCGCCTGGGCGTCATCCCGACCATTGCGCCTTTCCTGCTCCCACCTTCCCTGCTGCTGCTTCGCGAGTTCTATCCGAAGTTGCGCCTCGCCCTGCGCGAGGACCTGACGGCAAATCTGCTGTCGCGGTTGCAAGACGGGCAACTCGATCTGGCGCTGATCGCGCTGCCCATCGACACGGGAAACCTTAAGGTGGAACCCCTGTTTGACGACGAGCTGTGGTTTGTCGGACGCACAGACGATCCGCAGTTCAAGGCAAGGGCAGTGAACGTTACACGCTCACTAACCGATCGCCTGCTGCTTCTCGAGGAGGGGCATTGCCTGCGCGATCACGCGTTGCATGCGTGCGGCGCCGCGACAAATGGCACAACAGAGGGCGTAGAGGCAACGAGCCTCCTGACCTTGGTGCAGATGGTCCACTCCGGGCTTGGCGTCGCGTTGGTGCCGGAAATGGCGGTGAAAGGCGGACTGACGCAAAGCCCCAACCTGGTCGTACGCCCAATGGCCAAACCCAGTCCCAAGCGTACGATCGCCCTGGTGACACGGCGATCCACGACGCGGCTGGCAGAACTGAAGGCGCTGGCCGAAGTGATTCTGAAGGTCAGTCGTCGTTCAAAAAGAGTCGCGCCCTGAGCGCTGAGGGACGTTGAAGCAACACCCTTGAGACTTGGGCATGCCACGGCAAAACGAATACCCGCCGGCAGCAGCGGCGTGATGTCCTCCGTAAGGCTCCAGGTGAATTTTTCCAGCATGCGCTGTTCGGCCATTGCGCGCGAGATTGGCTTACCTTCCAGAGCCAGATAGTGGTCAAAGCATGCGATGACTTTTTCCGGGGCCAACGTGAGTTGCTCCAGCCCTCATGCAAGTCGAACAGGTCGCGGCTCGCGCGTCGCTGCAGCGGCGCGCGACTGATGATCAGATCCTGCTCGACTTGCCTCAAGTCCGGCCAAGGCAGGATGACTGCGCTTTTTCGTCATCGTAATTGATGCTACCATGCATCATATTAGATGCTGACGAGGCTCCCATGAGAACAACTGTAACCATTGACGATGAACTCTATCAAAGGGCACTAGACGTCGCCGATCCGGGTATGGACAAGGGTGATCTCTTTCGCGAAGCGATGAAGGTGTTCGTGCGAGTGCAGGCTGGCAAACGGCTTGCCGCCTTGGGCGGAAAGGCCACCAAGATGAAGGACATTCCCCGTCGGCGGCCCGCGAAAGTTCTACCTCGGTGAGCGTCGTCCTTGCGGATACCTCGGTCTGGGTTGCCCATTTCCGCAGCGGCAATCCAATGCTTCAATCGCTCGTTGCGATGGACCAGGTCTTGTGCCATCCGCTCATCGTGCTCGAACTCGCTTGCGGAACGCCACCGGCGCCGCGCGAGCGCACACTCGGCGATCTCAAAAAACTCCAGCAGGCCGTCGTCGCGACAACCGACGAGATACTTGCCCTGATCGAGAGGGAGCAATTCCATGACTCTGGCTGCGGTGCCGTAGATATGGCGTTACTCACCTGCGTTCTACTCACCCCGGATGCGCGGCTCTGGACGATAGACAAGAACCTCGACACATTGGCGGCGCGCTTGGGGGTGGCCTTCACCGCCGCCAGCCAATAGCCCCCGAAGCGAACAGGAGTGCCGCCAACCGCCATGGCCTCCAGAAAAATACATCCCTTCGACATCGTTCAACAACCGGCGTCAGATTTGCCGTCAGAAACTTCCGCATGCCACCGATACATTCCGGTAGAACTCGATAGATCTCGAAACCTACTCCCACTCGATCGTGGCGGGTGGCTTGCCGGAGATGTCGTAAACCACGCGGTTGATGCCCCGCACTTCGTTGATGATGCGGTTGGAGACTCTGGACAGCAGGGTGTAGGGCAGTTCCGCCCAATGAGCGGTCATGAAATCCTGGGTCTGCACCGCCCTGAGCGCGACGACGTACTCGTAGGTGCGCCCGTCACCCATCACGCCGACGGACTTGACCGGCAGGAATACGGCAAACGCCTGCGCCGTTTTTTCGTACCAGCCGGCGGCGCGCAACTCGTCGATGAAAATTGCGTCGGCCCGCCGCAACAGATCGGCGAACTCGCTGTTCACTTCCCCGAGAATGCGAACACCCAGGCCCGGTCCCGGGAACGGATGGCGAAACACCATGTCATGCGGCAGCCCCAGCGCCAGTCCAAGTTCGCGCACTTCGTCCTTGAACAGTTCCCGCAAGGGCTCCAGGAGCTTCAGATGCAGCGTGTCCGGCAACCCGCCCACGTTGTGGTGGGATTTGATGGTGTGCGCTTTCTTGTTTTTGGCGCCGGCCGATTCGATGACGTCCGGATAGATCGTGCCCTGCGCCAGCCATTTCGCCTTCGGCAGCCTGGCGGCTTCGCGCTGAAATACGTCGACGAACTCGCGGCCGATGATCTTGCGCTTCTGTTCCGGATCACCGATGCCTTTGAGCGCCGACATGAATTGCGCGGCAGCCTCTACGTGAATGACCCTGACGCCGAGACTGCGCGCAAACGTCTGCATGACCTGGGCGGCTTCGTTCAGGCGCAGCAGGCCGGTGTCGACGAACACGCAGGTCAGTTGCGGGCCTATGGCGCGCTGGATAAGCGCGGCGGCCACCGAGGAGTCGACGCCTCCCGAGAGCCCGAGGATGACTTCTTCCTCGCCGACTTCGGAGCGGATGCGCCCAACCGCCTCGTCGAGATAGTCCGGCATGTTCCAGTCCGAACCCAAGCCGCAGATGCGATGCAGGAATTGCCCGATGAGCGCCTTGCCTTGCGGCGTATGGGTGACTTCGGGATGGAATTGCACGCCATAGAACCCGCGCGCTTCATCGGCCATGCCTGCAATCGGCGTCGCGGCGTTGCTGGCGATGACTTTGAACCCGGCGGGTAAGGCGTTGACCTTGTCGCCGTGACTCATCCAGACGTCAAGCAGTCCGTGGCCTTCGGCGCTGCGGCGGTCTTCGATGCCTTCGAGCAGTTTTGAATGACCGCGCGCCCGGACTTCGGCATAGCCAAATTCGCGCACGAGTCCGTTTTCCACCACCCCGCCAAGCTGGGCCGCCATGGTCTGCATGCCATAACAGATGCCCAGAACCGGGACGCCAAGCTCGAATACCCGTTGCGGCGCGCGCGGCGTGCCGCTATCGGTAACCGAGGCGGGTCCGCCGGAAAGGATAATTCCCTTCGGCGCGAAGCTGCGCAGGAATTCGTCGCCGATGTTGTAGGGATGCAGTTCGCAGTACACGCCGGCCTCGCGCACCCGTCGCGCGATCAACTGGCTGTATTGGGCGCCGAAGTCGAGGATCAGAACTTTATCGTGGGACATGATAAATGCGGGGTGTGAGGTGCGAGATAAATGCGAGGTGTGAGGTGCGAGGTGTGAGGTGCGAGGTGCGAGGTGTGAGGTGCGAGGTGCG
>Ga0315270_10001895_pt1 | contig 11135 bp, 9 predicted proteins | sample C1_bottom_MG_FD_204932 | JGI IMG/M metagenome (GOLD analysis project Ga0315270, IMG submission 204932) | Sediment microbial communities from Yellowstone Lake, YNP, Wyoming, USA - C1_bottom | ecosystem: Environmental > Aquatic > Freshwater > Lake > Sediment | place: USA: Wyoming | collected... | reverse complement strand
TCGGCACCACAATCACATCGGCCTGCTCACTGCGAATATGGTGCAGCGTGGCCAAGCGTTCGGAGATTAAATCCTGGTGCGGTGAGAAATGGTCGTAGGGCAGGGTTTCCCAGTCCGGCAGCAGATGGACTCTTAATTTGGGCGCAAAGAACGGAATCTCCTCCACCAGCCGCTGCGCCTCCAGTGCACTCGCGGCAATCACCACCAGCGGTGTATGCTTTTCGGCGTATTCCGCCAGGGCCAAGGCATCGGCAGAGCCGATCAGCTTGGTAAAGCGTGGGCGGGAATGGGAGGAATTGAGCAGCATGGAGGCTATCTAAAATGTGATGCCATAAAGCCTGACATTGTAACTTAGTCAGCAATTTTCTTATATGTCAGAAATATTGCTGACTGATACCAGATAGTTACGTGTTGTTCTACTCACCCAACTGAACTAGACTGAGACGGTCAAATTGGAGCGTCTCATGCGCATAGTCAACGTCAGCGAAGCAAAAACTGATCTCTCCACGTTGCTGGAAGAAGTCAGCAAGGGAAATGTAGTCCTTATCGCCAAATCGGGCTTGCCAATAGCGAAATTGACAGGCATCAGTTCCTCCCGGCCCATACGCAAGCCCGGTTTCCTGAAAGGGGAAATAAAATTCACTAGCGATTTCGATTCGTCACTGCCGCATGATCTGCTGGACGCCTTTGAAGGGAAGTAAATGAACTCAATTCATAAAACGTTCAGTAAGGCCGTCAAATCAAGTACAAAATAGTAACGTTTGACAATACTAACGAGATGCAATACTATTATTGAAGGCAGCAGAGTTGTTGACACAACAACACTAACGCCGTGCGGCGCTGTGAAAAGAAATACTCGATATGATTAAATCATTTGCTGACAAAGCTACTGCAGCGATATTTTCCGGTGAGCATGTACGACGCCTTCCCCATGATATACAGGGCATAGCCCGGAGAAAATTAAAGCTCATTGATGCCGTGAGCAGAATCGAGGAATTGCGAATACCGCCCGGCAATCGGCTGGAACTATTAAGTGGCAATCTTGCCGGACAATGGAGCATTCGCATTAACGAACAATGGCGTATCTGTTTCAGATGGGAAGATGGCCATGCAACAGAGGTGGAAGTTGTTGACTACCACTAGGAGATTAAAATGACTATTCAACGCGAAGAATTAAACACCAAAAAATGGGGCAATGTTGTCACAGGAGAAAAGCTTGCGCCTGTACATCCCGGTGAAATCCTATTGCATGACTTCATCGAACCTATGGGGTTGACTCGCTACAAAGTGGCAAAACTTGCAAGCGTCCCCCAGCGCCGCATCGATGAAATTTGCAGTGGTAATCGTGCCGTCACCGCCGATACTGCTATGCGTCTTGCCCGTTTATTCGGTATGTCCGCGCAAACATGGATGAACCTGCAAGCGCAGTATGATCTTGAAGTCGCCGAAATTAAAATGGGCGACAAAATTGATCACGAGGTTATGCCCTTGGCGGCGTAGGATTGTCAGAACTTGTCTTTTAGCTTCCATACGGCAATGGCAAAAGACAAGACCTGACACCTTGGTTTGCCTTGTTTTTTTTCCACTTGGGCAATGGCTGCAGCATCCAGACCGGTCGCCGCATGAAAATCAACGCCGCGTCGGCATCATCGGCTGTATCACCAATATTTGTAATTTTTAATTTAATTGAAAAATTCTACCAATACCTAAGAAATACTCTGCAAATAAATAATCTCTTTTTTGAATATTATCTGTAACCCAATATTGTTTATTTGATGATTCAAAATACCAGTTGTCTTTGGTAAATCTGTAAGTAAAATCATAGCCAGTTCCAAAATTGTGTAGATTTACATTTTCTGTGACTCCTGTTCTGGTATGCGCAGCTGGTAAAGTGTAAATGATATTTAAATAGGATACTCCCAAACCCATGCTAAATAAATGTTCACTAAATTTGGTATCATTTTTTCCAACAATATAAAAAATAGAGGCACCAGCATTAATACCTCTGATAATAAAATTACTAGGTAATCTTCCTGCTGACAATGATGTTTCTAGTTGAGTTTGAGCATAATTTGAAAAATAATAATATCCCGTATGATCGCTATTTTCAAAGTAGAAGTATTCAGACAAAATTCCGAGTGTTGGCTCTAGTGTAGTAGGTTTGGATAATATTGCAATTGCATTTGAATCACTTTTTATACTTGAGCCTACTATTGTCGGGTCCCAAATTTTAAATAATGCATGATTACTTTTAATGCCTATATGCAAATCTGCTGCTTTAGCTATATCGAACACGCAGAATGTAAAAATTAACAAAGTATGAAATTTAATACACTTCATAAAAGTATCCTTAGCATAAAAAATAATCTAAACTATGTTACCAAAGATCATGTTACGAACAAAGTCAGAGGAAGGATAGGAAATTCAAGCGCACCAGTCAAACAAAACTTCACCAGCGCACCCGATTTTCGCCCCAAAAACCATAAAGACTTCTCCTCTAACCCATTCCCATCGCAATAATTTGTCGCCCCAACCTCAAAAACCGGCACACACCAAACCCAGCGCACAAGCCCACCCAAGATGAGCAAAATTGTTGTCACCAAACGGTTCGCTGATCGAATTCGAACTCTCGTTGAACAGTGGGGTCATACTGAGGTAACCCGGCTTTTCCGGACACATTAGAATGTAGACAATGTGAACGGAGGTGTCAAATGGGAAAGACTGTTAAAAACGTGGGTGCTGTAGTGAATCGTCAGCACTTCAGCAAGGAGTTTAAACTAGAAGCGGTCAGGCTGCTGGAGCTTGGGCAGAAGCCAGCAACCCAGCTCGCACTTGATTTGGGCATTCCCCGCAACCGTCTGTACAAATGGCAAACGGACTTAAACAAAGCTGGTAAAGAACAGGCTTTCCCTGGGACAGGACGCAAGCCTGTAGAGGAACGGAGTGAGAATCAACGGCTGCGTGCAGAACTCAAGCGTGTGACAGAGGAGCGTGACATCCTAAAAAAGGCCGCAGCGTACTTTGCGCGAGAACTACCGTGAAGTACGAATTCATTGAGCAGCATCGGCAGCAGTTTCATCTTACGGCCATATGCCGAGTACTGCATGTATCGCGTAGTGGATTTTATGAATGGCAAGGACGCAGCCCATCGGCACGCGCAATTGCCAACAAAGATCTGCTCGAACAAATACAGCAGGTGCATGAACAATCACGACAAGCGTATGGTGCATTCAAGACATGGAAAGAACTTAAACGAACGGGCATTGCATGCGGCAAGCATCGTGTTGCAAGATTACGTCGTGAAACCAATATCGAAGCACAGCGCATGCGCCGATTCCGAATAACGGTCGAACATCAGCATGTGATATGGGGTCACATCTTGAGCATGTGATATGGGGTCACATCTTGTATTTCAACATTTAATAGTGATTGTTGTTTTTGGTTTGCCAGGGGTAGCCCGGTGGCTAGTCACTTTTGGCTACGACTAACCTGAAGGTAAGTCTTCACCGCAACTTCGTTGTCTTGCTTCGCCAAGACAAGTAACCAAAAGAAGTCGAACCCCAATCCGCCACCTCTTCGAGTTTCTCTGCGTTGTTGGTTACGACCCTAAGCTGAAGGTTGGTCTTCACCGCAACAAGTCGCTACGCGCCGTGTTGTCACCTCCATCCACTGACCAGCCTGCGCTACTCGGTGGCGGTTGAGGGGTAAGCAAAGAAAAATACAAAAGCTTCTTCAATAAATTGAAGAAACTTGATTCATTGGTTAAACTCCAAATTCGCCCCCTTCAGGAGATCTTATGCCGCACTTATTTTCTCGCTCTTCTCTCACCCTTCTGCTCGGAGGTGTTCTGAGCAGTTTCACTTCAATCAGCTTGGCGGACACAGATTTCTATGAACAATTTTTATGGGGACAACACTACCTGGGGGAACAAAGCTCGGATGGAAATCGCCCCTGTTTTCAATTGAAGGCTCCCACCTTAAAACCCCAACAGGAACAAGCCTGGCGCGCTCAAAGTGGTATCTCCCAACTTTCGATGGGTCCGAATGGATCCGGTGGATTCTTCCTTGTCTGGAATGAAGGCGGGGCCCGAATTTACCTTCAATCGGTCAATGATGACGGGGCGCTGATTTGGGGGCCTCGGGCGATCAATCCGGCCCCCACTCGGCAAGACTTCTACTCCCTCATGCAAGATCCTCAACACAATCTGATGCTGGCGTGGAGTGAGCACCATTACGATTGCCCCCCTCCGGGCGGGAGCTGGACGGGCGGATCCGGTCAAAAAATAAATACCGAAGGAGCTCCCCAATGGGGCGGTAAAGGGGTTTCACTCCCCGGCGCTTCCCTTCAATCGGATGGACGTGGAGGATTCTTGACCTCTGGGATGGAGCTCCGTGATTGGGCTGGCTATTACGCCTTGTATGTTCAACGGCTGGATCCTGTCGGACACCCACTCTGGGCGGGACCAATAGAAATCAGCTTTGCGTCGGTCTTGCCAAAAATAATGGATGTTCAGTTAACCCCCAATGGCGATGGAGGATTTTGGGCGGTCGCAACGGGAACAAAGGATTGGAGGAAATCAGTGGTTCAACGTTTCACTCCCGACGGAAAATCTATTTGGGCCAGCCCCGTGACGGTCAGTGACGGCAATACCAACTCTCCCAATCCACAGCTTCTCCTGGACGGACTGGGGGGCGCCTTTGTGGCCTCAACCCCGGATGGGGGTGGGGGTGCTGTCATCGTTTCCCGGTTGGATGGCAAAGGAAATCTCAATTGGACTTTAACCCTGGAACACAGTGACCGAGCGGAGCGCGCGCGACTCCTCCCGGACGGGCAAGGGGGGGTGTTGATTCTATGGAGTCGACGAGACCCGTATAAAATCGAACAGACGTATTTTGCGCAACGGATCAACGGAAAAGGCCAACTTCAATGGAAAGACAAGGTCCGTTTAGGATCCATGAATCAAGGGGAAGGCGCACGAGTGATTTCGGATGGGCAAGGCGGCGCGTTTGTGGCCTGGCGAGATTCCCAGTCGCTTCGGGGGAGCCATTGGAAGGAAAGTTTAACTGTGAACGTTCTAGACGTTTATCTGCAGCGGATCACGAGTCAGGGGGACGCCTGGAAATCCCCCGCGTTGGTTGCCGAACACATCGGAAACACGGGGGGGAATGGCGCGCCCCCAATCGATCTGGCGCTGGATTCGACCGGAGGCATTTTTGTCGCTTGGGCCGATGGGCGGGCTGGGTTAAACCATGAACCGTTTAAGCCTCAAACCGAAGGCATGGATGAATTTGCAGAGGACAGCGTTTCTGGGGGGAGCTCTATTTATGCGCAACGGGCCACCCCTGATGGCAAGATGCGCTGGAGTTCAGACGGTCTTCCAATGATCCCACAACCCCCCTTGAAATGCTTTTCCCATACCAAAAATACCTACGTGGTTGCGTCCTGGACGGTCAATCTCCGGGAACAGCCCGCCACCACCTCTCCCGTTTTGCGGAAGCTCTACCGGGGCACGGAAGTTCAGATTCAATCCACCCAACCCGCGTGTGAGGTTCTTTGGAACCGAACCGGGCAATGGGTGAAAGTCAAAGTTTTAAAGGGGGCAGTGAAAGAAGGATGGGTCTTCGACGCGACATTAATGAGTCCCTAACCCACCCGCTCGATTTACATTCTGAATATTCGGGGTCATGTCTGCTTTTGTTAAAAATCACTGGCAGAAATAGGGTGTCAGGTCTCAATACTGTTCGGCTAAACACAAACCCGTTATCTCGTCATTCCCACGAAAGTGGGAATCCAGCGAGAAAAAATTCCGCGAAGCGGACAAAACCTCGGTGTTGTCCCGCTACTCGGCGTTTATTTGAAAAACTGCATTCCCGCCTTCGCGGGAATGACGCTATTTTGACCTAATGAGCAATTTTTGCTAACCGAACAGTATTGTGTCTGGTCTTGTCTTTTGTCCCACCATCAAAATTCTAAGTCAGATGAAAAATCGCGGTGTTAGCCTCTCTTTATTTCGCGTCCCTGAACCTGATTATTTAATTGTTCTTTTTTAGTTTGCCGGGGGTAAGCGGTGTCGAGTCGCATTTCTTGCTTCGCCAAAAGCAAGTAACCCAAGACAACGAAGTTTTGGTGAAGGCTAAATATACGCAGCATGTTATGCCGGAGCCAAAAGGCGACTCCAATCCGCCCCCTCTTCGAGGTTCCCTGTGTTGTTGGTTACGACATAACCTGAAGGTTAGTCTCCACTGGAATAATCCGCTACACGCCTTACTGACACCACATTTACCTGACCAATCCGCGCAACTCGGATGCCGCTACCAAGTGAATTTCAAAATAAACAGAACATTCAATAACGGATTCGTTACCGAGGTACGTATGCGGGTTCTTTGCACTTGCACCGTTTTCTTGTCAGGATTTGTTTTAAAATGTAGAGCTTGGTCTTAAATTCAATGCATGATTAACAAAGCTCGGGAATCGTAAAAATATGTTCAGCAAATTACTCAAAAGAAAAGCAGCGCCAGTAGAAGTACCCACCGAACCACCGCTCGAAATAGTGGCCGGGGTGGCGTGGGAAAGCAGGCTGCAAACGGCGCTGGGTAACGACGCTGAGTTGTTGGCGCTGGTTACTGATGCGCCGACCACCGACCTCAAGCTTGCTGCCGTGCAGGGGCTGTGCAGTGAAGAGAGTTTGCGTGTTGCCGAACGCGAGTTCCGCAATCGTAACCGGCGCGTGCAAAGCCTTGCCAAGCAACGCTTTGAATTGATGGTTAAGCAACGTGAAACACGCGCTACCGCCGCCGATCTGTTGCAGTCCGCCGCGGTGCTGCTTGCAGCGCCGGTGATTCCCTCCAACCGGCTGGTCGAACTTAATCAGGCATGGGAACAACTGGAGCAGGCTCTCATTGAAGACGGTGACAAATCCAGATTCGCGAAATTACAGACTGAGCTGTCGGAACGCTTACGCGAACGCAGTGAGAATATACGCCTCCTCAACCGCTGGTCTGACACTGCAAAGCAGGTGTTGATTGACTTGAATTCGGCCATCGCCAAGGTGGCAGTTGCCGGCACCGGGCAGCAAGCGTTTTCCGCTTTGCTAACCGTGGTTGGCGAGCAGGCTCGCGCCATGCTGGCAGATATTCCAGTTTCTATTTCATCGCAGGATGAGGCCATTGCAGCGCTAGCGGCAGCAATCCAGTCCGCGTTACTGGAGGCGACACAGATTGAAATAAGGCTGGAAATTCTTGGCGAGATGCAATCGTGTTTGCTGCCGCAGCTTGAAAACTTGCAGGTGGAAAACACCGGCCCTTCCACAGAAAATATGGCGGCGGATATGTCTGCCGCTCTTATCGAACGCTGGAAAAATCTGCCACCTGTCGCGAATCTGCAGTCGGGACAATTTCTGAATGACCAGTTCGATGAACTCCTGCATCAACAGTATTACGGGCGTAAACAGCAACAAAAACAAAGCAACAAGATCGTCAGTGAACAAAGCAAGGCGGAACGACAAAAACAGCTTCAGGTATTGATGGACACGATTGATACAGCGGACGCGGCGCTTGCCGGCGGTCATCTGGACGAGGCAGAAAAACAACTGTCAAGTTTGCAAAAGGCGATTGAAAAAGGTGGCGGCAATGCAGCGTTGCAGGCGCGAATCGGCGCATTGCAAGCTGAATTTTCACGTCTGAAGGGCTGGCAGCAGTGGGGTGGGGGTCGGGTGCGCGACGACTTGGTTGTGGAAGCTGAGGCACTCGCTGCTTCAACGATCACGCCGGAGGGCTCACCCCCGGAGAAATTGCAATTTAAGAAACTGGAAGAAAATATCAGGCAACTACGTGCGCGTTGGAAAGAGGTAGATCAATTGGGTGGTGCCACCAGCAAGCAGCTCTGGGAACGTTTCAACGAAGCCTTGAAATTGGCGTATCACCCGGTGGAAGCGCACTTGGCGCAGCTAAACGAGGCACGGCAAAAAAATCTGGCCGATCGAAACACGCTGCTCGAAGCGCTGGATGCGCTGAACCTGTCTGACGATGAACAGAATGCGCAGGACTGGAAGGCGGTACAGCGGGCGCTGACCCATTTTCAAACGGAATGGCGCAAGCTCGGGCCGCTGGAACATACCGTGCCGCACAAGTCGCATAGTGCTTTGCAGGCGCGCATGACTGCAAGTGTTGCGCGTCTGGAAGTTCCCCTGATGGAAGTACAGAAAAGCGCGCAAGCGGATCGCGAACAACTGGTGGTGCGCGCCAAGGCGTTATGCCAAAACCCCAAAGACAAAGATGTACCAGCCAAACTACGCGAATTGCAAGCCCATTGGCAAAGTCATGCCAAGACACAACCGCTTCCGCGGAATACTGAAAATCAGTTGTGGGCGGAATTCAGGGCGGCAATCGATGTGCTGATGGGCCAGCGCGAAGCGGCATTCAACGCCCGCGATGCCGAACTCAAAGCCAACCTTGAATCTCGCGTAACGATGATCGCGCGACTTGAGGCGCTTGATCAGGACACACCGCCAGCGGACATCAAAATGCTTTTGGCAAGCGTGGAGACGGAATGGCGCAAGGCCGGTGAAGCACCCAGAAATCAGGCTGACAAGCTGGAAGAAAAATATCGGGCGGCACGCGAGCAAGCACTGGAACATATCGCAGGCAGCGCACGGAGATCATGGCAGCAAACTTGCGATACCCTTTGTGCCAAGCTGGCGCTGTGCGAAGCGCTGGAATCCGGTACGGCTTCTGATCAATTGGCTGCTGACAGCAAATCGCGCTGGGAGTCCCTGCCCACCCTGGCAACCCGATGGGAGCAGGCTTTGCAAGCGAGGTATCAGTCTGCCTGCGAAAATCCACAGGGCGACATTTCGGAAAAAAACGGCGAAGCGCTCGACCAGGTGTTGCTGCAACTGGAATCCTTGCTGGCTATCCCATCGCCCGCAGCTTTTCAGGCGGCAAGGCAAAAACTCAAGCTGCTGGTAATGAAAGATTCGATGGAGCGGAAAAGTTCGGCAACGCCTTCATGGCCAGAAATTGAAGCCATGACTGCAACAGCAATACGCCACAGGTTGCATGACCCTGATCAGGGCAGCAGGCTGCTAGCTGTCATCACGGCAATACGCAATTCCGCGCCAATAAAATCGATGTGAAATCGAGGGGGTCAGACTCAAAATTCGATTGTCTACTTTTAAATGTGTACTTGAAAGATGGGTTGCCTTAGACGTCATAGACTCTTTCTGTTTAGCAAGTTTTATCTGTACGTATAGTTGATCTGTTTCAGTTTGCCGGGGGAAGTCCGGCGGCTAGTCACTTATGACTACGACTCAATTGAAGGTAAGTCTCTACAGCAACAAGTCGCTACGCGACGTGTTGTCACCCTCACCCTCCCATCTGCTCGGCAGCGAATGAAAGGTAAAAAAACGTCTTCAATACAATTGAAAATGCTGAATTATTTTAGCTCTTTTCACTTATTTAGCAAGCTCAGGCAGCAATGTTGCTAAAATTTATATCCAATGTTTGCTGTAAAGATTTGCGTTGAACGCGCGTCATATCCTGCCAGTTTCTGGAGATAATTGAGGTTCAGGTTAACTTTGCTTGTAAGGGCGACATCAACACCCAAAAGTGTTCCATATTTAAACGACCTGATTCTGTCCTGTGTTCCGCTCGGGGAAAATGCGGCATCGTAGGATGGATCGGTACGTTCAGTCGTATCCGTTTCAATAAACAGGCTGCCCGTTACGGTAACCTTTCTTCCGGAAAGATGATTGAGCCGGTAGCCAAACCCGGTGTCAACTGCCAGGTAAGAATTCTGGCTGGGGGTGTCACCGGAGCCATAGTGGATCAGGTTTCTTTGGAATAAATTATCCGTGACATTGAACGATGTTGTGAGCCCGAGTGCAAAAAGATCCAGCCTTGGATTTGAGAACTTGTTTTTGTTGTATGTTCTGCCGGGTGAGAGTTGCGCATAGAAACCCAATTGTTTGTCTGCTTCATGGACAATATCGCCCGACAACCCCAGCGTGAGATAAGAACCTTGATCTTTTTCATAGAAAAGGGTTGAGCCCACTTGCTCTTGTGCGCTGCTAAAACTGCCATATTCGAAATAAATATTTGACGTGTTCAAACCCGGTAAGCTTTCCAGGCCGCGTACATACTTCAATTTATAGATATCAATCTGGGCGTTCTGATATGAGGCCTTGTTTTCATTGGGTTCAACTTTTCCGCGCTCTGCTTGTGTGCCGATATTAATGTACTGCTCACCTGCATCCACAGAGCTGGGGCCGCTCACGAACGCCATTGCGTTGTTTGAAACAAGAACGGCGGCTATTATGAGTATTCTCATTTGCAATCCTTTAATATTTATAAATTAAGTCGATACATTACTTGGGTAATCCTCTCCATTGCAGGAAAGGTTGGAGATTGTTCACCATGAACGTATACATTCTTTTCACCAAGTGACACTTGGTCGTGGAAGTGGCGCTTACCTTTCAAATTTTTTTATGGAGGCAACCAGTATTGCTACGTGGTATACCTGGCGATGTGCTGATGCAGAAGATGAATGAGTTTTTGTATTAATTTATTGCTTAGCGTTAAAGCTCGGTGTCGGGTCGAAATACTGTTCGGTTAAACACAAACCCGTCATCTCGTCATTCCCACGAAAGTGGGAATCCAGCGAGAAAAAGTTCCGCATAGCGGGACAAAACTGCGGTGTTGTCCCGCTACGCGGGGTTTATCTGAAAAACTGGATTCCCGCCTTCGCGGGAATGACCCTATTTTGACCTAATGAACAATTTTTGCTAACCGAACAGTATTGTGTCAGGTCTTGTATTGAAACGGTAAAGCTCGGTGTCTACCATTGAATTGTAGATGACGAACGTCAGTGAAAAGCGTAGCATAATTCCTGACGGGGGTGTGGCTGTTGGGGTTGGTATCCGGGAAACCGGGCTTGCTCGGCACTGAAATGCCGCCCCCGTCATCTGCATCATCCGATACGCCTATCGGGATGGTGCCAGTCAACAGACAATGGCTCTGTAAGTAGACGAGACGTTTGGATGATTTTCTAAATGACTTGTCTTTTCGAGGAGTCAACCATGTCAAACACACAAATTCGAGTTGCCATTGATGTTGGATGTGATCACCACCGTGTAGCGG
>Ga0315270_10001894_pt1 | contig 11135 bp, 11 predicted proteins | sample C1_bottom_MG_FD_204932 | JGI IMG/M metagenome (GOLD analysis project Ga0315270, IMG submission 204932) | Sediment microbial communities from Yellowstone Lake, YNP, Wyoming, USA - C1_bottom | ecosystem: Environmental > Aquatic > Freshwater > Lake > Sediment | place: USA: Wyoming | collected... | reverse complement strand
AAACCGATGAGCATTTCCCGGCGGGCGCCGAGTGTGCCGAAAGCGGTTCCCACATCCATCGCCGCCAGCGAGATAAACACCCGCGCCAAAGCAAACAGACCGACCAGTGCGATGGCGTCCGCCGCCGGCGCCAGGGGCAGATCGGTAGACAACGTGGGAATGATCGCGCAGGCCAGCGTCATGCACCCGAAAACGATATAGGGCGCGGCACGAAACAGACTCGACGCATGCTCGGCAAGCACCGAGTCCTTGTTGAAGAGCTTGTGCAGTACCCGGTAAGGCTGGAACAGCGGGGGCGCGGACTTGTTCTGTAACCACGCCCGCCATTGATTGACCCAGCCGGTGAGCAGCGGGGCCAGCGCCAGCGCCACGACGATCTCCAGCACTTGGGACATCACCGCCAGAACGTTCATCGTGTCACCCACACGAGGACGGCGATAAGGGTGAGGAAGCTGTACAGCAGATACGCCGCGATTCGCCCCTGCTGCAGCAGGCCGATCAGCTTCGCCATGCGTTCGATCACGCGGGCTACCGGCAGATACAACCAATACCAGAAATGATCCCCGATCGTGACCCGATAGTGCGGTTCGGCGTCGAAGGGTGTCGGCAGTTGCCGAGTCATCCGAAACAGCGGTTCGAAGATCTGCCGGATCGGCTGACCGAAACCCTCGGCGGTATCCTGCATGCGCGGCGTCTGCCAGGGAAAGCCGCAGTCCCAGGGTGCCGAGCGTCGCAAGCGTCCGTGATAAAGCTTGCGAACCAGCACGAACGCCAGTGCGAAACTTGCGGCCACGCCGGCAAGGAATATCGCCGGCCCGTAGCTCGCTCGTTCGGCCGCCACCGGTACGAGCAACCAGCCATTCGCAGCGACGGTTTCACCGAGTCCGGCTCCGGTCAATAGCCGGGTAACCGGATCGATGAGCTGAATGAACTGCGCGGGCAACAAGCCCAGAATTACACAGCCCGCAGCCAGCCAGGCCATGCCGACCCGCTCCCAGGTCGTAGCGTCATGAGCCTGGGACAGCTTTTCTTCGCGCGGTCGTCCCAAAAAGATAATCCCGAAAAATTTGACCATCGTGTAGCCGGCCAGTGCAGCAACCAGTGCAACGAGCGCCGCCGCGACCGGGATCAGCATGTTCAGAAACGAATTGGGCAGTCCGGGCGTAAACAGGAAGCTCTGCAGCAGCAACCATTCGGATACAAATCCGGAAAACGGCGGCAGTCCGGCGCTTGCCAGCACGCCGATCAGCGATACCCAAGCGACCCAGGGCATGTATCGGATCAGCCCGCCGAGCTTGCCGAGGCTGCGCTCGCTGGTGGCATGCAATACAGCGCCGGTACTGACGAACAGGAGGCTTTTGAAGAAGGCGTGGCTGGCAACGTGATAAAGCGCCGCCGTCAGCGCGAGTGTGGCCATCGGTTTCATGCCGTAGGCGGAGAACAGCACGGCAAGACCGATGGCCGCAAAAACCAGGCCGATATTCTCGATCGAGGAGTAGGCCAGCAGCCGCTTCATGTCCACCTGTGCGGCGGCGAACACCACGCCGAACAAGGCCGTCGCCAGTCCGAGCCCGAGCAGCAGCAAACCCCACCACCACAACTGCACGTGCAGGAGGTCGTAGGAAATCCGCAGGAAACCGTAAATTGCGGTTTTCAGCATCACCCCGCTCATGAGCGCCGAAACAGGCGAGGGGGCGGCCGGGTGCGCCTCGGGCAACCACACGTGCAAGGGCAGGATGCCGGCCTTGGCGCCGAATCCGAACAGCGCAAGCAGGAAAGCCGCGGATGCCCAGAAGGGCGTGAGCGCCTGGGCGCGCATGTTGGCGAAAGTGTAGTCGCCGGTGTTTGCCTGCAGCACGCCGAAACACAGCAGGATGCCGATCGCGCCGATGTGCGCCACCAGCAGATACAGATAGCCCGCGCGCCGGTTTTCCTCGACGCGATGGCTGGCGATGACAAGAAAGAACGAAGACAACGCCATCGTCTCCCACATCACCATGAAGGCATAGGCGTCGTCGGCCAGCACCACCAGCGCCATGCTAGCCAGAAATACGTGGTACTCGAGACAGAGCAGGCCAGGCGGGGTGTCGCCCCCGGTCTTGCGGAAATACCCTGCGGCAAAGGCCGACACACCCGCCGCTGCGCCGCCGATCACCAACAGGAAGAATGCAGACAGGCCATCCATCCGGAAGTGGAACGGCAGGCCCGGCAAACCGATCGGCAGCACGAGCACTTCGGGAAGGGCGAATACCGCATTCAGCGCAATTCCGAACAGCGCGATGCCGAATACGCTACCGGCGGGGAACAGGACCTTGGCGACCAGGGCCAAGCGGCGCACTGCACACACCCCCACCAGGCCGATGATCAGCCAGGCCGCGACAACCGCCAGAACCCAGTCCAGATGATTCCATTGGGTTAAATCAAATAACCCGTTCATCGTTCATGCATTGCTGCGATGCCATTGCAACATGGCGAGTGGCCGGCAACGGAATAAATGCCAAGTGAAAATTTTTCTGTGTTCCGGTTCACAACCAGGGGCCTGCTATTGGGTCTTATACCAGATTGTTAACTGATCAGTCACATCGTCGCTGTGGAGCAGTATAGAGAAGAATCACGCAGATTCGACCGCGGCGCTGCGATGGCAGGACACGGTGTGGCGGATTTCCGTAAAATCACGCTGTTGCCCGGATGGTGAAATTGGTAGACACAAGGGACTTAAAATCCCTCGGGCTGTTAAAAGCCCATGCCGGTTCGACCCCGGCTCCGGGCACCATTGCCTACGCCGACTCGATCTCCATGGAACACATCACATCGCGACAGAACGCGCACTTCAAACAGGCGCGCAAACTGGCCGAGTCTGCCCGCGAGCGCAGCAAGTCGAAGCAGATCCTGATGGACGGCACGCGCCTGATACGCGCATATGCGGAGCAATTCGGACTTCAAGACGCGACGTTGCTGATCAGCGAGTCGGGAGTGAATCGGCCGGACATCCAGCAGATTCTCGAAACTACGCCGCCACGGCATCTCTATTTGCTCGCGGACGCGCTTTTCGCAGAAATCGCGCAGGTCGAAACCCCCGAGGGTATTACCGCAATCGCGGGAATTCCTCGCGTCGAATCGAAGGCACCGGATGACTTTCGGATCCTCCTCGATGGCATTCAAGATCCGGGAAATCTCGGCGGGTTGTTGAGAACGGCGGTGGCGGCGGGCGCCACCTTTGCCTGTCTCGCAAAGGGCTGCGCGGATGTCTGGGCGCCGAAATCGCTCAGAGGTGGCATGGGCGCACAATTCCTGCTTCCCGTGCGCGAGCGCATCGATCTGAAAATCGCACTCGAGGGATTTCCGGGTTCGGTCATCGCAACCAGTCCGCGCGCGAGACAGTCAATCTACGACGTTGATCTTTCCGGTCCGGTCGCAATGATTTTCGGAAGCGAGGGCAGGGGATTGCCAGATGACGTATCTGCCCTGGCCAATCAACTCGTTCATATTCCCATGGGGGGTAAGATCGAATCGTTGAATGTGGCCGCCGCCGCAGCCATATGCTGCTTCGAAAGACTTCGCCAAATCCGGAGTGCGCAATTCAGTAAAAGCTGAATCGTCATCATCTTTCTCGTCGTGGCACTTCTACGAGCGATATTCGCAGCCCCTCCGCCTAGGCGGAATTGTCGCGCGCCTTGTGTATTTCCTGCTGATGCGGTTCTTCCAAACGCTCAGCCTTCTGCCTGATCCCATGCCGCAGCGGCGCGGCCCTTCAGGGTCGCGTCGACTGCGGCCCGAAAAACTACCGCTGCTACGCCAACGGGCAGCCTTCGGGCGCGTGAGAGGTGTTGCCACGTCGCGCACGGTATCCGCCTAGGCCGACCGCCTCACTGCTAAACGGGGTGCGTGATACGGCGAGCGTGCCACAGCCTTATCGTGGCGCGCTGGAGCGCCAGAGAGCCGCCGACCGGCCCGGGAATAGGGGCTTTTTACCGCTCAGTTGTATCGGAACCGTTTGCGGCTTTGTGCGTCTATAATGCGGCACTATGAGTGCTACCGCTGCCATCGAAAATTTTGCCCGAGTCGCTGAACAAGACAATTACTTGTTCAGTATCCTCGGCCTTGTTCGCTCGGGTGTTCGTTGGTGGGTGGCAGTTGTAATTCGGATTGTGCTGGCTCCGATCGTGTATCCATTGGTCGTGATATTTGCCCAGTTCTCTCCATTTGTGATCAAGAAACATCTTCAGACAATCGTTCCGCACTTGCCGGAGATTACAGATCGTTCGTCCCTGCAATGGCTGAAAGATGCTTTCACGCTCTACTATTTTTCGCTGAAAGGATATCGGCCGTTTTGTTTGTTCCTGTTCCGTGGCCGGCTTGATGCGCTGTTGGAAGACCTGGACGAAGAGATCGATTCGTTGGCGTTCGCATTAGAGAATGACACCTTTCTAACAGAGACGATCGAACAAATTAAGCGTGGGTGAGCCGCATCGAGAGGCCATTAGTTGGCCCACGTTCGAGGACGCGATCAAGCGTCTGGAAAAGAAATATCCTCATGTGCGCGCCGACATTCAGGCAGCCGCTTCAAAGCGCGCAGATATTCGCGCAATCCCTGGCTTTCAAAACAAACTGTTTAAATTGCGGGTCGCATCTTCCGATATGAAACGAGGGAAGAGTGGTGGGTTTCGATTGATTGCGTACGTCGATCCGGAGCGCCTGCACCAGTTCTATCTCATTACCGCCTACGCAAAGACTGAGCGCGAGGACATTGAGTTTCGTGAATTGATGCAGACCTACAGCCGTTTTCTGGCGTTCTTGCGCGAGCAGCCGAACAAGTAGCATTGCTTGCTGGGAGCGCCAGAGGGCCGTCGATCGGCCCGGGCTTAAGGAGGTTCTGCTCACTGTTGCGGTTTTCTTGATATCGTTCCAAAGTATCGCCTCATAACTAGATACTTCACGATGGAAGAGAATCTTGCCATGGCTGCAAACATCATTGCGTTTTGTGCGCTAATTGCGACGATATTTGCCGCGTGGGCGTCGTCTCGGTCGGCGAAGGGTGCTGAAGAATCAGCTAAGCTCGCATATCAAACACTTAATCGCCTTGCGTTGCGGGAAATAGCCCATGCCGCGAATGATGTGGTTGCCGATGAAAGACGAATTGAAAATCTTGCAGAGGAGTTGCGACAAGGGTACGTGCAGCTCTCGCAATATCACCGTGTAAGTAATTCAAGCGTAGAAGCGCTTTGTCTGGCAGAAGTTCAAAACAAGGTAAAGCTAACGAATTCTTTGACTGATGATGCGAAGAAAATCGTTGCAGATATTGGGTCGATTCAAAATGCGTCGGAAAGTGATATTACGCAGAAGATTTCTGAACTTGACAATGTACTGTCTCAGCTTCGACCGCTGCGTGAACTATTGGAGCGTGAACTTAGTGAGCTTCAGGGACAAAATAAGATTCAGCAGGAGCAATTTAATTTTCATCTTCAGGCGAAGTGACACATGTCGTTAATTTTTTCAGTTGAGAGTGGAACTGCGTAATAGTTACTTAATGAACGGAGGAAAAGATGAAGGTGTATTTTTATACGAGGTCGGTCTTGACGTTAATTGCGTCCTGCTTGCTGTATTTCGTCGCAAGAGACGTTCTTGTTGTCCCTGATGTACATGCTCAGTCTCAGAGCGTGGTGGACGTTAACATTGTCCAAGTAGCGGGGGCTCGAATTAATAATAATGGGATGGTTTCATACGAGGGATTCCTGCCGGTGAAGATGATTAAATAGCGTTTACGTCCGATTCAATATTTTTTCGAGTGTGCCGGTCTCTTTCGCTTGTTGGATCTTCCCAACTACATTCCAATACTTAATGTAATAGGGGCGGCGCCAGCTGTCCGGTGCTAGCCCGGCCACTGCCAGGCACCATGCGTCGACTTCTGGCCAGGTGACGGGGAATTTTTCTCCAAATAGGTCGTACGGTCCACCCTTGCGCGTTCTGCGCGGTCGCATACCGTAGTTTTCTTGTTTTGATCGACCGCCTATAACGTTCTTGTGGCCCCTGAGAGGTGACGGATAATTGGCTGAATTATCGTAAAGAATTGTCCGGCGTATCGCCGCAAGTAATTTAACATAATATACATTATGCGCAGTTACGCAGGGAGTCCCAAAGTACAATTGCTCGGCACCCGCATTCTTTCAGGCTTTGGATATCCCGGTTACGTTGAACAATCTGAAGAAATTCGCGGTTGTCGCTTTGGCCACCGACTCAAGCGAAATCCCTTTGAGGCGGGCAATTTCCTCGGCGACAAAGCGCACATAGGCCGGCTGATTGGTCTTGCCGCGATAAGGAACCGGCGCCAGATAGGGCGAATCCGTCTCGATCAACATGTTCTCCAGCGGCACTGCGCGAGCCACGTCTTTCAGCGCAGTCGCATTCTTGAAGGTCACGATCCCCGAAAATGAAATCATGAAATTCATTTCCATGGCGCGTCGGGCCACGTCCGCGGTTTCCGTGAAGCAATGCATTACGCCGCCGACTCCGGCCGCCGCTTCCTCCTGCATGATTCGCAGCGTGTCTTCAGCTGCCTCGCGCGTATGAATAATGAGAGGCTTGCGGATTTGCCGCGCAGCGCGTATGTGCGCGCGAAATCGCTCCCGTTGCCACTCGGTATCGCCCTCGACCCGGTAGTAGTCCAAGCCGGTTTCCCCGATGGCAACGACCTTCGGGTGATCAGCCAGCCCGACCAGGCGATCAATGTCAGGCTCTTCGCCGGAACGATCATCCGGGTGAACACCGGCGGAGGCAAATATGTTGGGAAACCGCTGTGCGATCGCCAGGACCTCGGGAAAGGTTTGCAGGTTTACCGACACGCACAGCGCGTGGCTCACGCTGTTTGCAGCCATGGCTGCCATTACGGCGCTAAGATCGGCGGCCAGTTCGGGAAAATTGATATGACAGTGCGAGTCGATAAACAATTTGATTTCAATCTGGCGCTGTTAATTGCGATGGATCGACGCGGTGTGGACGTTCGAGAAGCTCAGCTTGGGTAGCCGGACAAGAGGCTTTCCATCGCCAGGCGTTTGTTCAGCGGATGCCGGGCCACGCGGCAAAATTGAATTACCGCGTCGTACCAACTGATAAGCTCGCCGGTTGACACCGTGGCGGCAATTTTTTGTAGTGCTGCCGAGTAATCGAGGTGGTAACGCACGTTGCCTCCCGATTTCAGCGCGGTGACGTCATAAGCCCACTGAGACAGCAACATCGACACCAAGACGCCGTCTATGTCTTCAGCGCAATCCGCAGCATGCAAGGGATCGAACTCGGAGGCAACAAGCGCGTCCAGCAGGGCCTTGCGTTGACCCCAGAAGATCTCATCGCCCGCGCGATCGAGGGCGGCCAGCGGCGCATAGCCGCCCTGCGCCAGCGCCAACTCACCCCGCTGCCCAATCCCCTGCCCTTTGAGCCAGTCGAGCGCGACTGCCGGGTCCGGCAGGGCGAACTTCAGGTGGAAACAACGGCTGCGAATCGTCGGCAGGAGTCGTTCCGGTTGATGACTCACGAGCAGAAAGTAAGTGGCGCCCGGCGGTTCCTCCAGAATCTTGAGAACCGCATTGGCGGCACTCGCATGCATCGCCTCGGCAGGCGCAATGCAGATGACCTTGGCGCCGCCGCGATGCGACGTGATCGTTACGAAATCGGTAAGGGTTCGGACGCTCTCCACGGAAATCTGGCGAGCCGCCTTCTTGGACGTTTCCGCATCCTCATCGGTTGCACTGGACGCCGGGCTGTCTTCTTCTTGACCCGCCTCGAGCATGCGCAAATCGGGATGATTACCCACCTGAAACAGGCGACACGAAGCACAGCTGCCGCAGGGGTTCAACGCCTCTCGTTGCGTCTCGCAAAGCAGCGCCTGCGCGATAAACAGTGCGGTGGCGCGTTTGCCCAATCCCGGCCTGCCAGCCAGCAACAAAGCTCGCGGCAATGCGCTGGCTGCGCGAGGCAACCGGTCGAGGATCGGCCTGACCCAGGGATGGGTCACGCTTTCCACCGACACAAGACCGCCGTGAGTATTGCTTCCAATTCCCGTTGGATATCGGGGATCGCCCCGTTGCCGTCGATGCGCACCAACCTGTCGGGCGATTCCGCCATTCGCTCAAGGTAGGCGTCGCGAACGCGAACGAAGAATTCCGCGCTTTCACGCTCGAAACGGTCGGGAAATTTGATGCGAGCGACCCGCTCCCGTCCCACCTGTGCGCTTACGTCGAACAATACGGTCAGATCTGGCTGAAGGTCCGGATGAACCCAGGTCTCCAACGCGGCAAGTTTCTTTTTCTCCACGCCGCGACCGCCGCCTTGATAGGCGAAACTCGCATCCGTGAAGCGATCGCAAAGCACGCAATCCCCGCGCGCAAGTGCCGGCCTGATTACCTCTTGAAGATGCTGGCGCCTGGCCGCGAACATCAGCAGTGCCTCGGTTTCAGCGTCGATGACCCCTTCTGTCGCCAGCAGAAGTTCACGCAGCTTTTCGCCCAGTGCCGTACCGCCGGGCTCGCGCGTCAAAGTCAGTGCAATGCCGCGTCCTCGCAGGAATTGCGCCGACCACGCGACGTGGGTGCTCTTACCCGCACCGTCGATGCCCTCGAACGTGATGAACAAGCCGCGCCTCAACGGTGCAGTTGGAACTTGTTCACGGCGCGGTTGTGTTCCACCAGGTTGGACGAAAACTGGTGGCTGCCGTCGCCACGGCCGACAAAATACAACGCCGGACTTTGCGCGGGATTCAAGGTCGCCCTGATCGATGCCTCTCCCGGCATCGCAATCGGTGTCGGCGGCAGGCCGAAACGAGTGTAAGTGTTATAGCTATTGTCGGTCCTCAGGTCGCGACGGCGCAAATTTCCATCGAACGCAGGGCCAAGTCCATATATCACGGTCGGATCGGTCTGCAGGCGCATGCCGCGCTTTAGCCGGTTGACGAAGACGGCGGCAACCAGTCCTCTCTCGTCATGTCGCCCGGTCTCTTTCTCCACGATCGATGCGAGTATCAATGCTTCGTATGCGTTGTTGAGCGGCAGATCCTGTGCGTGCTTCTCCCATAGCGCCTGCAATTTGGTTTGCATTTTCAAATACGCCTGCTTCAGCAATGCCAGATCGCTGGAGGCCACGGCAAAGTAATACGTATCCGGAAAAAAAAGTCCCTCGGGAGATTTCTTATTTTCGATGCCGAGGCGCTCCATAATCTGCGCGTTCGACAATGGGGTGCTGTCATGCTTGAGCCCCGGATGCGCGTCCATCGCGCCTCGCAATTGCGCAAAGGTCCATCCCTCGATGAATCTTAGCTCGGCCTGCGCAAACTCTCCACGGACTATCTTTTCCAGCAACTGGTGAGGCGCGATCCGCTCCCCCACTTCATAAATGCCGGCCTTGATTTCTCCTGCCGCCCCCATCAGCCGCGCGTACACCAGAAAGCTCCAATGGTCGGAAATCAGCCCGGCGCGGGCAAATTGTTCGGAGACGCCGCGCAAGCTGCGGCCGTGATCGACGTTGAAGGTGCGCGCATTCGCAGGAACATCGATGGGCTTGTAGGCGAAATAAGCCAGCCATGCGGCGGCGCATAGCGCAGCCAGCACGGCAAGCAGCAGACCGTCGCGGAAAAGGCGCATGGCCGTCCATCGCGGTTCAGGCAGGAACAGATTCTTGCGCTTTGCCATGATGCTGGGAAACGTCACCTTGGGACAATGATCATCGCCTTGCTCTGCCGGCATTCGGATACGGTTCCCGAATCCGCACGATGGTGAAACGATCAGATCGTCCGAAAAACCAGCGTGCCGTTGGTACCGCCGAAGCCGAAGGAATTCGAAAGGGCAATCTTGATCTTCATGCGCCTCGCCGTATTGGGCACGTAATCAAGGTCGCACTGCGGATCCTGATTGAACAGATTGATGGTTGGCGGGGCAACCTGGTCTTTCATTCCCATGATTGTGAACACGGCCTCGACCGCACCGGCGGCCCCTAGCAGGTGCCCTGTGCTGGACTTCGTAGAACTGACCGCCAGCTTCTTTGCATGATCGCCGAAGCAACGCTTGAGCGCGATGGTTTCGGCGAGATCGCCCAGAGGCGTCGACGTGCCGTGAGCATTGACATAATCCACATCGTGCGGATTGATTCCTGCATTACGCATGGCATTCATCATGCCGCGCGCCGCGCCTTCTCCATCTTCACTTGGGGCGGTGATGTGGTGGGCATCCGCGCTGACACCGTACCCGGCCAGTTCGCAATAGATGTTTGCTCCTCGAGCTTTCGCGTGCTCCAGTTCTTCCAGGACCAGCACACCGGCCCCTTCGCCCAGAACGAAGCCGTCGCGGTCGACGTCCCAGGGGCGGCTGGCAACTGCAGGGTCATCGTTGCGCGTGCTGAGCGCCTTTGCGGCCGAAAAACCGCCGACCCCAAGCGCGCAAATGCACGCTTCGGAACCGCCAGCCAGCATGATGTCCGCATCCCCATATTCGATAAGACGGGCCGAATCCCCGATGCAATGGTTCGCGGTAGTGCAAGCCGTGACCATTGCGAGGGACGGTCCCTTGAAGCCGTACATGATCGACAGATTGCCGGAAATCATGTTGATGATTGCGCCAGGAATGAAAAACGGGGATATCTTGCGCGGCCCGCCGGCGAGGAAGGCCGAGTGCGTTGCCTCGATCAAGGGCAATCCGCCAATGCCCGAACCAACATTGACGCCAACGCGCTCGGCGTCCTTGGGATTGGCTTCGAGACCGGCATCCTTGACCGCTTCGGCAGCGGCCGCGATGCCGTAATGGATGAATGTGTCGGCCCGGCGGGCATCCTTGGCAGACAAAACCTTGCCGACGTCGAAGCCTTTTACTTCTCCGGCAATCTGCGAAGCGAAAAGTGCAGCGTCAAATCGGGTAATCCGCGTGACGCCGGACTTGCCGGCCTGGATATTGGACCATGCTTCCTTGACGCTATTGCCGACTGGGCAGACGATTCCCAGGCCGGTTACGACAACTCGGCGTCTAGACAACGCAACTCCAGCGGCAAAAGGAATTGGCGCGGTCAGTTTAGATGCGCCTTGATGTAATCGATCGCCTGCTGAACAGACGTGATCTTTTCCGCTTCTTCATCGGGGATTTCGCACTCGAACTCCTCTT
>Ga0315270_10001891_pt1 | contig 11143 bp, 7 predicted proteins | sample C1_bottom_MG_FD_204932 | JGI IMG/M metagenome (GOLD analysis project Ga0315270, IMG submission 204932) | Sediment microbial communities from Yellowstone Lake, YNP, Wyoming, USA - C1_bottom | ecosystem: Environmental > Aquatic > Freshwater > Lake > Sediment | place: USA: Wyoming | collected... | reverse complement strand
GGTGAACTGGGTCGCCTCTACGGCATGCAACAGCTCGGCTTCTGGAACAAGCTGCTCGCGCATCCCGATTACGATGCATTCTGGAGCGATCAGGCCGTGGACAAAGTGCTCGCTGCGTTGCCGCTGAAAGTCCCGGTGATGCTGGTGCACAGCCTGTGGGACCAGGAAGACAGTTATGGTGCGCTGGCGGTGTATCGGGCCATCAAGCCCAAGGATGTGCAGGGCGACAAGGTCAAGCTGGTGCTCGGCCCCTGGTATCACGGCCAGGAAATCCAGGAGGGCAGCGCACTCGGCAACGTCCGCTTCGGCAGCGATACCGCGCGTTACTTTCGTCAATACGTACTGCGGCCGTTCCTGGCGCAGTACCTGAAGGACGGTGCGCCGCCGGCCGACGTTGCGGCGGTGACGGCTTTCGAGACCGGTACCAATGAATGGCGCCACCTCGATCGCTGGCCGCAGAGCTGCAATCAGGGCTGCCGCCATGAGAGCCGTGCGCTCTATCTGCAACCCGGCAACAGGCTGGATTTCAAGGTGCCCGCCGCTGGCGACGAATTTTCGGAATACGTTGCCGATCCCGCGCGTCCCGTGCCGTTTCGTGCCCGGCCCATCCAGTCGATCGGCTATTCCTCCGCGCAGAGCTGGTCACAATGGTTGACCGATGATCAGCGCGAGGCCTCCGGCCGCACCGATGTGCTCGCATTCACATCGCCGGTGCTGACCGCGCCGCTGAAGATCAGCGGCAATCCGCGCGTGCATCTGGTCGCTGCCACCAGCGGCACCGACAGCGATTGGGTCGTCAAGCTGATCGACGTGTATCCGGATGAAGTGCCCGCACAACCCGAGATGGGCGGCTACCAGCTCGCCGTGGGCATGGACATCCTGCGCGGACGCTACCGTGAAGGCTTCGTCACGCCGAAGCCGATCAAGGCCAACCTGCCGCTGGCCTATGAATTTGATCTGCCGCCGAACAATCACGTGTTCCTGCCGGGCCATCGCATCATGGTGCAGGTGCAGTCGAGCTGGTTTCCGCTCTACGATCGAAACCCGCAGACTTTCGTGCCCAATATCTTCCTGGCCAAGCCGGGCGACTATCGCAAGGCTACGCAGCGCATCTACCACTCATCGAAGCAGGCCTCGTACCTGTCACTACCAGTGGTGGAGAATTAGGGAGTGTCGATCACATCGACCCAGATCGGGTCCGAGTAGGCCTTACCGCCCAGGCGGTCTTCGACGATCAGTTCATACCAGCCCGCGCCGTTGGCGGTCAGCGGAATGTCCCAGTGCGCTGTGTGCGTCTCGTTCGTGAATGACCTGGTGCTGACCGTCTCGCCGCGTCCTATGAGGCTGGCCTGCTTCAGACCGCTGACCGATTCCAGATCAAAGCCCAGGCTGAAGTGCTCGCCGGAGCGGAGTTTGAGCTCTGAACCGAACATCACTGCAGGATAGAGCAGCGGCCCAAAGCTAACATAGGCGTGCCCGGCGCTGACGGCTTCGGCATAAGCCATGGCGCTGGGCTTGCCGGCCAGGTGGGCAAACAGACGTACGCGACCGGATTCATCCATCCATACGTCGTGCGTATCAGTGCCCGCGCCAAGATAGTAATGATGCCGCTGGTTCCATAGCGCCCACGCCGCGTGCAGCACCTTGTCGTGATTCTCCGGTTCACTGGCGTTGATCTCGATGAGTTCGAACTGCGGATTGAAGCCACCGGGCACCTCGCCGCGCGCCAGGCTGGAAAAATAACCGTAGGGGTTGTAGGGATGATTGGCCTGCACGACGAGCGCACCCTGGCGGCGTGCCTCCGCAAACAACTGATCGATGCTGGCGGTTCCGGTATCGATCTGCAGCGGCTGACCGGGCCGCAACGGATAGGCGTTGAAATGGCCCCAGGAGGCCGAGAGTTCCATCGATGGAATGAAAGGCACGGCACGGCGGTCGGCAAGTTGCTGCAGGGCCCGATGGTTGACCGTCGAATCATGATCGCTGACGAACAGCAGATCGAGTCCTGCGGCGAGCTGCGAGCGCGCCAGGTCGGCGGGCGGTGTCACGGCCTCAGCCTGATCGGAATGATGATGGGTGTCGGCCGAGTACCAGCCGCGAGTCCGCGGGTTGAATTGCGGTGTGATGGCGACCTCCTGCGCCAGCATGTGGGCGGAGGCTACCTGCACAGCGAGTTCGCGATCCGCTGCCAGAAAGCCGCCACCGGCTGAAACCTTGAACAGGTACTCACCTGGCGCCAGGGAGACATCGAGTTCACCTTTGCGATCGAACTCCGTAAAAAAGCTCTGCCGGCCCAGAAACTGCGGCAGCGGCTTCTGTCCCTTCACGATAGTAATGCGCGCATCCAGCGGCTGGCTGTTGCCGGCAGCGTGGACGCTGAAATGCAAACGCCCGGGTGGCGAGAGTTCAAGGAAATCGAGCTGCTCGCTGCTGCCGGCCCTGACCGAGACGGGTAGGTCGCGACTCTGCGAGTAGCCCTTGCCGGTGGCGTGGAGCAGATAGTCGCCGACTGGCAGCGTGAGCTGGTAGCGATCCTTTTGACCCAGCACCCAGGCGTAGGGCTGGCCCTGCTTTTCGATCACCACCACTGGCTGATCTACCGGTTTGCCACCCCGAGCGCTGATACGGCCATGGAGCGTACCGGAGGCCAGATGCCTGCGATTGATTTCAGCCTGGACGACGGCTCCAAGATCGCCGCTCGATCCGACCTGCAGCCAGCCCTCGAAGACCTGGCTCGCACCGGGTGCCAGCGTGTGCAGCCGCAGCATATCCATGGAGCCCGAATCGATGTGATCGAAGTAGGGCGCATGCAGCGCGATATTCCAATCTGCATCGTAGGCGACCACTCGATCACTCAGTGCGCCCTCGGCCTTGCCATTCCGCTGTTCTCCAAGCCCGGGGACGCCGAACAGATAGCCACTATTGAGCCACAGCGTCAGACCCGAGAGCAGATTGGACAAGGGCTCGCTGCCTTCATTTTTCAGGGTGGTCCTGATCTCGACAGCATCGCTATCGTTCTGCAGGGTATACAGCGTGGTCACCGTGGCCTGGCCCCAATCGCGCGTACTGCGGATCACGGCGCGTTGCGCACTCTGTTCGAGTATTTCAACCCGATGGTAGGTGTTGGGCCAGGCCGACCAGTCGTTGGGAATGAAATCGGCGAACACCACGTGATCGCGCCCGATGCGGCCGTTGCTGACTGGCGCCACATCGATGATGGCGCCGCGCGGCACGCCGTACGGAACCGCAGTGCCCACCGCGATGGCGAAGGCCAGTCTGCCATTGAAGACAGTGATATCGGTATTGGCGCGCGCCGCGCCATTCACAATGGGCGTCGGTCCGACCAACACCTGCACCGCGGCCCATGCAAAATCCGGCAGCGCCAGGGCGAGCAGTGCGGTCAGCAGGGCAGCGATCCGGTTTTTCATTTCAATGCCAGGCGCAGCGAGTGAACGATTAGTTTAGCCCCTTGGTGAGGTCTTGAATATGCGCTAAGGTGGCTGCAGGTGGAGTCGGCAGCATGATGGCAACAGCAGACGGATCTAACGACGGTATCGCGGCTCTGCTGCCGGTGGAGATTGCCCGGCGGGCCGAGCAGATCGGCGCGCAGAAAGTGCGTGAGCGGGCCGGCAAGATTTTCATGCTCGCGATACTCGGTGGAGCATTCATCGCGCTGGGGGCCATGTTTGCGACCACGGTGCTGGCCGGATCCGCCGGTGTATTGCCCTTTGGCGTCAGCCGACTGCTCGCGGGCCTGGTCTTCTGCCTCGGCCTCATTCTCGTGATTGTCGGCGGAGCCGAGCTGTTCACCGGCAACGCCCTGATGGTGATGGCCGTGGCGGCAGGCCATGTGCGCCTGCGTGAGCTGCTGAGAGTGTGGGGCATTGTTTACCTGGGCAACTTCGTTGGCGCGATCGGGACGGCAATGCTGGTCTGTTTCTCGGGTCAACCCAGTGGCGGCAACGGTGCGGTCGCGGCAGTCGCCATCAAGCTGGCGCTCGATAAATCCAGCCTGCCATTCGTGCACGCCTTTTTTCTGGGCATCCTCTGCAATGTCCTGGTCTGTCTGGCGGTCTGGCTGGCGATCGGCGCCCGAACCATAACCGACAAGGTCCTGGCAGTGCTGTTCCCGGTCTCGGCGTTCGTAGCCGCGGGTTTTGAGCACTCGGTGGCGAACATGTACCTGATCCCGCTGGGGCTGTTCCTGAAAGCCTGGACGCCTGCGGCATCATGGATGTCATCGACAGTGAATGCGCCGGATCTGGCAGCGCTCACCTGGTCCGCCTTCTTCACCAGCCTGGTGCCGGTCACGATCGGCAACATCATAGGCGGCGGCCTGCTGGTCGGAGGCGTGTACTGGTTCATCTACCTGCGGCCATCGCGTGCAGTTGACGAGCAGGTCTAGTCTGCTCGCGGCCGCAGTCGCGGCGATGGGCGCAGTCGTGCCGACGGCGCTGATGGCGGATACGGTTGACGCCATTACCTCCGTCGGAAATCGCACCATTGGTATCGAATGGGGGTATGCCGACCGGCACATAGCCCGGGTAGTCCTGAGTGATCTGGCGAATGGCTACAGGATTCCGCTTACCGCGCCATTCGTCATTGCGCTCAATGACGGGCAGAGCCTCGGAATTGAACAACTGCTCGTGGCAGGCCCTCCCACCAAGACAACGTTACCCGGCAATCCTGATGCGGCGCGGGCCGCGGAGAGAGGCCCCTCAGACGTAGTCACCATGGCCTTTGCTGATGCCGGCAATCGCTTTCAGATTGAATGGCGATTGCTGCAGCCTCAGGGGGCCAGCTATATCAGGGTGGAGCTCACTATTACTGCTCTCAGGCAGGACGAAGCCATCAAGCGGGTCGATCTCCTTCAGGCCGTGGTGCCAGGTGCAGAAGTCATTGGTAAGGTCAGGGGTTCGCCCGTAGTTGCACGGCGCGATTACTGGATGTTTGAGCACCCACTGTCGCAGAGTTCCACGAGTCTTGACGGGACGATACGGCTGTGGATCGAGCGAACGCTGCCGCTGATCAAGGGTCAATCCATTGCCTATTCCGCGGTTGTTGGCGCCACCCGCGCAGGCCAGTTGCGACGCGACTTTCTCGGCTATCTCGAAGCCGAGCGCGCCCATCCCTATCGAACCTTTCTGCACTACAACTCGTGGTACGACACCGGCTATTTCACACCCTATACCGAAGCGGATGCGCTGGATCGAATCCAGGCTTTCGGTGAGCAGCTGAATAAAAAGCGCGGTGTGAAGCTCGATTCATTCCTCTTTGACGACGGCTGGGACGATCGGACTGGCAGCTGGGAATTCAGCAAGGACTTTCCTCGCGGGTTCCTGCCGTTGCGTGACGCGGCTGCGAAATATGGTGCGGCACCAGGTGTCTGGCTCTCACCCTGGGGCGGCTACAGCAAGCCGAAGGCACAGCGTGTCGCAGCGGGACAAAAGGCGGGTTACGAGATTATTGACGGTGGTTTCGCGCTGTCAGGGCCGCGCTACTATGAAAACTTTCACTCGGCCAGTTTGCGGCTGCTTCAGGAGCAGGGGATCAATCAGTTCAAACTGGATGGGACCGGGAACGCCGACAAGGTGTTTTCTGGCTCACGCTTCGACAGCGATTTCGATGCCGCTATCGCCCTGATCGCCGACCTGCGACGCGCCAAACCCGATCTGTTCATCAATCTGACCACCGGAACCTATCCGTCGCCGGCCTGGTTGCGCTATGCGGATTCGATCTGGCGCGATGGCGATGATCACGCGTTTGCCGGCGTCGGGACCTCACGCGAGCAATGGATAACCTATCGTGATCGCGAGACCTATGAAAACGTGGTCGTTGCCGGGCCGCTGTTTCCCCTCAATGCGCTCATGCTGCACGGCATTATCTATGCTCAGTTTGCCGCAGGGCTGCAGACCGATCCGGGCCATGACTTTGCCAACGAGGTGCACGATTACTTTGGCACTGGGACCGCGCTTCAGGAAATGTACATCACGCCCTCATTGCTCAGCTCCAGCGACTGGGATGTATTGGCCGAAGCGGCGCGCTGGTCACGGGAGAATGCCGATATTCTCAAGGACACCCACTGGATCGGTGGCAACCCGGGCAGGCTTGATGTCTACGGCTGGGCGGCGTGGGCGCCGCGCGAAGGGATCATCACGCTGCGCAACCCGGACTCGAGCCCACGCACCTTTATTCTTGATGTGAGCAGGGCGCTCGAGTTGCCAGCCGGCTCGGCACGCCGATTCCGGATTACCAGTTCCTGGCGGAGTGCTCGTCAGCTACCATTCACCAGCCTGGTTGCCGGACAACAGGTGTCGATTACGTTGGCGCCATTCCAGGTTCTTGGCATCGAGCTGGTGCCGAAATAGTCTTGCCTCGCTCACGCGGAGCGCGGGCGGTATTGATTGCCGGCGTGTTTCCAGCCCATTAAACTGATCCACAAGGCGTTGCGATCCGCAGTTCGCCAGCGCCGGGAGTCCATTTCAATTGTCAGACCAGCAGCCGAAGACCTTCGCGTTCTTTCCCGAGGCTGCGTTCGGGCCGGCGCTCAATTCCGTCGCGATTGCGCAGGCTGTGGTCGAACGCGGCCAGCGGGCAGTGTTCATCTCCGACCCCGGGTTCCTTGAAGTCTATCGCGGTTATGGGTTCGAGGCCTACCCGGTCAATCTGTCCGCGCCGCTGCCGCCCCAACAGATGGCGAAGTTCTGGGAAGACTTCATCAACGGGCATATTCCCAATTTCTACAAGTCGCCGTACGAGCAGATCGATACCTACGTAAAGGACTGCTGGGCGGCTATCGTCGACAGTGCCCGCTATGCGCAGCGTGATCTGCCGCAGGTGTTGGCGAAGGTCGACCCGGATCTGATCTGCGTGGACAACGTCATCCTGTTTCCGGCCATCAAGCAGCATGGGGCGCCGTGGGTGCGCATCGTCTCGTGCTCGGAAAACGAGATCGAGGATCCGGCGATTCCCCCGCACCTGTCAGGCTGTGGCGCCCGCGACCACACTTGTCACGAGCGCTTTCGCGCGCGCTTCAACGCAGTGATCGGGCCGCTGCATGCGGCTTTCAACGAATTTCTCGTCTCGGAGGGTGAGCGTCCCTATCCGCTCGGCCAGTTCTTTGAGACCTCGCCGTTCCTGAACCTGCTGCTGTACCCGGAAGCGGTGAAGTTCGAGCGTTCGCGACCGCTCCCGCCCGAGAAGTTCCAGTACCTCGAGGGCTGCGTGCGGCGTGAGGCTGCTTACGTGGTGCCACATTTTGCCGCGCACCGGGAGGCACCGCTCCTGTATCTGTCCTTTGGCAGCCTGGGCGCTGGCGATGTCACGCTGCTCAAGCGCCTGATCGCGGCCCTCGGCCGCATGCCCTATCGCGCCCTGGTCAACGTCGGCGATCACAAGGATCAGTACACCGAGCTGCCGCCCAACGTCATCATCGACAGCTGGTTTCCACAGCCCGCCGTCATTCCGCAGATCGACGTCGCGATCCATCACGGCGGAAATAATTCCTTCACCGAGTGCCTGTTATTCGGCAAGCCCGCGATCATCATGCCCTTCGCCTGGGACGGTCACGACAATGCCACGCGGGTCCAGGAGACCGGCCACGGTTTCGCTCTGGGCCGCGCCACCTGGACCGAAGCCGAACTCGCCGCGCGCATCGATGCCTGCCTGCACGATGGCAAGTTGCGCGCCAGGCTTGCAGCGACCAGTGCGCACATGCGTGCGCAGAACGGGCCGGCCAAGGCCGCGCGCCTCCTGACGGGTCTGCTGCAGCCGGGGCAGGGCGATGGTTGAACCCGGCAGCTCTGCGCCACACCTCGCGGGCGCCTCGACTCGCAGCGATCTGGTTTCCTGGGGCGTGCAGCCCGATGCCATCGAAGGCGTCTCGCAATCCTCGGGGCGCCTGCTGTTCAAGGGCCCGAACAATCAGCCGGAAAGCGGGCTGTGGGTCTGCACGCCCGGTCGTTGGCGCCTGACTATTCCGCGCGATGAGCTCTGCTATTTCGTCGCCGGCGAGGCCACCTACCGGCGCAATACGGGTGAGACGATCGAGGTGACGCCCGGGACGCTGGTGCTGTTTCAGGCCGGATGGAGCGGAGACTGCGCGGTGCACACTGCGTTACGCAACACCTACATACTGGCGTGCGAACATGCCGATCATCAGGAAGGAGCGCCGTCCATGGTCACGCCCATACTTAAGAATCCGCTCTCGATTACTGACCTCGTCGATTGGGGCGTGATTCCCACGATGCTGGAGGGCGCCTCTCACACCAGTGGCAAACTGCTGCACAAGGGTCCTGACGGCCGCTCGGAATGCGGGATCTGGCGTTGCACGCCCGGCAAGTGGTTCTGCCACGTGACCCGCGATGAGTTCTGCCATTTCCTGGCGGGCCGCTGCACCTATGTGCACGAGAGTGGCGAGGTCATCGAGATTACGCCGGACACCGCCGCGTTCTTCCCGGAGAACTGGCGCGGTGTCTGCACCGTTCATGAAACGGTCACCAAGGTCTACATGATTCGTTGAGCGAGCATCGCCATGAACTTCGACCCGCAATCTCCCTGCTACTTCATCAACCCGACCTATCGTCCCGCCGCTGGAACGGTGCAGCGCATTGTCGACCCTGCAACGCTCGAGCCGGTTGGCGTTTTCGCCGAAAGTCAGCCGGCTGACATCGAAGCTGCGATCGCTGCTGTGACGCGTGCGCAGCGCCTGTGGATGCGCTGCGACGCGAAGTCCCGTGCCAAAACGCTGCATGCGCTGGCCAACGCGATCGAGACGGCCGATCTGCGCCGTTGTGCCGAGCTGATGACACGCGAGATGGGCAAGCCTTACCCGGAAGCCATCGGCGAGCTGGCGAACTGTGCCTCGAGCTTCCGGTATTTTGCCGAGCTGGCGCGCGACGAGGCCGGCAAGGTGGCAGGAACGACGCAGGCCGGCTCGTTTCAGTACGCGCGCTACGAACCGCTCGGTGTGAGCGTGCATATCATTCCCTTCAATTTTCCTATCCTGATTGCCTGCTGGACGGTCGCTGCCTCGCTCGCCTGCGGCAACGGCTGCATCATCAAGCCGGCGCCGGCCACCACGTTGTGCACGCTGGAATTCATGCGCGTGTTCGCGCAGCTCCCGGATGGATTGGTGGCCTGCCTGCCAGGCGGTGCCGCAGTGGCTGCGGCGCTGGTCGAATCGGAACGGACTCACGCGGTGGCCTTTACCGGGTCCGTCACGGCCGCCAGATCGGTGGCCATGGCGGCCGCGTCGCGCCTGAAGCCCGCGCTCATCGAGGCCGGCGGCAGTGATCCGATGATCATCAGCGCTCATGCGCCCATCGAGGTGGCGGCCGCCGGTTCGGTGACCGCGGCGTTTCACTTGAGCGGCCAGGTGTGCACGTCGGCGGAGCGCTTCTACGTGGTCGATGCCGTGCATGACCGCTTCGTCGAGGCCTTCGCCAGGCGCACGCGTCAGCTCCGCATCGGGCACGGGCTCGCGCACTCGGAGATTGGGCCACTGGTCAGTGAAGCGGCGCGCGCCAAGGTGATGCGCCTGGTCGACGACGCACTGAGCAAGGGCGCCACCGCTGTCACTGGTGGGCGCGTTCCGCCCGGACGGCCGCGCGGCTGGTTCTATGAGCCGACGATCCTGACCGGCGCAACCCATGACATGGCCATCATGCGTGAAGAGTGTTTCGGACCCGTTGCCAGTATCTGCCGCGTAGCGGATTTCGACGAAGCCATTGCGCGGGCCAATGACAGTCCCTTCGGTCTCGGCGCTTCGCTGTTTACCACCAGCCTGGATGAGGCAATGGAAGCGGCGGAGCGTCTCGAGGCGGGCATGGTCTGGGTCAACAATCCGCTGATCGACAATGATGCCTTGCCGTTTGGCGGCTGGAAGATGTCGGGCGTCGGCCGTGAACTGTCGCGGCTGGGGCTTGACCTGTTTCGACGCTCGAAGATGGTGATCATCGACCACAAGCCGGTCATTCACGAGTGGTGGTATCCGTACCCCGACGCGTGGTTCTACGATACCGGCGGCCGGCAGCGCAGCTGACCCGCAATTTCAGAAATTAATGCCGCCTCACAGGAATAGCCGTCATCGCTAACTCAAATCCCGCGCCTGGCCCTGTGAAAACCGTATGGTCCGTGACCGTTGTGGCCTGCCTGGCAGCAACCTGGTTCGTCTGGGGCTCGATGTACCTGGCCATCAAGTGGGCCCTGGTCAGCTTTCCGCCATTCTTCCAGATGGGCAGTCAATTCCTGGCAGCGGGTGTGCTGTTGGCCGTGGTGGCCCGGATTCGGGGTGCGGCGTGGCCGAGCCGCCGGGAGTGGCTGAGCGGGGCGGTGTTGGGCTGCCTGCTGCTGGGCGTCGGTTACGGGTTCACGGCGATCGCCGAGACCAGCATCAGTTCGGGGCTGGTCGTGGCGTTCAACGCCGTGGTTCCAACGCTGCTGGTGCTGGCCGAATGGCCCTATGGCGTGCGTCCCGCATCCAGGCAGATTGCCGGTGTCGTCATCGGACTCGGCGGTGTCGTGATGCTGACGCAGGGGCAGGGCTTCAGCGCTTCGCTCACCGGACTGCTGGCGATCAGTTGCGCGTGCATCGCCTGGGTGCTGGGCAGTGTGTGGGCTGTTCACGGACTCCCGGGTGGCGCCAGATTGAGCACCGCCCCGGGCTCCATGGGTCACGCCAGCCAGATGTTGATCGGCGGCGTGCTGCTGCTCATCCTCTCCTGGGTGGTGGGCGAAGTGCCCAGCTGGCCGCCGCAGCCGCTGGCACTCGCCTCATGGATCTACCTGGCATTCGCCGGTTCGCTGATCAGTTATACCGCCTACATGATCTTGCTGGAGCGCACGACACCGTCGCTCGCCGCCAGCTACACCTATGTCAACCCGATCGTTGCCCTGGTCCTGGGGATCACGCTAGGGAACGAGACTGTCACCGGCTTTGAATGGCTGGCCGTGAGCATCGTGCTGGTGGGGGTCGTGTTGCTGCTGTGGCGTAGAAATTGAGGCCGCGCCTGTTCCCTCGAATGGGATCAGGCGCGGCCTCGCGGCAGCGGTCGATGGCTACTTCGTGAGGGTGATTTCCCGCAGGTTGTACTCCCCGGTAATGTCACGCATCCCCGGGTACATGTGCTGTGATGTCTCGGTG
>Ga0315270_10001889_pt1 | contig 11145 bp, 6 predicted proteins | sample C1_bottom_MG_FD_204932 | JGI IMG/M metagenome (GOLD analysis project Ga0315270, IMG submission 204932) | Sediment microbial communities from Yellowstone Lake, YNP, Wyoming, USA - C1_bottom | ecosystem: Environmental > Aquatic > Freshwater > Lake > Sediment | place: USA: Wyoming | collected... | reverse complement strand
GCGTTCAGACTCCATCGGCGGTGAACATCTCGCCGATGATCGGCTCGACATGCGTGTTGCCTTTGGTGAAGGGTTTGGCACTGCGTTTTCAGCGATGGCCAGCGGTGATCCGGATTACCGCGACGCGGTGGGTCCTGGACAGTCCCTCGGCTCGGGATTTAGCCTGGAGAGGAATCCAATGACCAACACCGGTTGGTACAGTGAGGATTCGGTGCAATCCATTCTCTACGATTTATTTGATGGCGCCAGCGATGGTGCAGATGCGGTGACAATGGGGTTTGCGCCGATTTACAACGTGTTAATCAATCAAGAACGAAACTCATCTGCCTTTACTAGCCTATTCACGTTTATTTCCGCGCTCAAAGCGAACAACCCGGGTCAGGCCGCAGCGATTGATCAATTGGTGTCCTCGCAGGGTATTGTCAGTGCGACGATCGATGTCTATGGCACAACCGAAACAAATTCGGGTGGACTGGCCGGCGTGGCGTTGCCTGTTTATTCGACGCTCGGGATCGGCACGCCTGTCACGAATTTATGCACCGATAAAACGGGCGGACTTCCTAATAAATTGGGCAATCGCCGCTTCGTGCGTTTGAATATTCCGGGCGCTGCAAACCATATCATTTCTGTGACCGGAAACACTGCGCCGGTAGATCCAGATTTTTATTTGTATCAAAACGGAGCTCTACTTCAAGTCGCTGATGGGTCAGGGGTGTCTGACTCCTTAGTGCGTGATTTTTCCGCCGGGGACTACGTCATGGAGGTATTTGACTACAATTTGCTGTTCGGGACGGGCGTTGGGCCTTCGTGTTTTTCTGTAACGATTAACTAGGGGTCGCATATGAAACAATTCACATTTTTAGTTATTGGCGTCTCATCGCTTCTGCTCGCTTGTAGCAGCCACGATGGAACAAACGCAAACGTCCCACATGTTAATCAAAAGCCGACTACGCTAAGTCCGGCACATAGTTCATTCGGTAAAATAGGTGCGCCGGTCGCGGTAAGCTACCAGCTATTGGAAAGTCCCGGCCTCGGTGTTCCCTTGAATATTCGAGTTCGGATGACGCCCTTGTTGGCCGCCAGCGAGATAAAGTTAGAATACACCCTCAGCGCTGGTCTAGTATCTGGCGATGTCAGCACAGGTTTCGTGCTGGGTGTGATCGGCACGGGGAAAATGGCTGATCAGGTAATTTCCGTTATACCCCAAATCAATGGCCTGCTTCATGTCAATGTGTTCGTTACGCTGGTCGATCAGGATGGGCAGTCGCAATCCACGGCAGTCATGATCCCTATCCAGGTGGGTGCGGGTGCAGCCGTGAACAAACTCGATCACCCTGACCAGGCGTTCATTCAGCGGGATTCGCGAGGTCAGCGCATCATTAGCGTTCCGGCGGAGGAAACGAGGCAGTAACTGTTTCGGTCTGGATGGGGTTTTTACCACCCCATCCAGATTGCCAAAAAATTGAAGATCTAAGTCATTTTATTGTTTAAAAATGTCACGTCCTTGCGCCTTTTCCTAACATACTATCGGGCGCCTACGGAACCGTGCTGAAAACCACTCTTCTGAAGCCAGTCACGTCCATCGCATTGCCCGCCAGGTCGGTAATTAGCGTAAAGTTGGGGCGGCCTGGGTCACGAGCGAAGTCAAAAAAGTACTGCGTTTGTCCGGCTTGGAGCAGTGCCGACGGGGTAAAGATCAACGCGTATTGGTTCGGCATCCCCGCGGTCGGACGGGGCGCGCCGGTCCACGTGCCGGCAACGATACCTGTTGGTCCGCCGGCGACTACGATGCCCCCGTTGCTTACCGTTGACATCAGCATCGGCTCCGAAAAAAGAATTTCGATGGTAGTGTTTAACGGTACGTTGGTGGAACCAACCCCAGGGTTCATACCTTGTAACGCTGGCGCGATGGTATCGGTCGGTGCGGTTGACGTGTAAAAAAGAATCGTTTTCCATTTGGTCACGTCCAAACGGTTGCCCGCGAGATCAGTAACGCCGGCAGTCAACTTGAACCAGTACAGGGTGCCGCCACCAACGAGGGGAGCGTCCGGTGTGAAGATCACCGCGTATTGGTCGGCGTTAGTGGTAGTGGGGCGGGGTTCGCCGCGCCAGGTTCCAGTGAGCCCGGTTATGCCTCCGCCAACAACGATTCCACCATTAGTCACCGACGACATCAAAATGGGTTCGGAGAAAAGAATTTCAATCTTCGAATTAAGCGGCACTTCAATGGAGCCAAGCCCAGGATTCATACCCTGTACGATGGGTGGCGTGGTATCTATGGGTAGGGCGGAGCCGGCTGTAGTGAAACTCGTTGTTATGTTGCTGCCATAGGCGTTACCGGCAAGATCCCGCACGGTTGTCGTAATATAGCTTGAGTAGGAAGCCCCTGGATTAAGCGCGTTGGTGGGTTTGAACGTCACGGTGTTCGCCGCATTGGTCCACGTGCCTACGAGCGCGACACCGTTGGGCGACAATACAAAAATTCCACCGTCTCGCTGTACCGATTGAAAGTCGATTGGCTCGGAAAAGGTGTACGACATTGCGCTCGAAACGGCAACGTTAACTTCATTGCTAACAGGATTGGTTGACACGAGTGTCGGCGCAATGGTGTCCGCAGGAGCCGGTGTTGGCGTCGGTTGTGGGACGGGCGTTGGTCTTGGGCCTGGGGTAGGCGGCGGTGTGGGAACCGGAACTGGCGTGGTTGAGGCTAGGGTGCTGAACGACACAGTCACCGGCGTGCTTACTAGATTGCCTGCAACACTCTTGATATCTTGAAGGATGTCGACCGTGTATTTTGCGTCCGCGAGAAAGGGGGATGCAGGGGAAAAGGTGGCGTCGTTTCTGCGGGTGCTCCAGGCGCCGTTAACGCTGCTGCCGGTCGGCCCGGAAATTACGGTGCCCGCTGCGACGGCGGCTTGGGCTACAGGTTCGGAAAAGGTGATTTTTATCTTCTTGGTTAGTGGAACTTGTGTAGCCCCATTTTTTGGCGATGTCGCCACAACCGTAACGGGCGTGGCGGCCGCGTTGACCAGGCTGCCAGGTACCTCAGTTGTGAACGTCCACTGCGTCTCGGTTCGATTATTGTTGCCGTTCGCGTCTGTTCGATAGACTATGGCTGTTGCTGTATAGAGCGTTCCGGGCTGTAAGCTGTTAGGTACAAATTGCGTCATGCCGGGTGCCTCGGTTTGTGTGCCGAAGACGGGGCCGCTGTCGAACAGCACGAGGAACACCTTTTTAATGTCGGTGGCCGGAACATAGTTGACGATTACCTGCGAATTCAGCCTGACGTTTGCAGCGAAATCTGCCGGGTTGTGGGCCAGTAATGGCTCGATAATTGATTGAGTTCTAACAGGCTGGGCGCTCAAGGGTTGGCCTTTTAGGGAAACGACCGCTGAGGCCACGCCTTCTCCTGCGAGATTGACAGCACTAACGGAAACCAAAACGTCCAAAACATCCGTCGAAAGGGCGCTGGTTAATGAAAGAAATGGCGTGCTCCCTACATGCTTTACCCAATTGACCCCACCTGAAGCTGACAGTTCGGCGACGTAGATTCTGTAGGAATCGGCATCCTGAACGGAATTCCAGTGAACATCTATTCGATTATTGCTAGCGCGAGTAACTGTGACCTGACCGGGGATTGCGGGCAGGCCTATATCTTGTGATACCGTGAGGATGTCAGCAGCGCTGGCTACTATCGCGCGACTGTCGAGCGCAGTGTTGCTTGAAGGTTTATGTGCCGAGTTTCCGGGCGGCGATTCGCAGCCCGCCAGAGAAAATAAAAATGCCCCGGTGATAGCCGGTACCAACCACCGATTTGTTTGTACGCGATGTAAATTGAGACTGCTGTAGATTTCCATTTCTGCCCACTCCAATAATTACGTTTTGAATCAGTTATATAAAAAGAACATCCTTTTGCCAGAAGCGGCGGCCATAACAGTAACAACTAGTGTGTATATCGTAATTCACCACGTTGTGTTGTTTTTTTTGTGATGGGTCGATTAAAACAGTCGATAGTGAATTGGATCTGATTATATGTGGTTTAATAGTTAAATTTGGCTATAAGGAGGGAGTTGTTGTCTTGTCACCACGTTGAATTTATGTGGGAAAAGAATAAGTGTTATGGGAAGGTTAACAGAGGATTAGAAATGGCTTGGATTGAACCCGAATGGGCCTGTATGGCCCATTCGGGTCGCGATCTTGATTTTACGGTACGACTCTAAATGGCCGCATCATTTCATGATCTTCGTGTTCAAGAATATGGCAATGCCAGACGTAGTCGCCCAACAAATCGTATTTTGCAATTAATCTGATCACCTCGCCGGGCCTCGCTTGTGCCGTATCCTTTAATCCCGATTCGTTGCGGGCGGGGCGCTGTCCTCTGCCGATCAATCGCAATGTTGCGGGTTGCCCTGGTATATAGGCAGCGGTATCGAAGGGTGTTCTGTCGAGAATCTGGAATTGCACTAAATGTTGGTGAATGGGATGTGTGTCTGGTGTTGTATTGATAATGGACCATACTTCGGTCGAGCCCAGTTTTGGTGTTTCCGTAACTGGGTCGGCCCACATGAAGGGGCCGCCAGCGGATGTGCCTAGCTGAGGAAGCAGTCGTCCCAGGCTATCCACGCTTTCTACCAGCAGCAGCTCGCGAGGTGGCGTGCCGCGCGGGGCGTTTAGCTCGGGGATCTGGCGGGAACGAAGTTGCGTCGGCTGCACGGCCAATGGCACGGTCGTGTCTAACGGGCGCGATACGCGAAAAGCCATGATCTGACCGGTCGTGGCGGGGTCAGGTGCAGCGCCGGTTGGGTAGGGTGCATTCGCGTTATTTTTTACAATGATGGTTTTGCCGGCCAGGGCGATGTCAGAAAAGTCGACGATGAGGTCGGCTCGTTCAGCCGGGCCGAGTAGCAGCGATGTCATTTGCGCAGGGCTATTGAGGAAGCCGCCGTCCGATCCGATTTGATTGAATCCGATCGCCGCCCCAGGCGTTGCTTCAAGCGTCAAATTGTAGAAACGCGAGTTGGAGCCGTTGAGAACCCGAAATCGATACCGTCGTGGTTCTACGTCTAATACCGGCCATGTTTTTCCATTCACCAGGATTGTGTCGCCGAAATATTCCGGCAATACGGACGCTACGGGTGCCCCTGTAATCGGATCCCGCGTGATCGGGTTGCCGTTGGCGTCTAAGAATGGAGCGCCCGGGTAGGCCAGTGCGCCGTCGGTATAGAATGTCTTATCCTGAATCATGAGCGGTATCTCATATTTCAGATCCGGCAATTGCTGGGTCTGTCGCAGCCTGTCTTCGTTGTCGTCGCGAATAAAATAGAATCCGGCGAGGCCAGCGTACACGTTCAATCGGGTCATCGACATCGCGTGGTCGTGGTACCACAATGCGGTAGCGCCTTGGTCGTTTCGATAGGTGTAGGCGCCGCCGATGCTGGGGTCAAACGTCGAGCCAGTTTGGCGAAAATTCGCCGTGAACCAGGCGTCGGGGTGGCCGTCGCTGCCCGCGTCCGTGTGGCCCCCGTGCAAATGGGGAACAGTTCTTACGGTCGGTTGGCAGTTAGGCGCGTTCGCGCCACACATGAGCGTGGTATCTACCGGCAGCAAGTGAGTGCTCGGAAGTTGATTGCTCCAACGAACTTTTACGGGCAGACCTGGGTTGACCGAGTTTTCTGGTGAGGTGGATCGTGTTTCGATGGTCGGGCCGGGATAACGTCCGCCGTAGCCCCACACAGTGGTTCTGAGCGATTGCCCTGTGCCGGGATCAACGAGTCCTAGGTCTTGCTGAAATTGAGTCATGGCGATGTCGTATTGCGCAAAACCGCCGGCGACGTTGGGGGAGATGATGCCGGGTATCGGCAGTGAATTGACGAATTTGGGTTGTGTTAATGGGTCGAGCGGCGTCGTCGACGATGTTGTTGTGTTTGTGGGGGGCGTTGTCGACCCCGGTGGTACCCTCTTCTTGTGATCCCTGGCGGCGACGGTTGCATCGCTTGCGGGCGTCTTGCCGGTATCCGAACAGGCGCTGGCAAGGAGCAGTAGACTCATGGCAGACGCAGCAAGGACGCGTCTATGTTTCGAATTTTTGGGCTGAATTGTCGTTGCACGATGCATGGTGTTTCCCTCCGCCTTGGCAAAAATACGAACGTTCAATACATCCTGTGAATGCCATGGGGAAAACCTGATCGCAGACGCGCAGAGCTATCGCACAACGATGAACCATCGAGCGCAAAGCGGCGGCAGTCAAAACAGTATTGGGTGCACGATTACCGTGAAACAGCAATGCAGGCAGCCGCATTGTAGCCGAAGCGCACGGTAACTCGGTTTGCACCGTTTATTGTTCAGACAGTCTACGAAATTGGCGGGTGTGCAGAACGACGACGTGCCCCACCTTGAAGCGGCAGGATCACGCTAAGACTAAGACTTCCCTTTCCCCACGTAGGATTGCGTTAGTCGCAATCTTTCTCAGTTATATTTTTCGCAACAGTGCAAGGCCCGATAGAAGATATGCCCTTTGCCGTTGCGCTTATTGAGGATAGTAGACGGGGTAGGTGATTTCAAGGGATCGGGACAGGACGCAGCACGTGGCCAGCGGGATTGTGTTTGTTTCGGCTGTGAACGGACATGCTGCAGCGGGCGCTGCAGCATGTCACTGAAACACTTGAATCTACTGGATTACGCCGCAAGCCACGCGAGGGCCCCCGCCGCCGAGCGGCTTGGGTTGGTCAGAGAAATTGTCGCCGCCGTCGTGAATGACAATGGCATGACCTTTGACATCAGCCAATTTGACACGTCCAGCCGATACGGCATGCGTCGCGCTACCGTCGGCAGCAACCTCAAGCACGGGCAAATCACCCATGTGCCCGGCGCCAGCGGGGCCTTCATGTTTGCCAGCTTTGCTTGGATCGAAGTGGCCACCCGCTGCAAGACCTGCAACGACTTTGCCTTCTTTCTCTTTGGTGCCGCAATCGCCGTTTTCGTGGATGTGAAAACCGTGCATGCCAGCGGTGAGGCCTTTTAGCGAGGGCGTTAGCATCAAGCCTGTTGGTGAATCGGAAAGTTTGATCGTGCCGATGGCCTCTCCGATACCTTTTTCGTCGATTTTGTTTACGGTGGCTGTGGCATCTTCAGCGAGGCAGGGGAGGGCGGCGGTCGCCAAGGAGGCGGCGGCGAGCAGAGCTGTCCATTTCATTGCGAGTAATCCTGGGTTCGTGGTGGGTGAGTGCGGTCGAGGGTGGATTATGCCGGGTTTCCATTCCACATTCAAAGGATTGTAATGCCCCTCAAGCCATAAAGGGACAGGACGGTTAAAACGCCTTGTGATTCTTTTAATGTTAGTTGCATAAGTTCTGACGGTGTGGGGATTACAGCCGTCGGTGGCCAGGGATGGCCACCGTTGAGCGCACAGGGACGCATTTGGCCCATATTAGAGTGTGTTGTCATCCTCGAGCGGCGAGAACCTTCGGGAAGATTGATGGATTCCACAAGCAGTTGGCCGGCAGCGACCAGGAATTAGTTCGTATCGGCTAACATTAAGCGGGTATTATCCATGTTTATGTGACGCTACCTGAGCGATTTCATAGGTTATATGACCTCGCTACCGGAGGGCGATTCTGTGCTAGGAAAATTTCCTATTGCACCGATTGGAAAAACTTGTATATTAAACCGAGGGGGTGTTTGAGTTCAGTGAGATTCGGCGATCTTAGGGTGGCCGTATTTAGTTGACTAAAATGCTCACCAAAACGCTCGGCCACCGCATCGTAGTCGGGCGAAAATAATCATGGAGTGGGAGGGATGTCTTCTGTCGTTTCTCAGCATTCTCGCTGGGTAGGCGGCTGTTCTCTCATGCCCTGTGTACGAACGGAGTTGTTCTGTAACGCAAGGGTGCTTTAAGTAATTCGAGGCAACGGGTTCCGGTAAATGCGTGATGCGAAGGACTTGTCCTTGCGTCGGATTGGCCGTAATCCAAGTCATACAAGCGCGTCCCTGAATTGTGTTTTTTTGTGGGTCGAGTTGGTCGAGTTATTCGAAGCGTACGCAAGTTGATTGACCAGTTTGCCGGCACGCTATGATACGTATTAATGACATCCCTGTTCGTGTCGAGCCAAGTTCAGTTCCGACAACGGATATCGCGGTTTCAATCCAGCCGTTTTTGGCAGTGTTGGAATCTATGCTACTCAATCTAATTGCCGATGGTCTGGGTGACAGTCTGGACCTGCGTCGTGCGCCACTTTCTGAAGATCAACGTCTGCAATTGCGTTCCGTTCTCGGTTCTGGGGAGGCTTATGTTCGCATCGAAGCCCTGGGCCGAACTGAATTCGAAGAGATGGGGGTTAAGGGACTCTGGTGGGTTACCCATCGCAATCCACGCGGGGAAATTGTCGCTGAGTTTATTGAGGCGGCCTACGTGCCGACCTTGCTTTCGGTTACCGCCGCCGATGTCGCCGAAGGCGTGCAGTCGTTGCGTGGATTAATGTTTGCGAACGGGCAAGCCGGGCGTTTAGGTGAGGATGAACAGGCCGTCCCGTTCGGTCGGGCTTAGTCGGCAATCAGTGAATAAAAGGGAGGGGGTCATGTCTGCAAAGGAAACAGTATGGGAAAGCTTGTCGCGCCAAGGTGTGTCGCGGCGCGGATTCCTGAAGTTTTGCGCGGTGACTGCTTCTACGTTGGCTCTCTCGCCCAAGGAGGGCGCATTGCTAGCGGAAACGTTGGCGGGACAGCCGCGTCCCACGGTTATTTGGCTCTCATTTCAAGAGTGCACGGGTTGCACTGAGTCGCTAACGCGATCATTCGACCCAACATTGGAGACTTTGTTGCTCGACCATTTGTCGCTGGACTATCACCACACCTTGCAGGCTGCTTCGGGTGCCCGGGCGGAGTCAGCGCGAACCACGTCAATGCGGGACAACTACGGTAAGTACGTCTTGATTGTGGACGGCTCGATCCCGTTGGGCCAAAACGGTGCCTATTCAACGATCGCAGGCGTTTCGAATTTGGCAATGCTGAAAGAGTCGGTTGAGGGTGCCGCGTTGGTCATTGCGGTGGGAACTTGCGCCTCATTTGGTGGCTTACCGATGGCTGAGCCTAATCCTACCGGGGCGGTTGGCGTTAGGGAGCTGATGACGCGCGGGCAAATTACAAGCAAGCCGTTGATTAATGTGTCTGGCTGTCCACCAGTGCCTGAAGTGATAAGCGGCGTGATTGCGTATTATTTGGTGTACGGCGCGCTTCCCGCCTTGGATGCTCAGGGTAGACCTAGCGTTTATTATGCTAACACCGTTCATGACTGCTGTACCCGGCTGCCGCATTATCAAGCCGGCCGATTTGCACAGAGTTTTGACGATGCGGGGGCGCGCTTGGGCTACTGTTTATTCCTGCTTGGTTGCAAGGGCCCCACTACGCACAATGCTTGCAGCACCGTGAAATGGAACGGCGGCACCAGTTACCCCATGAATTCAGGCCATGGTTGCTTGGGTTGTGCTGAGCCTAATTTTTGGGATAAGGGCGGCTTCTATAACATGTTGGCCACTGTGCCAACGCCCAGTGGAGGCAGCTGCACCGCTCCAGCGCAACCGCCGTTGTAGAAAAGCCACATCAGGGAGGGGGAGGTAAATTAGATGGCAACCTTGGTTATAGATCCTATTACGCGCATTGAAGGCCATCTGCGGATTGAGGCGGAGGTGGACGCTCAGGGCGTTATTACGCGTGCGAGCAGTGCCGGCACCATGGTGCGTGGCATTGAAACAATCTTAGTCGGGCGTGATCCTCGCGACGCGTGGGCCTTCGCGCAACGAATTTGCGGGGTTTGTACACTCGTGCACGGTATTGCCTCTGTGCGGGCTGTGGAGGCGGCGCTCAAGTACCCAATCCCACCAAATGCCGAATTGATTCGAAACTTGATGATTGGCGCGCAATTTGTGCACGATCATGTGATGCATTTCTACCACTTGCACGCGCTGGATTGGGTGGATGTTGTTTCGGCCACCAAAGCCGATCCGGCTGCGGCGGCCGCGTTGCAGTCATGTTTGTCGACATGGCCGAATAACACAACGGCGTATTTTGCCGACGTGCTGAATAAGCTGAAGAATTTCGTTAATTCAGGCCAATTGGGCATATTTGCTAACGGGTATTGGGGGCATCCGGCCTACAAGCTCTCGCCGGAAATGAACCTGATCGCCTTTGCGCATTATCTGGAGGCGCTCACCTGGCAGCGCAACGTGGCGAAGTTACACACCATTTTCGGTGGCAAAAACCCCCACCCAAATTTTGTGGTCGGCGGCAGCCCGTGTGCCATCAGCGTGGCGCCAGGGTCGGCAGGTGGTCCGGCGATTCGTTCGGGGCCGACAGCGGTTGATGCCGTGGGGTTGAACGTGGTCGCCGATGTAATCGCGAAAATGCGCGACTTCGTCGACAGGGTTTACGTTCCCGACACCTTGGCAATCGCGCGTTCCTATAAAGACTGGGCAAACGTGGGCGAGGGGGTGGGCAATTTCCTTTGTTACGGCGATTTCCCATCGCAGAATCCCGGGGCGTTGAGTAGCTTGTTTATTCCTCGCGGGGCAATCTTGAATCGTGATCTTTCGACGATTCATCCTGTCGATCTGGAAGACGCGGAACAGGTTCAGGAATACGTGACGCACTCGTGGTACGACTACAGTCTGGGTAGCGACACCGCGATGCACCCCTATAACGGCGAGACAGTGCTCAATTACACCGGGCCGAACCCACCCTACCAGAATTTGGATACGAGCAAAGCCTACTCCTGGTTGAAGTCACCGCGGTGGCGCGGTAAGGCCATGGAAGTAGGCCCGTTGGCGCGCGTATTAATGCTGTACGCAAATGGTAATGCGGCAACGCAGGAATTGGTCAACAAATCACTCTCCGATTTGAAGCTACCTTTGACGGCCTTGTATTCCACGTTAGGTAGAACCTTGGCTAGAACGCTCGAAACCAAGCTGATCGTCGATCAAATGTCGGTTTGGTATAACCAATTAATCGCTAACATAAATGCGGGTGATTTGCGCACGCACAATAATGCCATGTTTGATCCTTCCACCTGGCCCGCATTCGCACAGGGCGCGGGCTACACCGAGGCACCTCGCGGTGCATTGGCGCATTGGATAACGATTCGCAACGGCAAAATCG
>Ga0315270_10001887_pt1 | contig 11152 bp, 8 predicted proteins | sample C1_bottom_MG_FD_204932 | JGI IMG/M metagenome (GOLD analysis project Ga0315270, IMG submission 204932) | Sediment microbial communities from Yellowstone Lake, YNP, Wyoming, USA - C1_bottom | ecosystem: Environmental > Aquatic > Freshwater > Lake > Sediment | place: USA: Wyoming | collected... | reverse complement strand
AGCACGACGCCTTCGGCAACCTCGTGCGCACCATAGACGCCCTGCAAAACACCATCACCATCGCCTACGACGCACGCGGGCGCAAGGTCAGCATGGCCGACCCCGACACGGGCCTGTGGAAATACGAGTACAACGCCCTGGGCGAGCTGGTCTGGCAGCAAAGCCCCAACCAGCGCGCCGCGGCCCAGTCGGAGGCGCGGCAAACCACCATGGCCTACGACCTGTTGGGGCGCATGATCAGCCGCGTCGAACCCGAATTCGTCAGCACCTGGAGCTACGACACATACGCCGACGGCACCGCGTGCATGCAAGGGCAGGTTGCCACGCGCGGCGCGGGCAAGCTGTGCGAGAGCGGCAGCACGAACTACACGAATCGCAAGTTCGTCTACGACAGCCTGGGCCGGCCCGTCAACACCCGCGCCACCTTCACCAATGGTCCGAGCTTTGCCAGTGCGGTGAGCTACGACGTCAAGCACGGCCGGCTGGCCAGCATGACCTACCCCACCGGCGTGCAGGTTAACTACAACTACACCACCAATGGGTTCCTGAGCAACCTCGCGCTGGCGCTGGCCGAGAACGCCACCATCACGCCGCTGCCCCCGACTGCGGGGGGTGCTGCCGGGGCCGCGGCCTCGCTGCCCGCCAACAGCACCCTGTGGACTGCGCAGGCCTACAACGCCTGGGGCCGGCTCGAGAAGAGTACCTACGGCAACAACGTCGTCAACCGTGCCACGTTCGACGCCATCACCGGGCGCACCACGTCCATCACGGCGGGCATCGGCGAGGCCACCAACGTCGTCAATTACAGCTATAAATGGGACAGCCTCAACCTGCTCACGCAGCGCAACGACGACAACGGTGACGGCACCATCGGCGTCACCGATCACGACCTGATCTATGACCCCATCGGCCGGCTGACGGACTACACCGTCTCGTCGCCCGGAATCCCCGACCAGAGTCGCAAAGTCTCGCTGCAGTACAACGCGCTGGGCATGCTGCTGTACAAGAGCGACGTGGGCGTGTACAGCTATGGCGCGCCGGCCACTGCTGGTGTGAAGCCCCACGCGCTGCTGAGCGTGACGGGCGCGACCAACGCGAGCTACACCTACGACGCCAACGGCAACCTCACCGGGGCCAGCGCGGGCAGCTACCGCACGGTGGGCTACACCAGCTTCAACCTGCCCGACGGTCAAACCGGCGCGCAAGGGCCTGCGGGTTCACCCAAGTACACCTGGCTGTACGACGAGAACCATGCCCGCGTGAGAGAGACGCGGGTGGTGGCCGGCGTGACGCGCACCACCTGGTCGCTGCACCCTGACAGCCAGGGCGGGCTGGGGTTTGAGTGCGAGTCGGCTGGCGGCAGCCTGAACTGCGATTCGGCCGGCACCCAGCGGCGCCACTACCTGAGCGTGGGAGGCATGAGCATCGGGGTGTTGGTGTCCACCGGCGCCTTGCCCACGCTGCCTGTGGGGCAGATGACGCCACCCACCGTCACCACCACGCTCGCGCTGGTGAAGATGGAGTACTGGCACAAGGACTACCTGGGCTCGCTGGTGGCCACCACCGACCACAACGGCAGCGTGACGGCGCGCTACAGCTACGACCCGTTTGGCAAGCGGCGCCAGGCCGCAGGGCAGTACGACGCGTTTGGCACGCTCGTCATTGACTGGACGGGCAACACCAACAGCGGCACGGATCGGGGCTACACGGGGCATGAGCACCTGGACGACATCGGGCTGATCCACATGAACGGGCGGATATTCGATCCGCGCTTGGGGGTGTTCTTGCAGGGCGATCCGTTCATCCAGGACCCCACCAATCTGCAGAACTACAACCGCTATGGGTACTGCCTGAACAACCCGATGACTTGCACGGACCCGAGTGGGTTCTCGTTTTGGAAAAGTCTCCTGGGTGCAGTCACCGGGACTGGGAAGAGTTTCCTCAATGCAGTCACAGGCCGCCAACTCCTCTCGAGGATTGCGCACACCAAGTATGGGTACATGGTTGGCTCGATTGTCATCGGTGTGGCATCGCTATATTGCGAGGGAGCAGCTGCGGCTTGCAATGGAGCTGGCCAAGCGGCATGGGCGGGCTTCTCGGGGCGCTCGTTTGGGGAATCGGTAAAGACCGGTGTCATTGCTGGGGCGACGTCGTATGCGTTCACGCAGGTCGGGGATTGGACCACCTCGACATATGCCGATGGGGTCACCGGCGAGACATGGACAAGCCAGACCACTGGCCAGCACTTCGCGAATGTCGCCGGGCATGCGGCCGTTGGATGTGCATCGGCAGCAGCCAGTGGAGGGAGTTGTAGCAACGGGGCAATTTCGGCGGGGGTGTCTGCGGCGTATACGAATGTCACGGATGGCGGTGCGTTCAAGGGTCAGGTGGTCATGGGGACCATCGAACATGCCATGCTCGGCGGGTTCGCATCGGTCGCCAGCGGAGGAAAGTTTGCGGATGGGGCACAGCAGGGGGCGTTTGGGTACCTCTTTAATCAGCTGCAACACCTTGAGCGCGGGAATCAGATTCACGAACTGTTTGGTGCAGCGCTTTCGACCAAGTTTGGTCCGGAGAACGTGCGGCTCGAGACGAGCTTCTCATGGGGCGAGTTCCGCTTCCGTACCGACGTCATCCTCTTCAATCAGGATGTGTTCGAGTTGAAGCCGAGCACGTATCAGTTGGCCGAAAATTCGGGTCGCTACTACGACGCCTTGAACAAAGTGCTCGACAACTATGTTCCGGGCTTAAATGCCAAGTACGAGACGACGCAGTTCCGCGCGGGCGACTTCCGGAACTACGCGACCAACGGAAACATGTTCGTGTTGACGGTGGGCGAGATCACGGGGCGACCTGTCCTCTCGGTAACGTTCTTTGCTGATCCGGCCAGACGCAATAGTGGCTTGGTCTTCTACCGACCGACCGACAAGAACGGCCCACACTAGAGCGGCCAAGGCATGAAGACAACCAGCGCCCTTGCACGGTTCGCTTCCCTTCTGGAGCAGCGTCTTCCGTTGATCGATGAGGTTCATCGAGGTTTGCGCGAATCAGGCTTTGCGGCCTGGCAAGTCTTCGTTGATGAGCGCGTGGCTCTTGTCGGTGAATCAGAGAGAGAAGCGGAGTTCAGAAACTTGCTTCTCTCCTGCAGGGAAGAGTTCTGCAACTTCGCCCGCTATACCCGTGACACAGGCGGTGATGCTCTTGAACTGCCGACGCTTGCAGAGCGGAGACGGCAAGCACGATCGGCAATACCAGCCGGGGCAATCTACCTGCTTCGGTCAGATGCGCTAATGCGGGCAGACCCCTCGCTCGCCGTGTGCTATGCGAACGTCACCCGACAAGCAGCGTCCGTTGGACTCGCGGCCGAACGAAATCGATACCTTGAGCCGCTCGCCACGTTAATCGAGTCGCGTCCACCGGCGTCAGTGCGGGAGCATGCGGTTGCCGCCCTCGAACAGCGATTCTCTGACGCGGGATTTGCCTTGCGGGCCGCCAACAACTCGGCAGTGTGCTTCGAAAAGTCACTGGCGACTTCAGCATCGATACTTGCCTGCCTAGAGGATGTTGATAGTTTGGGTGCGGTGGGTTGGCGTGGCGATGTTCGTCTGTCGTTCTATGTTCGACCCGGTGGCGGTCTTGAAGGGCTCTATGCCAAGACCTGCTGCAAAGACTTTGCCGGACTGCCGCTGCGTGTTGGTGCGTTGGTGCCCGGCGCCGACGCATACAAGAGCGCTGGCTACCTGCTGCCATCGAGCAGTCACACGGCCGCCGCCGGCGATGTGATCACGCTTGCTGCATACGAGTGCGCACCAACGTCGCCGAGGGATCAAGCCGTCGTGGTGGCGCAGGCCATCTTGGCTGTCGATTGCTTCTTGACGATCCTCGCGCGTATCGAATCTGCCTTGCTCGCAGCCATCACCGACCTTCATCGCTCAGCTTGAGGAGCTTGGCGCAACGCTGGGGTCACGCAACGCTGGGGTCAGGTCTTGCAGCGCAACACACGGACGCTGGGGTCAGGTCTTGCAGCGCAACAAGCCACCAGCCACCCTATAGAGTTGCGTGATGTCCCGCCCGCTGGGGGAACAATCAGGCGCTGCTTCTTGCCTCGATCCTGTCGACTACCTCACGCGGGGAGTTCGGGGTCAGGTCTCAAATCTGAACCCCGCTGTCCAGAACTCGATGCTCGGAGCGGCTACCGTGCCGCCTCGATCAGCTCGATGTTCTTCTTGAGCAGCTCGTTGACGAGTTGAGCGACCTCGATGCCGCGGGCCTTGGCGCGCTCGGCGAGATAGGCCTGAACCTCGGCCTCCAGGTACACCGGCAGAGTGATTGCCGCGCCGGCCTTGAAGAACTTTCCCCGCGCGCCCTTCGAGAAGTCGATCTCGGCGGGCATGTCGTCGTCAGTTCGTTCGTCGTGGTTGGCTTGCGTTCCCATCGTGTTCACCCGCTGCTTCGCCGCTACCGCGGCCCATCCTCGTACTGCCGCCGCTCGTTGGGGGCGCAAGGGTCAAGTCTTGCTTCTTGCGCCCAGTCTCTCGATCGCCTCACGCGCTGTGATGATCGGAATACCAGCGAAGGTGCCCAAGAGAAGCAGATGGCGTTTGTCGCCCGAGGCGATGAGATCGGCATTGGCGGCCACTGCGGCGGCGATGACGTGATCGTCATCGGGGTCGGTGGGCACCACGCGCGGCGGCACGGCCGGCGTTGACGCGACAACGGCCAGGCGGCGCAACTCACCGACGATGCCCTCGGGCGTGAGGCCGGCTTGCGCGAGCCGCGCGGCGAACTTGCTGCGTAACAGCACATCGAGCAGCTCGGCCAGCAGCACCTCGCTCGTGCAAAGCTCGAACTCGCCGGCCTTGGCTGCATCGACCAACTGCCGAGGCAAGCCACCTGACGAGATCACCCCCGAGACCAGCAGATTCGTATCGACGACGATGCGCACAGCGCTTGGCGCTCAGGTGCCTTGCTTCGCGCGCCGCTCTCGCCGAGCCGCCTGCACTTCGTCCTCGACCTCATCCTCGGACACCGGTGGCAGGTTCAACGCATCGAGCCTGGCCAGCCCATCGGTGAGTCGCTGCGCCGCTGCGGCGCGTTCCTCGCGCGAAGCCAGGAACTCCACAAAGTCCACCACCTCGGCCACGCGGGCCGGCGGCAGCTTCTTCAGCCGCTCGATCAACTGCACTTCGATTGCTGTCATCGCTTGTTCCTCGTGGCGCCTCAGCGCCCTTGCTGCGCGAGCACCGTCTCGATTACCTGGATCACGAACTTCTGCTGCGTCTTGGGCAGTGCGCTGATGCGCTCCATGTGCCGCGCCAGAGTCGGCACCGGGCCGCGCTTGGCGCGCGCCTTGGCCGACTCATCGCCCAACAGCACGTCGATCTCCACCGACAGCGCCTTGGCCAGCGCTTGCAGCATCGACACCGGGATACGCCGCCGACCGACCTCGTAGGAGGCCACCATCTGCTGAGAAATCTCCAGCACCTCGGCCAGCTGAACCTGCGTCAAGCCTTGATCCTTGCGTAGCTGCGCCACGCGGCTGCCCAGCAGCTTGAAATAGTCCTTCTCGTCCTGGGTCATGGCGGCGGTACATGGTGAAAGCGACGCCATGAAGATAACTCCGAGTCTGCGGATGGGAGTTGACTATACGCCACTATGGCGTAGACTTCGATGCAGTTATTTTTTTAACCGCCTGTTTGCCGCAAAGCCCCTGCGCCGCAGTCGGACAAAAGGAGCCCGAACCCATGGCACGCATCCCCGACAGCGAACTCGAGCGGCTGAAGAACGAGGTGCGCGTGCAACGCCTGGTCGAGGCCTCGGGGGTCGAACTCAAGCGCAGCGGCAAGGACATGCTCGGGCGCTGCCTGCTCCACGAGGGCGACAACACGCCAAGCCTGGTGATCTCGCCGGCGAAGAACCTGTGGCACTGCTTTGGCTGCGGGGCGGCGGGTGGGCCGATTGACTGGGTGATGAAAACCCGTGGCGTGAGCTTCCGGCACGCGGTGGAACTGCTGCGTGAGGGGCTTCCTTCTTCAACTGCTGGCTCGCTCGCCGAAACTGCGGCGCCGATCAAGCGCACGACGGTGCGCGCCTTGCCGGCGCCGGTGGCCTTCGATGCCGACGATGCGCAGCTGCTTGGCCAGGTGGCCGACTACTACGCGGCGACCTTGAAGCAAAGCCCTGAGGCGCTGGCGTATCTCGAAGGGCGCGGCATCGTCGGTGCCGCTGCGGCCGAGGCCATCGAGGTCTTCAAGCTCGGCTATGCGAACCGCACCTTGGGCCTGCGCTTGCCGGAGAAGACGCGCAAGGCCGGCGCCGACATCCGCGCGCGGCTCGAACGCCTGGGCGTGTACCGCCACAGCGGGCACGAGCACATGAACGGCAGCCTGGTGTTCCCCTTGTTCGACGCTGTTGGCCGCGTCGTGAACTTCTACGGCCGCAAGGTGCGCCGCGACCTGCGCCCGGGCACGGCGCTGCACCTGTACCTGCCGATCTCGCCGCGGCCGGGGCTGTTCAACCGTGCGGCGCTGATGCCTGGGGCATGCGAGGAACTCATCGTATGCGAGGCGCTGATCGATGCGCTGACCTTCTGGTGTGCTGGGTACCGCAACGTGAGCACCGCCTACGGCGCCGATGGGTTCGGTGTGGAGTTGATCCCGGCCATTGGTGAGAGTGGCGTCAAGCGTGTCTTGATTGCCTTCGACCACGACGACGCCGGCGAGCGTGGCGCGCCCAAGCTGGCTTCAGCGCTGCAGGCTCTGGGCATCGACTGCTACCGCGTCCTGTTCCCCAAGGGCATGGATGCCAACGAGTACGCAGCCAAGGTGACGCCGGCGGCCAAGAGCCTGGGCCTGCTGATCCGCAAGGCCGAATGGATGGGCAAAGGCCAGGCGCCCCGACGTGACAACTTCGGCGATCACACCGAGCCCGAGGTGGTCGCAAGTTGCGACCACCTTCCGCCGGGTGTTCCTTCTTCAGCCGCCGACGCGGTGCAGCCGACGAAGCCAGCGGCTGAAGAAGAAGCTGCATTGCCTGCTGCCGCTGTGCCGAGCGCACCGGCCGCCGATGCTCCCGCGCAGGTCAGCGAGCGCGAGGCCGTCATCGTCTTCGGCGACGGCCGCGATGCCCGCCGCTGGCGCGTGCGCGGCTTGCCCAAGAACCTGGCCGTGGGCGTGCTCAAGGTCAATGTGATGGTGAGCAGCGAGGGTGGCCGCTTCCACGTCGATACGCTCGACCTGTACGCCGCGCGTGCTCGCGCCGTGTTCGTGCAACAGGCATCGAGCGAATTGAGCATCGCCGACGGCGTGCTCAAGACCGATCTTGGTCGCGTGCTCTTGAAGCTCGAAGCCTTGCAGGACGAGGCGATCCGCGAGGCGCTGGCACCGAAGGAGCCGGCCGCGCCGAGCATGACCGAGGCCGACCAGGCCGAAGCGCTGACCATGCTCAAGTCGCCCGACCTCATGACGCGCATCGTCGATGACTTCGACGCCTGCGGCGTGGTGGGCGAAAGGACGAACAAGCTGGTGGGCTACCTGGCTGCGGTATCAAGGCTGCTGGATCGGCCGCTGGCGGTGGTGATCCAGTCATCGAGCGCGGCGGGCAAGTCCAGCTTGATGGATGCCGTGCTCGCCTTCGTGCCGGAGGAGGCGCGCACGAAGTACAGCGCGATGACGGGGCAGAGCCTGTTCTACATGGGGCAGACCAGCCTCAAACACCGCATCCTGGCTATTGCCGAAGAAGAAGGCGCGAGCCGTGCCAGCTACGCGATGAAGCTGCTGCAGTCCGAGGGTGAACTCACCATCGCATCGACCGGCACTGACCCGGCCACGGGCAACCTCATCACGCAGGAATACCGCGTCGAGGGGCCGACGATGTTGATGATGACGACGACCGCCATCGACCTGGACGAAGAGCTGTTGAACCGGTGCCTCGTGCTCACGGTGGACGAGGACCGGGAGCAGACGCGGCGCATCCATGCCTTGCAGCGCGAGAAGCGCACGCTGGCCGGCCTGGCCAGGCGCGAGGCCAAGACCGCGATCCTGGCCACGCACCAGAACGCGCAGCGGCTGTTGCGCTCGCTGGCGGTGGTGAACCCGTATGCCGATCGACTCACGTTCCTGGACGACCGCACGCGCACGCGGCGCGATCACGAGAAGTACCTGACCCTGATCGACGTGATTGCGCTGCTGCACCAACACCAGCGCGAGATCAAGGCTGCCCACGTCGCCGGCCGCAGCGTCGAGTACATCGAGGCCACGCTCGGTGACATCGAGACGGCCAACGCCATCGCGCATGAAGTGCTCGGGCGCAGCCTGGACGAGTTGCCGCCGCAGACGCGGCGCGTGCTGGCGATGATCGTTGCGCATATCAACGCGCGGGCGCAGGCCGGCGCCATGCGGCGCGAGGACGTGCGCTTCACGCGCGCGCAGGTCCGAGCGCTGACGAGCCTGTCGGACACGCGCTGCCGCATGCACCTGGATCGCCTGGCGGCGATGGAATACCTGCTGGTCCACCGAGGCCAGCGCGGGCAGAGCTACGAATACGAGCTGCTGCACGACGCGCCGGCCGGCGCCGATGGGCCGCACCTGGCCGGACTGATCGACGTGGAAGCGCTCAAGCCCACGCCTACAGGCATGACTACGACGGCGAGTTCGCCTACCCCTGAGCCCAAGTTCGCCGGGCCATCGCGCCCCCAACGCCTGCCCGACGCCGGGCCATCGCCTACCGCCAAACTACCCGCAAAGCCAGCACTGGCGCGGGTTCCCGCTGATCCGACCGACGATGACAGCAAAACGCTTATCTCTGGCGCTGCTGCGGCCCCGGTCATGTCGTACCCCAAGGCCGTAGCCGCGCCTTCTTCCTTAGCGGCTTCCTTGGCTGTCGCTGCTACCGCGTGATGAGCACGGCCGCCAGCATCAAGCGCCACAAGCTCGCCGCGCCGGCCGTGGCGCCGAAAGCCGCGCGCCGCCGCCGCGTGAGCGCGGAACCTGCAGCCCTGTCGCACAACGCGCTGACGCGCTACCAAGCCGCCTTCCACGAGTGGGAGGCCGTGGTCGCGTACTCGCCGCGGACCATCGAGGCGCAGCGCCACGCTCTTCGGCGCTTCATCGCCTGGTGCGACGAGCGCGGCCTTGGTAAACCGCAGGACATCACGCGGCCGATCCTGGAGCGCTACCAGCGCCACGTCTACCACCACCGCAAGGCCAACGGGCAGCCGCTGACCGTGTCGGCGCAACTCGGCCTGATCCTGCCACTGCAGGCCTGGTTCAAGTGGCTCACCAAGCAGAACCACGTCCTGTACAACCCGGCGGCCGATCTGGATCTGCCGACACGGCCGAAGGCGCTGCCCAAGGGCCTGCTCAGCATCGGCCAGGTCGAGGATGTACTCAATGGCTGCGACGTGAACAAACCCGAGGGCCTGCGCATGCGCGCGATGCTCGAAGTGCTCTACAGCACCGGCATCCGGCGCTTCGAGCTGGCCGGGGTGAAGCTGTTTGACGTGGACGTCGAGCGCGGGGCGTTGATGGTGCGCCAGGGCAAGGGCGCCAAGGATCGCCTCGTGCCCGTGGGCGAGCGCGCTTGCGCCTGGGTGGACAAGTACCTGCGCGAGGTACGGCCCGACCTTGAGAGCGGGTTGACGAAAGGCGCCGACGACTACCGCCTGTTCCTTGACGACGACGGCCGAGGCTTCACGCCCGAGCGCATCGGCGACCAGGTCAAGCGCCAGCTCGTGGCCGCCGGCATCGAGCACGCTGGTTCGTGCCACCTGTTCCGGGTGGCCTGCGCCACGCACATGCTGGAGAACGGCGCCGACATCCGCTTCATCCAGAGCCTTCTCGGCCACGCCAAGCTCGACACGACGCAGATTTACACCCTCGTCTCGCTGGCCAAGTTGAAGGAGGTTCACAACGCGACGCACCCGGCCAGGTTGCGCCGGCCCGTCGTTGCCGACCAGAACGCGAATACAGCCACGCCAGGCGCCGATCGCGCGTCGGCCGGCACCGACGGTGCTGCCGACGCCCGCGACCTCTTCTTAGCCGCTTTACGGCGCGAGCAGGACGACGATGCCGGCCAGGACGTGCAGGTCGGCGCTGACGACACGCCAGGCGTTGCAGCGGACGCCTTGCGGCGCCGCTGAACTTGGATGCCGCTGACGCCTTCGGGCCCGCTGCCGTCACGCGGCTTGCATGCGCAACCCGCGCGCCGTTCGCTACGCCGTGGCGACGCCCCCGGCGCCGCGCTGGCCAGCACCGGGAAGACAGAAGTCAGGCGCTTGCGCGCAGAGCTACGAGACAAGCCCGGCCGGGCATTGAGCCCGTCCGTGCTTGGCAGTCGCTGCGGGGTGAATTGCCTTGCGGCAATTCAACATAACGGGCTGTTGCACGCAATGCCGTCATTCGCGCGCGGCGCGCGCTCGGTGCCGGCACCGCTCCACTGCGTTCCGCGCCCTTCGGGTGTGCGGCAACCCCCGTTATGTCTTGCGCCCCGCAGCGCCTGCGCGGGCATCGGCTCGCAGTACCAAGCCCATGCCCGCTCAATACCAAAGCATGTGCGGTCACGGCTGGCGCCGTCACCGCAAGGGCTCATGGTCAGGCGCCGCAGGCGGCGCAGTCATCGGGTTGGCCCCGGCCCACCCGCCATCCGCCCCCCGAGGGGGCTCCCTGGCTCTCTCCACTGTCCTGGCCAGCGTAGCGCCGTGCTCGCCGCGTCAAGGCCAAGCCCTTCGGGCGCGTGCAAGCACGCGGCCTTGACCCGGCTGCGCGCGGCGCTGCGTGGACCAGGCCAGTGGCGTTCGCCGAATGCCGGGCACACCGGAGCATCCTCATGCAAGAACTCGTCACCGTTGCCGTCGAACTCGATGCCGAACAGGCCTGGGCGCTCGCGCAGCTCGTCAAGCGCATCGGCTGGGCGGACTGCCGCAGCCTGGCCGAAGACGAAGAGCAAACCCGCCAGATGATCCAGGCCACCGAGCGGGTGCGCGCCGCACTCGCGGCGGTGGGCTACGCGCCGCGCTGAAACGTCGGCCCAGTGCTGGCCGCTGGCGCGGCCAGCACCGGCCACGGCCGCTGCTGCACGCGGGCGCAAAACCAAACAGCCAAACGCGGGCCTCTATGCGGTGCAAGCCGAGGACTCGGCTCGCACCGCATAGAAC
>Ga0315270_10001886_pt1 | contig 11158 bp, 10 predicted proteins | sample C1_bottom_MG_FD_204932 | JGI IMG/M metagenome (GOLD analysis project Ga0315270, IMG submission 204932) | Sediment microbial communities from Yellowstone Lake, YNP, Wyoming, USA - C1_bottom | ecosystem: Environmental > Aquatic > Freshwater > Lake > Sediment | place: USA: Wyoming | collected... | reverse complement strand
CAACCTCGGCATATCTACGGGCCATGCCTGAAGACAAACTGGCGATTATCAATACCAGGGTCACTGGGCTGATGATCCACCAGGGCAGCGATCCGGGTCCCCCTGGATTTGCAAGGAAGGCCAAGTCCGGTCCTCCTCCTTGAATAAGAAGTCCAGGTTCGAGCAAGAAGCGACTCGGGTGGGCAATGGCTTCAAAGGACCACGGAAGACAGAGCAGAAACGGGGTAAATATCAGCACTGCTCTTCTGCCTAAACGAACCAAAAGGAGAGCTCTATCGGGACGGTTTCGATGGTCACGAAGTTCTCTGATCAAGCCAATGCAATAAAGAAGGACAATTCCCAAATAAGCCTGGAGACTAAATGCGGTCAAAACACCGACCAACAGGCTAAAACCGAAAATGCTCCGCCAATGTAAATCTTCAACCTTCTTCACGCGCGTTAGGAACATCGCGATGCGCGGTCCAATAATCAAAGCAGCTAGCGTCCCCAATCGCCCAGAATTTATCGCTGCAATTACAACAGGGGAAATCGCATACGCAACACTTGCACCAATTATTAACCATGAGTTCTGTGAAAGTTTCCGCAGCAAGGAGTACATCGACCACATGAATAGAAGTGGTGCGGCCCAGAATAAGAAAGTAACTAATGCAACTGCTTTCCCAAAAAATATCGTTGAAAGCAGAGCCAGAATTGCGATCCATGTCGGAGTGGCCGAGGAAGTACCCATTGCTATCTGATGCCATGACTCTCCATACCGACTCCACAAATCACTTGCTCCAATTGGAGTGCTTGGAAGGGCGCCGCCGACAAGTGAGCCATACCGATGAGACGACCAGATCGATGTAATAACCAGCAGGAAAAGCACCCCTGAGATTTCCGGGCGAAGAAAGGCTGATCGCCAATGACTCACGGGTGACGGTGCTAGCAGATCCTCATCCTCGGCAGGCGCGTCGAGGGCGCCAGAAAGTTCTGGCGAAGACGGTAAAAGGCTCTGCCGAATTGACTCACTGGCTCGAAGCAGGCCAAGTCGAAGTTGCGACCAACGTGGTGGGATATATATCGATACAACTCGTGAAGAGATAAGCCGTTGTTTACGGCGTAATTTTCTTGCTTCCAAAATGATCCCCGGCCGGATGAGCAAGAGTGCGACCGCGAGGACTTCATCCGAGGCATACCCCGGAAGTTTTGCTAGGAGAAAACCTGCGGCCCGGATCATCGCGCTTGCAAGAAGCTGGACAGAGAGCCAAGGAAGTAACCACCACGAAGAGTTGGTAAGAAGAACATATGCGGCGTTGCGCCGATCAAGAATCAAGGGCCGACGGAATGCACCGCTTTTGACGTCGAGTTTGCGGCGCTCCGATGCGGCCGCCTCTGCGTGAAATGCCACGGCCTCGGTAACCGCGATAACTTTATGTCCGGCAACATGTGCGCGCCAACCTAAATCAACGTCATCTCGGAAGAGTGCGAGGTTTGAATCAAAACCGCCGAGTTCTTCAAAAACTTCACGGCGAATCAACATCCCAGCCGTGCTCACTGAGAGCACTTCCCTGATCCCATCGTGTTGGCCCTGGTCATACTCGTGCGGCTCGAGACCAGTCCAACGAGCGCCGTTGTTGGCAATGCTCACGCCAGCTTCCAAAAGATGTGTGCGGTCATACCATCCGCGCAATTTCGGTCCGGCAATTGCTACTTGTGGCCGCTCTTCAACTGCATCCAATAGTGCTTGAAGGGCGCCGGGTTGCGGTGCGCAATCGTCATGGATCAACCAGATCCATTCGTTTTCATCGGAACGTTTTGGCAGGGTCTCCAGACCTGCCGCGACAGCGGCGCCAAAGCCCGTATCCCGAGGAAGAGAGACCGATGCAACGCGGGCATTCTTAAGGAGTTTTACCGATGCATCCTCTGACCCTGTATCAACTGCCAATGTGCAATCGATTGGTCGAGTCTGCGATGCAAGAGAGGCCACAACTTCTGGAAGCCAAATTGCGCCATCATGTACGACCAATATTGCCGTGACGTGATGGCTACTGTGTGCGGAGTCAGCCATGCGGACTGCCTGTCCGCGGTTTAAGCGGGACGACGCTTAAGACGACGGCGTTCTCGTTCGGACAAGCCGCCCCAGATTCCAAATCGCTCGTCGTGGGCGAGAGCATAATCCAAACATTCGCCTCGAACATCACAGGACATGCATACTCGCTTTGCCTCGCGAGTTGAACCGCCCTTTTCCGGAAAGAAAGCTTCAGGGTCAGTCTGCGCGCAGAGTGAGCGCTCCTGCCAAGAAAGTTCAACGGTCTCGCCGCTGATGAGTTGGATGTTGGGACCATCAGGTCGAATATCTGACATTCCTACACTCCTCAATTCTTAATCTTGCCATTGCCTGTCATTGACTTGGAAAATTTGTTGGAAGACGCCCGAGGCGAATATCCAATAAGTGAATTACACGCGTGTAACTCCCTTAAGTCAAGTCATTTTTCACCTTTACCTGCATTTAATTTCACGCTATAAGGGCAGAAGACTCGTAATCTCCCCTTGCGAAATATAAGAATCCTGAATATTTAACTGGGCTGAAATAGTCGTCCCTGCCGCGACAAATGACCTATGTACTTGTGCACCAGCCCCCACCTTTGCACCTTCGCAAATAATTGAGCCGTCCACTAAAGCGCCGACGCCAACGTGAGCCCCTCGTCCGATGGAAGATCCCCCAGTGATTATTGCGCCTAGCTCGACAACTGATCCCTCGTGGGCCACGTACTCTGAAGATCTGTGTACCAGTGGGAGGCCGTCCAATGCAGCCGCATTAGCGATTCCTCGAACGACGTCTATCGAACCCTGCAAAAGTGCTGACGGGGTGCCGATATCGATCCAATAAGAATCATCGACCATTCCGTAAATTGGCGCTCCCCGTTCGACCAGATTCGGAAATATCTCTCTCTCGATACTTACTACTTTTCCTACTGGAATTTGATCTACCACTCGAGGATTAAAGACGTAGCACCCTGCATTAATAGTGTCAGCAACTGGGTTTTCCATCTTTTCGAGAAATGCGACTACGCGACCGTCTTTATCCACCGGGACGCACCCGAAGGCCCGAGCATCCACAACATGGGTTAGATGCATCGTTACATCAGCATTCAAGCATTCATGCATCTGAATTTGTCGCACAAGGTCATGCGAACTCAACACATCTCCGTTGAAAACCACAATGGATTCTTTGCCACTGAGAAGCTGGGCGGCATTCCGGATTGCACCGCCTGTTCCCAGCGGCTCTTCTTCCACCGCATATTGGAGCTTCATTCCCCATCGTGATCCATCACCAAAGTAGGGGATGAATACATCGGAGAGATAGGAGGTCGCGAGGACGAGAGAGGTGATCCCGGCCCGCCTGGCCATCACCAGTTGGTGCTCCGTCACCGGCAGGCCCGCAATCGGCAGCATTGGTTTTGGAACCGTACGTGTCAGCGGCATTAATCGAGTCCCAAACCCGCCGACTAGAAGAATCGCCTCTGCCATAATTTGTTGAGTCTACTTAGGTTGACTACCCGTAGAAACCGGCCGATCAATTGCCTGACTGTATTGAGACCAGGATCCTGGAAAGAGCCGTCCATTTCCAAGTCCGACCAATTCCATTGCAAGAAGGTTGTGACAGGCCGTCACACCGGAACCGCAGTAGGAAATCACGTCCTCGCCACCGGTAACTCCTGCATCTTCAAAACGTCGGCGAAGGATTTGGGTCGCCAAGAATGTGCCGTCGGGATTGAGGTTTTCTCTACATGGAATGTTGATCGCGCCTGGAATATGTCCAGCACGGGGATCTACAAATTCGTTCTCGCCCTGATAACGGTCACGGTTGCGAGCATCCAGAACAATATTTCTAGAATCACTTGCATCCTCAATATTGGCAAGGCGATCCTTGGGCCACGGACGCGGTAAGAAGTTGGCTCGCGAAGGTATCTCAGAACCAACTGCCAAAGCTCCTTTATAGCTTTGCAGTCCGCCATCTAAAAGTGCGGCATTTTCTCCAATGGCGCGCAACATCCATACGAGGCGGGCGGCAATGACTCCGCCTGCATCGTCGTATGCCACGACGACGGAACCGTCACCGATTCCATTTTCTGACATTCTTTCGGCAAAAACCGAAGGCATCGGAAGTGGATGTCTGCCCATTTTTTCTGCACCGTGGCCTGAGAGACATTTATCTAGATCGATAAATACAGCGCCTGGAATATGCCCCTGTTCGAATGCATCGCGACCAGAGCGTCCATCTAAATACCAACGCGAATCGGCCAAAATCACCTCATTTCGATGATTTTGCAACCAATCAATATCGACGACAGGGGCAATCACGACTATTTCCTTTTCGCCTCTGCTAATCGCGCTACAGCTTCGTCAATGTTTGCATCAGTTGCAGTAAGTGCCACCCGTATGTGGTGGTCTCCCTTGACGCCGTAGAACGATCCGGGAGTAGCCAAGATACCGAGTTCTGCTAGCCAAGATACCGAGTCCCAATCATGTTCGTGACGTGTGCACCAAATATACAAACCGGCCCGTGATTCATGGATGTCGAATCCGACGCTCTGTAATGCTGGAGCAAGCCTTTCACGACGCGAGTTGTACCTCTGCCGTTGTTCGGCCACGTGCACATCATCAGAGAGGGCAGTGACCATCGCTTTCTGAATCGGAAGGGGAACAATCGTCCCCGCGTGCTTTCTCACCTCGCGCAATTTAGCGATCAATTCTGAATCGCCGATGATGAACCCGGCGCGATATCCAGCCATGGAGGATCGCTTGGATAACGAATGCACAGCAAGGATATTTGAGTTGTTGCCGCCAGTAAGACTCAGTATCGAAACAGGCTGGCTTGAATCCCCAAATTCTAAGTAGCACTCATCGGATGCAACAACGCATTTTTGCGCCCGTGCCCAGTTGATAACGGCCTTTAGTTCCTCTTCGCTATGAACTCGACCGGTGGGGTTTGATGGCGAGTTGATCCACGCAAGTTCGGCATCTGGCCATGTTGTCGGATCAATAGAGACTGGCGTGCCAATGGCAGAACCCAAGATCGCGCCAACGCTATAGGTGGGATAGGCGATTTCAGGAAAGAGAACTGTCTTTGCTTCGAGCAGTGTCGGCAACCATGCAACCAACTCTTTTGAGCCGATTAACGGAAGAACATCAAAATCGCCGGTAGCGCCTAGACGATCGATCGCCCATTCGCGAATAGCCGATCGCAGTTCTTGGGTCCCCGCGGTAAGTGGATACCCAGGTGCGTTTGCGCTCTCCCGAAGAGTTGCTTGGATAAATTCAGGGGTCGGATCTACCGGTGTTCCGACAGAAAGATCAACTATTCCCCGAGCATGTAGGCGAGCGCGTTGTCCATAAGGTGCCAACGCGTCCCACGGAAAATCAGGCAGTATCAGCTGCGAACTTCTTACGCTTCTTTGTGCGGAGCCGCGGTGACGATCGGATGATCAGAGTCAGTAATACCAACCTTGCTCGCGCCACCAGGAGAGCCAAGTTCGACGAAGAACTCAGTGTTGACCTTGGAATAATCTTTCCATTGCGCGGGAACATCGTCCTCGTAGTAGATCGCCTCGACGGGGCAGACAGGTTCGCACGCACCACAATCTACGCACTCATCTGGCTGTATATAGAGCATCCGTGTGCCCTCATAGATGCAATCAACCGGGCACTCTTCGATGCAAGACTTATCTTTCACATCGATACAGGGCTCTGCAATTATGTACGTCAAGGCGAACCTCCATGTGGTCAGTGCCGTTATTCTAATCACCACGGCGCGTAGGTGCCGATTTTGGCACTCCCCTGCCCGCTCTCGCCAAGTTATCGTTGTGTTATGGCTCTCACCTCACCCGCGAATCGGCCAGGGAGCCGTGACATCGGCCAGCGAATGACGATTCGGATGCATGACCCTGATGGGGGCTACCGAGACATCCTCGGCGTATTGGAGTCGCCGACAACCATTCGAAAACGCGATGGATCATTGGTGAATTTCGATCCGGATCGAATTGCCCTCTGGCGAAAGATCCAATCCCGTGTGGATCGTGCTGGCAAAGGTTCACCCCTTTCGCTGCGCATTGACGAGATCGAGCGAGCCGCATCGGCGACGTGGCCTGCCACCGAGCAAGTGGCCCTGGGTGATTGGCTGTTGCGAGCATCGGGCAAGTTCACGATGCGAGCAAACTCAGCCCTTGCCCTCGGCAACCCACATATTGAGACACAAGAGGCAATCAACAAAGTGCTGGCCTTCTACAAAGAACGAAAACTGATTCCAACTATTCACATCGCGCTACCAACATATGTCGAATTGGACGCCCTTCTTGAGAGCCAAGGATGGACGACGAAAATCATTGTCCATGTCATGGTCGCCGACATTTCACTGGGCGGGCTAAACCATGGAGATGTGGGCCTGTGGGAATTCTCCCACGCACCGAGCGATGAATGGATCCGTCTTCAAAAAGATGAAGGCGCCAGAGAGATCATGGAGAGGTACCCGGCTATCTATGCCGGTTTGAGAGTCGGGGGCGAACTCGTTGCCGCCGGTCGAACTGCCAATTTCGAAAAATGGACCGTACTAACGAGACTTTTTGTGCGCCCGGATTTTCGAGGTAAAGGACTTGGCAAAGATCTAGTGACCGTCTTACTGAACGAGGCTGCTAAAGAAGGTGCCACTAAAGCCCTGCTTCAAGTCGATTCTAAAAACGCTAGTGCGATCGCCCTCTACAAAAAAATGGGATTCTCCCTCCACCACGCTTTCAAATACCGCTTATTGACTCCCGATTCGACGAAGGGAGAATGCTGATGCTGCGCCTCTACGACACCAAGAGTCGCGAAGTACAGGAAGTTCAGGTCAAGGATAAGACGGTCACCATGTACTGCTGCGGACCGACGGTCTATCGCGACGCACACGTCGGCAATATGCGCACCTTCTTGCTCTCAGATCTCATTCGGCGAACTCTTCTCGTGCTCGGCTATCAGGTCTCGATCATCCAGAACATCACCGATCTCGGTCACATGAGCGAGGATTTTGAAGAGGAAGACAAAATACTTGCCCAATCCAAAACGGAGCACGTTGATCCATTGTCAGTGGCGAGAAAATACGAAGAGCGATTTCATGCCGATCTTCGACGTCTCAAAATTATTCCGGCCGACAAATATCCCAAGGCCAGCGAATGCATTCCGTTGATGCAGGAGTTAATCACGCAACTGATCGCGCCGGGCAATGCCTATGTGGGCAGTGATCATTCGGTCTACTTCGACGCTGCATCATTTCCTGGATATGGGGAGCTCAGCGGCAACCGTCTCGATGCTCTCAGGCCTGGATACCGCTACGACTACCGCGATGACGGTGGCAAGAAGTTCCATGCAGATTGGGCACTCTGGAAGGCAGCCGGAGACCGAACGGAGATGATCTGGGATTCCCCATGGGGCCCAGGATTTCCGGGCTGGCATATCGAGTGTTCGGCGATGTCTCTGCATTTTCTCGATGGACATGTGAATGTCCACGTTGGCGGAATAGATCTTCGCTTTCCTCACCACGAGGATGAACGTGCGCAGTCAAATGCGGTCACGGGTAACGAGACCGTTGATCTCTGGGTACATGGCGAGCACCTGCTCTTTCAAGGACGAAAAATGTCCAAGAGCACAGGAAACGTCGTTCTGATCCAGGACATTGTGGATCGAGGCTTTGATCCTCTAGCCCTTCGATTGGTCTTTCTTGAAAACCGTTACCGAAGCCAGATGGACCTCACGTGGGAGGCAATTGCAGCCGCCCATGACACTTTGCGCAGGTGGCGCGCGCTAGTGAGCCAATCAGCTCAAATAAATCCAGTTGTCAACGAACCCATCTTGCAGGCTCTCTGCTCTGACTTGGATACGCCAAAGGCGGTTCAAATAATTCGCGCCGCAGAAAAGGATGCAACATTAAGTCCCGACGTAAAGGCCGGATACTTTCTCTTTGCCGATCAAGTACTCGGTCTTGACCTTGCGCGAAAAGAGTCAGCACGAGAGCTAGGAACCGAACTTAAAAAGTTAATGACCGAACGTGCCACCGCGCGTGAGAAGAAGAATTGGGTGGAGAGCGATCGCCTCCGTGGGGTTCTGGAAGATCAGGGGCTGATCATCAAGGATTCACCAACCGGACAAGAATGGGAGTGGCGCTGAGTTAGACCCTTACGGCCACTGTTAGCGCGAGCATTGCAAAACCTCCGACAACTAATGCGTTCCCTGCGAAATTTCCTTGCACCAAGAGTTCGCCACCAACACCTGGAGACCCGCCACGCAATGTGACTAAAGACCAACCAATCGCCGCAAGTACTTTGTATCGGCGCATTCCCCACGCTTTGCCGATCAACCAGATTCCGATACCGCTTCCGATCAATGCCAGCGCTATACCGAAAGGGACATACGCACTGTGCAGCAATACTGCGGCTACACCAAGAATCCCACCCCAAAGAAATGAACCCACAAGTTTCATTATGTGATTGTCAGGGGATGATTCCAGCGAAGAGATCAGTTTCTCTTCCGTCTTTATCAAAGGGTGCGGCAGGACTTCCTTGCACAAGCGTGTAGTACTCCATACCCCAAATTTGGTTGCCCAAATTATTTGACAGGGCAAAGAAGGGACCGTCCAGAGCAATCTGTGTCTCATGTGCTTTCATCGCAGCCATCTTGGGGTCAACGTACTCATTTCCGTCTACAACTGCAGTAACAAGGGCGTCATCTTTGGCAAAGGGGATGTCATCGGCACTGTCGGCACCGAAGAAACTTGAGCCGATCTTCTTCATTTCTTCAATGCCCTTTGCGATTACAGATTTGGGAAGAGCGTTCCAGTAAATCTTGGGGATCTGCCACTTGTCGGCCAATTCGACCGCGCGCATTGCTACTCGATGAGCCTGAATATGGTCTGGGTGGCCGTATCCGCCGATTTCATCGTAGGTCAGTAAAACATGGGGGCGAACCTCGTGAATGACATCAACTAATAGTTTGGCGGCTTGGTCTAGATCGGCCTGCCAGAAGACATCAGGACGATCGTTGGGCTCAGTGCCCATCATTCCGCTATCGCGGAACTTGATCTTCTCTCCGCCTAAGAATCGATAGTCCCTGATTCCAAGTTCCTTCATCGCCGCAGCAAGTTCGATGATTCGATGGCTTCCGAGTTGGTCGGTATCTGAACTCGCCAAGTGGCTAAGGCCGGGCACAAGAACTTCGCCCTCTTCCCCCCGGGTACATGTCACCAAAGTGACTTCGACTCCAAGGTCTTGATACATCGCCATCGTCGCGCCGTTGTTGATGGTTTCATCATCTGGATGCGCATGGACCAACAACATGCGAAATCCTGAGTATGGCCGTGGCGTCATATCAGTACACCGGCAATGTTGGATCGATTTGTTTGACCCATGCGATTACTCCGCCGCTGACATGTGCGGCATCGGAGAAGCCGGCGTTCTTCACTATCGCCAGACATTCAGCCGATCGCACGCCACCTTTGCAGTGGAGGATGATCTGCTTGTCCTGAGGCAGTTTGGCTAAAGCTCTTCCATCCAAGAATTCCTGCTTGGGGATCAATACTGCCCCTGGGATTCGAACGATGTCCCATTCGCTGGGTTCACGGACATCGATGAGGTAAATATTCTCGTTGTTCTCCATCATTGATTTGAGCTCGACAACGCTAATGGTTGAATCTTTCACTGCAATTTCGGCGCCTTCAGTGAGAACTCCGCAGAATGCTTCATAATCTTCAAGGAGTCGGGTCTGAGTCGGATTCTCACTGCACACTGGGCAGTTCGGATCCTTTCGAACCTTGATCTTCCGATATGACATTTCCAGAGCGTCATAAATCATGAGTGATCCGATGAGTGGGTCACCAATGCCGGTAATGAGTTTTATCGCCTCGGTTGTCTGGATGGATCCGATGGATGCACAAAGGACTCCAAGAACTCCGCCTTCCGCGCAACTTGGAACCATCCCCGGAGGAGGTGGTTCTGGATATAAGCATCGGTAGCAGGGTCCATATTCGGCCCAGAAAACACTGGCCTGTCCGTCGAATCGGTATATCGATCCCCACGCATAAGGCTTATTCAGTATGACGCAAGCATCGTTAACGAGATAACGTGTTGCAAAGTTATCCGTGCCATCAACAATCAAGTCATATTGTGCAAACAGTTCAAGAACGTTGGACACATCAATTCTGACCTCGTGAATATTCACCTTCACGTTGGGGTTAATCTCCGCGATTTTCTCTTTGGCACTTTGAGCCTTGCTCTTGCCGATATCTGATTGGCTATGAATGATCTGGCGTTGCAAATTCGATTCATCCACTGTGTCGTATTCAGCGATACCCAGGGTTCCGACACCGGCGGCAGCAAGATACATGAGGGCAGGTGAACCAAGACCGCCGGCCCCAACGCAGAGCACTTTGGCATTCATCAATCGCTGTTGGCCAGCCATTGCCACATCAGGAATTATCAGGTGGCGGCTATATCGGCGCACTTCGTCGACAGTGAGCGCAGGACCTGGTGAAACTAGTGGCGGAACCTTCACGTGGACATCCTTCGATCTAAGTGCGCCATTGTGTCGCACTCGAGAAGTGCTGACAATTTAGGTCATACAACCGCTCCCGCAGCCAAAGAATTCCCCGTACGATATGCCCGATGAGTACAAGCGAGAGTAAGCCTGAGAACAAAGCACGCCTTCCGAGGGATGAGCGCCGGGCACAACTCCTCAGCGCCGCTTTGGAAGTATTCACTGCAGCCGGATACCACGCTGCTGCCATGGATGAGATTGCCGACCATGCCGGTGTCAGCAAGCCCGTGCTCTACCAGCACTTTCCATCCAAACTTGAACTCTACTTAGCCGTCCTCGACCTTCATATAGATTCTCTAGTCTTCACGATTCAAAAAGCGATTGCGTCGACACCGGAAAATGCCAATCGCGTCATGTCCACAGTGGAGGCATATTTCAATTTCATCGACAGCGAAGGCGAAGCTTTCCGCCTTCTGTTTGAGAGTGACATGAACGTAGAGCCAGCGGTAAGAGAGCGCCTTACCCGCATGACCTATGACTGTGCCGCCGCTGTGAGCGCAGTGATTTCCCTCGACACCGGTCTGCCAGAAGAGGCGGCCATGTTGCTGGGAGTTGGCCT
>Ga0315270_10001884_pt1 | contig 11162 bp, 12 predicted proteins | sample C1_bottom_MG_FD_204932 | JGI IMG/M metagenome (GOLD analysis project Ga0315270, IMG submission 204932) | Sediment microbial communities from Yellowstone Lake, YNP, Wyoming, USA - C1_bottom | ecosystem: Environmental > Aquatic > Freshwater > Lake > Sediment | place: USA: Wyoming | collected... | reverse complement strand
TGGAACACGATTACGAGTCACGAATCTTCCGCACGGGCACGCATTTTTTTCATCTCGAAAACTGGTATTCCGTTCATTCGCTGATCCGCAACAGCCTGCGCCTGGTCGGACTGCATGGCCGCGGCCGGCGTAACGCGCTGGCCATCCAGGTTCGTGAGAACGAGATCGCACTGCCGAACCTGCCGCGTGCGTTTGACGGCTTTACGTTGCTGCAACTCACCGATTTGCACGTCGACATGAACCCGGGGTTTGTCCCGGCGCTCATCGAGGCGGTGCGTCCCCTGGACTACGATGTGTGTGTGCTGACCGGTGACTACCGCGCGCGAACATTTGGGCCGTTTGCGGCGACACTCGATGGGCTGCAGCGATTACACACACATCTAAAGAAAACGGTGTACGCCGTGCTCGGCAATCACGACACCATCCGCATGGCACCGGGCATGGAAGCGATGGGTTATCGGTTGTTGCTGAATGAGTGGGTCAAGCTGCAATGCGACGGCGAGACGATATATCTGGCCGGGATCGACGATGCGCACTACTACCGCATGGAGAATTTTCACCGTGCCGCGCAAGACATTCCGGCCGAGGCCTGTTCGATATTGCTGTCGCACACGCCCGAGGCCTACCGGCACGCGGCGCACGCCGATTTCAACCTGATGTTATGCGGCCATACTCACGGCGGTCAGATCTGTCTTCCAGGCGGCATGCCGATCATCACCGACGCCGATTGCCCGCGCAAACTGGCGCGCGGCGCCTGGCGGTATCATGACCTGATTGGCTACACCTCGGTGGGCGCGGGTTCGTGCATCGTGGACGTGCGTCTCAACTGCCCGCCGGAGGTTGTGTTGCACCGGTTGCGTTGTTTGTAAAACTGCAGGAGCGGTCGTATGGCCGCGACAGGCTTAGTAAGGACGGTCACGGATGTGCAACCTGAACAGCAGACGCGACAGCAGCAGTTCCAGCACAATAAATGCCGCGACGATTATGGCAATGTCGCCATAGCCGAGGCCAAGCTGTGTGCGCAGTACGAGTAACGGCAGCAGTGATTCCGGAACCTGATCGAGAACGAGTGCCTGGCTGTGTACGCGCAACCCGAGCCGGCGTTTGATAAAACTCGACAGCAGGTCGCCGCACATCGAGACCGAGGCCAGTCCGGCGCCGATGATCCACTCAAAACCCAGCAGCGGTGCAGCCAGCGCCGTACAAACCACCGACAGCACCAGTCCGCGCACTGTTTTGGAAGGACCAAACAGCGGCCGCTCATCCGGCAGCTTCAGCCCGCCGTCGAGCGACGTGTCGAAGCGCTTGCCGAATAGCCGCGCCGCGAAAATCGGCACGCCGTTCGCAACACCCAGAAGAATCAGAATCGAGATAGCCTGAAGGAAGTGGTCATTCATGTTGTCAGCACAATTTCTTTCATGGCAAGTTCCATTTTCCCGTGTTGTGTTCCGTTCTACAAGCAGTGCATTGTGCTCTTGGGGTTTTTTCGAACGGGTGGCGTGAACGCGAGCATAAATATTTTTCCTATCCAGCGCATGCGGGACCTGGACTATAATCAATCCTGCACGTCGATGTGCGATATCGGTAACGTGAATTCAGGAGAAAGGAATGACGCCAAGGATCATATTTCTAACCGGTTGCGTGTTGTTGGGGCTTGGCACAATCCAGGCGCAGGCCGCTGTACCGCTCGCCACCCCCGAACAGGATCGTTACGCGAAACAAGCCGTGCCGCCGTCCGGTAAGGCCCTGATCTACGTCTATCGACTGGATGACACCAGGCCCGAGACGGCGCCCGGACTCTGGCTCAATAAGCGCGAATCCGGTCGTCTCGAGCCACGAACCTATGGCATGTGGGCGGCCGGCGCCGGGCGGCTTGAGGTGCGCGCCGGCCGGGTCGACGCCGCTCCGATGACGCTCACCTGCGAAACTGGACGAATCTACTTTGTGCAGTTGACGGTGAATGTGGATGGGAGCGTGGGCCTGCGCCAGGTGTCGTATGGCACCGGCCGCTCAGAGATGCGCACGGCCCGTCTGGTTCTCGATCCGGCAATCGCCGCGCGCGCCGCGGCGGCGCCGCCCGTTCCCGTCCCGGCACCGGCAGAAAATGCAGTGGCGACCAAGGCGGCGCCCGCAAAGAAGCCCAAGGTCAACGAGACGCGGGAGGCGAGCGATGCCCCGGAAGGGCGAGGCACCAGCGGCTTCACGCTTATTGCCAAGGCCGGCAGCTTCCAGCTGGCGAACGGGTCGCAGGTCATTGTTGCCGGTCTAACGCGCAACTTCTCCGCCGCGAGCATGGCATACGGGCTGGAAGGGGAGTGGCGCATGGCGAACGGGTTCGCCTTTGGCATGGAGCTGTTTGGTCATACCCAGGACTACACCACCACCGCATCCGCGGAAAGTGGCGACATGACCGTGACCAATGTTTTTATTAATGCGAAGAAATACTTTCGTCCCGGCGACTTGGTTCAGCCGTACATTGGCATTGGCCTTGGCAGTGCCTCGGCGAGCTTGTCGGCAGGCAGCTCCGGCGGTGTCACTGGCAGCTCCGGTGGTTTTGCCATGCAGGGGATGGCCGGCATCGCGTTCCGCTGGGAAAAGTTTGGCATCTATACCGAATACAAGTATGAGCGTGCCGAGACCGAAGATGCGGCCGGGCAGGTCGTGGACGCTTCCGGCTCCGGACTGTTTGCCGGCATGAGCGTGCACTTCTGATTTGCCGTTGTCCGTGCCGCGCGCACGGACCTCCAGGCCTCAGCGGTTATTGTCCGGTGCGGCGGCCGGGAGCCGCAGTGCGATGATCTCACCCAGCGTCGCGCGTATCTCGCGGATCGTCACGTGTTCACCGAGGGACGGGTCGCCCCATTGTTGGCAGGTCAGCGAGCGCACCTGCGGTTGGCGTTCCGAACGCAGGACCATGACCGTGCGGAAGACGTAAAAGCTTATTGTTCCCGATGTACGTAACCCTGCTTTGATGAAGCCGTGACGCGCCACAGTCTGGGTCTCCTGGTGCGCGCGTTGCACCAAGAATTCGTCGGCCGTAACGGTCTGCGTGGTTTCGCGCACATCGTTTACTTCCAACCGGCAATGCGGGTTGTACTGGTTAACGTCCTTGAGGCTCACCACGCGTCCACCCTGCAGGATGACGCCGGCACTATGGGCCGGGATGGTCAGTTCCTGTTTCAGAACCAGCCGGCTACCGGACGGCAGTACGTGGGAGGGTGTATTTTCATTAAGCGGCCCGGTTGTCTGGCAGGCGCCGAGTATCAGGAACAACGGAAGCAGTGTCGCGGTCCTCATGGTTCCTCCTTCGTCGTGTTGCTGGCCTAAGGCAGAATATCCCGGAAACTGCGGATTGCGGCAAACTCGCCAACATCCTTCTCCGGCAATTTTGAGTCGGGATTGCGCACCGCCAGTAGGTGCACGATGCCATACTTTCTGGCCGAGCGCAGCACCGGCAGGCTGTCGTCGACAAGCAGGGTTGAGTCGCGCGTGAACGGCTCGATCTTCTGCATCTTGTCCCAGAAGGCTGGCTGCTCCTTGGGCAGCCCCAGGTCGTGCGCACACACCACCGCATCGAAGTGACCATTGAGACGGGTGCGGCGGAATTTGATATTCAGGCTTTTGCCGTGCGCATTCGTAACCAGCACCAGGCGCTTGCCCCGGGCGCGCACCGCGTCGAGAAAATCAACCACATACGGGTGCACGCCGATGAGGTGGTTTACTTCTTCCTTGAGCAGCGCGATATCGAGATCGAGTTCGCGCGTCCAGTAGTCCACACAGTACCAGTCGAGCGTGCCTTCGATCTGCTTGTAGCGGTTGCGCAATACATCCTTGGCGGTCTCAAGGCTGAGCGCGTGCTTCTCGGCGTAGCGGCGCGGCACGTGTTCCAGCCAGAAATGGTTGTCGTAGTGCAGATCGAGCAGCGTCCCGTCCATGTCGAGCAGCACAGTATCGATGTGTGACCAGTTGATCATGCAACCTCGCAATCAGACAGGACGGAGATGGTGACGGAAACGCCGGTTTCAATACCGCACCCGGGTCGCGCTATTATAAGTACATTCATGCCCAGCGGGAGACCGTCAGTGAACCAGCGCCTGCTCAAGCTATTGTTGCCGAGGCTTCTGTGTTACGACAAATGCCGCAGCATGCCGGAAATGTTGCAATGCGCGTCTGTCCGGACGACGGCGCCATGAACCTGTACCGCCTGCCTCACCATGGCGCTGGTAGCGCTGTACACCGGCTCTGCCGCGCCGGACATGGCAGATATGGTTCGCCACCGGAACGGCACTGCTGCACGAACGACACGGCACACGGGCCGAACCCATGACAGAAACTTCCTGTCCTCTCTGCCAGGCGCACAACGAAAACGTTTTGTGGCGCGATGCTTTGCTGCGTGTGATACGGGTGAACGATCCGGATTATCCCGGTTTTTGCCGGGTAATTCTCAACCGGCATGTGCAGGAGATGACAGATCTGCCGCCGGAAGAACGCACGCGTTTGATGCACGCGGTATTCGTTGTGGAAGGCGCGCTGCGCGCGCTGCTGCAGCCGGACAAGGTCAATCTCGCCACGCTTGGCAACCAGGTGCCGCATCTGCATTGGCACATCATCCCGCGTTTTTCCGACGACGCGCACTTTCCCGACCCGATCTGGGCGGCTGCACGCCGTGCGGGGCGCGCCCACCCGGTGGATGCCGCGCAGCTCGCGCAGATGATCACACGGCAGCTAACAGCCGGTTGAACGCGCAATTTTGAGTTCATGCGTGTTTTGAGCATTGCCGTCTAATTGCGTCTGTCATAAGCATAAATTTTCATTTGTCCTGAATCCACTATGTTGCCCGGAGTCGATGGGGTATCGTGGCTGCAGAGCATCCAAGAATAATTACATACCGAAGCCCCGCGCAGGAACGCCAGGAGGGCCACAACGAACCCCTATCGCCGCCGGGATCACCACGCGCATGGACAAGGACCTCAAAATTCTGGTTGTGGACGGGTCGCGCGCATCGCGCAGCATGATCCGCTCCACGCTCGCCGCCGATCACCGCGCTGAACATGTGCGGATCGCGGCCGTGAGCAGCGCCGGAGAGGCGTTGCGCTGTCTCGCCAACGAAAGGTTTGACATCATCACCTGCTCCCTGCAGTTGCCGGACATGTATGGTATCGACCTGTGCCGTACAATCCGCGCCCAGCCGATCTACCGTTTCACGCCGTTTGTCGTTGTGACCGCCGAACCGCATGAGCGCCACATGAAGGACGGTTTCCGCGCCGGCGTCACCGACTATTACGACAAGACCCACGGCATGAACGCGTTCGCCCCCTTCATGCGCGGACTGGTGGATCGCTACACGGCATTATCCGGCAAGGTGCTGTATGTCGAGGACAGCGATCTCGAGGCTGCCCTCATGGTCGAATTGATGGAGCGCCATGGCCTGACGGTGGTGCGCGCGTCGAACGCCGAGCAGGCGCTGCAGCTGGTGGACGAGAGCTTCGATCTCGTGATCACGGATTTTTACCTGGACGACGAGATGTCAGGCGGGGATTTTCTGCACACGCTGCGCTGCGGCCAGCGTTACAGTCACGAGGAACTGCCGGTGCTGGTGATCACCGGCGCAGGTAATATCGACATCCAGGCGGAGATTTTCCATGCCGGAGGCAACGACTTCGTTATCAAGCCGGTGGTCGAGGAGGTGTTCATCTCGCGACTGCGATCACTGATGCTCGTCAAGAAGCAGTTCAATCTGTTGCGTCGCCAGTCCGAGGAGATGCGCCGCATGGCGAGCCAGGACATTCTCACCGGCGTGTACAACAAGCGTTACCTGGTAGAGCGCGCTAACCAGTTTCTCGCTGACCCGGGCAATCACCCGGCCTGGGTGGTGGTGCTCGATCTCGATCACTTCAAGACGATCAATGACCAGAACGGCCACATCAGCGGCGACCACGTGTTGCAGGCGGTGGGCGCGCTGTTCCGCGGATTCTTCCGCGAAGGCGACGTGATCGCGCGTTCCGGCGGCGAGGAGTTCGTCATGCTGCTCAAGGGCCGGTCGCGCGAGGAATGCCTGGAGGAAATGGAAGAGCTGCGCCACCGCATCGAGGCATTGTGCCCCGAGGGGCTCGAACTGACGGCCAGCATCGGCGTGGCCAGCAACATGCTGCGCGCCAGCGCCGGTTACGAAGAGATTCTCGATGAAGCCGATCGCGCCATGTACCGCGCCAAGGACCTGGGCCGCAACCGCGTGGTCATGGCCGGGGCCACGACGCGCCGCGCGGCGCCAGACGAGTTGCGCTAGCAAGCAAGTTTTCGGGCTCCTCTCCGCATCTATATATGACGTGCCCCGCAATCGGCGGCGCGAGCTGCAGTTGACTGCATTGTGTATTGATACAGATACACGGCCCTGCCTTTGGTATATTGGCGAAGAACTGGCACAGGTTGCGGGTCAGGCTGTGCATAACAACGATGTGCGAGAATGGTGGCAGTATTTCTTGCGCCATACTTGTCAGGGAAAATCATGGCCAAGCACCAGCCTTGCTGTTATGCGTACATAGCCAGATGAAAAGAGCCCCCCTCATCATATATGGTTCGTTCATCGCGCTGCTTCAGGCTGGCCCCGTGGCGGCGCACTGTTTTGAGTATGCACCCAAGGTTGTCACTGTTTCCGGTACCCTGGTTCGCGAAACTCTTCCTGGCCGCCCCAATTACGAAGGCGTTGCCAGTGGCGATGCGCCAGAGACTATCTGGGTTCTTAAACTAAAAGCTCCTGTCTGTGTGCTTGCCAAAAACGAGATCGACGTTAGCGAAAACGGTGAAACAGAAATACAGCTAGTGCTCGACCAGGAACAATACAATAAATACCGCAGCTTGCCTGGTCAGAGCGTCGCAATTACCGGTAAACTGTTTCATGGCCATACCGGTCATCACCACAAGCGTTTGTTGCTGACAACAATTGAAATCAAAAAGAACGCATAAGACGCTGGTCGAGTCGGACTGAACCTCCCCCCGGGAAAGAAAATGCGCATGTCCTATTGGAAGTTGCTGGTGCTTTGTCTGAGCGCTGTTCCGTTGTCTGGGTGTGGTTTCAACAGCCTGCAGGAGCAGGACGAAGCAATCAAGGCGACCTGGGGACAGGTTCTGAATCAGTATCAGCGGCGTTACGACCTTGTGCCCAATCTGGTGCGCGTTGTTCAGGCCTATGCCCGTCACGAGAAAAGTGTCTTCGAGGAAGTGACCCAGGCGCGTGCCGCGGTCGGGGTGCTGCGGATCGATGACAAGGCCTACGACAAGCAGGAGGTGGTCGCCGAGTACTCAAAGGTGCAGGACCGGCTCGGCAAGGCCATCTATAACGTGCTGGTGGTGGCCGAGAACTATCCGCAGCTCAAGGCGGATGGCGTCTTTCGCGACCTGCAGGCGCAGCTGGAAGGGACGGAAAATCGCATCTCCTACGCGCGCCAGCGCTACATCGGCGCGGTTTACAATTTCAACGTGACAGTAAGAAGCTTCCCTTCCAATCTCACGGCGATGGCGCTGGGCTATGTCGCGAAGCCAGGCTTCTCCGTGGCGAACGAGCCGGACATCTCCACGGCGCCGCGTGTGAAAATAAACTGATGCGCGCCCGTTTGTTTCTGTTCATTCCGTTGATCGCCTGGGGGAGCGTCGGCTTTGCCGAAGAGGCCAGCCACGAAGCATTCCAGGTGCCAGACCGGTATAACTTGATTAATGATTATCGGGGCATTTTAACCTACACCGAGACGGAGCGCCTGTACGGAAAAATGCGCGCCCTGGAAGCCAAGAATGGCACGCAGATCGTTCTGCTGATCGTGCCGTCTGTCGGCGACACTCCCATGATCGATTATGCGCGCACTGTGCACGACAAGTGGGACATTGGACACAATGGTGAAGGCAACGGCGTGCTTTTCCTGATCAATGCGCAGAATGGCAGTTTTTATTTTTCGACCGGACCGGGCATAGCGGGTGCCCTGCCCGATGCGAAATTGCGCCAGATATGGGAGAAGCACATGGAGCCGCACTGGCGCAAGCAGGAGTGGGTCGCAGGCATAGAGGAAACCATCGATGCCATGATTGCCGCCAGCCTGGGAGAGGAAACAAAAGCCGGTCATCCCGCCGAATTTATCGAGATCGCCCATGACCATCTGATAGCGATCGCCCTGGCACTTACCGCGATTCTTTACATGGTGGGTGTTTGGGTAACCCGCAGGCGGAAGAAGCGCGCGGAGAGCACATGCGACACCTGATTGTCCTGTTGCTGCTCGGTGCCGGAATTTATTACTTCGGCTTCCGTGGATCGGAAGTCGACCGCTTGCTGAAGCCGGTGCAACCGGTTTCTGCCGAAACGCCACAGAATATGTTTGTTGAGCCGGACTATCGATCAGTTCCCATCGACGACAGACAGTACCTCGTGGCTGGTCAGTACACCATTATTTATTATCACTGGGCTCAATGCCCGGGATGCCGGAGACTGGACAGTGATTTGTTGCGTTTTCTGGATCTGAGAAAGGATACTGTGGTACGCAAGATCAAGCTGGCCAACAACTGGAGCGTGGAGGGCGCCAAGCACGACTTCGGGAGAAATATCGGCATTACCCCATTCGTCGTTATTTTTGCGCCGAACGGCAAGTTGATCAAGAATGATGAAGGGACGAACGGCCGGGGCACGAATTTTCTTTACGACTGGATGAATGCGGAGTTCCAGAAAGACTGGAAAAAGAAAACCAGCGGCTCTTAGAGCCAGAAGGCAAGACGACAGTGATGCAAAGGAGAAGCGCCCAGCATGAATGCCCCTATCGATCTTGCACGCTGGCTGGAGGAAGTCGTAGTGATTGCCACCGAAGCCGGCCGCCGTATTCTGGATGTGTATGAACGCCAGTTCGATGTCAGCCGCAAGGACGACGGTTCGCCCCTGACCGACGCCGACCGTGGCGCGCATGAGGTGATCGTTGCGCGTCTCACGCAGCTCACGCCCGCCATTCCGGTACTGTCCGAGGAATCAACCCGGATCGAATACAGCGAGCGCGCCGCATGGCAGCGCTTCTGGCTGGTCGATCCGCTCGACGGCACCAAGGAGTTTGTAAATCGCAATGGCGAGTTCACCGTGAATATCGCATTGATCGAAAACGGTGTGCCGCTGCTCGGTGTGGTGTATGTCCCGGTCACCGGCGTGTGTTATCTCGCGGTGCGCGGGCAGGGCGCGTGGAAGGAAACCGGAGGCTGTAACCGTGCGCCCATCCGCGCGCGCCGTTACCGCGGCGGGCCTGCCACGGTGGTAGCGAGTCGCTCGCATCGCGGCGACGCGGTGGACAAGTTTCTCGCCCATCTCAAGAAGCGCGAGGGCGAGTACATCACCGAAAGCCTTGGTAGTTCGCTCAAGCTGTGTCGCGTTGCGGAGGGTGCCGCCGACGTGTACCCGCGCCTCGGACCGACCTCGGAATGGGACACGGCCGCCGCGCAGTGCGTGGTCGAGTCCGCCGGCGGGCGCGTGACCGATCTCGACGGCCAGCCGCTGCACTACAACAAGCCCGATATCCTCAATCCCTGGTTCCTCGTGACCGGTGCCGACGACTACAACTGGCATGCGTTACTCGGCCATGCCGGCTGAACCCGCACACCCGCTTTACCTTGCGCTCGATCAGGGCGGGCACGCCTCGCGTGCTCTGGTGTTCGATGCGCACGGCATCGCACAGGCGCGCAGCCTGCGCGAGGTGCAGGTGCATCATCCGCAGGCGGACTGGGTGGAGCAGGATCCGGATGATCTGGCGACCTCGCTGCTGGATGTGACGCGCGAGGTGTTGCTGGAGCTGGGCGCACGCAGCGCGCAAATTGTTTCGGCCGGTCTCGCCACGCAACGCTCCAGCATCGTGTGCTGGGATCGCGTCACCGGCCAGGCGCTGTCGCCGGTGATCAGCTGGCAGGACCGGCGTGCGCACGCGTGGTTGACGCGTTTCGCGCCGCATGCCGAAGCCATCCATGCCAGCACCGGCCTCATGCTTTCTGCGCACTACGGCGCGAGCAAGCTGCGCTGGTGTCTCGATCACCTGCCGGCAGTGGCACAGGCAGAAGCCAAAGGGCGTCTCGCCTTCGGTCCGCTGGCGAGTTTTCTCATATTCCGGCTGACCGCCGAACACACGCTGGCCGCCGACCCGGCGAATGCAGCACGCACGCTTCTGTGGAATATTAAATCCCTGGACTGGGATGAAGGCCTCCTGCATCTGTTTGGCATTCCCGCCGCCGCCCTGCCGCCGTGCGTGCCGACACGCCATCATTTCGGTCATCTCGAAATGGAGGAGCGGCGCATCCCGCTTACGATTGTGACTGGCGATCAGTCGGCCGCGCTGTTTGCCTACGGCGCGCCGCATGCCAACAGCGCTTACCTCAACATGGGCACGGGCGCCTTCGTGCAACGCACCTCCGGAGAGTATCCGGGCCACCAGCCGCGCCTGCTCACCGGCATGGTGCTGCGCGATGGTGACGAGAAGATCTATGTGCTCGAAGGCACGGTCAATGGCGCGGGCGCGGCGCTGCAATGGATCGAGGAAGATCTCGGGCTGGATAATCTCGAACAGGATCTGCCGGTGTGGCTCGCGCGGGACGATGCCGAGCCGCCGTTGTTTCTCAATGGCATCAGCGGTCTCGGTGCGCCCTATTGGGTCGCGGACTTCGAGTCGCGTTTTTCGGCCGAGGCCGAGCCGTGGCAGATGGCCGTGGCGGTGGCTGAGTCCATTGTGTTCCTGCTGCAGGCCAACCTCGATCTGTTCCAGAAGCTGGCGTCGCCGCTGGAGCAGATGTTCGCCAGCGGCGGGCTCACCTGGTACGAGGGGCTGTGCCAGCGCATCAGCGATCTGTCCGGTCTGCCGCTCTATCGGCCGGCCGAGTACGAAGCCACGGCACGCGGCACGGCCTGGCTGCTGGCCGGAAAACCCGGAGACTGGCCGGAGCCGGAATTCGGTGTGTGGTTCAAGCCGCGCGCCAATCCGGCGCTGCATGCGCGTTACGAACGCTGGCGTACGGCCATGGACGCGGCGCTCATCGGGTAAGACTGAACGCAGGTTATGCTGAAAAGAGCGGTGAATGGTGCGCACCGCTGCATCGATTGAGTCCCTTCTCCCTCCGGGAGAAGGGCAGGATGAGGGGAGTTTTACAGCTATTTTCCCCTT
>Ga0315270_10001883_pt1 | contig 11164 bp, 9 predicted proteins | sample C1_bottom_MG_FD_204932 | JGI IMG/M metagenome (GOLD analysis project Ga0315270, IMG submission 204932) | Sediment microbial communities from Yellowstone Lake, YNP, Wyoming, USA - C1_bottom | ecosystem: Environmental > Aquatic > Freshwater > Lake > Sediment | place: USA: Wyoming | collected... | reverse complement strand
AATGCGCAAGCCAGAGGGCCACTAGTGCTGCTCCGGCGGCCGGGGCACTGCGGAGCAGCCCCAGCCCCCAGGGGCCAGTATGGAGAATTTCGGTGGCGAAGACCGGCAGCAGCGCGGTTGCGCCGCCGAACAGCACGGCAAAGAGATCGAGCGAGATGGCCCCAAGGATATTCTTATGGGCGAAAACAAAGGTCACGCCAGTGAAGATATCCTGCAAGCCAACAGATGCCCCGTCGATTTTCCACTGTCCCTGCATAAGAAAGGTAAACAGAACCGCGCCCAAGAGCAGCAGACTGGCGGTCCCATAGACCCAGCTAGGGCCAACCGCATACATGAAACCGCCAAGTGCCGGGCCGACAATGGTCGCGCATTGAAACGCTGTGGAGTGCCAGGCAACTGCACGAGGGAATTCTTCCGCTGTTACGATAAAGGGCAGCAAAGATTGGCTGGCTGGGGCAACAAAGGAGCGGCCAGTCCCCAGTAGAACGAGCACGGCAAAAATAGGATACACTGAGCTGCTGTGGCTGACTGCCAATACCAGCAGCACCGCAGCGGCAAATAGTTCCCCGCCGAGCACGGTCAGGATGATCAGCCGTCTGTCTATCTTGTCTGCAACCAGGCCGCCGGGCAGGGCAAAGGCCAGGGCTGGGAGGAACTGCGCCAGGCCGACCATACCCAACGCGAAGGTGCTGCGGGTCATGGCATATACCTGCCAGCCAATTGCAACCCCCAGCATCATAGTCGCCAGCGACGCGCAAAAGCGAGCCGCAAGAAACATCGCGAAGTTTCTGTTCTGAAACAGCGACCAGCCGTTCAACTTACTCACGCCGCCCTCACCCTCGCCTTGATAATCCGCACCAACTCTGCCTGCTCATCATTCAGGCCCAAGACCGCTGCCAACGTTTCCCTCGGCCCGACACCCGCCTCAGCGCAGGGGTGATACAGATCAAGCAGCAGCCTGCCGCCTTCGCGCAGGTCCAGCGTTCTGACGAATTCCTTCAGATCAAACTCGCGGCTTTTGCCCTTGCGGCTACGCTCCAGTAGGAAGTGTTCCGCGACCTGAAAGGAGGCGATGCTGTCCGTCGCCTGCTCCCAATCCACGCCCTCCGGCAGTCGGCAGTCGTAGCTGATGATCTCCGCGACTGGTGCCTTTTTCTTCGCCGGAGCAAGGGCAGTGATGGCCATGAAGCTCGGTAGCTGCCGGTTTAGCTCGGCCAGCATCTCTGCCGGGCGGCGGATAGGTTCGGCCAGATCAACCTCGAAGAACTCAATCTCGCTTTCCACCCCAACCGGCAGAGCCGGACTGAAGGAAACCTTGGGCGTGGGATTAAAGCCCTGCGAGAACAGCACTGGCAGCCCGACCCGCTGCAAGGCGCGGAAGACAAGGTTGAGCAGCTCCAGATGCCCGATGAAGCGGCCATCACCAATGCGGGAGTAATCGGCCCGATAGCGGAAGATAGTTGGCTGACTGTTCTTGTCCCGCTCTAGTTTGTTAGTGATAGGCGCGGTGCTGTCCACCGCCTTCGTAGGTGGATTGACCAGCGGCTTGATGGTCTTGAAATCACAGAGGCCGCAGTTCTGGCAGCCCTGATTGCGGCAGTCAGGCGTATAGGCCCGCTCCATGGCTCGCTCGTATTCGCGCTCCAGAAAGCTACGCTCCACCCCACTGCTGAGATGATCCCACGGCAGGACTTCTGCTCGGTCGCGCTGGCGCAGGTAGAAGTCCAGATCAATGCCTGCCCGCTCTGCTGCCTGCTGCCAGCGGGTCAATGAGAAATGCTCGTTCCAGCCGTCGAGACGCGCTCCAGCCCGCCACGCTTCTTCCAATAAACGAGAAAGCCTGCGGTCGCCGCGCGAGAACACCCCTTCGAGCAGGCACTGCTCCGGGTCATGCCACTTCAGCTTGTAGCCCTTGGGCGGCAGCTTCTTCATCAGCCGGTGGATGCGCTCCCGCGATTCATCCATCGAAATCTGGCCGCACCACTGGAACGGCGTGTGCGGCTTAGGCACAAAGGTGGAGACCGCCACGTTGATGTCTGCCTTCTTCCCATTCGCTTCTCGCCGCGCTCGTAGGGCCAGGTCAACGATTGAATCTACGTCCTCCATTGTTTCGGTGGGCAGCCCCAGCATGAAGTAAAACTTGAGCACAGTCCAACCTGCGCTGAAAGCATCACGGCAGCCAGCCAGTAAGTCTGCTTCGGTGATGCCTTTGTTGATCACCTCACGTAGGCGATCAGTACCTGCTTCCGGCGCGACCGTGAAGCCGGTCTTGCGCACCCGCTTGATTTGAGCAATGACCTCTGGAGTCAACGTACCAACCCGCATCGAGGGCAGGGAAATCGAGACCCGTTCCTTGGCAAAACGATCCATCAGTTTGAGCAGCAGTTCGGGCAGACAGGAGTAATCACCGGTAGAAAGGGAGAGCAAGGCCAGCTCGCCGAAACCAGAATTGTTGATTCCCTGCTCGGCAAGCTGCATGACCTGCTCAACCGTGCGTTCGCGCACTGGACGGTAGATCATGCCGGCCTGACAGAAGCGGCAGCCGCGTGTGCAGCCTCGTGCAATCTCCACCCCAAGACGGTCATGTACGGGCTTGACTATCGGCACCAGAGGATGCTCTAGCAGCTCAGTGGGTGGTAGCTCCGCAACAATACGGCGGCGGATTTGCGTATAGCCCGGCTTGAGTGGCAAGACAGCCGTGAGCTGCTGCCCCTCATACTGCGGCGTAAAGAAGGCTGGCACATACACGCCCGCAATCTCTGCCAGACGATGCAGCTTCTCGCTACGAGAGAGCTTGTCCTGCTTGGCCGAACGCAACGCAGCAGCTATCTCCAGAATCACGTCCTCGCCGTCGCCAAGGACAATGGCATCAAAGAAGTCTGCCACCGGCTCCGGGTTCATCGAACAGGAGCCGCCGCCGATGACCAAGGGCGCAGCCCCGCCGCGCTCCGCCGCCCGCAGCGGGATGCGCGCCAGATCAAGCACCGTGAGAATATTGCTGAAGCACAGCTCGTAGGGCAGCGTGAAGCCGATGACATCGAATTCCGCCAAAGGCCGCCGCGATTCGAGCGAGAACAGTGGCAGGCTGTTCTTGCGCAGCTGCTCCTCCATGTCGGTGTCCGGGCAGAAGCAGCGTTCGGCGGCCAAGCCCGGCTCGCGGTTGAGGATGTGATACAGTATCTGCAAGCCCTGGTGCGACATGCCGATCTCATAGAGATCAGGGAAGATGAGAGCAAAGGAGAGCGCAACGGCGGCGTAATCAGGACGCGCTGCGTTCAGCTCGCCGCCGATGTAGCGGCCAGGTTTGCGCACCAAGGGGAGGATGGAGTCGAGGGAGAGTGTGTTCATGTTGTGTTATGTGAAAGCAGCCTGTGACCTTTTCTGGTTCTCCAGATAAAAAGGCCGATCAGATCAAGGCAAGGTGTTCGCAGAATGCTTAACGTGGATCAGCTTGGTGGTGTCAAAGCCGCGCTGCCGCGCCTGCTCAATGAAACGGGCCAGCAGCTCCGGCTCCACGGTCGGCGTGCGCGAGAGCAGCCAGAGATAGGAGTGATCCGGGCCGGAGACAAAGGCGTATTGATAGTTCTCCTTGTCCAGCTCGAAGATGACGTAGGAGCCGTAGAACGGGCCGAAGAAGGAGACCTTTAGATAGCCGGTGCCCGGCTCATCGACAAAGAACGCCTTGCCTTCCGCCTCCTTCCATTCCCCTTTGGCCGTGAGGAAGCCGCGATTCCTGACTGCCACGCCGCCGCCGTCGCGTAACGAGTATTCGGCGGTGACGCGCTCCATGCCCCGCTCAAACGAGTGATCCAGCCGGGCGATCTCGTACCATTTGCCCAAGTAACGGCTGAGTTCAAAGCCGCTCACCGGGCTGACATTCTTCGGCATCCCAAGGCAGCCGCCGAGCGTCAGGGCCGCAAGCAGGGAAAGGCATCTGCGCAGGTTCATTGGTTTCATCAGTTCTTGTGTCATTGTTTGCCGGTCATAATGCCTGCCTGACCCAAATGCGCCTTCACTTCCTTGTCAAAGGGTGTTGCAAGTTCTCCATCTGCTCCTCATAGCAGGTTGGGCAGATGCCGTGGGTGAACTGCACCGGGGCTACTTCTTCTCAGGTGTGTTGCCGCCAGCTCGTGCTGATGGGTCTTGTTTTGGCGCAGAGGGATTCACCTGTTTACCACTGCTCGACGTAAACACAGGGGCAGATATGGTTGGTTTCCTTGTAGAGTTGACCACTACTCCCTGCGTTCGAGTATACCCTCGCTGTTCAAAGATTTGTGCAATGCCCTTTTTTCTGCTTGCCTGGTCTGCCATGATTACTCTCCTTATTCAAGTGTGCGAATGTACCTGATGTCTTCACTTGGGGGAATATATATCCACCCCTTGTCTCCAGCAATCGAGCCATCAACAACCCATCTGCCATCTTCGATGAGTATCTCATTGTTGTCTGTATTGAACGCCTTTATTATCCCAAGTATCTCCTTGCCATCCTTGAGTCCAACAACGTGCCATTTGCCGAAGAAGACTTCACCGGCGTAGGCGTAGAATAATTTGTCATGCGTGGAAAGAATAGCATTTTTACTCCGAAAGACAGTTGCGAATATGTCGCATCGCTTCATCTCGCCTAAAAACATGCCTATGAGTATGGAGAGACAATAAAGTGATGCAATCGCTGAAGGGGATTGCAGGTCAGTATTCAGATGAAGAGCACCTGTAATCATGTAGATGAAGACTGAGTATAGAACAGCCTCCACCACATAATATTCGTAGTCCTCTTTCTTGACATCCATCTTATACGAAATAACCCGGAGTGTCACAAAGCCCGGAAGTAAAAAGATAAGCAGCTTGATCGCATCATTGGCAATGTCCATTATACTGCTCCCTGCATTCCAGCACCCTGATTTCTACAATTTCTGTCCAACTCCAATATTTACTTCCCTTAAAATACCCCTCTTCTCCGTTCCCAGCAAGCAGTTTGCCTATTTCCCATTCCACCCCATCATCCGAGCACAGCCTATGCTCACTCCAAAACACAGGTTAAGCTCTTGCCGCAGACAGGCTATGCGCAGAGGGAGCATAACGTTATCCTCTTGCCGAGCTTAACCTGTCTGCGGCAAGAGCATAAGCTATGTTTCGCACCTGCCACAGCTTATGCTCTTCAATCACCATAGCCTATGTTCTGGTAAAGGCATGGGGCATCCTCCGGCAAAAATGCTCTGCGCCGCAGCATCGCCGACAATTCCATTGACAAAACCGCAGCTTCGTTTTACTCTGCCGGAAAGCGGCAGCATCCTCCCTCCTTATCCCACCTTTCTCACAGGAGAATCAGCATGACAACCATTCAATGGCGGCCCCAAGTCAATGCCCTCACCAAGCCACAATCCTACCGCCCGCAAGTCGTGCCGCGCGGCACATCCGGCTACGACAAGATGGCTGCCGACATCTCGACTGCTCATCCGGTGTATAACGCTGACCTGATTCGCTCAGTCGCGCCGCTGATCATGGACTGGATTCAGCAGGAGCTGATCAGCGGTTTGCAGGTGACGCTGGAGGATGCCTTCACCTTTCATCCCTCGATGACTGGGAAAATGGCCGGGCCGGATGACCCGCTGCCGAATGCCAATGAGCTGCTGCAAGTCAATGTGTACGCGGCCCGCGCCTTTGTCCAAGCTGTCCGCCAAAAGGCCAAGCTGGAGCGGCTGCCGATGAACGAGAAGCTGCCGCAGGTCACGTCGTCTGAAGACACTAAGCTCAAGCTGGCTGACGTGCTCAACCCGGACGGCGTGCTGCGGCTAACCGGCAGCAATCTCTGGTTTGATGAGGACGACCCGGACAGCGGCTGCACCATCAGCGGCACCCAGAGCGGCGTGAAAAAGCAAAGCACCTTCGCGTCAGTCTCCAACAGCGAGATACTGCTGGTGCCGGACATCCCGGCTCAGGCCCATCCGTGGAACAATGAGTGCACCTTGAGCCTCACCACCCAATACACCGCGCACGGCACGCCGCGCACCGGCATCTACCGCAGGCGGCTGCGCAGCCCGCTTACTGCGACCAAGATGGGCCACCCTAATCCGCCGGAGACCGGCATCCTCAGCAGCAATGGAGCCAGCCCCTTGGTCAGCATCAAGGGCGGGACGGTTGCAGCAGACGAGCGGCTCCGCATTCAGGCGGTTCTTGACGTGCAGGCAGACCGGCTGCTGCTGAATTTGCTGGATATGAAGGAAAGTGGCGCGGCAGGCGCGGAAATGCCCGTGGCTGCGAACGGGAGCTTCACGCTGCAAGGCTTCAGCGGCTCGGCTGTGAGCAGCTTGGACATCCGCGTGAATGACTATGCCAGCCTGAAGAAGCTGGTTCACGATCAGTATGGTGGCAGGCTGGCGGATATATTGGATGTGAAGACGGCCTAAGGGCAGGAAGAGCAGGCTTATGATCTCAGACAAGACAAGGCATGTCGCAGCAATGGCAATGCTGCTCGTCGGCTTGCTTGCTGATGCGGCATTTGCGCATAATCCGTGGGGAACAGAGGCTGTTTACATATACAGCTTCAGCTATTCCTTGGTGGCGGCAGTCATCATCTCGTTAATTATCCTCGTCATCGTGGCTGTTCTACAGTTCAGTGCTGGAAAGGGCCTGAGCTTCATTGAGGCAGCAGCACTATGCTGTGCAGCAATAGGAGGCGGCTCAGTTGTTTTGGGGATTGCAGCTATGATGCTGTTTTTTCTGTCGCAAGCGTTCTACCTCAACTATAGCATGATGTATGTTCTGTGTGCTATTGTTCAAGCATTTGGCTCTGTCCTTGGAGCCTTAGCACTGTACTTCACGGCAATCCAAGGAAGAAAGCTGTGCTTCGTCGAGGTTGCAGCGATACTCTTAGCTGCGCTGGGCGGCTTCAGGCTCCTCGCGAAGGTCATTTCAATGGTTATTTCACATCCACCGGAGAACGGCAGCATTCAAATTGCCCTCCTGATAGGCTGCTTTATACCTGGAGCCTTGGCAGCAGGCATTGCTGCAATACAAGGAAGAAGGAAGACGCTGGGGATTGCACATGATGAGACCACTGATGCAGATTGAGCAGACAGCCGTAATAGGCGCGGGGAGCTGGGGCACAGCCTTGGCCAAGCTGTTGTCGGATAAAGGCGAGGCCGTACGGCTCTGGAGCCGCAGTCCGGCTCATGTGGATGCCCTACGCCGCGACCGCGAGAACCGCCGCTATCTGCCGGGCGCAGCCCTGCCTCCAACTCTCCAGCCCACAGATGATCTGACCTCTTGCGTAGCAGAGTGCCAGTGCGTAGTCATGGCGGTGCCGTCGCACGGTTTCCGCGAGGTCTTCGCCCGGCTCGCGCCACACCTTGAGGATGGCAGTCTGCTGGTCTCGGCGGTGAAAGGCATTGAGATTGCAAGCGGTCAGACCATGTGCCAGATCATGAACGCGGAGCTGGCCAAGCTAAACCGGCAAGGCAAGCTGCATGTCGGTGTCCTCAGCGGCCCCAGCTTTGCCGACGAGGTAGCTGCTGGGCAGCCGACTGCCGTCACCATCGGCTTTGCTGACTTAGATGCGGCCAAGGCAGCACAGCAGCTCTTCTCCACCCAGTTCTTCCGCGCCTATACCAGCAACGATATCATCGGCTTAGAGATATCTGCGGCGATGAAGAACGTGATTGCCATTGCTGCGGGCATAGCTGACGGTTTGGGCTGCGGCCTCAATGCGCGGGCCGCGCTGATCACCCGTGGCTTGGCTGAGATCACCCGTCTTGGCGTGGCCTTGGGAGCTAATCCGCTCACCTTCTCCGGTCTCGGCGGGCTAGGCGACTTGGTGCTGACCTGCACCGGCAGCCTCAGCCGCAACCGCACCGTGGGCCTCAAGCTTGGCGAAGGACGCACGCTCCAGCAGGCTCTTTCAGAAATGACGATGGTGGCGGAAGGTGTACGCACCACCAAGTCCTGCTGGCAGCTTGCCGCCAGCGTTGGCGTGGAGATGCCCATCCTTGCGCAGGTCTATCAGATACTCTATGAGGACAAGCCCTGCCGGGCAGCGGTGCAAGAGCTGTTTCAGCGAAGCTTGCGCGAGGAGGCGGAAGCTTCATAGAGCCGAGATTTGAGCAGGACTTCAGCGGGATACGAGTGCAATCAAGCAGTGTTAACAGGCTCTAAGCTAATTTTCTCGATATGAATATTCTCCTCCATGTCTGCTGTGGGCCATGCGCCGTGTATCCGCTCGATGTTCTCCGGCAGCAGGGGCATGAAGTAACGGGCTGGTTTCATAACCCGAACATCCATCCGTACAAGGAGTTCCGGCGGCGCATCGAAGCCTTGGAGGAGGTTGCCCGCCAAAAGCATTTCAATGTGGAGATCGACCGAACCTACGGCTTGCGGGACTTCCTGCGCCGAGTGGTCTTTCATGAGGACAGCCGCTGCGGCCTCTGCTACGACCTGCGTCTGCTACCAACTGCAAAACGGGCTGCTGCACAAGGCTTCGCTGCCTTTACCACGACCCTCCTATATTCCAAATACCAAAACCATGCCTTGCTGCAAAGCAAGGGCACGGCTTTGGCCGCGCAGTTCGGCATCCAGTTCTTCTATCATGACTTCCGCGAGGGCTGGCAGCAGGGCATTGACCAAGCCATCGCTCTGAATCTCTACCGGCAACCTTACTGCGGCTGCATCTATAGCGAACAGGAGCGGTATGATAAGAAGATGCAGCGACCGGCATTATAAGAGCAACATACCGAGCACTGTTCCTTGGCCGCCTGCCTCAGCCTGCCTGCCAAACAGCTTCTGCGTGGCAATACTTGGTAGGAAATGCAGTGACAAACGGCATCTGCCATGCTTTTGGGTGGGATAATACTGCTCTAGTAGCTCTTCCCAAGCCTGCTGATCAAAAGAAGTCGGTAGCTCGCTGGTCAGGCCCGCTGTAGCCTGGTGGAAGGCCGCCCGTTGCTCTTGGGCCAATTTGCCATCCGCCGAGACAGCAGGCAAGGGTAGCGCAAGCACTGACTGCACTTCTGCGCCGCTTTCTTCTAGTAGCAAATCAAAGGCATCCTGGTCAGCAGTAACAAAGATGCGGGCAGGCAAAGGCTGCTTACTGAAAGCGAGCAAGGTTCGCCAAGCCTTGAGGCGTAAGCGCGTCCGGTTGCTCTCTGCTGGCAGAGCTGGGCTAACCTCTGTTGCGGTCTGATCAGCGCGTAATGCCTGCAACAAGCTGCTTTCTTGCCGCGCCAGCCGCTGCAGGCTTTGGCGGATTTCCTTTTCCTGTCGCTCGATGATCTCACCCAGTTTCAACACCAAGCGAGCCTGCCAGAGGAGACTGGCTTGGTGTCCATCTGGCTCTGCTGTACCGCTGCTTTGCCGCCGCACGGCACTGATGATCGCGTCTTTGCTTTCCGCCGCGTCCTTATTCCCCAGTAATCCAGCCAAGGAGAACCCGGCGTATTCACTAGGTCGCTGCCGCAGGTCGTTGAGCAGCCGGAGAAAGCTCTCCTGATCAGCACCCAGCGGGGCAGGGCAATGGAAACGAAGCACGCCTTGCTCAAGCAGCTCAGTAGCTCGCAACGATAGCTCATTCTGGCTGGGCAAGTCGTTTTCCGCCGGTCCAATATAGACAGCTTCGGCAAAAAACTGTACAAGGGGGAACAGGAGTTCGTCCTTGGGCAGGGTGTCCGGGAAAACACACTGGCTTTGAGCATTCATATATGGGTGGTAGTTAAATTACAAGTGATGACTTCCGAGCAAGATTCTATCGGACGATGAACAGGCGAGTGACTAGTTCATGATAAAAATCATTCCTTGAAAAAGACAGCGTTTTTTGTGCAGATCGTGCATTTGACTGGCGGCAGGTATTGTTCCCTCGTTTGACATGACAGCAAGCTAACTCACTCAGTTATTCTGCTTCGAGTTATTTTGAGATAGGTTCGAGCCCAGCACTTCAGCCGCGCTCTGCCCGCCTGACCTTTCGCTTGCTAAGAGCGGGGATTTCTGTTACCTTAGCCGGATTTTGCCTGCGCTCCTTACCAGAGAAAGAACCCGGCTCGCTGCATGTTGACCGGCTGCAAGAATAATTACAACTATCAGGAAGGCGGAACCATTGAAGACTAAAATACTCGTTGCCAACCGGGGTGAGATAGCCATCCGCATCATCCGGGCCATTCAAGAGCTGAACTACGAAGCTGTCGCTATCTACGAGACACCTGACCGGGACTCCATGCACATCCGCAGTGCTGACGAGGCGGTCTGGATTGGCAACGGCCCGCGCTGCGACTACCTGAACATTGACAAGGTGATTGCCGCTGCCCAGAAGAGCGGGGCCACGGCCATTCATCCCGGCTACGGCTTCCTGGCTGAGAACGCCGACTTTGCCCGCGCCTGCGAGAAGGCTGGCATCATCTTCATCGGCCCGCCCTCGGACGTGATCGATAACCTTGGCAACAAGGTCACGGCCCGCAAGATCATGGCTGAGGCAGGCATTCCGATGGTGCCAGGCACGCAGAACCTGCAAGCGGGCGAGGCAGGCTTGCAGGAGGCAGTGGCCTTCGGCAAGCAGTACGGCTACCCGATCATGCTGAAAGCCACCGCAGGCGGCGGCGGTCGCGGCATCCGCAAGATCGAGCAAGAGAAAGACCTGAAGGATCACTATGCGATGGCCCGCGCCGAGGCCAAGGCTGCGTTCGGCGACGACTCGGTCTATTTAGAGAAAGCGGTGGTCAAACCCAAGCACATTGAGGTGCAGATCATTGCCGACAAGAGCGGCACGACCATCCACCTCGGCACCCGCGACTGCTCCATCCAGCGGCGCAACCAGAAGTTAGTTGAGATCGCCCCGGCCTTCCAGCTCACGCCGGAGCAGCAGGAGGCGATCAGCCAGACCGCAGTAAAGGCGGCCAAGGCCGCAGGCTACTTCAACGCAGGCACGGTCGAGTTCCTCTTCGATAACGGCAAGTTCTACTTCATGGAGATCAACACTCGCCTGCAAGTCGAGCACACGGTCTCCGAGATGATCACCGGCATTGATGTCGTCCGCACCCAGATCAAGCTGGCGATGGGCAAAGACCTGTCCATCAAGCAGGAGGACATCCACCTGCGCGGCCATGCGGTGGAGATGCGCATCAATGCTGAGGACCCGAAGAACAACTTTATGCCCGAAGGCGGTAAGACGGTGCGCGTGTATCGCTCG
>Ga0315270_10001882_pt1 | contig 11165 bp, 18 predicted proteins | sample C1_bottom_MG_FD_204932 | JGI IMG/M metagenome (GOLD analysis project Ga0315270, IMG submission 204932) | Sediment microbial communities from Yellowstone Lake, YNP, Wyoming, USA - C1_bottom | ecosystem: Environmental > Aquatic > Freshwater > Lake > Sediment | place: USA: Wyoming | collected... | reverse complement strand
CTTCGACTGTAAGGTATCCGGACAAAATGGTTTTGGAGTCGGCGAGATTGCGTCAACGATGCGCAGCATGGGCCGTTCCGGTTCGCACCAGAGTGGTGGCGGACATCTGGCCGTTGCGTTTGAACCAGGAAGCATTGCAAGACATGCGGGGCCAAGTGGTGAACAAGAAGCTGTCAGCACACTGCGTGCAGACATGGGCGATAACCAGCCTGCCGTCAGAATTGGCATGCACGTGCGGCGTATTACACCGCGAGAATGTGAAAGACTGCAAGGGTTCCCAGATGACTACACGCTCATTCCGTATCGTGGAAAACCATCTGCTGCCGGCCCGCGCTACAAAGCGCTCGGCAATTCGATGGCAGTTCCCGTGATGCACTGGCTAGGGAAGCGTATCCAATTGGTGGATGGAATCAATGCGCAATAATGCACATGGACTTTGTTACGGCCGTGCGGTGGATTGGTGAACGCATAAAAGAGGTTGACTTACCGGTAACATACTCTCAGAATCAGTGCTCATCACTGAGCTTGGAGGTAAGGCGTGAGAATAGAACAGATAGGGCTTGCGACACTTTACCTTGGAGATTGCCGGGAGGTGTTGCCGTTGGTTAAGCCTGCAGTTATTTTAACTGATCCACCTTATGGGATTTCTCACCCGTGTAATTTTAAGGAGGTTGGGAGAGAGAATTTGGCTGTTTGTAACGACTACCCAGATGTTCATGGTGACGATGAGCCGTTTAACCCCGCACCATTCCTAGACTTGAAAGTCCCTACGTTGTTTTGGGGAGGTAATTATTTCGCTGACAAATTGCCAGCTACTAGCGGTTGGGTTGTCTGGGACAAGGTAAGACCGGACGATCTTGACCAAGCAACATGCGAACTAGGATGGACAAATTTCGTTAAAGGTGTTCGCCGTTATAAGTACCTTTGGAATGGCATGATGCGAGCGGGAGAGAAAGGAGAGAACTACCACCCCACACAAAAGCCAGTGGCCCTTATGAAATGGGTTATAGGGTTAAGATGGACGCCAAAAGAAGGGGTTATTTTTGATCCGTACCTTGGGGCCGGTGCAACAGGGGTTGCCGCAGTAACGATGAAACGTGAATTTATAGGATGTGAAATTGAACCGCGCTATTTCGACATCGCCTGCCGCCGCATCGAGGACGCCCAACGGCAGGTACAGATGTTTGACTATGCGCCATGACGGGGCGGGTTTATCGGGACATGCGTATCTGAACCTAGATTTTCGGACATTCGCCATTGAATGCAGGGCAAAACAATGAAAATCATCTTGTCTCGCTCCAAAAGAAATCACAGGAGAAAGAAATGAGCACATCAGAGTCCACACGAAATAAAGCCATCCAAGCAAGCCCCGCTATCATGCGCCAGGCTATGCAGGAAGCGGGATACCAACAACGGATAACTGATCTCGAACGTCAGCTTTCCGAAGCCTGCCAACAGCGAGACCGGGCGATCAGTAACCACATGGGAGCGGTTGAAGAGCTGGCCGAAGCCCGTAAAGCAATCCAAGAGGCCGGCGAGATTGTGCATACGGGCGCAAAACTGGACGCAATGCGGGTGGCTGAGATCGAGGGCATGAAGGCAAAACCATGAAAATCATCTTGTCTCGCTTGTGGTTGTACGCCGTGATGGCGTTCCTGTGTGGGTCCGGTTTCCTTGGCTACATGATCGTCTGGCGCTACACCGGCTGGAACTGGGCGCTACTGTTCGTGATCCCCTCGACGTTGACGATCGTGTCCCTGCGGACGTTGCGGTGGCTGTCATGAATAGAACCTCCCTGATTGTTCTGGTATGGATGTCGGTAGCGGCGGTCGTATGGGCCGGACTGAGAGCCGAGTCGTCCCCCGCCAACGCGCTCGTCAAGCCTGCCGATCTTGTCTGCTACGACATCCATTCCCCTTCGCTCGACAAGGAAGGCTGGCATCGCTCTACCATTGACGAACGCGGTTCAGCGTATCGGTGGCGGGAGGTCCGGTCACTCGAATGCTACGATGTCCTGAATCCATCCAGGTCGTGGTCTGTCACGGAACGCTGGTACAGGAGAAAGACATGAAAGTCAGAACCAAGGCATCCCGGAATACCGACCCCTCCACGTCCCACGACGCCGAGACGTTCGTCAACCAGTCTGGCAGACGGGACATACAGCAGCAGAAGGTCATCAAGCTGGTGAAGGACTTCCCGTGCCGAACGGCATCGGAACTGTCATCCGTCTCGGATCTTGACCGGTATCAGATTCAAAGAAGGCTATCTGATCTGGATGGACTGAAGGTCCGAAAGGACAAGGCGAGACGGTGCAAGAAGACGGGCAGGACGGCGGTGACGTGGCGCTGTGTCTGACTATTCTCTCTACATTAAGGCGTTCGCCAAGCTGTGGCCGGGGCTCGTGACGGAATTCCGCTTTGCGCCACCGCGACGCTGGCGTTTCGATCTGGCGTGGCCGGACAGGATGTTGGCCATGGAGATCGAGGGCGGGACATGGGTATCCGGTCGCCATACCCGTGGGAAGGGCTACCTGAACGACCTTGAAAAATACAACGAAGCCGTCATCCTGGGGTGGCGGCTATTGCGCGTAACTCCCCAGATGCTGAGAGATGGGACGGCCACGGTTCTACTTGAGAGGATTTCAAATGGACAATCACACCAGGATTGATGTCGTCGACACCGGTCCGCTGCATGAGTTGATGCGTATCGAGGTCATGAACGCGCTTCGCGATTACGATCAAGTCATGTCCGTTATCCCCGGTCACCCGGAACGGATGGCTGCCGCCTTGGCGACGGTCAGGCACTACGGAATTCAGTGGTACGACTCATGACCGCGAAGTTCTCCAAGAAGCAGTTCATTCGCTTCTGTGAAGCCCTGACAATTGATTCCAAGGAGAAGGGATTGGTTCCGTTGCGTCTCAACGGGGCGCAGCTTTACTTCGTGGACCAGATGATCGAGGGGCTGAATGAGGGGATACGGCGCTTCACGGTCCTGAAGGGCCGTCAGCTCGGCATATCCACGATCAGTTTGGCGCTCGATCTCTATTGGAACTTTAAGCACCCCGGCTTACAGGGAACGCTCGTCACCGACACGGAAACGAACCGCGAGAACTTCCGCTCCATCCTGACCGGCTACATGACCTCGCTGCCGAAGGAATGGCGAATCCCGGTACTGAAACACAACCGCACCCTGATGATGCTGGCCAACCGGTCCCGGTTCATCTATCAGGTGGCGGGAACGCGGGCGAAGGGGTCGCTCGGGCGCGGAACCGCCGTGAGTTTCATGCACGCGACTGAATGTTCGAGTTGGGGAGACGAAGACGGTCTGGCCTCCTTGCTGGCAACGCTGGCCGAAACCAATCCACAGCGCCTGTATATATTTGAGTCTACGGCGCAGGGCTACAACATGTTCCACACGATGTGGGAAGAAGCCAAGAAGTCGGTTACGCAGGCCGCCATCTTCATAGGCTGGTGGCGCAACGAAGGTTATTCCGTTCCCCGAGACAGCAACATCTTCAAGGTTTACTGGGACGGTTCACTCGATTCCGAGGAAAGGAAGTGGGTGCGCGAGATCAAGCAGCTCTATGACTTCGACATCACCCCGGAACAGATCGCGTGGTATCGGTGGAAGAAGGTGGACGTGGCCAGTGACGGAAAGATGGCGGAACAGGAATACCCGCACACGGAGCGGTACGCATTCCAGTTGACGGGATCGCAGTTCTTCACCAGCGAGAAGCTGACGGAAGTCTTCCGGGTTGCCAAGAAAGATGAGTTCTCTTCGTTCCGGTACTTGTTCGGCGAGGACTTCGACCAAACCGAGATCAGGTCCGCCAGTGCCGAGAACGATGAACTCCGCATCTGGGAATTCCCGAAGCCGCACGGCATCTATGTCATTGGCGCAGACCCGGCCTATGGTTCGTCGGACTGGGCCGACCGGTTCGCCATCCAGGTGTTCCGTGCCTACGCGGACGGCATCGAGCAGGTGGCCGAGTATTGCACGGACTCCATCAACACCTACCGGTTCGCGTGGGTGCTCGCGCACCTCGGCGGCGCTTACCCGAACACCCATTACAATCTGGAAATCAACGGTCCCGGGCAAGCCGTCTGGAACGAGATTCAGAACATCAAGCGCAAGGCGTCGATCTTGAAGGACGGACATTCGAAGAGCATCTTCAACGTCGCCGCCGGGATGCGGGAGTATCTCTACAAGCGCGTGGATAGCTTCTCTTCAGGCGGCTTCGCCCGTCATACCGTCATGGATCGGAAGTTCAAGGAACGCATGATGAACGGGTACAAGGACTATTTCGAGCGCGGCATGTGCACGATACGGTCGGTGGAGTTGCTGGAGGAAATGCACAGCATCGTCCGCAAGGACGGGACCATCGAGGCATCGGGACGCGGTAAGGATGACCGGGTGATTGCGGCGGCGCTGGCCGTGGTCATGTGGAACGATCAGGTCCGGTTCCAGCTTGCCGCCCGTGGCGAGACAAGGAATGTTTCCCGCAACCGGGATTCGGTTTCAGAAGACGGCAAATCGAACGACAATGCCGTATCGACCAACATCCGCGACTACCTAAGAAACATAGGCATGAAATAATGGAGAAGCAGGACATACGCCGTCGCTTGAACGTGATGGTGTATACGAAGCGGATCACGAAGAAGTTCATCGAGGAGCAGTCCGGCCTGCCGATGGAGAACATCAACCGGGCGCTGGAGGGGATCATCTCCGACAGGGATGTTTCCCGCTTCACCACCTATTTCAAGGCGCTGGACGCTGGTCGCCTGATCAAGTTCGCGCACCAGAATCGGGACGTCCGCCCGCACCGCAGTCCCGATACCGTGCTGGTGAACGAGATCGCGTGGCTGGCGTGGCAACTCAGCCAGCGCGGCATCCGTGTTTACTTCAAGAACAAGATCAGGCTACTGGAGACGCGCAAGCAGAACCTGCTCTATTACTCCTACGACAGTCGCCTGAAGCAACTCCTCTACAAGGAGTTCAAGGAGAAGTACCCGAAGGAAAAGATATGGTTCCATGACCATTGGAACGCCCGGAAATGGGTCGAGATCATCGGCCTGATCGAGGAGGATCATTGAGCATCAGGCGTCGCGTTGCCGTGAATCCCGGATTCAATGTCCGGGAGTGGCGGCTGGCTGTTCTGGAGCGTGGGCACCCGACGTACCGCAATGCGGTGGTGATGCGTGGAACCGTGCATTTCATCCGTAAGGTCAAGCGGGTGCAGCGTCTTTACACCGACCACGGGAACTTCTGGTTCAAGTGGTTCATGGATCGCATCCCCCCGAACGTCCGTTCCGGGGACGTGATTACCATCACCGGCAACCTCGAAACCATGAACGCCGGGACGTTAATCCTGATTACGGATGCCCTTCTCATCCCCGAGGGATACAAGGGATTGATGCAGGATTTGACGAAAGCGATTACTAACCATATCCTTGACCCCAAGACCTACATTGACCGTGGAGAAATCTCGGATGTCGAGGATCAAAAAGGACTACCGGTGTCTGGCTCACGGGAACTTTGAGTCCACCAAGCCAGTCTGCCCGCATGGGTGCAACACCGTCACCCGCATTCACTTGTCCGCCCCAGCCGTTCACACGTCCGGACGATCCGCCCGGATTGACTCGACGCTCAACGGACTCGCCTCACAGTACAACCTGACCGACCTCAGTAACCGGAACGGGTCCGTGGCCAGTTCCATGCCCATGAGACCGACCGGAGGATTGCAGGCCGGTTTTGTCCCCATGGGCAACAACCCGACGCAGACCATGGCCCAACACGGACTCCTGCCGGGCAACGCAACGGCCGACTACAAGTTCACTGGGCCGGTCCCGAGTTCAGATTCCATTGCTCACAAGAGTAACCGCTGATGCTGATCCCGAAAGACGACGATGAAAGGGAAATTCTTTTCAATGACGTGATTATGAAGTGCATGGTGTCTCGCAACGAGCGTTCCGGCGAGTACGAGCGCATGCGTAATTACTACATGATGGGCACCGAGGACGGCAAGGAATGCCCGTTCAACAAGATCAACCCGCACATCGACCTGCTGACCGCCTTCTTGTTCGCCTCGGAAACCACGAAGTTCAGTATCTCCATCGGAGCCGCCGTCCCGGAAGAAGAACACAAGAAGGTCGGTGCCCTGTCGGAAGCGGTGATGGATGAGTGGTTGCGCGGCGGCGTGGACAAGACATTCTCGGAGGCGGTCACCTGGTCCTCCGTCTACAACTCCTGTTTCGTCAAGCTGATCTGGGAACACGGCATCAATCCGTACATCGTTGAACCGCAGATGATTGGCGTGCTGCGCGAAGACCTGCCCTACACCGACCGTCAAGAAGCCTTGGCCCACAAGTATTACATCACTCGCAGCGAGCTGAACCGGAAGCTGGCCCCACACCAGAACCGGGAGCTGATCATGCAAAGGCTGTCCGCCGTCCGCCGGGAGATGGAGCAGGAACCCTCAGGCGTGCAGCGTCTGGTAATGTCGGCCTCATCGCCCAACATGATCGGCGTCATCGAGGGTATGCCGCAGGGAACCGGTTACCGTCCCCGCGTGGGCGAAGAACTGATCGAGATGACGGAGCTGTGGGTGTGGGACGATGAGGAATCCGACTACCTGACCGTCACCATGGCGGATCCCGGTATCGTGATCTACGACCGCAAGAATGTATTCCTGTCTGGCGAGCTGCCCTATGTTCAAGTCTGCCCGAACCCGCTCTACAACTACTACTGGGGCGCGTCCGAGGTCAACAAGCTGACCAAGTTACAGGACTGGCGCAGCCGTCGCATGGGACAGATCAGTGACCTGCTCGGACGCCAACTCAGGCCGCCCCGGTCCTTGAACGGCACCTTCGGCATTCTCGACGAAAACAACTTCGCGCTCGACCGTGAAGGCGGTATTCTGTCGTTCAGCGACCCGATGGCGAAGATCGAGGAGTTCAAGCCGAGCATGCCGCAGGACGTATTTTCGGAGATTCACGAGATCGACAACATGTTCAACGAGGCATCTGGCCTGACCTCCATCATGCAGGGCGGTGGCGAGCGCGGTGTTCGCACCAGCCGTCAGACTTCGGAGCTGGCGCGGTTTGGGTCGGCCCGCGCCCGCAAGCGGGCACTGGTGATCGAGGACGCGCTCGAAAAGATCGGCACGCTTTGTCTCAAGATGATCCAGAAGTATGATCCGCGCAAGCTGCTGGATGATGGCGGTCAGCCCTTCATTGCCAAGCAGTTCACCAGCGACTACGTGCTCAAGGTGGACGCGCATTCCAGCAGCCCGATCTTCGTGGAAGACCAACGTGATCTGGCCTTCTCCCTGTTCGAGGTTCAGGCCATCGATAAGGAAACGCTGATCGAGATGTGCAGCCCGCCGTCCGTGCACCTGCTCAAGCAGCGCCTCAAGAGGATGGAAGAGAAGGAAGCGCAGCAGCAGCAGGCGCAGGTCGCTGCCGAGGCGAAGTCCGGAGAGAAGGGGGAATAGCGTGTCCGTCGATGTCTCGGGGACCGCAGAAGTTAACGCAGTGCTATATTCAAGTTATGTGCAGAGTGCAGAAACTGTAAGGAGAACGACATGAGCGGCAATGTATCAGTACAGTACAATTCAACGATCAAAAAGGGTCCGGACGGACTGCCTTTACCGGAAACCGGAAAGTCTTCAGCGGGCATCGCGATCATTACCGACACGCCCGGCGGCATTCCCAGAGGCCGACAAGAAGCCGCACTCGGCGCGACTGCCGTTACGTTCACCTGGACGTCCCCGGGTATTTCTGCCGTGCAGCTCTTTGTGGCTTCTGAAGCCGCAGGAACAGCAGAACTTCCGGCAGCGGTGGCTTACTGCATCGATCCGCCGAATCAGGCGGTTCGAGATGCGTGGTTGACGGCTGGCGATTCTAACTCTGCTGACTCGAACATGCTCATTGCCTTTGCTGACAAGATGAATGAAAAGCTTGTTTTCACTTCTCCGATCACGACTCTTGGGTTGATTCGCCTCTGGGGATCGCAGACATTAACCGCAATCGCCGTCGGCGTGGAGGTGTAGCATGCTAATTCGTCCTTACTCTGACTCCAGTTTATTCGCCGCCAATAACCCCTGCGACGCAACCACGGCCAATTTTCCAGCAGTAAAACATTTTTGGAAATGCGCAGAAACATCCGGCACCACGCTTACCGACGTGATGCGAGGATTGGTGTTAAGCGGTGCCGATACCATGACGTTCGGAACGAACTATGTCGTTCCGAATAGAACTTCATCGGCGCAAGCTACAAAAACCGGAACAATCGTAGCACCGAATGGAAAACCGTTTTTGTTTATGTCTGTTATAGCGGGGACTACCTCTGGTTTTAGTGTTGGCGATACGGTTAATGGACCCTGCCTTGCACTAGCACAGCCGGCAGCGTCTCCGATTTTGAATAGTAATGCTGGTATTTACCCCGGGACCGCCTACACAAACGGTGGTGCGACTATTTATGGAAGAGGGTTGTACGTCAGCGATTATAACAACGCTTCCGGCATGCAGACATTGGAATGTACCGCCACTTCTACTTATTCGGCGAAGGCGGCCACGACTACTGCCAACACAACCCCGTCAACAGCAGAGGCATTGAGTGTCAGTAATTTATCCACCCTGGAGGGTGCGACAGGAAAATGGGCCTGCGGCGCTAATGTTACGGCTCTGTATGGCGCTGCATTGATCGTGTTTAGCGCTACACCAACAGCTTTGTTCCTGCAAAGCATTATGACGTGGCACACCTATCAATGGGCAAATGGAAACAAGAGACTCTATCCAGGGTTGAGGGGAGTAGCTTAATTGAATTCGGCGAGGTCGGTAACGCCTTGGACTAGTGTTACTATCCGGGGTGGTAATAAATAAATGTTGCACTTATACGCTTTATTGTGTATATATTTTTTGAACATTAACGAAGTGAGCGCTCACACCCATTGGATAAGAACACGTTGATGACTGGTTGTTCTGTTCCGGGAAGGTTTTCCGCTTACGCGGGATGACAGCCCGGAATAGACGGGCGAGAACCGGGCTTAAACCCGGAACTACAGAGGATAGCTACTATGGCCCGCAAGTCTCGGCGTGGTAAGCGCAAAGCCAAGCGCTAAGCAATACGGGGGGATCGGGGATTCCCAGTCCCCCCTCTTTTATTTAACAGGAATTTCAGGAGGCTGACATGCCATTAAACGTCGTCCAAAGCCGTCTTTCCAATGTGCAGCCGGCCCAGCTTTATCAGCAGGGCGTGGTTGGTTTCCGCCGTCTTCTCGGTGTTTTGTACGGCGCGAACATGAACATCACGACCGACAACGCCATTCCCATGGTGCTGGTCCCCGAGATCGCTGCCGGGACAGCCCGCTACATCGTGCGCGGCGTGCAGGTCACGAACGCCTCGATCTCGCTGACGACCGCCGCTGGTGGTTTTTACACCGCCGCCTCGAAGGGCGGGTCGGCAGTCGTCGCTTCGACGCAGGCTTACTCGGGTCTGACCGCCACCACCAAGAACCTTGATTGCACGCTGGCCGCTGTGGCGGGCACGGACATCAGGACGGAAGGCACGCTGTACCTGAACCTGACGACTGGTCAGGGCGCAGCCGCTACGGCTGACGTTTACATCTGGGGGGAGATTCTTCCTTGAGTGATACGGACTTCAAGGATGCCCCGGAGACAAGCTGGCTCAGGGAGAAACTGACTGGCGCGAAGGGGCATGTGACGGGTTCGCAGAACAAGGCGGAAGCGGAAGCCTTGAAGGAACTAGACACTCCCTCGACGGGAGAACCCATGTCTCCGGCGATGGGAGAAGAAGGCACGGCGCATCCGAAGCCAATGGGCGGAACACCCGGCGGCGCTCCAGACCTCCATCTGAATCACGTTAACTCAGCAGTGAGTTCACTTGAACAGGCGTTGACCGCCGTGGGCAGCAGCTCCGCCGCAGGTCGCGCCATCCTCGATACGCTCAGAACCTTAAGCAAACACTTCGGCGACAAGAAGGCTGAAACACCTTCGGTTGCCCCTGAACTTCGCAGCCTGATGGGGGGGCAGAAATGAACATATTCAGAACACCAGGATCAGGTTCCGGAGCCGGTGTCGGCGGCAAGCCGATCGGACCGGGTAACGCTCCGCGAACCAATGAGCGCAAGAAAAGAAACTTGTCCCGCAGGGCCAAGCGGGGTGGCTTTAGATGAGCATGCCCCCAGACCAGATGGCCGCAATGATGGGCGGACAAGAACCGGGAGCCGGTGCACCGCAATCCGCGCCCGCACCGGGATCAGCGCCGAGTGGTGCGCCCATGTCCACGCCGCAGCCAGCCGAAGGCCAGAAGCAGGAAGCCATCGTGAACGTGCAGATGGCGATCACCATGCTGGAGCGGGCTCTGCCGTCGCTCGGCAGCCACACCGAGGACGGACAGATTGTCCTGACCTCACTCAAGGCGCTCTCCAAGCACTTTGGCGAAACGAAGTCGCAAGACCTGATTCCTGCTGAGTTGCAGATGATGATGCAGCAGGCCCAGCAACCGGGGCAGGCACCGGGGCAGGCATCGCCCGGAGCAGTCCCGGCCCCTACCAGTCCATCACCCGGAGGTATTTAACATGTCCAAAGAATTCATGTACCCGAAGGCCGGGTCGATCCGTAACCCGCTCGACAACGGAAAGACCAACGGCGTGATTGTTAACCCGCCCCGCATGAATGAGTTCGGCGGTCTCGACAAGTTCAAAGAAAAGAATGGTCCGTACAAGAACGACAAGACCATCAAGAAGCCCGGCGGCAGTCGCTAAACGGAGGAAATGACCATGAGCCTCGAAGACATTGACGACGAAACCCGCGATGAACTGGCACAGCTTGCCAACAAGCTGGCGAACAGCCCGTCCACCCGTAACGAGTTCCTGAGACTGGCGAGAAAGGCCAGTCCGGATATGTCGATTCCGGAACTGGACATGCAGGACAACATGAACGCGGCCATGAAGCCGTTCCAAGACAAGATCAGCTCTCTTGAGAATAAGCTTTATGAGAAGGAAGTCACCGACAGAATTATGTCCAATCGTCAGAACTTGATCGACAGCGGCAAGATCAGCCGTGAGGACATTCCGGAGATTGAAAAGCTGATGGTCGATAAGAAGATTCCGGATTACAACACGGCGACTGAATTCTACCGT
>Ga0315270_10001881_pt1 | contig 11166 bp, 23 predicted proteins | sample C1_bottom_MG_FD_204932 | JGI IMG/M metagenome (GOLD analysis project Ga0315270, IMG submission 204932) | Sediment microbial communities from Yellowstone Lake, YNP, Wyoming, USA - C1_bottom | ecosystem: Environmental > Aquatic > Freshwater > Lake > Sediment | place: USA: Wyoming | collected... | reverse complement strand
CGCTGGTGCACCAGGTGGTGGTTGCCTATCAGGCCAACGCCCGTTCCGGCAACCGCGCGCAGAAGGATCGTGAGCAGGTGCATCACAGCACCAAGAAACCGTTCCGCCAAAAAGGCACCGGTCGCGCGCGCGCCGGTATGACCTCCAGCCCCTTGTGGCGTGGCGGCGGTCGGATTTTCCCGAACTCGCCGGATGAAAACTTCAGCCAGAAGGTAAACCGCAAGATGTACCGCGCCGGCCTGGCGGCAATCCTGTCGCAACTGGCGCGGGAAGACCGCCTGGTGGTGATCGAGGATTTCAGTTTCGACACCCCCAAGACCAAGCTGCTGGCCCAGAAGCTCAAGGGCATGGGCCTCGACTCGGTGCTGGTGGTGACCGCCGCGCTGGAAGAAAACGTCTACCTGGCTTCGCGCAACCTGCCCAAAGTGCTGGTGCTCGAAGTCTCCGAAACCGATCCGCTGTCGCTGATCCGTTTCCCCAAGGTGCTGCTGACCAAGAGCGCCGTGGCCAAGCTGGAGGAGATGCTGGCATGAGCAACCGGATTACCCAAATGAATCAGGAACGCCTGCTGCAAATACTGCTGGCGCCGCAGATCTCCGAAAAAGCCACTTATGTGGCCGACAAGAACGAGCAGGTGGTGTTCTTCGTGACCTCGGACGCCACCAAGCCGGAAGTCAAGGCCGCCGTTGAGCTGATGTTCAAGGTGCAGGTCGAGTCGGTGCAGATCTCCAACCTGAAGGGCAAGGCCAAGAAATTCGGACGCTTCATGGGCCGTCGCAGCGACGCCAAGAAAGCCTTCGTCTGCCTCAAGGCCGGCCAGGAAATCAACTTCACCGAAGGGGGGGCCGCATAATGGCGCTCGTCAAAGTCAAGCCGACATCCCCAGGTCGCCGCTCACTGGTCAAGGTTGTCAATCCCGACCTGTACAAAGGCCGTCCGCATGCCGCGCTGCTGGAAAAGAAACATAGCAAGGCCGGTCGCAACAACCACGGTCACATCACCGTGCGTCACCAGGGCGGCGGACACAAGCAACACTACCGCATCGTCGATTTCCGCCGCGACAAGGACGGCATCCCCGCCAAGGTCGAGCGTCTCGAATATGACCCGAACCGCACTGCCAACCTGGCGCTGCTGTGCTACGCCGATGGCGAGCGTCGTTACATCATCGCCCCGAAGGGCGTGGCGGTGGGCGCGCAACTCATCAGCGGCGCGGAAGCTCCGATCAAGCCGGGCAATACCCTGCCGATCCGCAATATCCCGGTCGGCACGACCATCCACTGCATCGAGATGCTCCCCGGCAAGGGTGCGCAGATCGCCCGTGCCGCCGGCACTTCGGTGCAACTGATGGCGCGCGAAGGGACTTATGCCCAACTGCGCTTGCGTTCCGGCGAAATCCGCCGCGTGCATGTCGAGTGTCGCGCCACCATCGGCGAAGTCGGCAATGAAGAAAACAGCCTGCGCTCCATCGGCAAGGCCGGCGCCAATCGCTGGCGCGGCATCCGCCCCACCGTGCGCGGCGTGGTGATGAACCCGGTGGACCATCCGCACGGCGGCGGCGAAGGCAAGACAGCCGCCGGCATGCATCCGGTCAGCCCGTGGGGTACCAAGACCAAGGGTTATCGTACCCGCCGCAACAAGCGCACGAGCACCATGATCGTTGCCCGTCGGCCCAGAAACAAGAGGTGATAAATGACACGTTCGCTTAAAAAGGGCCCGTTCATCGATGCCCATTTACTCAAAAAAGTCGATGCCGTGCGCGGCACCAGCGACAAGCGTCCGATCAAGACCTGGTCGCGTCGTTCGACCATTCTGCCGGATCTGGTCGGCCTGACCATCGCCGTGCATAACGGCAAGCAGCACATTCCGGTGTATGTCTCGGAAAACATGGTGGGACACAAACTCGGCGAATTCGCCCTGACACGCACCTTCAAAGGTCACACCGCCGGCAAGAAGGCCGCGGTGAAGAAGTAAGGAATGACTATGGAAACCAATGCGATTCTGCGCGGTGTTCGCCTGTCGGCGCAAAAGGGCCGGCTGGTCGCCGACCTGGTGCGTGGCAAGCCGGTGGACCAGGCGCTCAACATCCTGGCCTTCAGCCCGACCAAAGGCGCCACCATCATCAAGAAGGTACTCGAGTCGGCCATCGCCAACGCCGAGCACAACGATGGCGCCGATATCGACGCGCTCAAGGTCAAGGTCATTCATGTCGAGAAGGGGTCGGTGCTGAAGCGCTTTACAGCCCGTGCCAAGGGTCGTGGCAATCACATCCTCAAACAGACCAGCCATATCTACGTTACGGTCGGGGATTAAGGAAAAACTATGGGACAGAAGATTCATCCGATCGGTTTCCGCCTGGCGGTCACGCGTAACTGGTCATCGCGCTGGTTTGCCAACAGCAAGAATTTCCCGGTGATGTTGAACGAGGACATCAAGGTCCGCGAATACCTGAAAAAGAAACTGGCGCACGCCTCGGTGGGCCGCGTGGTGATCGAGCGCCCCGCCAAGAACGCGCGCATCACGGTGTATAGCGCCCGCCCGGGCGTGGTGATCGGCAAGAAGGGCGAAGACATCGAGCATCTCAAGGCCGACCTGCAGAAAATTCTCGGCGGCCAGGTGCATGTCAATATCGAGGAAATCCGCAAGCCGGAAACCGATGCGCAACTGATTGCCGATTCAATCGCCCAGCAATTGGAAAAACGCATCATGTTCCGCCGCGCCATGAAACGCGCCATGCAGAACGCTATGCGGCTGGGCGCCCAGGGCATCAAGATCATGAGTTCGGGCCGTCTCAACGGCGCTGAAATTGCGCGCCGCGAATGGTATCGCGAGGGACGCGTACCGCTACATACCCTGCGTGCCGACATCGACTACGGCACTTCGGAAGCCAAGACCACTTACGGCATCATCGGCGTCAAGGTGTGGGTGTTCAAAGGCGAAATGGCGGCCAAGCATGAAGTGGTCGCGCCGCCTGCCCAGGATGCCGCCGCCGACGACCAACGCCGCACTGCACGCCGCGCGCCGCCTCCCGCCAGTGCCGGAGAAGCCGCCGCGGTTGCAGACAAACCGGCGGCAGTAGTCAAGCGCACCGCCCGCAAGCCCACAGCAGCCAAGCCTGAGGCCGCCCCGGCAACCGAATCCGCCAAGGCGCCCGCCAAAGAAAAAGCTGCGGCGACTAAACCGCCGGTCAAACGTGTGCGCAAGCCCGCCGCCCCTAAACCGGACGCGGCAGCGGCCAAGAAGGACGCTAAGGAGTAATAAACATGTTGCAACCTGCACGCACTAAATACCGCAAACAGCAAAAAGGCCGCAACACTGGCGTGGCTACGCGCGGCGCCAAGGTCAGTTTCGGCGAGTACGGCCTGAAAGCTGTTGGCCGCGGACGCCTGACGGCGCGCCAGATCGAGGCGGCGCGGCGCGCCATGACGCGTCACATCAAGCGCGGCGGGCGCATCTGGATTCGCATTTTCCCGGACAAGCCGATTTCCAAAAAGCCCGCAGAAGTTCGCATGGGCAACGGCAAGGGCAATCCGGAGTACTGGGTTGCCGAGATCCAGCCGGGCAAAGTGCTGTACGAAATGGATGGGGTAGACGAAACTCTGGCGCGCGAGGCGTTCCGCCTGGCGGCCGCCAAGCTGCCGATTGAAACGACATTCGTGACGCGTCACTTGGGGTAATCGGGGGTAATCATGAAGGCAACTGAATTAAGAGCAAAGGACAGCGCCGAGCTGGGCAAGGAACTGCTGGATTTACGCAGGGCCCAGTTCAGCATGCGCATGCAGGCTGCCACGCAGCAGCTCACCAACCACAGCCAGATCGGCAAGGTGCGCAAGGACATCGCGCGCGTTAAAACCATCCAGCGTGAAAGAGGCGCCACGAAATGACCCAGGCTACCGAAAAAGTACGCCGCACCCTGACCGGGCGGATCGTCAGCGACAAAATGCAGAAGACCGTGACCGTGCTGATCGAGCGGCGCGTCAAGCATCCGGTGATCGGCAAGATGATGTTGCGCACGCAAAAATATCATGCGCATGCGGAAGACAACCAAGCCAAGATGGGTGACCTGGTGCTGATCGAGGAATGCGCGCCCATCGCCAAAACCAAGGCGTGGCGAGTGACCAAGATTCTGGAAAAAAGCGCCTGATTTTGTGGCCTGTGATCAAAATCCGCGCACTTGGCGCGCATTTTACGTTGACAGACAGGTCCAGATAGTACGATAATCGTCGTCTTTGTTTTACCGTAGGCGCATGGCTAGCTGGTGCGCCTCTTTTCATACCCGTACGGGTTCCAAGACTGATCGCGGCAACCACACAAAATGTGGCGCGGATTAAGTTGGAGGGAATTAAATGATACAAATGCAAACCAAGCTGACCGTCGCCGATAATACCGGCGCACGCACGGTCATGTGCATCAAGGTGCTGGGCGGCTCGAAGCGGCGCTATGCCGGCATCGGCGATGTCATCAAAGTCAGCATCAAGGATGTTGCGCCGCGCGGTCGGGTCAAAAAAGGCGAGGTGTATACCGCCGTGGTGGTGCGTACCGCCAAAGGCGTGCGGCGCTCGGATGGCTCCTTGATCAAGTTCGACGACAATGCCGCCGTATTGCTAAACAACAAGCTGGAGCCGATCGGCACGCGCATCTTCGGGCCGGTGACGCGCGAGCTGCGCACCGAGCGATTCATGAAGATCGTTTCGCTGGCTCCTGAAGTTCTGTAAGGTTCTGTAAGGATTTAACATGAACAAGATTCGCAAGGGCGATAACGTCATTGTCATTACCGGCAAGGACAAGGGCAAGCGTGGTGTGGTGCTGACCCGCGTTGACCAGGAGCGCGTCCTGATCGAGGGCGTTAACCGCGTCAAGAAGCACACCAAGCCCAATCCCATGAAGGGGCAACAGGGGGGCATCGTCGAGCAAGAGATGCCGATTCAAATTTCCAATGTGGCGCTGTTCAATCCGGCCACCCAGAAAGCCGACCGCGTCGGAATCAAGACGCTCGAAGACGGCCGTAAAGTCCGGGTGTTCAAGGCCAACGGCGAAGTTCTGGACGCGTAAGGACAATCATGGCGCGCTTGCAGGAATATTACAAAAATACGGTAGTAGCCGAGTTGAAAGGCAAGTTCGGCTACGCTTCCATCATGGAAGTACCGCGGATCACCAAAATCACGCTCAACATGGGTGTTGGCGAAGCCATCGGCGACAAGAAAGTGCTGGATCACGCGGTGGGCGACATGATCAAGATCGCCGGTCAAAAGCCGGTGGTCACCAAGGCCAAGAAAGCCATCGCCGGCTTCAAGATTCGCGAAGGTTATCCAATCGGCTGCATGGTGACTTTGCGCGGCAACCGCATGTACGAGTTTCTCGACCGGCTGGTCACTATTGCCATGCCGCGTATCCGCGACTTCCGCGGGATTTCCGGGAAGGGTTTCGATGGCCGCGGCAACTACAACGTCGGCGTCAAGGAACAAATCATTTTCCACGAAATCGAGTACGACAAGATTGATGCCTTGCGCGGCATGAACATCAGCATCACGACCAGCGCAAAAACCGATGCAGAAGCGAAAGCGCTGCTCGCCGCATTCAAATTCCCTTTCAAGAACTGAGGGGCACATGGCCAAACTTTCACTGATTAACCGCGAAGCCAAGCGCGTCAAAATGGTCGCCAAGTACGCGCCCAAGCGCGCCGAATTGGCGGCGATTTATAACAACGTCAAGCTGTCGGACGAGGAGCGCATGACGGCGCGCCTCAAACTGCAGCAGTTGCCGCGCAATGCTTCCCCGACGCGCCAGCGCAACCGCTGCAAGCTGACCGGGCGTCCGCGCGGCGTATTTCGTAAATTCGGCCTGTGCCGCAACAAGCTGCGCGAGTTCGTGATGCGCGGCGAAGTGCCGGGCATGACCAAGGCCAGCTGGTAATCAGGAGAGATCACTATGAGCATGACCGATCCTATCGCCGATATGCTGACCCGCATCCGCAATGCGCAAATGGCGCAGAAAGGTGCAGTCATCATGCCTTCTTCCCGGCTCAAGGTGGCGATTGCCGCCGTTCTCAAGGATGAAGGCTATATCGACGCTTTCGCCGTGCGCGAGAATAGCGGCAAGCCGGAACTTGACATCGCACTGAAGTACTACGCCGGTCGCCCGGTGATAGAACGCATCGAGCGCATCTCCAAACCGGGCCTGCGAGTCTACAAGGGCAAAGACGATTTGCCGCAGGTGCTCAACGGACTGGGCGTGGCTATCGTCTCCACCCCCAAGGGCGTGATGACAGACCGAAAAGCGCGCGCCTCGAATGTCGGCGGCGAAGTTCTCTGCATCGTGGCCTAAGGTAAAACGGGGAGAATATATGTCACGCATAGCCAAATATCCGGTTGAAGTACCGAAGGGCGTCGAGGTAGTGCTCAGCGATGCCGAGATCAGCATCAAGGGACCGCTCGGAACGCTCAAGCAGTTCATGCTGCCCGCAGTCAAGATTGCGCGCGATGGCGACAAGTTGCAGTGCAGCTCGATTCCGGGACAGCCGAACGGCGGCGCCATGTCCGGCACCATGCGGGCGTTGGTGAGCAATATGGTGACCGGCGTCACCAAGGGCTTTGAAAAGAAGCTGACGCTGGTGGGCGTGGGTTATCGCGCCCAGGCGCAGGGCGACAAGCTGAATTTGTCGCTGGGCTTTTCGCATCCCGTGGTGCATGCGATGCCCAAAGGCGTCAAGTGCGAAACTCCGACCCAGACCGAGATTCTCATCAAGGGAATCGACCGGCAGCAGGTCGGGCAGGTGGCCGCTGAAGTTCGCGCCTATCGTTCACCGGAGCCCTACAAGGGCAAAGGTGTGCGCTACGCCGACGAAAAAGTGGTCATCAAGGAAACCAAGAAGAAGTAAAGGCGGACAATCATGGACAAGAAACTGGCGCGTTTGCGCAGGGCCCGCAGAACCCGGGCAAAGATTGCCGAACTCAAGGCGGTGCGACTTTCAGTGCATCGCACCAACAGCCATATATACGCGCAGATCTATTCGGGCTGCGGCACGCAAGTACTCGCCACGGCGTCCACCGCCGAGGCCGAGGTGCGCAGTCAGATACCCAATGGCGGCAACGTCAAGGCCGCTGTGATCGTGGGCAAGCTGATTGCCGAGCGCGCCAAGGCCAAAGGCATCGAGACGGTCAGTTTTGATCGTTCCGGTTTTCATTATCACGGTCGGGTCAAGGCGCTGGCGGAAGCCGCGCGCGAAGGCGGACTCAAGTTCTAATGCGGCGGCAGCAACTGAGCACTAAATGAGCGAGGCAAATCATGGCTAAACCACAATCCAGAAAACAGCAGCAGGCGACCGAGAAGAGCGACGATGGCATGCGCGAAAAGATGGTCGCCATCAATCGTGTCACCAAGGTCGTCAAAGGCGGTCGGATTCTCGGCTTTGCCGCACTGACCGTGGTCGGCGACGGCGACGGCAGCGTCGGCATGGGCAAGGGCAAGTCGCGCGAAGTGCCGGTGGCGGTGCAAAAAGCCATGGAAGAGGCGCGCCGCAAATTGTCGCGCGTCAGCCTCAAGGATGGCACCTTGCAGCACAAGGTGATCGGTCATCACGGCGCATGCCGGGTGATGATGCAGCCGGCTGCGGCGGGTACCGGCATCATTGCCGGCGGTCCGATGCGGGCGGTGTTCGAGGTGGCGGGCGTGACCGATGTGGTGGCCAAGATTCTCGGCTCGACCAATCCGTACAATGTGGTGCGCGCCACCATCAACGGCTTGCAAGCGATGAGCACCCCTGCCGAATTTGCCGCCAAGCGCGGCAAGAGCGTGCAGGAGATCATGGAGTAAACAAATATGGCCGACAAAAAAATCAAGGTGACGCTGTTCAAGAGCATCATTGGCACCAAGCAGAGCCATCGCGCCACGGTGCGTGGCCTCGGTTTGCGCCGCCTCAACAGCAGCGCCATGCTGGAAGACACCCCGGCGGTGCGCGGCATGATCCACAAGGTCGCCTATCTGGTGAAGTGCGAGGGTTAAGACTATGCGACTGAATACCATCAAACCCGCTGAAGGTTCCACCCACGCCAAGCGCCGCGTCGGACGCGGCATCGGCAGCGGCCTCGGCAAGACCGCCGGGCGCGGCCACAAGGGCCAGAAATCACGCGCCGGCGGCTTTCACAAGGTTGGCTTCGAAGGCGGTCAGATGCCTTTGCAGCGCCGCCTGCCGAAGCGTGGTTTTGTCTCACTGACGCGCGGACGGAATGTCGAGGTGCGTCTCTCCGATCTGGAAAAACTGCCGCTGGAAGACATTGACTTGCTGGCGCTCAAGCAGGCCGGCGTGATTGCGTCGGATGCACTGTCGGCGAAAGTGATTCTTTCCGGCAAACTGACCCGCAAGGTAGTGATCAAAGGCGTCGGCGCCACCAAGGGCGCCAAGCTCGCCATCGAGGCGCTCGGCGGCAGCGTCGCCGAGGCATAAGGAGGCGCCTTGGCCAATCCAGCCGCAACTGCTGCAAGCAACACATTCGGCAAGCCCGTCGGCAAACCTGTCGGCAACACCGGCAAGTTCGGCGACTTGTGGCGTCGGCTGTGGTTCTTGCTGGGCGCGCTGGTGGTGTATCGCATCGGCGCGCACATTCCGGTGCCGGGCATTGATCCGGTGGTGTTGGCCCAGTTCTTCGAAGGACAGAAGGGCGGCATTCTCGGCGTCTTCAACCTGTTCTCCGGCGGCGCATTGTCGCGCTTTACCATCTTCGCCCTGGGCATCACACCCTACATCTCTGCCTCGATCATCATGCAGTTGGTGACTATCGCCTCGCCGCAACTTGAGGCCTTGAAGAAGGAAGGCGAATCCGGTCGTCGCAAGATCACCCAATACACCCGCTACAGCACGGTATTCCTGGCGTTATTTCAGGGCATCGGAATTTCCATCGCGCTCGAGTCGCAACCGGGCCTGGTGCTCGATCCAGGTCTGTTATTCCGCTTGACCGCAGTGACGACCCTGGTAACCGGCACCATGTTCCTGATGTGGCTGGGCGAGCAGATCACCGAACGCGGTCTCGGCAACGGCATTTCCATCATCATTTTTGCCGGCATCGCAGCCGGCTTGCCAAGCGCCCTGGGCGGCCTGTTCTCGCTGGTCAACACCGGCAGCATGCACCCGGTGTCAGCCTTGTTCATCTTCGCCCTGGTGATTCTGGTCACCGCCCTGGTGGTGTTCGTCGAACGCGGTCAGCGCAAGATACTGGTGAATTACGCCAAGCGTCAGGTGGGCAACAAAGTGTATGGCGGGCAAAGCTCGCATCTGCCGCTCAAGCTCAATATGTCCGGGGTGATCCCGCCGATTTTTGCGTCGAGCATCATCCTGTTCCCCGCCACCATCGCGGGTTGGTTCGGCGCCAGCGAGGGCATGAACTGGCTCAAGGATATTGCCGGCACCCTGTCGCCCGGCCAGCCGATTTATGTATTGCTGTACGCTGCGGCAATCGTCTTCTTCTGTTTTTTCTACACGGCCCTGGTGTTCAACTCCAAGGAGACGGCGGACAACCTGAAGAAAAGCGGCGCCTTCGTCCCCGGCATCCGTCCCGGCGACCAGACGGCGCGCTACATCGACAAGATACTCACGCGGCTGACCCTGTCCGGCGCCATCTATGTAACCCTGGTGTGTTTGTTGCCGGAATTCCTGATCCTGAAGTGGAATGTGCCGTTTTACTTCGGCGGCACTTCATTGCTGATTATCGTGGTAGTCACCATGGACTTCATGTCGCAAGTGCAGGCTTACATCATGTCGCACCAGTATGAAAGCCTGCTGAAAAAAGCCAACTTCAAGGGCGCTGGGCTCCCGACCCACTCGTGAATCGGTAAAACACAGCAATGTCGAAGGAAGACATGATAGAAATGCAGGGTGAGGTGCAGGAGAACCTCCCTAACGCGACCTTCAGGGTCAAGCTCGAAAACGGCCATGTCGTACTCGGGCATATCTCCGGCAAGATGCGCATGCACTATATTCGCATCCTGCCCGGCGACAAGGTAACGGTGCAGTTGACGCCCTACGACCTGACCAAGGGTCGCATCGTCTTCCGCGCCAAGTAAGTAGCAACCACTGCGGAGAAACACCATGAAAGTACTGGCGTCAGTCAAATGTATCTGCCGTAATTGCAAGATCATCCGCCGCAAGCGCGTGGTCCGGGTTATTTGCACCGACCCGCGCCACAAACAACGCCAAGGTTGAGATTCGCTTGATTTTGGCAGGTGAGTTATTTATAATATTCTGTTCCCCGTAAGCGGGATAAAAGGTTAGGGTAAGACTATGGCCCGTATTGCAGGGGTAAACATTCCGAATCACCAGCATACCGAGATCGCGCTGACTGCGATTTTTGGTGTTGGCCGTCCGCGCGCGCAGAAAATTTGCGATGCCGCCAAGGTTGGCAGGTCGACCAAGGTCAAGGATTTGACCGACAGCGAGATGGAACGTCTGCGTGAAGAAATCGGCAAATTCACCGTCGAGGGCGATTTGCGCCGCGAGGTGACGATGAACATCAAGCGTCTGATGGACCTCGGCTGCTATCGCGGCCTGCGCCATCGCCGCGGCTTGCCGGTGCGCGGACAGCGCACCCGCACCAACGCCCGTACCCGCAAGGGTCCCCGCAAGGCTATCGCCGGCGCCAAGAAGTAACCAGGGAAAGAATCATGGTCAAGACCGCAACTAAAGTTCGCAAGAAGGTTAAGAAGAACGTCGCCGAGGGCATTGCCCACGTGCATGCGTCGTTCAACAACACCATCATTACCATCACCGACCGGCAGGGCAATGCGCTGTCGTGGGCCACTTCCGGCGGGGCCGGCTTCAAAGGCTCGCGCAAGAGTACCCCGTTTGCCGCGCAGGTCGCCGCCGAAGCCGCCGGCAAGGCGGCGCTGGAGTGTGGCGTGAAAAATCTCGAAGTGCGCATCAAGGGCCCCGGCCCGGGACGCGAGTCGGCGGTACGCGCGCTGAATGCACTCGGCATCAAGATTTCCAGCATTACCGACATCACCCCTATTCCCCACAATGGATGCCGGCCGCCTAAACGCCGCCGCATCTAAGCATTGTTGCATACCAAGCCAATGCTAATGATTGAACACAAGGAGTAACCCGTGGCCCGCAATCTTGATCCAAAATGCCGCCAGTGCCGCCGTGAAGGCGAGAAGCTGTTCCTGAAAGCCGAAAAG
>Ga0315270_10001880_pt1 | contig 11169 bp, 7 predicted proteins | sample C1_bottom_MG_FD_204932 | JGI IMG/M metagenome (GOLD analysis project Ga0315270, IMG submission 204932) | Sediment microbial communities from Yellowstone Lake, YNP, Wyoming, USA - C1_bottom | ecosystem: Environmental > Aquatic > Freshwater > Lake > Sediment | place: USA: Wyoming | collected... | reverse complement strand
CCTGGCCGTGCTCTGCGCGGCCCGCAGCAGCGCGCTTTTAGCGCTACGCATGACGCCTGCCATCAACCAGGGGACCAGAGAACAGCATCAGGCTCCACATTCTCCACGCGCGGCCGTTGCGGCAATCACCGGCCCGGACGGCACGCAACCAAACCGCAAAGTATATTCCCAACCCGCCCGAATGCGGCGCGGCGGCGGCCTGGGGGCCATCATCGCCCGTCCGGCGCCGGACCGTGGACCCTTCCCTTCCACAGGCCGCCCCGGCCGCGCCAATGCTGGAGCGCCGAGTCCAGCGTGAAGGCGAGATAGGCGCCTGCGATGGCCGGCATGGCCAGCCCCCACCACCGCGAGATGCCGTAGAAGCGAAGCATGGGTTGCAGCGCCCATGCCATCTGCGCCCAGGCGGCTGCGGCAAGCCAGCGCGTGGTTCCGATGCCGAACACGACGAGCAACGGTGGCGCCAGGCAGGTGACGGCGATGGCCAGCACCGTGCCGAGCAGCAGCCACGGCGAATATTGCAATTGCGCGTACGCGGAGCGGCTGACCATCGGGCGAATGTCGCCGAACGTTCGAAACGCGCGCAGGCTGCGTGCGCGATGGGTGAGGCCCAGCCAGATCGGACCCTGCAACTTGAGCAGCCGGCCGAGCGCGCAATCGTCGATCAACTGGCCCCGGACGCTGCCCAGACCTCCCGCCGCCTGCAATGCACTGCGCCGGACCAGCATGCAGCCGCCGGCGGCCGCGGCCGTCGCTTTCTCCGGGCGGTTCACCCAGGCGAACGGGTACAGCATCTGGAAGAAGAAAATGAACGCGGGAATCAGCGCACGTTCGGCGAAGCTCTTGCAATGCAGCTCGGCCATCAGCGACGCCAGCACGAGTCCGTTGCGCTGCGCGCGTGTTACCAGCGCAGCCAGCGTTTCCGCCGAGTAGCTGATGTCGGCGTCGGTGAACAGCACGAAGTCGGGCGGTGCCGGCAACGCCGCGACGTGTTCGACGCCGCAATTCATCGCCCACAGCTTGCCGGTCCAGCCACCGGGAAGATCCGGCGCGGACAGAACCGTCAAGCGATCGGCTGCACCGACGTCCGCGGCCGCGGCGCGAGCGAGGGCGGCGGTGCCGTCCGTGCTGTGGTCGTCGACGATGACGATATCGAAGACGCCCGGATAGTCCTGCCGCAACAGCGACGTGACGGTGGCTGCGATGCCTTCGGCCTCATCGCGCGCCGGCACGATTGCAACGACGCGCGGCCATGCGGCCGGTGGCGGGGACGCCGCGCCTGCGACATCGTCGCGCTCGGTGGCGCGCCAGAATCCGCCGCGCAGCAGCAGTGCTACGGACCACGCCGCGCACGCCAGCGCTGCGATGACCAGCGCCGCCGTTTCCGGGGGCAGGCCGATCATTTGAGATGGCCCGCGCCCCGGAACCACGCAACGGCGTCCTGCAATCCTTCGCGGTACGGGCGCGCCTTGTAGCCGAGTTCGCGCGCGGCCTTGGCGCTGGAGAAGAACATCCGGTATCGGGCCATGCGCAAGCCGTCGAGCGTCAGGAACGGTTCGCGCCCGGTTCGCGACGCGATCATCTCGGCCACCGCGGCGGCGGGAAAGAGAAGTCGGCGCGGCACCTTGAGGCGCGGCGGCCGGCGCTCGACCAGCAACGCGATGTCGCGCAGCATGTCCGCGAGCAGCACGTCCTGGCCGCCCAGGATGTAGCGTTCGCCGATCCTCCCCCGTGTAAGCGCCGCCACGTGCCCGGCGGCCACATCGTCGACGTGGACCAGGTTGAGCCCGGTGTCGACATAACCGGGCATGCGTCCGGACGCGGCTTCGACGATGATGCGGCCGGTGGGCGTGGGCCGGATGTCGCGCGGCCCGATCGGCGTCGACGGGTTGACGATCACCGCGGGCAGCGCATCGCGCGCGATCATCATCTCGACCAGGTCCTGTGCCGCCACCTTGCTGCGCTTGTAGGCGCCGATCGCATTGCCTTCGGCCAGCGCGGTGGACTCGTCCGCGGGCGATCCGTCGGCACGCAGCGCGAGCGCGGCGACGCTGCTGGTGTAGACGATGCGCTCCACGCCCTCGCGCAGCGCTGCCTCCATGACCGTGCACGTGCCGGCGAGATTGTTGCGCCGGATCTCATCGCGGTCGGACGCCCACAGCCGGTAGTCCGCAGCGACATGCATGACATGGCGCACGCCGGCCATCGCGCGGCCGACTGACTCCGCGTCGCGCATGTCGCCTTCGACGATCTCCACGTCCAGCGAGGCCAGGTTGGCGCGCGGGCTCCGGCTGCGGACGAGCGCGCGCACGGAATAGCCGGCGTCGACCAGTACGCGCACGACCGCGGAGCCGACGAAGCCGCTGCCGCCGGTCACCAGCACGCGGCCGGACGTGCCCACTACTTCGTCTCGGACGTTGCGCGCGAAAGTGTCGTGGCGAGCGACGCGGCGTCGCGCGTCCGGATGCGGCTCTTGAGTTCGATGGCGGCGGCCGTTTCCTTCGCCGTCTTCTCTCCCGGCTCGCCCATCAGCCGCTTCTGGTCGGCGATCAGCGCCGTGGCGCGCGCCGATTCGTTGAAGCCCGACGCCGCGCCGGGGAGGAGGTGCGGCCGGCCCTGTTCGGTGGTCTTGCGCGAAAGCGCGTCGAAATTGTCGAGCACGAACCCGTAGGCCATTGCACCGTGTGTGTAGTTGTCGGCGACCATGCCGGGCAACCAGGACACCATCTGCGTCGGCACCGTGTCGCCCAATGTCAACGCGAGGAACGCCTTCGCGAGTGCCGCGTCCTCCACGTGGGCCAGCGCCGAGCCGTACAACCAGCCGTCCTCGACGCGGGTTGCCGTCGTCATCCGCTTGACGAGCTCCGCAAAGATTTCCGCGTCGGCCCGGCGTGCGACGTTCGCCATCACCGCGGGCCGCAGCGACGGGTCGATCGCCGGCCCGCCGTTGCGCTCGGCCTTGAAAAGCGCCATCGATTTCGCAAGCGTCGCGGTGTCGCCGAACCGGCCCAGCGCGTCGATCAATTCGTTGCGCAGGCCGAGAGCGACCGGCGTGTCGGTCGCAGAAGCGTTCCAGCCCAGGAGCTCCAGCATGGGTCCCAGCTTCTTCCGTGCGAAGCCGTGCAGCGCCGCTTGTGCCGGGGTGCCGGCCAGCGCAGCGTTCAGGTTGAGCAGCGCGTAGTCGGCCTGCAGGAACAGCACCTGCGTCGCGGAGTCGGCCGCCGGGCGCAGCTGGCTCAGCAGCGCGAAGTATTCGGCGAGCGGGATGCTGCCCGCCTGCCCCAGCGCCAGCGTGTCGGTCAAAAGTGCCAAGCGCGCGAAGGGCGCGAGTTCCGGAAACGCGCGTGCCAGGCGGCGCAGGTGATCAGGCTGATACTGGACACGGAAGAAACCGGCCGACGAATCGATGAACAACGGCGCCGCCGTGCACGGCCCGGTGACGAATTTCGCGTTGCGGTCGGCGAGCAGGAATCGCTTGGGCGTTGCCGTGCCGGCCGACACCGCGAACGGCACCTGCCACAGGCTCGTCGCGTCCACGCTGCCGTCCATGCTGAAGCGCCGCTGCGTGAGTTCGAGCGTCTGTTTGCCGTTGTCGCAGGTCACGCGCGCCTTCAGCAGCGGATGGCCCTTCTGGTCGGTCCAGCTTCGCGCGACGGCCGCGACATCCGTTCCGGACGCCTGCGACAGGTAGTGCCACAGGTCGCCGGCCGTGGCATTGGACAGCTTCTGTCCTTCGAAATACGCGGTTAGTCCGCGCCGGAACGCGTCAGGCCCGATGTACGTCTCGATCATCGCCAGCACCGCGCCGCCTTTGGTGTAGGTGACGCTGTCGAACACGTCCCATATCGCGGTTTCGTAGACAGGCCCGGACCGTATCGCGCGTGTCGCCGGACCGGCGTCGCCGCGCATCATCCTCTGACGCGTCAGCACGCGGTTGAGCGGCAGCTGCCAGTCCGGGTTGAAATTCGCCGTGGCCTTGTTCTCCATCCACGTCGCGAACGCCTCGTTGAGCCAGATCTCGTCCCAGGATGCCGCCGTCACCAGGTCGCCGAACCACTGGTGCGCGATTTCGTGCGCGATCACCTCGAAGACACCCTGCTTGGTCTCGATCGAGCTTTGCGCCGGATCGTAGAGGAGATTGGACTCGTTGTAGGTGATGAAGCCCCAGTTCTCCATTGCGCCGTTGAGGACGCCCGGGACCGCGATCTGGTCGAGCTTCGGCAGCGTATAGGGAACCCCGAAGTACTCGCGGTAGAACGGCAGCACCTTCTTCGTCACGTCCATCGCGTACCGCGCATCCGCCTTCTTTCCCTTTGCAGTCAGGATGCGCAGCGGAATGCCGTCCACGCTGTCCTCGAGCGCGTCGAACTGCCCGACTGCGATCGCGACGAGATAGGTCGGCATCGGCGGCGTCGGCGCGAACTGCCAGTGCGTCACCACACCTTGCGCGTCGCGCGACTTGACCGGCATGTTGGAGACGACTTCGTAGGCCGATGGCGCGGTGACCGTGATCGCGAAGCTCGCGCGGAACGACGGCTCGTCGAACCCCGGAAACACCGCGCGCGCGGCGATGGGCTCCAGCTGCGTCGCGAGCATCCGCGCGGGCTTGCCCTCGGCGGTGTAGGGAACGGCGAAGAGTCCCTCCCCGGCCGTGTTCACGATTCCCGTGTAGGCGATCCGCAGCGTGTACTCGCCCGGCGGAATCGTCCGGCCGTCCGCGATCCGCCACTGGCGTTTCGTCTTGTCGTCGGTCGCCGTCATCGGCCGCGCGCCGCCTAAGCCGGTCAGTGCGATCTCGCTTGCGGTCAATCCGAACGCGTTGAGCACGATGGCCTCGACCGGTCGTCGCACCTTGACCGCGATGTCGGCGACGCCGGTGAACGTTTCGCTCGCAGGATCGAGGTTGAGCGCCAGCCGGTACTCCGACGGAACCACGTCCTTCGGGAGCTGGCCCGGTGTCGCGTCGAACGTGAAGCGCGGCTGCGCCGCCGCATTCGCCGCGAAGAACATCGCGGTGACCCCCAGGAAGATTCTCCAGCGAAGGCTCGTTTGCATGATTGCCTCTCGTTGCGTGCCGCAACCTGTGACGGCCGGCGGGAATGCCGAATGGTGGCGAATTTTAGCCTAGCGGTGGCGTCCGGTCCCCGCTAATATCTGCGGTCCGCCGCGGTCCGCCTCTCGCAACCCTCCTGCAAACGAGGAATTGAATCCATGAACCAACAGGGCTATCTGCGCCAACCGTCGCTCATGGGCGACGCCATCGCATTCGTCTGCGACGACGATATCTGGCGCGTGGACGCCGCCGGCGGCACGGCGCGGCGATTGACCGCGGGCTTAGGCGAACCTGCCACGCCGGTGCTCTCCCCTGATGGCAAATGGCTCGCCTACGTCGGCCGCGACGAGCAGAATCCGGAAGTCTATTTGATGCCGGCGGAAGGTGGACCCGCGCGGCGCATGACGTGGCTCGGGCCGGACGTCCTCGTACGCGGGTGGACGCCGGACGGCCGCATCCTGTTCGTCACGACGCACGGACAGCCGTTCTTTCGCAACTATCGCGCGTTCACGCTTTCCGTCGACGGCGGACTGCCGGAAATGCTCCCGTACGGCCAGGTCAATCACCTGGCCTTCGGACCCGGCAAGGCCATGGTCATCGGTCGCAACACCGCCGACCCCGCCCGTTGGAAGCGCTACCGCGGCGGCACAGCGGGGCACCTGTGGATCGACGCCGACGGCGGAGGAAATTTCCGCCGCATGAAGAAGCTTGCGGGCAACATCACCAGCCCGATGTGGATTGGCAAGCGCGTGTACTTCCTCTCGGATGCCGAGGGCGTGGGCAATCTCTACTCCTGCCGCCCCGACGGTTCGGACATTCGCCGCCACACCGATCACGACGTCTATTACGCCCGCAACGCGCAGACGGACGGCACGCGCGTCGTGTACCAGTGTGGCGCCGACATCTGGCTGTTCGACCCGGCGAGCAACCGTACGGCGCGCGTCGACATCGACGTGCCGTCGCACCGCACGCAGGCGGCGCGGAAATTCGTGACGGCCGCCGATCATCTCGCTTCGTTCAACGTGCATCCGGCCGGGCACAGTCTGGCGCTGGACGCGCGCGGCAAGCTCTTCACGATGCCGATGTGGGAAGGTGCCGTCCACCAGCATGGCGCCGCCGACGGCGTCCGCTATCGCCACGGGCAGTGGCTGGCCAACGGCAAGTCGCTGGTCGGCGTCAGCGACGAGACGGGAGAGGAGCGCATCGTCGTGGTCGGCGAGGGCAAGTCGACGACGCTTTCGTGGGACGTCGGCCGCGTGCTGGCATTGCGCGCCGCGCCGACCGGCCGCCTGGTCGCGATCACCAATCACCGCAACGAAACGCTGGTGGGCGATCTCGCCACGAAGAAACTCACCGTCATCGACCGCAGCGACGCCGGGCGCAGCGACGACCTCGCGTGGTCGCCGGACGGCGCATGGCTCGCGTATTCGTTCTGGACCGATGCGCGTGCCTGCGCGATCAAGCTGCACGACGTCGCGAAAAAGACCAGCACGCTGGTCACCACCCCTGAGTTCCGCGACTATTCGCCGGCGTTCGATCCCGAAGGCAAGTACCTCTATTTCCTGTCGGTGCGCACGTTCGACCCGGTATACGACAACGTGCAATTCGAGCTCTCGTTCCCGCGCGCCGCGCGTCCTTACCTGATTGCGCTGCGCGATGACCAGCGGACTCCTTTCGATCCCGAGCCCAAGGGGTTGAAGCCCGCCGCCGACCGGCGCATGAGCGACAAGCCGGACGCACCAAAGGCCGCGATACGCGTCGACCTCCATGGCATCGTGCGCCGCGTCGCCGCCTTTCCCGTACCGGAGGGCCGCTTTGGACAGATCGCCGGTACCATGGGCAAGGTGCTGTGGACGGTGTTCCCGATTCCCGGCGCGCACGGTCGCGGCGGGCACAAGGAGTCGCCCGGCCGCCTGGAGTTGTTCGATTTCGCCACGTTGCGCACCGAGACGCTGCTCGAGCGCGCCGACACGTTCACGCTGGCGGCCGACCACGTGACGCTGGTCGTGCGCGAGGGCAAGCGCCTGCGCGCCATCCGCGCCGACGCGAAGCCCGATAGCAAGGACGCGGCGCCGTCGGACGAGCCGTCGCGCAAGACCGGCTGGATCGACCTCACCCGCATCCGGCTGTCGGTGGAACCGCGCGCCGAGTGGCGGCAAATGCTGCGCGAAGTGTGGCGGCTGCAGCGCGACCAGTTCTGGGTCGCCAACATGTCGGGCACCGATTGGGAGGCGATCTACCGCCGCTACGAGCCGCTGCTCGCACGCGTAGCGTCGCGCGGCGAACTGTCGGACCTCGTCTGGGAGATGCAGGGCGAGCTCGGCACGTCCCATGCCTACGAAATGGGCGGCGACCATCGCCGGCCGCCGCAGGTCGCGCTGGGTCACCTGGCGGTCGACCTGCGCGCAGTGGATGGCGGTGCCGGCTACGAGATCGCGCGCATCGTCGACGGCGACGCGTGGGACGCGGCAGCGGATTCGCCGCTCAACGCGATCGGCGTGCAGGCAAGACTGGGCGAGCGCATCGTCTCGGTCAACGGCCAGCCGGTTGCGCGCGACAAGCCGCCGCAGGCGCTGCTGGTGCATCAGGCCGGCACGAAGGTGGAACTCACGCTCGCGCCGCGCAAGGGCGACCGACGGCCCGCGTCTCCGCGCACGGTGCTGGTGACGACACTGGCCGACGAGGCGCCCGCGCGCTATCGCGAATGGGTCGAGCGCAACCGCGCCTGGGTGCACGCCAATTCGAACGGACGCGTCGGCTACCTGCACTTGCCGGACATGATGTCGGCGGGCTTTGCCGAGTTCCACCGCTACTTCGGCGCGGAATGCGACCGCGACGCGCTGATCGTCGACGTCCGCTACAACCGCGGCGGACACGTGTCGCAACTGCTGCTGGAGAAGGTCGCGCGGAAGCGCATCGGCTACAACATCATGCGCTGGGGCCGCCCCGAACCTTATCCCAGCGATTCGCCCGCCGGCCCGCTGGTCGCGCTGACCAACGAGCACGCGGGCTCGGACGGCGACATCTTCTCGCACTGCTTCAAGCTGATGGGCATCGGCAAGCTCGTCGGCACGCGCACCTGGGGCGGCGTCGTCGGCATCTGGCCGCGGCACGCACTGGTCGACGGCAGCGAGACGACACAGCCGGAGTTCTCGTTCTGGTTCGCCGATGTCGGCTGGGGCGTGGAAAACTACGGCACGGATCCGGAAATCGAAGTCGACAATGCGCCGCAGGACGCGGTTGCCGGGCATGACCGGCAACTCGAGCGTGCGCTGGCGACGGCGCTTGCGGTCGCGAAGAAATCGGGCGTGCTGAAGCCAAACGTCGGTCCGCGGCCGAACCTCGCGCGGAAGTCGCTGCCGCCGCGGCGCTGACCGGTTGCGCTCCGGCGATCGATTCGACGCAGCAGTGCGAATTTCCAGCCTTCCGCAATACATGACGCCGGATCAATCGTGGTTGAAGCGCTGCGCGCGCGCGATCCTTGGCACCCTGTTCGCCATCGCGGCGCTCGCGCCGGCGCCCGCTGGCGCTGCATCCGTTCCCAACATCGCCGCCGCATCCGACCTGCAGTTCGCGCTTGCCGAAATCGCGGCCGGCTTCACGCGCGACACCGGCCGGGAGGTCCGTCTTGTGTTCGGGTCGTCAGGCAACTTCCGCCGGCAGATCGCCGAAGGCGCGCCGTTCGAAGTGTTCCTCTCGGCTGACGAGGAATACGTTGCGGCGCTGGCCAAGGAGGGCCGCGCCGAGGATGGCGGCGTTCGCTATGCGACCGGACGCATCGTGCTGTTTACGGCGACGGATTCGCCGCTGCGGCCCGACGCGGCACTGGCGGATCTCAAGTCCGCAGTCGCCGACGGGCGCATCAAACATTTTGCGATCGCCAATCCGGAGCATGCGCCCTATGGCCGCGCGGCCAGGGAGGCGCTGCAGCGGGCCGGACTGTGGGATGCGCTGCTGCCACGCCTGGTGCTGGGCGAGAACATACTGCAGGCGGCGCAATTCGCGACGGCGGGCGGCGCGCAAGGGGGCATCATCGCGTATTCGCTCGCGCTGTCGCCGGCGCTGGCAGGCAAGGGCAAGTATGCGATGCTGCCCGCGGAGAGCCACGCGCCGCTGCACCAGCGGATGGTGCTCGTCAAAGGCGCCGGGCCGACAGCGCGCGAGTTCTATCGTTACTTGCAGGCGCCGGCCGCGCGCGCCGTGTTCACGCGCGCAGGCTTCGCGCTGCCGGGAGACTGAGTCGATGGACTGGATCGCGTTCGCGCTGTCGCTGCAACTGGCCGGGTGGACGGTGGCGGTGCTGCTTCCGCTCGGTCTCGCGGTCGCCCGCATCCTCGCCTGGCACCCGTTTGCGGGGCGGCGCTGGGTCGAGGCGGCGCTGGCGCTGCCGCTGGTGCTGCCGCCCACGGTGCTGGGCTTCTACTTGCTGGTGGCCTTCGGCGGCAATTCCCCTCTGGGCCGGATCTTCGAATCGCTCACCGGCCATACATTGACGTTCAGCTTTGCCGGACTGCTGCTGGCGTCGGTGATCTTCAACCTGCCATTCGCGATCCAGCCGATGCAGCGGGCTTTCGAGGCGATCCCGGTCGATGTCCGCGCGGCCGCCGCGTGCTGCGGCATGGCGCCGTGGCGGATCTTCACCCGGATCGAATTTCCGCTCGCGTGGCCGGGCATCCTGTCGGCGATGGTGCTGACGTTCGTGCATACGCTCGGCGAATTCGGCGTCGTGCTGATGGTGGGCGGCAGCATCCCGGGCGAGACGAAGACGATCGCCATCGCCATCTACGACCGCGTGCAGGCGTTCGACAACGCCGGGGCGGCCTCGATGGCGGCGGTGCTGCTCGTGCTGTCGTTCATCGCGATCGCCGCCGCCTACGGCACTGCGCGGCCGCGGGACATCCACGTTGGCTGAGGCGGCGACCGAATTGTTACCGGCGGCGACCGGATTGTTACCGGCGGCGACCGGATTGCGCGTGCGCCTCACGCAGCGCGCGCCGATACCGCTCGACGCGGCGCTTGACTGCGCGCCCGGCGAAACCCATGCGCTGGTCGGACCGTCCGGCAGCGGCAAGACGACGATCCTGCGTTGCATCGCCGGGCTGCACGGCGCCGCGGAGGGCCGCATCGAATGCGGCGGCGCGGCCTGGTACGACACCGCGGCGCGGATCGACCTGACGCCGCAGGCGCGCTCCGCCGGTCTCGTCTTCCAGCACTACGCGCTGTTTCCGCACCTGTCGGCCCAGGCCAACGTGGAAGCGGCGCTCGGACACCTTCCGGCCCGGGACCGCGCGGCGCGCGCGACCGAGATGCTGGCCCGCGTGCACCTGACCGGCCTCGAGGCGCGCAAGCCGGCGCAACTCTCCGGCGGCCAGCAGCAGCGCGTGGCAGTCGCGCGCGCGCTGGCCCGCGATCCGCAGGTGCTGTTGCTGGACGAGCCTTTCTCGGCCGTCGACCGCGTGACGCGGCAAAAGCTCTATCGCGAACTCTCCGAGCTGCGGCGCACGCTGGCGCTGCCGATCGTGCTGGTCACGCACGACCTGGACGAGGCGGCCATGCTGTCCGACCGGATGACGATCCTGCATCGCGGACGCACGCTGCAGACCGGCACCCCGCGCGAGGTGATGACGCGTCCGGCGGACCCGCTCGTCGCCCGGCTCGTCGACATGAAGAACGTGTTCGAGGCCCGCGTCGCCACCACTGCAGCCGGCACGGCGGGCGTGGCGTGGAACGGCACGGTCCTCGAGGTCGCCGGCGAGCCTTCGTTCGCCGCGGGCACGCGCGTCTGCTGGGGCATCCCCGTCGCCGGCGTCCTGCTCCACCGCCGCGACCGGCCTTCGCGCGGCGAGCACGAAAACCCGGTCGACGGCAGCGTCGCCGAGTGCCTGGAGATTGGCGAAGACATGCACATGGGCATGCGCGTCGACGGCGCAGCCGCGTTGCTGTGGCTGAAAGTGCCGACGCACGTCGCGCAGCGCAATCGCATCGCGGTGGGCGAGGCGATACGCGTTTCGCTGCTGGCCGACGCCATCCATTTGATGCCGTGGCGCGACCTGGCGCGCGAAGTGTCGGCATAGCAGGACGGCGGCTCCGTTCGGAGACTTGCCGACAATCCCGCCGCG
>Ga0315270_10001879_pt1 | contig 11170 bp, 8 predicted proteins | sample C1_bottom_MG_FD_204932 | JGI IMG/M metagenome (GOLD analysis project Ga0315270, IMG submission 204932) | Sediment microbial communities from Yellowstone Lake, YNP, Wyoming, USA - C1_bottom | ecosystem: Environmental > Aquatic > Freshwater > Lake > Sediment | place: USA: Wyoming | collected... | reverse complement strand
AGCAACATGCGCGCGAAGCCGAAATCATCGCGCAGGCCGGCCGCCCCAAGATGGTGACCATCGCCACCAACATGGCGGGCCGCGGCACCGACATCGTGCTCGGCGGCAATGTCGAGAAGCAGGTCGAGCACCTGCATGCCGATGCCAGCCTGGGCGAGGCGGTGCGCAACTTGCAAATTGAAAAATTGCACAGCGAATGGCAATCGTTGCACGACCAAGTGCTGGCTGCGGGCGGCCTGCACATCATCGGTACCGAGCGCCACGAATCGCGCCGCGTGGACAACCAGCTGCGCGGACGTTCCGGGCGCCAGGGCGATTCCGGTTCCAGCCGTTTCTATTTGTCGCTGCAAGACCCGCTGTTGCGCATCTTCGCGTCCGACCGCGTGGCCGCGATCATGAACAAGTTCAAGCTGCCCGAGGGCGAGGCGATTGAGCACTCCTGGGTGACGCGCGCGATTGAAAACGCGCAGCGCAAAGTCGAGGCGCGCAACTTCGATATGCGCAAGCAGATACTGGAATACGACGATGTCGCCAACGACCAGCGCAAGGTAATCTACGAGCAGCGCAACGAATTGCTGGAGAGCACGGACATTTCCGAAACCATCTCCGCGATGCGCGACAGCATGTTGAACGACAGCATCAACGAACACATTCCTCCGGGCAGTATGGAAGAGCAGTGGAATGTTCCCGCGCTGGAAAAGGCGCTGCTTGCCGAATTGCAGCTTGAATTGCCTCTGGTGCAGTGGCTGGAGCAGGACAAGAAGCTGGATGAGCAGGGTCTGCGCGAGCGCGTGATGCAGGCAGCGCAGCAGCAATACCAGGCCAAGGTGGATCAGGTGGGCGGGGAAATCATGCACCAGTACGAGCGCATGGTGATGCTGTCCAGCGTGGATCAGCACTGGCGCGAACATCTGGCGGCGCTGGATCATTTGCGCCAGGGCATACACCTGCGCGGTTATGCGCAGAAGAACCCGAAGCAGGAATACAAGCGCGAGGCGTTCGAGCTGTTTGCCGCCATGTTGGAAGCGATCAAGCGCGACGTGACGCAGACGCTGATGACCGTGCATATCCGCAGCGAACTGGATGTGGCGGCAGCGGAAGAAGCGCAACCCGCAGTCGGCAATGTGCAGTATCATCATGCCGATTACGATGAGGCGCTGGCACAGGCCAAGGACGCGGATGAAGAGGAGCACAAGCCTTTCGTGCGCGACGGCGCAAAAGTCGGACGCAACGACCCTTGCCCTTGCGGCTCCGGCAAAAAGTACAAGCAATGCCACGGCAAACTGGCTTGATGTTGTTTTAATTTCCGGGAGAACACCATGACAACGGATGAACTGATTTTGCAGACCTTGCACAATTCCACCCTGGCCGAAGAATTGCGCGACGCCGAGATTGAAGCCTTGGCGCGCATCATCACCGTGCGCGAATACAAGGCGGGGGAGGTGATCGTCAAACAGGGCGACAACAGCCATGAGAGCGAGTTGCGCGACACGCTGCTGATCCTGGGCAGCGGCGAAGTGGAAGCCACCGCCACCACCGGCGGCGAAAAAGCCACGCTGCACCTGCTCAAGCAGGGCGACCTGGCCGGCATCATCGGCTTCGTCGGCGGCAACGTGGCGCAGGTCAGCGCCAACGTGGTTGCCAAGACCGACAGCAGGCTGCTGCTGCTGGACCGCGCCCGCTTCGAGGCGCTGCTCAATTCGCAACCCGCCATCGTGTATTACGTGATGCGCGGCATCGTGCGCCACGTGCATGGCATCGTGCGGCGCATGAACATGCAGTCGGTGGAAATGAGCAATTATCTTTATCGGATTCAAGGCAGGTACTAAGGATGCCAGTAAAGTTGTCTGCGCCTGCGGCGGTCGAGTTGTTGCCCGTGCCGGGCGTCGAGCTCGGCATCGCCGAAGCCGGAATCAAGAAACCCAACCGTAAAGATTTGCTGGTGATCCGGCTGGATGCGCAATCCACCGTGGCGGGCGTGTTCACCCTGAACCGCTTCTGTGCCGCCCCGGTGACCGTGGCGAAGGAACATCTCACCGTTGGCAAGGGCATACGCGCACTGGTGGTCAACACCGGCAATGCCAACGCCGGCACCGGCGAGCAAGGCATGGCGGCTGCGCGCGCTACCTGCGCCGCCGTGGCCAAGTCGCTGGACTGCGCCGCCGAGCAAGTGCTGCCGTTTTCCACCGGCGTGATCATGGAACCGCTGCCGGTCGAGAAAATCGTTGCCGGGCTGCCGCAGGCCGTCGCCAACCTGAAGGCCGACAACTGGTTCGATGCGTCGCAGGCCATCATGACTACCGACATTGTCGCCAAGGCCGTGTCGCGGCAGATAAAGATGGAAGGCAAGACCGTCACCATCACCGGCATCGCCAAAGGTTCCGGCATGATCCATCCCAACATGGCCACCATGCTGGGCTACATCGCTACCGACGCCTCTGTACCTCAAGCGCAACTCCAGCAAATGGTGAAGCAGGCGGCGGACGCCTCGTTCAACTGCATCACCGTGGACGGCGACACTTCCACCAACGACGCGCTGATGCTGATCGCCACCGGCAACAGCGGCGTCACCATCAGCGACGCCAACCGCGCACAGATGCAGGCCGCTATCAGCGCAGTGGCCACTGTGCTGGCGCAAGCCATCGTGCGCGACGGCGAAGGTGCCACCAAATTCATCACCATCAAAGTGGAAGACGGGCGCGATGCCGCCGAGTGCAAACAGATCGCCTACGCCGTGGCGCACTCGCCGCTGGTCAAGACCGCCTTCTTCGCCTCCGATCCCAACCTCGGTCGTATCCTTGCCGCGATTGGCTATGCCGGGGTGAATGACCTCGATGTCACGCGCATCAAACTGTATCTGGACGACGTGCTGGTCGCCGAAAACGGCGGACGCGCGGCGAGCTACCGCGAAGAAGACGGTGCGCGCGTGATGCAGCAGGAAGACATCACCGTGCGCGTCGAACTGGGCCGCGGTTCAGCGGAAGCCATCGTCTGGACTTGCGACTTCTCCTACGACTACGTCAAAATTAACGCCAGCTACCGCAGCTAATCAGCGAGGCGTAGGGTGGGCAAAAGCATAGCGTTGCCCACCATTTCGTCATGCACCGCCATGCCATTCGCTCCGTATCATGGATTGGTAGTTATCAACATTCAGTCCGCGTGGGCACATGTGCCCACCCTACAAGGCTTCCTGTCATGCGGGTGGGCGATCCCCCCGCGTGCTGCCTGAACTTGGTTCATCGGTGGTACTTTGGGGAGCCACGAGCGATAGAAATTCCGGCTGAACGGCAGTCTAGGCCGACGGATGGCGCTCCTGCACAGTATTATTCCCCGTAGAATCCTTACCGTTGTCGCGGCTAATATCGCGAGAACAATAAGGCGCCCGTTGCATGACCAAAGAATGGTCATGCGAATGGCTGGCCTATCAGGAAAGCAGGGATGCATCGAATAGGAGGGCGTGAAATGCCGAATGGTAATACTGGAAGTGGCGCGCAAGCAGTTACGCTGCGCAGGTGGCAGGTGGTTATGGTCGTAACGCGGAGCGGCGTGCGCACCCGGCATGTCTGGGGGCATGATATAGCGAGCGACGAGGGTTGCGTATCCGGTCCAATCGTCAGTTTCAAGCTGGAAACCATGACCGTCATCACAGCCAAAGGCTTGCATTACAGACTGGCAGGCTTGCCGGGCCCTTCCAAGAAGGGGCAGCCCGTTTGGGAAGAATGGTGCAGGGCGCATGAGGTGGTTGCCGAGCGGGACGTGACCAACGACTACATGGATCCCGATGACGTATCCACACGCCAGTTCGCCGCCCTCAACGTATCCTCTTTTTCCGCCAAGACCGAATAAGGACTGCGGCGCGGTGCAAGCCATCGTGTGGATTTGCAATTTTTCGTACGACTATGTGAAATGCCAGTTACCGCAGTTAAATCCTACTGTGCGGTCAATCTGCGTTGTTGCATTTGCGTAGCCCGGATGTAACAACGTGGAATCCGGGGCAGGTCAGAATGCAGAGAAAATTCGGTGTTGAATGAATCGCCAAGAATCCCGGATTTCATTTCATTTGTAGTAGTTCAGACTTAATCTGACAGTAAGGTCTTGCCAAATGGTGGGGTTACCCGGTTTGATAGAGGTGTCGAATCTTTATCAACCAAAGCGCGCAAGCGCAAAGGAGTAACCCCATGAGTAGTGTTCAACAGAATGTCATCAAACACAAGGTCGGCTTGCTGAATTTGGCTACCGAGCTTGGCAACGTATCCCGCGCCTGCAAGGTGATGGGCTTTTCACGCGATACCTTCTATCGCTATCAGGCAGCTGTTGAAACGGGCGGAGTCGATGCACTGATTGACGCCAACCGCCGGAAACCCAACCCCAAGAACCGCATTGAAGAAATAGCGGAGACCGCCGTCACTGCCTTTGCGTTGGAGCAGCCCGCCTTCGGTCAGGTGCGTGTCTCCAACGAGTTGCGCAAACGCGGCATCTTCGTATCTCCATCTGGAGTCCGCTCGGCCTGGCTGCGGCACAACCTCGAGTCGTTCAAGAAGCGCCTGTCGGCACTGGAGAAGCATGTTGCCCAGACCGGAGAGGTGTTAACCGAAGCGCAGGTGCAGGCACTTGAGCGAAAGCAGGAAGACGATGTTGCCCACGGAGAAATCGAAACCGCCCATCCCGGCTATCTGGGCAGCCAGGACACCTTCTACGTCGGCACGCTCAAGGGCGTGGGGCGGATTTATCAGCAGACCTTTGTTGATACTTATTCCAAGTGGGCCGCAGCCAAGCTTTACACCACCAAGACGCCCATCACCGCTGCCGATCTGCTCAATGACCGGGTGCTTCCGTTCTTCGCCGAACAAGGCATGGGCATGATCCGCATCCTGACCGACCGTGGCACGGAATATTGCGGCAAGCCGGAATCGCATGACTATCAGCTCTATCTGGCCTTGAATGACATCGAGCATACGAAAACCAAAGTGCGCCACCCGCAAACCAACGGCATCTGCGAACGGTTCCACAAGACGATCTTGCAGGAGTTCTACCAGGTTGCGTTCCGGCGCAAGATCTACAGGTCAATCGAGGAGCTGCAAACCGATCTTGATGAGTGGCTGGCGTACTACAACAACGAACGGACGCATCAGGGAAAGATGTGCTGCGGGCGAACACCGATGCAAACTTTAGTTGACGGAAAGGAGGTGTGGCACGATAAAATCACTTCATTGAATAGCTGAATCTGAACTGACAGTCACTTCGATCAAATCGGGTAACTGTCAGATGAAGTCGCGACTACTACATTTCATTCCATCCGGGCTACCTTGCTAATAATTGCTGGGATTTTGTGCCGTCTGGATTAACCCCTCGAATATCAATTAAAAAGCTTCGAGTTTGGTAGCCTTAATAACCATTCCTAGGTTCATTGGAATGGCTGAAACGGCTATCGGAACATTTTGTGTGGGAACATTGATTATTTTTATCTCGCCAGTAACAGTCTGCTGCGGACCAGCATACAGGATGCCAAGTAACTTCAGGCGTTGTCCTAGGACTGTCGCGCCACCTCTTTCTGGATAGCTACCATGATTGAAGAGAAAAACCGGAGAACCGCTTGATCCAGGAAAACATGCTGCATCAATAAGAAACTCAGGCTTGTTGTTCCAGTCCACACTTGGGTGTGTAGCTGAAATCCCCCGGCGAATCACTGGCATGTTATTTACTTGATCCCATATTCCATTTGGATAGCCTATCATCGTTATATCTTCCATTGGGAGCAGGCTTTCCATCTGTTGTTTCGTCAGGATAAGGGTTTTATTCAAGCCAACATAGAAGAGTTTTTTATTGTCTTTTTCGGCCATCTGCGACAACGCTGCAATTGGCATAACGCATAGATCAACATCTTGCTCTGGATGAGGCATCCACAATTGCTCGAAGTTGCTTAATTGAAATATTTGGCGGCTTTTTTCTATAGGATTCCCATTGGCATCCGCAAGAGTCATCTCAATTTTACCTTTGGAAGCCCCCGCAACTACATGCTTGTTTGTAACGATAGTTGGAACGGAAGTATTACCATTGATGGCAAAGTTGTAAAAAAATCCGGTCCCAGAAGCCAATTGCCCATTGGCTAGTTCGCATTCAATTCGAACTGTACTGTGTACAAGTTTCTCTGCGTTAGTTAATTGCGATGCCATTATATTTCTCTGAAGGTTGGTTAACGGCTAGCCCAACGCCATTGTATATTGCTGAGAAGTGAAGAGATGCAATCGGCCGATCTCAGGCGATTAGCCCCTGATGTTTCGCCGGTTCGATATTTTGTAATTTTATCGCCCCCTGCGCCACCACAACACCCCGCCCGATAGCGCCAGCAGCAGCGGCAGCACGATGACCAGGCCGACGCTGATAAAGGTGAGCTGGGTCTTGCTCAGCGTGACGGTGTTGTCCTTCGCTGCGCGCGGTGGGATGGTGATGAGTTTGTCCTGGTTGCTCAGCCAATTTACCATGTTGATGCCGAGCGCGAGGTTGCCGCCGTTGCCGACGTAGGTGTTGGCGAGGAACGATCCGCTGCCGACGGCGACGATGCGCTGCGGGCGGTCATCCACCTCGCGCTGCAGGGCGAGGGCGATGACCACCGGCCCCGGTATGTCGAGGTTCTTGTCGAAGCGCGGTTTCGCGTTGCCTTTAGGCGGCGCGCCTACCCAGCCGCGCGGCGCGGCATCCACCAGCGTGCTGTATTGCCATATTTTGTTTTCTTCGCGGCCCAGCGCGCGCGCGAAAGGGAAGGCGGTGATCAGATTGAAGTTGCCGGTGATGGCGTGCGGCGGGTAATCCGCGCCCAGCGTCCAGGTCGGCGGGGCGCGCATTTCTTCCGCATCCGGGTCGAGCACGATGCCGGGCGTGAGCATCAGTCCGAGTTTTTCGGCGAGTGGCTTCAGCCCGTGCAGCGGCTCGGCGTCCAGCAGCCACAGCAGGTTGCCGCCGTGGTCCACGTAGCGCAGCAGTTTGTCCACTTCACCCGGCAGCCAGTCGGTCTGCGGCTGGGTGATGACCAGCAGGCTGACGTTGCCCGGTATTTCCTGGGCGATGGCGAGATTCAGGCTGGAGATGTGGAAGCCGAGCTGGACTAGGCGCTTGCCGAATTCGCCGAGGTCGTAGTTGGCCGGGCCGTCCAGCTTGCGTTCGCCGTGGCCGCCCACATACATCAGCAGTTGTTCCTTGCGGTGTGCCAGGCTTAACAAGGCGCTGCTCAGCGCCTGTTCGTTCAGCATGGCCAGGTGTTCGCGCCGCCCGTCGTATTCCACCACCATTTCACCATTGGCCTGGATTTCGGCGCGGCGCACTTCGTCCGGGTGGGTCTTGGGGTCGATGAATTCCAGCGCGATGTCCGGCTTGTAGCGCTGGTACAGCGCGACGAACTGGCGGATCAGTTTGCGGATGTCGCCGCGCTCGGCATCCTGCTCGGTGCTGAACACGGTCAGTTTCACCGGGCCGGGCAATTGCTGCAATATCTGTACGCTGGCCTGCTCCAGGCTGTTGCGTTCATTCTGCGTGGCGTCGTATTGCAGCGGATAGTGCGCGGCAAGCAGGTACAGCGCGACAGCAGCAGCCAACAGCAGCGCGGCGTAGGCGAAGTTTTTTATCAGCAGTTTATTCATCTGTGTTGAGTGGAGGTAGGGTGGATAAAGCGCCGACAGGCGCGTATCCACCGCAATGGTGGATACGATGCTGCGCATCTTTTATCCACCCTACAAAAATCCGGCAGTTTTTTGATTTTATCATCAGCCGTAAATGCGGTTGTTGTGGAGGCGCCGTATCGTCAGCAGCAGGAACACGGTGCAGAACAGCATGAAATAAACGAAGTCGCCGCTATCCAGCAGGCCGCCGTTGAAATTCATGAAATGGCCGGTGGGGGTGAGTGAGTGCCACAGCGGATTGCTGTCGGAGGAGTTGGAATCTGCCAGCCACAGGCCGAACAGGGCAGCCAGTGCGCCGATGGCGGCGACGATGGGTTGCGCGGCGAGCGCGGAAATATACAGGCCCAGCGCGACATAGCTGGCGGCGAGCAACAGCAGGCCGAGCATGTTGGCGAGCAGCATGCCGAAATCCATGGGCGTACCCAGCGCCAGCACCAGCGACATCGCCGTGGTGGCGAGGACGATCAGCGACAGGAACAGCATCAAGCCGAGAAATTTTCCCAGCACGATCTGCCGCCCGGAAACCGGCGCGGCCAGCAGCAGCGCCAAGGTCTGGTTGCGGCGCTCCTCGGCGAGCAGGCGCATGGTGAAGATCGGCGCCAGCAGCAGCATCACGATCGCGGCGATGCCGAACAGCGGCGGCACCACTACCTGCGTGGCGCCCGGCGCGTTGGCGATCAGCGTCAATTGCGATTGCAGTTGCAGGAAGGCATCCAGCCGCCCCAGCAGCGACCAGGCCAGGATGAATTGCAGCGCACCCAGGATCAGCCAGGTGGAGGGCGCGACCAGCAGGCTGCGGAATTCTTTGTATGCGATCAGGCGGATCATGGGAATGCAAGTAGGAGCGAATTCATTCGCACATAACACGGGTTGCGTGCGAAGGAATTCGCTCCTACAAAAACTGAAATTTTATTTGGGATCATGGCGCCAGCTCTTCCGCGCTATGTTTTTCGATGATGTCCATGAACACTTCTTCCGGCTTCATTTTCCCGTTGCCGTATTGCATCATGCGCGCGCTGCTGTCGCCGTAAATCAGAAGGCCATGGTGCATGATCTCGACGCGGTCGCAGATGTTTTCCACTTCGCCGAGCAGATGGGTGGACAGGATCACGCTGTGCGCGTCGCCCAGTTCGCGGATCAGCCCGCGGATGTCGCGGCTCTGCGCGGGATCGAGGCCGACCGTGGGCTCGTCGAGCACGATGACCTGCGGGCTGTGGATGATGGCCTGCGCGATGCCGACGCGCTGCTGGTAGCCCTTGGACAGGGCGCCGATGATTTTTTTGCCTGCTTCCTGTAATCCGCAGCGGCGCTTGGCTTCAGTTAAGGCGGCGGAAATTTTCTCGCGCGGCACGCGATGCAGTTTTGCGGCGAATATCAGGTAATCATCCACCCGCATGTCGCGGTACAGCGGCGGCGTTTCCGGCAGGAAGCCTATGCAGGCCTTGGCCTGATCGGGTTGGCACGCGAGGTCTAAGCCGCAAATTTCGATACGCCCGGAATGCGGCAGCAGCACGCCGGTGAGCATTTGCAGCGTGGTGCTCTTGCCCGCGCCGTTGTGCCCGAGCAGTGCCAATACCTCGCCGCGATGCAGTTGCAGCGATACGCCGCTAACGGCGCTATGCCCGCCATAGCGGCGAGTCAGGCCATGTGCGGACAGAGTCGGCGCGGACAAGGCGGGCGGTGTTTCGGACATGCAGCGATATTCTTCCGGTTGTGGTGAGTGCCCAATATAACCTAATATGGGCATCCCGAAAAACATATGGGCGTCTCGAGAAATCGGAAAGCGGAATTTTCCGGGGATATATCACTCCAACCCGGTTCAATTTATCCAGGACTTGTCTTTGTCATGATGGTTGCAAAACGTATCGCCAACATTTCTTCGCTGCTGCCCCTCGCTTTGCTGCTGAGCGCATGCGCTTCCGCACCGCAGGCACCGCGCGCCGAGGCGACGCCCCGGCCGGAAGCGAAAGCGGCAAAACCCGCATTGCCTGATGTAGAGCTGAGCGATGATATGCTCTACGGCTTCCTGCTGGGCGAAGTGGCCAACCAGCGCGGCCATGCCGACCTGGCGGCGCAAGCGTATCTCGACCTCGCGCGCGAAACGCGCGATCCGCGCGTGGCGCGCCGCGCGGCGCAGATCGCCTTCGAATCGCGCCAGATTGAAAAATCCGCCGAGGCCTTCAAGCTGTGGCTGGAGCTGGAGCCGGATTCGCAGCCCGCGCGGCAGATGCTGGCCTCGCTGCTGGTGAACGCGGGCAAGCTGAATGACGCGCGCCCCTGGCTGGCGCAATTGCTGGCGGCGGAACCGGATAATGCCGGTGCCATATTCCGCCAGCTTTACCCGCTGCTGGCGCGATCGCCGAACAAGAAGGCAGTACTGAAACTGTTGCGCGATTTGGCGCAGCCGTATCCGCGCGTGGCCGAGGCGCATTGGGCGATGGCGCAGGCCGCTGCCGCCGGGGGCAAGCAGGATGAAGCTTTGGCGGAAGCGCGGCAGGCGCGCGAGCTGCGCCCGGAGTGGGACGAAGCGGTGTTGCTCGAAGCGCAGCTGTGGCTGCCTGGCCAGCCGCAGCAGGCATTGGCGGCGCTGAATGATTTTCTCAAGGCCAATCCCGATGCCGCCGAGGTGCGCCTGTTCTATGCGCGCCTGCTGTTGGAGCAAAAACAATACAAGGAGGCGCGCGTCGAATTCCAGCGGCTGCTGGACGCGCATCCCGAAAACGCCGACCTGGCTTTTGCCATAGCGCTGCTGTCGTTGCAGATGGGCGAGCTGGATCGGGCGGAAAAAGAATTGCAGCAGGCGCTCACCCATGGCAAACGCGACCAGGATACAGTGCATTACTATCTCGGCCAGTTGAGCGAGGCGAAGAAGAATACGCAAACCGCTTTACAGCACTACCGCAAGGTGCAGGGCGGCGAATATGCATACCCCGCTCGCCTGCGCGAGGCTTACTTGCTGGGCACCAGTGGCAAGCTGGATGAGGCGCGCGAACTGTTGCACCGAATCCCGGCGCAAAACAACCAGCAGCAAGCGCAATTGCTGATGATAGAGGCGCAGTTGCTGCGCGATGCCCAGCAATACGCGCCGGCCTACCAAGTCTTGCAGCAGGGACTGGATAAGCAGCCCGATAATCCTGACCTGTTATACGAAGCGGCGCTGCTCGCGGACAAGATCGGCAAGCCGGATGTGCTGGAACAATTGATGCGCAAGCTGATCGGCCTCCAGCCGGACAATGCCAACGCCTATAACGCGCTGGGTTACAGCCTGCTGGACCGCAATGTGCGCGTGGCCGAAGGTATGCAGCTGGTGGAGAAGGCTTATGGCCTTGCGCCGAACGATGCCGCCATCATAGACAGCATAGGCTGGGGCCATTATCGCCAGGGCAAGTTGGACAAGAGCCTGGAGTTCCTGCGCCGAGCTTACAGCGCCAATCCCGACCCGGAAATCGCCGCGCACCTGGGCGAAGTGCTGTGGGTGCATGGCGACAAGGAAGCGG
>Ga0315270_10001878_pt1 | contig 11171 bp, 5 predicted proteins | sample C1_bottom_MG_FD_204932 | JGI IMG/M metagenome (GOLD analysis project Ga0315270, IMG submission 204932) | Sediment microbial communities from Yellowstone Lake, YNP, Wyoming, USA - C1_bottom | ecosystem: Environmental > Aquatic > Freshwater > Lake > Sediment | place: USA: Wyoming | collected... | reverse complement strand
ATTTCCGATCCCGAGAAAGCCAAGGAGTTACAGCAGGCACTGGGGGCGAAGACACGGGTTTTGTCGGGACCTGAGGGACTGTTGACGCTGGCCACATTGCCGTCCGCCGACATCGTGTTAATTGCCATCGTCGGCACTGCCGGCCTCCAACCCGCGCTCGCGGCAATCCGCGCGGGGAAAGACATTGCGATCGCCTCCAAGGAAATCCTGGTGATGGCCGGGGAGATCGTCATGAACGAAGCCCGCGAGCACGGCGTGCGCGTGCTGGCGGTGGACAGCGAACATTCGGCCATCTTCCAATGCCTAGATGGGAAACCCTCCTCCTCGGTGCGCCGGTTGTGGCTGACGGCCTCGGGAGGCCCCTTCCGCGCCACGCCGAAATCGGAATTCGCCACCATCACGGTTGAGCAGGCGCTGAAACATCCGTCCTGGGTGATGGGCCGCAAGATCACGATCGATTCGGCAAGCATGTTTAACAAGGCGCTGGAGATGATCGAAGCCCGCTGGTTGTTCGATGTGGGGATGGACCGGGTGTCGGTGCTGGTGCATCCGCAGAGCGTGGTGCATTCGTTGGTGGAATTTGTCGATGGTTGCATCATCGCCCAGTTGTCCACGCCGGACATGTGCCTGCCCATCCAGTATGCGCTGACCTATCCCGAACGGGTGAGCAGCGACCGCGTGCAAACGAATTTCGCGAAGCTGGGGAAGCTAACCTTCGAAGATCCGGACGTGGAGCGGTTTCCCGCGCTGGAGTTGGCTCGAAAAGCGGGCGAAGTGGGCGGTACTTTGCCGGCGGTCCTCAATGCCGCCAACGAAATTGCCGTCGATGCGTTCGTGAACCGCGAGATCAGTTTCCTGGGGATTTCAGACCTGGTCCGGCGGACGATGGACGCCCATCGGGTAGTGGCTCATCCGACCCTAGACCAGATTCTGGTAGCCGATGCCTGGGCCCGTGACTTCAGTAATCGCCATAAACCAACGGGAAGCTGCTAAAAAACGCGCACGCGGCCGTTGCTTTCACCGCGAGTGATGGCAATGCTGACCGCGGCAGCGCCTGTTTGCCGGCAGATTGGGAATTCAAGCGCGTCTTCCCCACTTGAATCCAGCAAATGAGTTGCCCCTGTCGCCGCGGATTTAATAAGGTTGGCTGTGCCTGTTCAGTTCACGATTTTGGGCAGCGGTTCCGGTGGGAATTGCGCCTATTTGGAGACCGATGACACCCGCATCCTGATCGATGCGGGTTTCAGCTGTCGCCAGATCCGCCAGCGGCTCGAGAGCATCGGGCGCACCCCGGAAACCCTGACTGGCATCCTGATCACCCACGAGCATCTGGATCATGTGCAGGGTTTGATGACCCTGCTCGCCAAAGCGCCGGTTCCAGTTTACTGCAACCGGCTCACTAAGGAGGCGGTCGAATACCAGACCAAAAAGAAACTCAGCTGCCATCTTTTCCAGACCGGCGCGACGTTCGACGTGGGCAGCGTGACGGTCGAATCCTTCAGCATCCCTCATGACGCGCAGGACCCGGTGAATTTCCTGCTGCGCACCTCCGGCGGAAACATCGGTTTTTTGACCGATCTCGGGCATGTCACCAAACTGGTTCTAGAGCGCGTCCGATCCGCGAATGTCCTCGTGCTCGAAGCCAACCACGACATCAAGCTGCTGCAGGATTGCCCGCACCGCCCCTGGAGCTTGAAACAGCGCATCCTGGGGCGACATGGCCATTTGTCCAATGACGCCGCCGCCGGGGCAACCGAAGAATTGATGTCGACCGATCTTCGCCGCCTTTACCTGGGGCATTTGAGCCGGGAATGCAATCGGCCGGAATTGGCGATGGCGGTCGTGCGCCGCAAACTGGAGGAAATAGGCGCCTCCCATGTGACCCTGGAAATCACCTCGCAAGCAGCCCCCTCCCCTACCCTAGCGATCTGAACCGCCCGGGAATGCACACTGTCTGTCACATCACGGCCTTTGACCGGCCCGAGCTCCAACCCTACGCCACGATGCGACGGCATGTGGAGCACAGGGAACAGGGCATCTTTGTGGCCGAAGGCGAAAAAGTCGTGCGCCGTTTGCTGGAAAGCTCCCTGACCGTGCTCTCGATCCTGGTTCCGGAAAAATGGTACCGCGATCTCGAACCGTTGGTCCGGGCGCGACCGGAAAATATCCAGGTGTTCCTCGCGGAGAAAAAGCTGCTCGAGACACTCACAGGTTTTTCGATGTACCAGGGGCTCCTGGCGGTCGGCAAGGTACCACGCCAACCATCGCTCGAGGCAGCCCTTCAGCAGGCACCCCAGCCGCGCCTGTTCGCCGCGGTGGATTCGTTGTCCAGCGCCGAAAACATGGGAGCAGTCGTCCGCAATTGCGCCGCGCTCCATGTCAGCCTCCTCATCATTGGCGAAACCGCCAGCAGCCCTTACCTGCGCCGCGCGGTGCGGAGTTCGATGGGGACCATTTTCCAGCAGGCCGTCTTCGAAACCACCCACCTCGTCACCACCCTCTCCGACCTCAAACAGCGGGGCATGCGCTGCGTTGCAGCCCACCCGCATGTCTCCGGTCGAACGCTCCCTCAGGCCGATCTGCGCGGGGATTGCTGCGTCGTCCTGGGCAGCGAAGGTTATGGAATTTCGAAACCCGTATTGGACACTTGCGACGATGCGGTCGCGGTTCCCATGCCGCCCACGGTCGATTCCCTGAATGTGGCGAGCGCCGCCGCCGTGTTCCTTTACGAAACCAACCGCCAACGCGGGAAATATGGCTGCGTTGACTACGGGGGGAACGGACGTTAGCTTCAGGTGATGCCTGAAGTAGTCGAACTGTCCGCGTTGGGAATTGACCGGTTTCCGCTGCGCAAACCGCTGCCGAAAAGCGAGCTGGATGCATTGACCCGCGAGATCCTGACGTTAAAGAAACAATTGAACGCTGTCATCCTGGTCCATAATTACCAGGTGCCTGAAATTCAAGAGATTGGGGATTTCGTAGGCGATTCCCTTGGACTTTCCCAACAGGCGGCCCGGACTCCGGCGGATGTCATCGTCTTCTGCGGGGTCCATTTCATGGCGGAAACCGCCAAGATCCTGAATCCGCAAAAGATCGTGGTGTTACCCGAAAAAGACGCCGGTTGTTCCCTGGAAGAAAGCTGCCCCGCGGACAAACTGGCTGCGTTTCAGAAGACGAATCCCAATTTCTACACGGTTACCTACATCAACTGCAGCGCGGAGGTGAAGGCACTCAGCGATGTGATCTGCACCAGCGGCAACGCGGTGAAAATCGTGCAGGCCGCCCCGAAGGACAAAGACCTGCTGTTTGTGCCGGATGAAAACCTCGGGGCCTGGGTGATGGAGCAGACCGGCCGGCCGATGACTCTGTGGCGGGGCAATTGCTACGCACATGTGGAGTTTCGACGCGAGGCCTTGCAGCGTGCGAAAGACGCCCATCCGGACGCGAAAGTGGTGGTGCACCCCGAGAGCTTGCGGGAAGTCCGCGACATGGCGGATGCGGTTTGCTCGACCGAGAAGATGATCACTTACTGCAAGACGGAATCGGCGCGGAAATTCATCATCGTAACCGAGTCAGGGATCATCCACCGGATGCAAAAAGAATGCCCCGGCAAAGAGTTTGTCTGTGCACCCACGGTGGACGTTATGCGCGCCCCCACGGATCCTTGCCGGTGCAGCGAGTGCAAATTCATGAAGATGAACACGCTCGAAAAAGTGCGTGATTGCATGAAGAAACTCGCCCCGCGCATCGAACTGCCACAACGCATCATCGAACGAGCCCGGCTGCCCATCGAACGGATGCTGGAGATCTCCGCACGGGGAGTATGAGCCAGTTCGGAGGGACGAGTTACGGGAGTCCCCGTTCTTCCGGCTCAGACCTGGCAGTTGGGGACTCCCGTAACTCGTCCCTCCGATTAATGAGCTTTTCAGTTGGGTTTCTTGCTCGCGAAAAAGCCGCGCGCGGTCAGGTAGAGGGTGATCGTCAACAGCAGGAACGGTATCATCGACAGCCAATCCGCGTTGGGCCCGGCGAAGAACGGGTTGTGCGCCTCACCCCAACGCGTCAAGGCGCCATCGACATTTCCGAGGGCGCCCGCCACGAACGCGATGATGATTCCGGCGATGGCTCCGCCAGCGATGTAACCACTGGCGAGCAGGACCCCGGGGCTCTTCTCGCTTTCGGCGGCCAGTTCGGCTTCATCAAGGTTATGATGGCTGAGGTCCTTCCTCATGCGCCAATCAACCAGCCAACGCACGAGGCCGCCGACGAAGATCGGGGCTGAGGATGAAATCGGCAGGTAAACGCCAACGGCGAACGCGAGGGAGGAAATTCCGCACAATTCCAACACCACGGAAATCATGACGCCGAAGAGAACCAGCGACCAGGGCAGCTTCCGGTCCAGGATGCCCTTGATGATATAGCTCATGAGGGTGGCCTTGGGCGCATCGAATTTCCGCACCCCCGTGCCATCGGGGCGCTGTCTGTAAACCCCGTTAATGCCCGGATCGACATACCATACCGCCGCCCCTGCGGCATTCACCAGGTATTTGCCCGCCGGCCCGCCAATGGTATCGGTCTTGTGCCAGACCTGGTAAACCGACTGGTCTTGATTGGCCTGGGGTCCTTTCAGTTTATCGGTAGTGTGGAGTTGCGCGTCAGCAGACACCCGCAATCCTGGCGAGACCTGGGCAGCGGGAACATAGACGGTGGCCATGTCGTTAAGACCCAGCAAAATCGGGCCGAGCACCAGGGCGCTGGCGGCAGATCCAATCAGGATCGCAATCTGTTGAGCACGCGGGGTGGCTCCGACGAGGTAGCCAGTCTTCAAATCCTGTGAGGTCGAACCGCCGTTGGAAGCGGCGACGCACACGATGCCACCGACAGAGAGTGCGGTCACATAAAAGGAAGCCCCGGTCCAACCCGCGAGCAGGAAGATCAGACAGGTCAGGAGCAGTGTGGCGACGGTCATGCCGGAGATGGGGTTGGAACTGGACCCAATCTCGCCGGTAAGGCGCGAGGACACCGTCACGAAGAGGAAACCGAACACCACGATGAGGAGGGCGCCCGCAAGATTCATGTGCAACCCGGGCGCGAAAAGAATCGCGATGATCAGCGCGCATACCCCGCCGGCGACGAGTTGCATGGGCAAGTCCCGATCAGTTCGGAGGCGAGTTTGAGCCGGAACAGCGCTGTTGCTGAGCGAAAAATCGCTAATGCCGGATTTGATGCCGTGCCAGATTACCGGCAGAGCACGAACCAAGCTGATGATGCCGCCGGCGGCGACGGCACCGGCGCCGATATAAAGAATATAGGCCCCCCGGATTTCATCAGGGGACATGTCCTTGATGAGTTTGGCGCCAGGGTCGAGCACGGTGGCAAGGTGTTCGCCAAAGAAAGCGATCATAGGAATCAAGACGAGGTAACTGAGGACGCCACCGGCCATCATAATACCGCCGATGCGCGGACCAATGATGTAACCCACACCCAGGAGTTCGGGTGAAATCTCAGCCGAGAGCGATCCTCCCTTCAGCGGAGCCTTGAAGATTGTCTCGGGGATTTCGCGCCAGAGTTTTCCAGCCGACATCAACGTCTTGTACGCCAGTCCCAGCCCGAATCCGCCGAAAATCGTCCCTGCGCTGATCCCGCTGGCCTTAGGCAGTTTCGGATCGGGCACTCGCCCCTGCCTTCCGATTACGCGGGATTCCTCGCAGGCCCCGGCCTTGAGCACCTCAGCGCAAGCAGTGCCCTCGGGATACTTCAAGGTTCCATGCTGCGAGACAATCAAAGCCCGGCGCAAAGGGATCATCATCAGAATCCCGAGGAGACTCCCGAGCAAGGCCACCAGCATCACCCGCATGATTTCCAAGTCGAACCCGAGAATCAGGATTGCGGGCATCGTCACCCCAAGACCGAACGCAATGGATTCCCCGGCCGAACCCGCAGTCTGGACAATGTTATTCTCGAGAATGGTGGCATCGCGACCGCCGAACTTCGACCATAACCGGAACAGCGATAATGAAATGACCGCCACCGGGATCGAAGCACTGACGGTAAGTCCGACTTTGAGCACGAGATAGAGCGACGACGCCCCGAAAACCATGCCCAGCAATGTCCCCATGATCAACGCACGGGGGGACAATTCGCGCAGATGTTGATGCGGTGGAATGTAAGGTGCAAAGTCCTGAGAGCCGGATTGACCGGCAGCGGCTGGCTGAGTTTCGTTCGCCATGATAATCAGATGACGCCCGCAGTGTAGGAACTAGTTGTAGTCGAATTCAAGGCAGGGCTTGCAGATCAGCGACTTTCGGATGATGGTGGTCAAACTAAACCGGCACGCGGGCTGCTCATTCAGCCCTGAATAGATTCGAATCAAGACTATGTGTGGAATTGTAGGCTATGTCGGGAAACGGCAGGCGGCCCCGATTCTTCTTGAGGGATTGCGTCGCCTCGAATACCGGGGATACGACAGCGCCGGCATCGCCGTTGTGCATGACGGGGAACTGTTGGTGCGCAAGAAGAAAGGGAAGATTGACGAAGGTCTTGCCTGCCTGCTCGGAACCGCAACGCTCACCGGCACTGCCGGTGTCGGCCACACCCGCTGGGCCACTCATGGCCCTCCCTCGGACGAGAATTCCCATCCGCACCTGGACCAAATCGAGCGCCTGACTGTAGTCCACAACGGTGTCATCGAGAATTTTGAGGCTTTGAAGAGCCGTTATCTTGCCGCCGGGCACGTTTTCAAATCATCCACCGACACCGAAGTGCTGGCGCATTTAATCGGCGATCACTACGAGCGTTTAAAGGAGTCGAACCCGGATGTGCACCCATTAACTCAAGCGGTGCTGAATGCTTTGCCCGAAGTCACCGGCACATACGGGATTGCCGTGCTCTGCAAGGACCACCCTGGTGTGATCGTCGGAGCCAGGCGCGGTTCACCCCTGATTCTCGGAGTTGGCAACGGCGAAAACCTGCTGGCAAGCGACGCTTCGGCCCTCGTTTCGCATACCCGCCAGGTGGTTTATCTGAACGATGGCGAAGTGGTGACGCTGACCAGCGAAGGCTTTGAAGTACAAACTCTGGGCAGCGGCGCGACCCAGGTCCGCGTCAGCCAATTGGACTTCGAGCCCGAAGCGGCGGAAAAAGGGAGTTTTCCTCACTACATGCTGAAGGAGATCTACGAGCAACCGCAAACCGTGCGCAATGCGCTGCGGGGTCGTATCGATTACGATAGCGCGATGGCAAAATTTGGCGGGCTCAACATGACCGTCGCCGAACTCCGGGCTGTCGATCGCATCGTGATTGCGGCTTGCGGGACAAGTTGGCATGCGGGGTTGGTGGGTGAATACCTGATCGAAGAACTGGCGCACCTGCCTGTGGAAGTGGAATACGCGAGTGAATTTCGCTACCGAAACGCGCCGTTCGACAAGCATACCTTGCTGATCGTGATTACGCAGTCTGGCGAAACGCTCGATACGCTCGCCGGATTGCGGGAGTGCAAGCGCCGGGGCCATCGGGTGCTGGGCATCTGCAACGTGGTCGGCAGCACCATTGCACGGGAGGCGGACGGCGGGATCTACCTGCATGCTGGCCCCGAAATTGGAGTGGCTTCGACCAAAGCCTTCACCTCGCAGGTGACGGCGCTGGCGCTGTTCGCATTGTTCATGGGTCGGATCCGGATGCTATCTCCGCAAGAAGGCACGCGATTGCTGCGGGCCCTGGAGCAGATACCCGATCAACTGGAGCAAGTCCTCCGGCAGAACGAGGCTATCAAACGCATCGCCTTGAAATACAAGGACGCTGGGGATTTCCTGTTTCTCGGCCGGCATTCCAGTTTCCCCGTGGCATTGGAGGGGGCGCTGAAGCTCAAAGAAATTTCCTACATTCACGCCGAAGGTTATCCGGCGGCGGAAATGAAACATGGGCCCATTGCGTTAATCGACCCCGAAACGCCCAGCGTTTTCGTCGCGCCAGTCGATCACCTTTACGAAAAGACCCAGAGCAATCTCGAGGAAGTCAAAGCCCGGAGCGGCCCAATTATTGCCATCACGACGGAAGGCAACACCGCTCTGGCGAAGAAGGTCGATGAAATCATTTACGTGCCCGCCACGCTGGATTGCCTGACGCCTCTCTTGACGGTCCTGCCACTCCAACTCCTGGCCTATCACATCGCCGTCGCCCGCGGGTGCGACGTGGACAAGCCCAGAAACCTCGCCAAAAGCGTGACCGTGGAATGAAGCAATGGCAGCCCGACTTGGCTGTGTTGTAGAGGGACAATAGAGTTTGTAATTGGAAAATAAAGTCTGTTACTAGACATTGAAGTTTGTAACTGCCTGAGCTCCTTTCTGGCATTTTTAAAAATCGAGAGTTCATTGAAACTGAGAAATAAAGTCCGTATCGCAATGGAGCTTCAAATCTGACAGGCAGGTTTTAGGCGTCGGCAGCCAATGCTCCCAAATTCTTTGCGCACGTCGAAATCGAGCGCTATGCGCACAACGTCGATTGGCTCAACCAAGCCACACGCAGCGTTGCGCAGTACTGGAAGCGGAAGAGGGACCAACAGGCCAAAGGAGGGCAGGTTCCGGACGAGTGAACACCATCTTCAGTGGATCCTTCAGTAATTCCGGATGTGAGGTGCAATGCACTGACTCAAAGCATCTTGCACTGGTGCTACCGGTTAAGCTTCGGCATGCTGACCTGGCCTTCCAAAACTCGACTTTTCGGTATTGCGCGGGCAGAGCACTCGGAAACACACAAGCGTAAATTGCTAAGAGGCAATGACAAAGGGCGCATCGACTGGTTCCAGTTCGTAGACCGATACCACTTCGTGCACCTCCCTTCAGCCGGGTCCTTTATGACGATGCCCGACCTTCGCCTCGGTGCCCATGAGCAAATTCTCGCATCGAACCAAGGTCTGCAATCGAGGTGGTAGGTTTGATTCCATTCACCCGATACAATCCTACAGCCCAACGACTTACGCAGACAATCCTCGAAAAGTAACAACAATAGTAACAACAACTCGGCTTTTGTGAGGGTCCTTCGCCCAGGTGCGTTCGTGGTTCTGAATCCCAGTCAACTCGTGGATCGACCCGATAGGCTCTATTCGCGTTAGAGATCTGCACTGATGAGTGATAAGTGGGAGCCAGACTAGGATTTCTGCACGGCACGTCCTTCGCGCAGGCTGAGCATCAGATAGTAAGCGGTTGGTGTGGCTACCAACGACAACAGCACCGAAATGCAGAGCGCGCCTATTACTGCGATCGCCAGCGGTTTGAGCATTTCTGCTCCGCTGCCAATGCCATAGGCTAAGGGCAACATGCCGAGGGCTGCCGCGAGCGAAGTCATCAGCACCGGGCGTAAACGGCGGTGACCCGAGCGCACCAGAGCTTCGTCCAGCGCCACGCCCTGGGCGCGCAGATGCACCACATAATCCAACATCAGGATGCCGTTCTTGGCCACAATCCCCACACCAATAATCGCCCCCAGGAAGGAAACGATATTCAACGACGTCCCAGTAATCAGCAGCGCCAGCAACGTGCCGAATAACGCCAGCACTGCCCCGAACACGATCGCTACCGGCTCATAGAACGAGCGGAACTCGATGAGCAGCACAGTGAAAACCAGGAAAATTGCCATCAAGAGAACCAGCAGCAGGTTGTGAAATGATTCCTGCTGCTGTTGGTAAAGACCGCCGAACTCGACGACCCCCACCGGCAGTGACGGGTCCTTTTTTAGCTTTTCCCGGATCTCGGTCATCGCGCTGCCGAGGTCACGTCCTTCGAGCCGTGCCGTTATACCCACCAGTTGTCTGAGGTCTTCCCGGCGCAGCTCGACCTGGCCCGGTTCTTCGGACACATCCGCAACCTGGGATAATTTCACGGTGACACCGCTGGGCGAGCGGATTGGCAGATCGAGAATGGCAGCCACAGTCCCAATTCGGTGCTTATCCACGAGCAACCGAATGGCTCTCACTCGGTCGCCTTCCAGCATACTTGAGGCCGTTTGGCCCAGCAACGCTGTGTTTAAGGCTGCGGCAATGTCATCGGCGGTCAATCCGAACCGTTGCGCTTCGGCGTAGCGCACGCGCAGGTTCAGCCCGTTGCCCGTTGCCTCTAATCCATCGAAAGTGTCCACAATGCCCTTAACCTTCTTGATGCTCTCCTCGACCTCCGGCGCCTTCTTTTTCAGCCAGGCCAAGTCGGCCGAAACCAGCTTAATTTCGATTGGTTTGGGCGCCCACATCAAGTCCCCAATCAAGTCGCCGAGGATGCCGTGGAGGTCCCACGCCACCGTCGGGATGGCTGTAAGAAACTTGTGTCGGAGTTCGGACTGCACTTCGTCCGTGGAACGCCTCCGGTCTGTTCTGAGTTTGACCAGGAAGTCACCTGTGTGCGGCTCCGCAATCGCCAGCGCCAACCGCGCACCTGTGCGCCGCGAATAGCTCTCCACTTCGGGGGTAGCGCGCAGGATTTCTTCCGCTTGCAGTAGCTCCCGCGAGGTTTCGCTCAGGCTAGTGCCAGGCCGCGCCTTGTAGTCAATTACCATGGCCCCTTCATCGAGCGCCGGCAGAAAATCCGAATCCAGCCGCTGATAAACAAAAACGCCCAGGCCCGCCACCACGCAACACCCCAGCAGCGTCAGCCAACGGAACCGCAGCGCGAAACGCACCGCCACTTCGTAAACCTTGATCATTCGTATCATCAGAAGACCGCCTTCCGCGTCCTTGGGCGTGTGCCCGTGCTCCAAGTGTTCGCGCTCGCGGGTAAGCCAACCGGCCAGGGAGGGAGTCACGGTGATGGCCAGCACCAGCGACATGAGAAGCGACACCACCATGGTCATCGCCAGCGCCCGGAAGAACACGCCCGCCAGCCCTTCGAGAAACGCCAGCGGAATGAAAACCACGACCGGTGTGAGGGTTGAACCGACCAGCGGGTAGAAGATTTCAGCAATGCCTTCGTGAATGCCTTCCAGCCGGGACCGCCCGGCTGCAATCTTTGCGTGAATGGCCTCAACCACAACAATGGCGTTATCAATCACCAGCCCGATGGCCGCTGCGATGCCTCCCAGCGTCATCAGATTGAAACTCATGCCGAGCAACTGCATGGCCAGGATCGTCACCAGTACCGTCGCGGGAATCACGATGATGGCGGTGAACGTGATGCCCCAGTTTTTCA
>Ga0315270_10001876_pt1 | contig 11172 bp, 11 predicted proteins | sample C1_bottom_MG_FD_204932 | JGI IMG/M metagenome (GOLD analysis project Ga0315270, IMG submission 204932) | Sediment microbial communities from Yellowstone Lake, YNP, Wyoming, USA - C1_bottom | ecosystem: Environmental > Aquatic > Freshwater > Lake > Sediment | place: USA: Wyoming | collected... | reverse complement strand
GAGCAGCATGACCGAATAGCCGGCCTCGGTGGCGCGGTCAATCAAGGCCTGCGCCAGATGCCGACCCAGCCCAAAGCGCCGAAACGCCGGACGCACATAGAGTCTCTTCATTTCGCACGCGTTCGCGTAATCGACATCGGGGAGATTGCGAAAAGCGCCGCAACCGGCCAGCGCACCGTTAACCTGCGCCAACAAGAAGCGTCCGGCAGGCGGCACATACTCGCCGGGCAAGCCGTCCAATTCGGCGTCAAAACCCTGAAAGCAAAGATCCACCTGCACGCTGGCCTCGTACTCGCGCAAGATCTCGCGGCAGGCGTCCCACAGTTCGGGTGTGTCGGGTGAGATCAGCTGAATATCAGGTGTTTGCATAGGCTAAGCGGACAGTTTAGGCGAAGAAGCTATCCGCCTGCCTGTTGCCCCCAACTCACCACCCAGGCGACCAAGGCAGCGCAGACCATCAACAGCGCCATCGCCAGCAGTCGCCTGGGCCAGCCGTCCTGGCTGGCGGGTACCGTTGTTGGCAACAGTTTGTCGCCCGTCAGCATCGGGCGTATCAGCGTCTTTCCACGGCGCAGCACGTGAAAGCTTATCGCGCCGATATGCAGACCCGCCAGCAGCAAAATTGTCCACTGCCCCCAATGCTTGTGATAGCCGGTAAGGACGTGACTGGTGGCGCCACTCACGAAACGAATCAAGGGCCCGGTGGTGGCGATCTCGTCATCGGCAAACAATCCTGTGCCCACCTGTAGCGACAGAAATGCGAGCAGCGCAAACACCGACAGCGCACCCAAGGGGCTGTGACCAACCTCGAAGTTGTCGCCGGGCAAGGGTCGGCCGCGCAGATAGCGCCAAGCGGCTTGCGGGCTGTACGCAAAGCTGACGAAACGCGACCAGCGCCCTCCCATCAGACCCCAGACAAACCGAAACAGCAGCAGCGTGAACGCGACATAGCCCAGGCGCAGATGCCACGCCATCGCATTGCCGCCGAGCTTGGCGCTCAGTACCGAACCGGTCACGCACAAGACCAGCGCCCAGTGGAACGCTCGCGTCGGCAAGTCCCAGACGCGCACCGGTTTGGCCTCGAGTGGGTGCATGAATACTCCTGCCTCTTTGTGTCGGAGCAGCGAGCATCGCTCAAAACAGGCGCATCCGTCCAGCCCTCGGGGTCTTGCACTTGCCCGCTGCAGACGCGCGCCGCTTGTGCTTACACTGCCGCTGGTTTGCAGCCAAGTGCGTGCAAATCCGAATTTGCTTCCACCCCGCCACCGGAGATGCCCGATGAAGAAAATCCTGATTGCTTTGACATCTGTATGCGCCCTGGGCGTTGCCCTGCCGGCCGCCGCCCAGTTTCAGAAGCCCGAAGACGCGATCAATTACCGCCAGAGTGTGATGACCGTGATGGCCACGCACTTCGGTCGCGTCGCTGCGATGGCGCAAGGCAAGGTTCCATTTGACGCCAAGGCGGCCGCAGACAACGCCGCCATCGCGAGCGCCATGTCCAAGCTGCCCTGGACGGCCTTTGGCGCCGGCACTGACATGGCGGTGCCCAACCGCGCCAAGCCCGAGATCTGGAAGGACGCAGCCAAATTCAAGGAAAGCGCCGACAGCATGGTGGCCGAAGTTGCCAAGCTCGACGCCGCCGCCAAGGCCGGCAATCCCGACCAGATCAAGGCTGCGGTAGGCGCCGTGGGGAAAACCTGCAAGGGCTGCCACGACAACTTCCGTTCCGAAAAGGCAAACTGATAGCCGCTTGACTCAGCCGTATTGCTGCAGCGGCCGGTAGCCCTGCAGCGATTGCACCAGCGCATAGCCCTTTATCGGCCAGCGGCATTGCAAACGCTCGGCGGGTGGCGTGGCGCCTACAGCGCGTCGCGCCAAGGTCAGATGCGGCCTGAAGGGACGCGTCTCGACCTCCAAGTCTAGCGCCCGCAACGCATCGGCCATGCGCGCATGTAGCGCGTGCATAACTTCGGGTGGTTGCTGCGGACTCAGCAAAGCCAAGCCGCCGGACCATTGCTCAGCGTGACCCAATTCGAGCTCGAAGGGCTCGAAGGCGACGGCCAAGCCCTGTTTCAACAAGGGCAGTTGCTGCGCGTCCACCTGTCCTATGAAGTGCATCGTCAGGTGCAACTGATCGGGCGGTACGAGCCTGGCTCCAGACGGCCACAACCATTGCATCTGCCAGTCAGCGACGGCACGGCGCGTGCACGCGTCTGGCCACAAGGCCAGAAACAGCCGCATTGAGCATGGCGCTGGGGTCGCGATCTCTGCCCCTACTCAGCCCACCGCTGGCTCGACAAAGCCGAGCACAACCCTTCGCGTCATCGCACCTTTTCTCTCAATCTTGGTCACGACGACGTTGCCGATCTCGGAAGTGTTGGCGACATGCGTGCCGCCGCAGGGCTGCAGGTCGACGCCGTCGATCTTGAGCAGGCGCACTTGGCCCGATCCGCGCGGCGGTTGCACGCTCATGCTGCGCACCAGTCCCGGATTGGCATCGAGCTCGGCGTCGCTGATCCAGCTGTGGCTGACTTCATGCGCCTCCGCCACCAAGCGTGCCAGGCCCGCGTTCAGCGCGGCCTTGTCGAGCGCATCGTCCATATGGAAGTCGAGCCGCGCATAGTCGGCGGTGATCGAGCAGCCATCGACCGGATGCGGCACCAGCGCACACAACAAGTGCGTGCTGGTGTGAAAGCGCATATGGCGCGAGCGGCGCTCCCAGTCGATCTGCGCAGTGACCGCTGTGCCGGGCGTGAAACGCGCGAGCAATTCCTCTTGTCCCGCAGCCGGCACATGCATCACTTCGCCGGCATCCGCGCCCTTGCGCGTATCGGCAATCTGCAGCACCACGCCATCCGTCAAACGCAACTCGCCATGATCGCCCGCCTGCCCGCCGCCGGTCGGGTAGAACACGGTGCGGTCCAGCACGACGCCGTGCTCGTCAACGCGCTGCACAACGGCCTCGCATGTGCGCAGATGAGCGTCTTCGCGGAACAATGCTTCGGTCATGATCGCTTTCTGGGTCAGGGAATGTTCAGTTCGATCTTAGCCTTGGGTGTGCTGCCGCTCACAGCTGCAAGTGCCCGCTGATCAGCGGCGTCACGTCGCCGCCTATCCAGGTATCAAACCCTTCGCGCCACACATGCACGCGCCCGGCACGGCCCAGCGCCGCACCTTGCGCCGCTACATAAGCATCGCCCGCATGCCCTGCGGACATCATCCACAGCGCGAGGCCAGCATTCAGGCTGCCGGTGACCGGGTCTTCGGGCACGCCCAGGTCGGGCACAAAGGCGCGCACCTCGAACTGCTGTGGCGCGCCTTGCGGATAGGCGCCGACCACGCCGAGCTTGAGCCCCTGCATCGCGATGAAATCGGGCTTCAACGCCAGCACGTCCGCTGCACTCTTGAGCCGTGCCGCCATCCATTGCGGGCCGTTCTCAACCCAGACCAGGTCGAGCACTTCGTCGGCGCTCAGGCGCAGCACGCGCAGCACCTGCGCATGCAAGTCGGGCGCGACCGGACCAGAGCGCAGCAGCGGCGGCGCGGCAAAAGCCAGCCGCGTGCCCGCACGCTTCACCCGCACCAGGCCGATGCCGCATTGCTGCACCACTTCTTGTTCCGATTGGGGCACGCCGCCCGCGCTGAGCCAGGCATGGCAGGAACCCAGCGTTGGATGCCCGGCAAAAGGCAGCTCGCCGCCTGGCGTGAAGATGCGCACCCGGTAGTCGGCGCTAGCGTCGGTCGGTGGCAGCAGGAAGGTCGTCTCGGACAAATTGGTCCAGCGCGCGAAATTGGCCATCTGTGCTTCACTCAGGTCATCGCCATCAACGACCACCGCCAGCGGATTGCCACGCAATGGCTCGGCCGTGAACACATCGAGCTGTTGGAATCTGCGCTGCTTTGTCATACCGTCCCTCTTTCCTTGAATCAATGAAATGGCTCAGTCTTGCCGTGCCAGCGCGAGTTTGATGCCGAACGAAACAAAGAGGCCGCCGATCAAGCGATTGAGCCAAAGCACCAGCCATCGGCTGGCCTGAAAACGCTGGCTGGCGCGGGCGGTCGACACCGCCAGAAAGTGACACCACAACATGCCGTTGAAGTTGAAGATGCAGCCCAGCACAACGAAGGCAAGCGCCTTGTTCGGCGTGTGTGGATCGATGAATTGGGGCACGAAGGCCAGAAAAAAGATCGCTATTTTCGGGTTCAACACATTGGTCAAAAAACCCTGGGCAAAGATGCGGCGATACGTCAGCGCAGGCTGCAGGTCCAGCGACGCTTTGACCGCTGAGGCGGGCTTGCCGCGCAGCATCGTCAGACCGATGTAGAGCAAATAGGCCGCGCCCGCATACTTGAGCACGGCAAAGGCAGCCGTCGAAGTGGCCAGTAGGGCCGACAACCCAAGAGCCGCCGCAAAAATATGCACAAAGATCCCGGCGCCAACGCCTAGCGACGCGGCCGAACCGGCGCGCCAACCCTGGATTGCGCTTCGCGTCATGATGAGGATCGAGTCCGGTCCGGGCGCCATATTGAGAAAGAGGCCCGAGACAATAAACAGTGCGAGATCGTGGGTGCCGAACATGACTAGCTTTCCGATGAAGGGCTTGGAAATCAGCCAAGACTGCCGAGTCGATTGGCGCGCATTACGCCGCGCAGGCCGGCACGCACAACAGACCGTCGAATCGGTCCCGGTTTGATGCCGCAACAATCTGTTCGGTGGGCAAGCACTCGAACGCGGCTGTGAGGCCCAAGGTGATCTTGTTTCGCATAGCAGCTTTGCTTTCGTGGTTCATGTCAGCGGCAGATCCAGCACACCGCGCGTGGCTGGGCGTTTCAGGATCTGCGCATACCAACGCTGCACATGCGTGAATGCGCTCAGCGCCTGGCGGTCAACGCCGCAGGCGGCGAACTGCGCCTCGCTGATGCCCCACCAGCGATGCATCTCGCAGGCCAGCGGAATGTCGGCCATACCGAAATGCGGGCCACCCACGTACTCACGCTGCGCCAGATGCGCGTTGAGCATGGCAAGCAAGGGTTCGGTGGCTGCTATCGAGCGCCGCACCAGTTCTGCATTGCGCTGCTCGGGCGCGGTGCGCACCAGTTGATAGAAGGCGTTGACACCAGCCGGATTGAAGGTGGCCTGCTGCCAGTCCATCCAGCGCTCGGCGTCAAAACGCTCGCGCAGATCGCTGGGGTAAAGACTGCCCATCGCGTGCTTCGCACACAGGTAGCGCACGATCACGTTCGATTCCCACAACATGAAGTCGCCTTCTTCGAGCAGCGGCACCAGCGCGTTCGGGTTCTTTCGCAGGTAGTCCGGGGTCTTGTTGATGCCGAACGCCAAACCCGCGTCGGTGCGCTCGAAGGCCACGCCGACTTCTTGCGCGGCCCAGACTACTTTGCGAACATTCAGCGAGCTCAGTCTTCCCCAGATGTGAAGGGGCTGGGTCACGGCGTCGGTTCCTCGACCTGCGCCAGCGCCTCGTGCAGCACGCGCCCCAGAATCGCCACGCCCTCGGCGATCTGCGCCGGATTGAGCGTCACGAACGAGAGTCGCAAGCAGCGTGGATCGGGCGCATGCGCGTAGAACGCCGCACCCGGCACGAAGGCAATGCCGGCCTCGACCGCCAGCGGCAGCAGCGCCATCGCGTCCAAGCCTTCGGGCAGACGAACCCAGAAGAACATGCCGCCTTGCGGCTCGAACCACTCGCAACCCGGGGGCAGGTCTTGCCTCAAGGCGGTGGCCATGGCGTCGCGATTCGCTTTGTAGCGCGCGCGGATGCTGGGCACATGGCTGTCCAGGAAGCCGTTCTTGACGACCTCGTAGACGACGCGCTGGTTGAAGCCCGGCGTGTGCAGATCGGCAGCCTGCTTGGCTTGCAGAAATTTTGGATAAAGATCCTTCGGCGCGATCACATAGCCCAGGCGAAAGCCCGGCGTCAGTACCTTGGAGAACGAGCCGAGGTAGATCGATCCTTCGGGCCACAGCGAAGTCAGAGCAGCCGGCGGTGGCGCGTCGAACCACAGGTCGCCATAGGGGTTGTCCTCGACAATGGGCACGCCGGCGCTGCGCGCCGCAGCCATCACAGCCTGGCGCCGCTCGGCGCTCATCACGCGTCCGGTGGGGTTCTGATAGTTGGGCAACAGGTAGGCGAAGCGCGTGCCCGGCGCATCGTGCGGCAACTGGGCTATGGCCTCGGGCAGCACGCCCTGATCGTCGCTGGCCAGACTCGCAAAGATAGGCTCGTAGGGCGCAAAAGCCTGCAGCGCGCCCAGATAGGTGGGAGTCTCGACCGCCACCGGCGCGCCTGCGTCGCACAAAATCTTGCCGACCAGATCCAGCCCCTGCTGCGATCCGGTGGTGATCAAGACCTGGTCCGCCGTCGCGTGCACACCCAGGCTGGCCACGCGCGCCGCCACCCATTCGCGCAGCGGCGCAAAGCCCTCGCTCGCCGCGTATTGCAGGGCTTCGCGCGGGTTCTCGGTGAGCACCTTGTCGCAGGCCGCCTTCAATGCAGCCACCGGAAAACTGTCGGCAGACGGCAGGCCGCCGGCCATCGACAAGACGTCGGACTTTTCGGTGACCTTGAGGATCTCGCGAATGATCGACGGGTTCATGCGCGCGGCGCGCTTGGCAAGTTTCCAGGGGCTCATAAGCTTTGCTCTCTCATGGTTGCAACATCCAGTCCACTGCCGCCTGCGCATGCAAGGCGGTGGTGTCGAACAAGGGCACCGGGCACCAGGCGGCGTCCAGCGGATCTATCAACAGGCTGATTTCGGTGCAGCCCAGAATCATGCCTTGCGCGCCTTGCTCGGCCAAATCCAGCATGACGCGCTGGTAGACCGCACGCGATTCCGGCAAGACCTGGCCCCGGCACAACTCGTCAAAGATGATGCGGTGCACCGCTTCGCGCGCATCTGCGGGCGGCGTGATGGTCTCGATACCGTGTCTCGCCAGTCGCGCCCGGTAGAAATCCTGCTCCATCGTGTAGCGCGTGGCCAGCAGTCCGGCGCGTTGCACGCCCGCTGCCTTGAGCGCCGCGGCAGTGGCATCCGCAATGTGCAACACCGGCAGTCCGCCCAGACGCTCGATCTGATCGGCGACCTTGTGCATGGTGTTGGTGGCGATCAGCAAGCCTTTCGCCCCGGCGAGTCGCAGGCCGGCCGCGGCGGCGCCCAGCATCTGCCCGGCCTCATCCCAGGCATCGACGCGCTGCATTTCCTCGATCTCGGCAAAGTCGACGCTGTGCAGCAAGAGCTTAGCGCTGTGCAAGCCGCCCAGGCGGCGCGCCACATGCTGGTTCAGCAGCCGGTAGATCGGCAAGGTCGACTCCCAACTCATGCCACCCAAGATGCCCAGAGTTTTCATGCTTTCCTTCTAGTCGCGCAAGACCATCAGCTTACCGGCATGCGCTTGCCCAGCCACACCACCGCCACCACGGCCAGCGCAAACAACAAGGTCATGCCGTCCAGTCGTTCGCCCAGTATCGGCACTGCCAGCAGCATCGACAGAAAAGGCTGCAAGACCTGCACCTGGCTCACGCGCACCGTACCGCCTATCGCCAGCGCCCGGTACCAGGCGAAGAAACCCAGCCACATCGAGAACACCGACACATAGAGAAAGCCTCCCCAGGCCGATGGCGCCACCGGATGCGCGGGCCAGTTCCACAGCGCCACCGGCACTGTGATCGGCAGCGACAGCACCAGCACCCAGGAGATCACCTGCTCGGGCTTGAGTTGCTGCGACAGCCGTGCACCGCTCACATAGCCATAAGAGGCGCACAGCACGGCCAGCAGCAGCAGGCCGTCGGCGACCTGAAAGCCCGCCGCACCGCGCCACCAGGCAAAGCCCAGCACCAGAGCAAAGCCCGCCAGCACGCACAACCAGAAACCGCGGCTCGGGCGCTGACGCAAGATCAATGCGCCCAGCGCAGCCGTGGCCAGGGGCAAGACACCCGAGATCACCGAGGCATGCACGGCGTCGACCGATCGCACCGCCCAACCCAGGAACAAGGGCCAGCCGAACACCACGCCGGCGGCGGTCAGCAACAAGGGCTGCAATTGCGCCAAGCTCGGCCGCTTGGCGTTCGTGAAGTAGAGATAGCTCGCTGCCAGCACACCGGCGAGCGCCGCACGGCCCAGCGCGACGAACACCGGATCGAGCTGGGGCGCCGCATTGCTGCCGCTGGCCAACCGCGTCATCGGAATGCTCAAGGCAAAGATGAAGACGCCGACCAGCCCCAGCAACAGGCCTCGACGCGCGGCATGCGCGTCAGGCTGGGTGGCCTCAAGACGCGTCATAACGGCAACTCCGCGATGGCGAAAGGTATCCACAAGGTCAGCGCTTGATGTGTTGTCATTGGCTCAGTCTATGGACAATACCGATACAGAACCGATACACTTTACCGAACAATCCAACAACGTGTATTGGTTAATTTGCCGACACAAGCCAGTATGACTGCCGCCACCCAAGCGCTCTCGCGCGCCTCGGATACGCCGCTGGCCCAGCAATTGGCGCAGCGCATGGCAGAGCGCATAGCCCAGCGCCTGTTGCTGCCCGGCGCGCGCCTGCCCTCGGTGCGCGAATGCGCGCGGCGCTTCAGCGTGAGTCCGTACACAGTGGTGGCCGCCTATGACCAGCTGTTGGCTTCAGGCTTGGTGGAGTCGCGCAAGCAGCGCGGCTTCTTCGTGCGTGAAACTGTGGTGCGCGGCTCCTCCATTGCCGCCGGCGTGGCGCGCCAAGCTTCGGCCGCTGGCGCGCCGCCGCGCCACGCACCGGTGGATGCCACTGCGCTGATTCGCGGCATGTTCCAGTCGGAAGCACGCAACGCGCCAGGCCTGGGCACCTTGCCGGGCGAATGGCTCGATGCGCCGATGCTGCAAAGCGCACTGCGCCGCGTCATCACCCAAAGTGCGGGCCCCGAGCAGTTGGCGCTGCATTACGGCGAACCCGGCGGCGATGCGCGCTTGCGCGACGCGCTGGCGCAACGCCTGAGCGATCTGGGCATAGCCTGCGAGGCACAGCAGATCGTCAGCACCGTCGGAGCCACGCATGCGCTGGATCTGATCACCCGCACCTTTCTGAAGCCCGGCGACGCCGTGCTGGTCGACGATCCCGGCTGGGCCATCGAATACGCTCGGCTGAGCCAGGCCGGCATGAAACTGCTGCCGGTGCCGCGCGGCGCCGATGGCCCGGACCTCGCCGTCATGCAGCGCCTCGCCACCGAACATCGGCCGCGCCTCTACGTGACGGTATCGGTCTTGCACAACCCGACCGGCAACAGCTTGTCGTTGGCCGCTGCGCATCAGATTCTCAAGCTCGCCGAGCGCTTCGAATTTCTGATCGTCGAAGACGACACCTACAGCTTCATGGCGCCCAACCATGCGCCGCGACTGTCGGCGCTGGACGGTCTGCGGCGCACCCTCTACGTGTCGGGTTTTTCCAAGATACTCACGCCGAGCTTTCGAGTCGGTTATGTCGCGGCCAGCGCGGAAAAAGTACAGAAACTCACCGACCTGAAACTGATCAGCACCTTGACCACCAGCCCCTTGCTGGAACGCGCCGTCGCCCTGTGTCTGGAGCAGGGTCAGTTGCGGCGACACGCCGAGCGCATCGCCGCCAAGCTCGGGTCAGCTCGCCACCGCGCGGTGCGCATGGCCTTGGACGCGGGCTGCCGTTTCGTCACGCCTGCGCAAGGCTTGTTCGGTTGGATCGACGTGGGAGCGGACACCGAACGTCTCGCCCAGCATCTGCTCGACGAAGGCTGGCTGACCGCACCCGGCGCGCTGTTCAGCCCGACACGCCAAGCCGGCACGCTGATGCGAATCAACTTTGCGACCAGCCAGGACGCACGCTTCTGGCGGACGCTGGTGCGGTTGCGGTCTGACTTGACCGCGCGCAGATAGTCGCTCATTTCGGGTTTCAACCCAGGGGCCGCACCTCAAATTTCCGTTACGCTTGAGCCTAGGCATGATGCAAGCGGCGATCCCGCTCGCATCGGTGACCATCACGGCGGTGCAGGCTTATCCGCTTGCACCGTCACCTAGCAGGTTTGGGTCTGCTGACGCACAAAGTTCTCGATTCATCAGGGACGGCGTGTTGCGCGGACCGTCCCACAAGGACAGAGGAACGCCATGAGTCCAACTCAAGCACTTCGTTTGCATGTGCCGGAGCCCACCGCGCGCCCCGGGCAGCACACCGATTTTTCCTATCTTCATTTGTCGCCCGCAGGAGAAGTGCGCAAGCCGGCGCTTGACGTGACAGCGCGCGACACCGCCGACATGGCCTACAGCCTGGTGCGCGTGCTGGATGACACAGGCAAGGCCGTCGGCCCGTGGAACCCCGAGCTGCCGCCTGAAGCGCTCAAGCGCGGCCTGCGCGCAATGATGAAGACGCGCATCTTCGACGCGCGCATGCTGATCGCGCAGCGCCAGAAGAAGCTGAGCTTCTATATGCAAAGCCTGGGCGAAGAAGCGATAGGCAGCGCGCATGCGATGGCGCTGCATCCGGACGATATGTGCTTTCCGACCTACCGTCAGCAAAGCCTGCTGCTGGCGCGCGACGATGTGGCTATGGTCGACATGATTTGCCAGCTCTTGTCCAACGAACGCGATCCGCTCAAGGGCCGGCAGCTGCCAGTGATGTACTCGATCAAGCGCGCCGGTTTCTTCAGCATCAGCGGCAACCTGGCGACGCAGTTCATACAGGCAGTCGGCTGGGGCATGGCCTCGGCCATCAAGGGCGACACGCGCATCGCATCGGGCTGGGTCGGAGACGGCGCCACCGCCGAGGCCGACTTCCATACCGCGCTGACCTTCGCCCATGTCTATCGCGCGCCGGTGATTCTGAATGTGGTCAACAACCAATGGGCGATCTCGACCTTTCAGGCGATTGCCGGCGGCGAGGGCACCACCTTCGCCGGGCGCGGCGTCGGTTGCGGCATTGCCTCGATGCGCGTTGATGGCAACGACTTTCTGGCCGTGTATGCGGCGTCCCGATGGGCGGCCGAGCGCGCGCGCAGCAACCTCGGCCCCACGCTGATCGAATGGGTCACCTACCGCGCCGGACCGCACTCAACCTCGGACGACCCCAGCAAATACCGGCCCGCCGATGACTGGAGCCACTTCCCGCTGGGAGACCCGATCGCGCGCCTTCGGCAACACCTGACCCTGATA
>Ga0315270_10001875_pt1 | contig 11173 bp, 3 predicted proteins | sample C1_bottom_MG_FD_204932 | JGI IMG/M metagenome (GOLD analysis project Ga0315270, IMG submission 204932) | Sediment microbial communities from Yellowstone Lake, YNP, Wyoming, USA - C1_bottom | ecosystem: Environmental > Aquatic > Freshwater > Lake > Sediment | place: USA: Wyoming | collected... | reverse complement strand
GATCGACCGCTTGCCGAGCAGCAGCGCATCCTCGCCTTCATGGTCGGGCTCGGCCTGGTCGGTCTGATCCTGATGACCGTCGTGTCGCTGGTGTCGGCGAACCGTGGTGCGTCGCAGGTCGGCGCCAGCGGGCAGGCGCTGATGCAGTCGCAGCGGCTCGCCAAGGCGGTGTCGCAGGCGCTCATCGGCAGTCCGCAGGCGTTCCCCGAAGTGCGCGAGAGCGCCGACGTGCTGGTTCGCAATGTGCGCAGCCTGCGCACCGGCGAAGGCGACATCGCGGCGGCTCCGGCTGGCGTTCAAGCCGCCCTCGAACCCATGCTGCCGCTCGTCGATCGGGCCGAGAAGAGCGCGGCCACGGTACTCGGCCAGCAGAAGGTCCTGACCCAGGTCGGGCAGGCGCTGCGGGCCATCAACCGGCAGTCGGCTGAGCTGCTCGAGAAGGCCGAAACGGTGTCGTCGCTGAAGCTGCAGCAAGACGCATCTTCCGCCGAGTTGGCGGCCGCCGGCCAGCTGGTGATGCTCACGCAGCGCATCGGCAAGTCCGCCAACGAGTTCCTGACCATGGAAGGCGTGAGTCCGGAGGCGGTGTTCCTGCTCGGCAAGGACCTGAACTCGTTCCGCGAGATCGCCCAGGGACTGACCGACGGCAGTGCCGACTTGCACCTGCCGGCCACCAAAGACCCCCAGACGAAAGAGCGGCTCGCGGCGCTGATGAAGCAGTACGAGGAGACGCGCACCCAGGCGAACGCGATCCTGGGCAACCTTCAGGGCCTGGTGTCTGCGCGCGAGGCGCAGTCCAGCATCGTTGCCGACAGCGAGCCGCTGCGCAAAGGCCTCGAGGCAGTGCAGGAACGGCTGGGCAAGGAAACCGGCTTCAGCGGCTGGAACCTGTTGCTGCTGCTGCTGGCCATGGTCGTGATGGTGCTGGGTGCCGTGGGGCTGCTGCGCCTTTATGTGCGTGACCAGTCCGAACGCGCGACTGCGGCGGAACGCCAGCGCCTCGATGCCGAGCGCGAGCAGCAGGAAGCCAAGCGCGTCAACGACGCGAACCAGGCGGCCATTCTGCGATTGATGAACGAGTTGCAGGCGGTGGCCGAAGGCGACCTGACGCAGCAGGCGACCGTGACCGAAGACATCACCGGTGCGATCGCCGATTCGGTCAACTACACGGTGGAAGAGTTGCGCACGCTGGTGTCGCAGGTGCAGGGCACGGTGGGCCGGGTGACCGACACCACGCAGCAGGTGGAAGCCACCTCCACCGAACTGCTCGCGGCCTCGAGCGAGCAGTTGCGCGAGATCCGCGACACCGGCGAGTCGGTGCTACAGATGGCCGGGCGCATCAACGACGTGTCGGGCCAGGCGCAGGAAACCGCCGCGGTGGCGCGCCAGTCGCTCGACGCGGCCGAGTCGGGCCTGCGTGCGGTGCAGAACACGATCGGCGGCATGAACTCGATCCGCGACCAGATCCAGGAGACGTCGAAGCGCATCAAGCGGCTCGGCGAGTCTTCGCAAGAGATCGGCGAGATCACCGAGCTGATCTCCGACATCACCGAGCAGACCAACGTGCTGGCGCTGAATGCCGCGATCCAGGCCGCCTCGGCCGGTGAAGCGGGCCGGGGTTTCTCGGTCGTGGCGGAAGAAGTGCAGCGGCTCGCGGAACGCTCCGGCGACGCGACGCGCCAGATCGCCGCGCTGGTGAAAACGATTCAGACCGACACGCAGGATGCGGTGGGCGCCATGGAGCGCAGCACCCAGGGCGTGGTCGAGGGCACGCGGCTGACCGACGCGGCTGGCACGGCGCTCGGCGAGATCGACCGCGTGTCGCGCCAACTCGCCGAACTGATCGGCAACATCTCGAACCAGGCGCTCAGCGAAGCCAAGTCGGCGAACGTGGTGGCGGCCAACATCCAGCACATCTTCGCGGTCACCGAGCAAACCGGCGAGGGCACGCGCTCGACCGCGCAGATGGTGCGAGAACTCTCGCGCACCGCCGAAGAACTGAAGCAGTCGGTCGCGCGTTTCAAGATCGAGTGATCGGCGGGCGGGCGCCGCCACGCGGCGACCGCCGCACTGCCATAACCTGACCGTCAACCTGAGCTGCACATGAGCGCAAGCCCGACACCGACCGAACCGAGCGACGACCTGAGTGCCCTGGCCTGGGTGCACGAAGAGTTGCGTCGTTCGCTGGAAGCCGCTCACAAGGCCCTGCGGCGTTACGTGAAGGACACCGAGACGCAGTCGGGCTCGGACCTCGACGACGTCGATCCGGCGGTGCTGCGTACGGCGCGGTCGCAGATTCATCAGGGCGTCGGGGCGCTGGAACTGGTCGGCCTGCACACCGCGGCGACGGTGTTGCGCGCGAGCGAGGCCGCGGTGCAGCGCCTGGCCGCCAAGCCGCAGCGCCAGGCGGCGCGGATCGTCGACGACATCGAGCGCGCCTCGTTTGCGCTGCTCGACTACATCGACCGCATCCTGGCGGGCAAGCCGGTGTCGGCGTTGTCGCTGTTTCCCCAGTACCGGGCGGTGCAGGAGGCCGGCGGCACCGACCGCGCGCACCCGGCCGACCTGTGGGCGCCCGACTGGCAATGGCGCGAGCTGCCGATCGACCCGCATGCGGCACCGCGCCAGCCCGACGGCGTGACCCACGCGGCCTTCGAAGCCCAACTGCTGGCGTTTCTGCGCAATGCCGAGCCGACCGCCGCGGCGGGCCGGATGAGCGACATCTGCGCCGGACTCGGTGCGGGCGCTACGGAGCTGCAGGTCGCCACGCTGTGGAAGATCGCCTCGGCGGTGTTCGAGGCGCAGGCCCGCGGCCTGCTCGGCTTCGATGTCTTCAGCAAGCGCGTCGCCTCGCGCCTGCTGTCGCAATACCGTGTCCTGGAGCGCGGCGAGTCCGAGGTCTCGGAGCGGCTCGCGCAGGACCTGCTGTTCTTCTGCGCCCAGAGCGCGTCGCCCGGTGACGGCCGCAAGGCGCCGCGCCTGGCGGCCGTACGCCAGGCGTACGGCCTGGTGCACCATGTGCCGACCGACTACGCGCACAGCGTTCTCGGGCGCTTCGACCCCGCCGTGATCGCGCAGGCCCGCAAGCGCGTCGTCGCGGCGAAGGAGGCCTGGTCGGCCATTGCCGGTGGCGAGATGCACCGGCTGGCGGGGTTGTCCGAACAGTTCGCGCTCGTCGGCGAGTCGCTCAAGAAGCTGTTCCCGCTCGGCGAGAGTCTGGCGGCGGAACTGCAACAGACGATTGCGCAAACCCAGCACAGCGGCAGCGCGCCACCGGCTGCATTGGCGATGGAGGTTGCGACCAGCCTGCTGTACGTCGAGGCGGCGCTGGCCGACGCCGACTTCGACCATCCCGACCACGCCACGCGGGTGCGTCGCCTCGCAGAGCGCCTGGCCGCGGTGCGCCAGGGCCATCCGCCCGAGCCGCTCGAAGTCTGGATGGAGGAGCTGTACCGCCGCGTCTCCGACCACCAGACCATGGGCAGTGTCGTGCAGGAACTGCGCGCGGCGTTGTCGGAGTCCGAGAAGCTGATCGACGAGTTCTTCCGCAAGCCCGAGGGCCGGCAGGTGCTGATTCCGGTGCCGAACCAGCTCTCGACGATGCGCGGTGTGCTCTCGGTGCTCGGCATGGACCACGCCGCAGCAGCCTTGCTGCGCATGCGCGACGAAGTCGATGGCCTGGTTTCGACCGAGGTCGACCCGCAGCGCGTGGCGCAGGCCGGCGTGTTCGACCGTCTGGCCGGCAACCTCGGGGCGCTCGGGTTCCTGATCGACATGCTCAGCGTGCAGCCGCAGATGGCCAAATCGCTGTTCACCTACGACGCCGACGCCGGGATGCTCAAGCCGGTGATGGGGCGTGCCGAGGCGCCCGCCCATGCCGCCGTGACGCCGGGCGCCGCGCCGGTCGAGCAGCGACTGATCGAGCAGGTGCAATCGCTGGCGTTCGCTTCGGCACGCGACGACGTGCCGACCGCCGAGGTGGCCCGTGACCTCGAGCGCTTGTCGCAAGAAGCCCATGCCGCCGACCAGACCTCACTGGCTGCCACGGTGCTGCGCGCCCAGCAAGGCCTGGACCGGGCCGACGGGCCGGCGGGTGTCGCGGCGGTGCGCGAGCAGTTGTCCGAAGCCCTGGTCGACTTCGTCGCCACGGCCTCCGATCCGGTCGGGCTCGGACCTGAGCCTCTTGCTGAAGCGGCCACGGTGGCGCCGGCACCGATCACGCTCGACTTCGGCTCGGGCCCGGGCCCGGCCGGTGCGGCCCACGATCTGACGCAAGACGACGAGATGCGCGAGATCTTTCTCGAAGAAGCCGGCGAGGTCCTGGCCCATGCCGCCAGCGCTCACGCGCAGTGGGTTCACGCGCCGGACGACCTGACACTGGCCACCACCTTGCGCCGCGCCTTCCACACCCTGAAGGGCAGTTCGCGCATGGTCGGGCTGTCGGAGTTCGGCGCCGCGTCGTGGGCCTGTGAGCAGCTCTATAACAGCCACCTGGCCGACCAGCGCGCCGCGCAGCCGCCGTTGCTCGGCTTCACCGAGTGGGCGCTGCGCTACCTGTCCGACTGGGTCGAAGACATCGCCGCCGGGCGCCCCGTGACGCAAGACGCGGAGACGGTCGAACGCGAAGCCGAAGCGGTCGGTGCGCAGCAGGCCCGGGCCGCGGCGGTGGAAGATGCCGATCTGGCGCTGCCGCTAGGTTTCCCGCCCGATCTGCCCAGTGCGACCGACCTGGACCTGCCGTCGCCCGCCGTTGCCGCACCAGCCGATGAAGCCGCCCGGGCGGGCAGGGTCGACACTTCCGGGTGGGTCGAGCCTGCCGGCTCTGCGGCGCCGGCCGATCTGTCGTTCGAACTCGACCTGGCCGGACTTGAGACGCCGTCGCTCTCGGAACACGGCGGGTTGACGAGCGAACATGCCGAACTGGACCTGAGCGACCCGACACTGCTCGAACCGTTCGACCTCGCCCCCACCGAGCCGTTGCCGCTCGGTGACGTGGTCGAAGGGGAGCCGGACGAGTTGTCGCTCGACCTGATCGACCTCGAGCTCGACTTTGGCGAAGACGCGTCCGCACCGTTCCTCGACGCGGCGCTGCCCGCCTCGGAAGACGAGCACGTCAAGCGCATCGGGCCGCTGCGCATCGGCATTCCGCTGTTCAACATCTACCTCAATGAAGCCGACGAGCTCTCGCGCCGCCTGAACACCGAACTGGCCGAGTGGGCGATGGAACTGCACCGCCCGATCGGCGAGACGCCGATCGCCCTGGCGCACTCGCTGGCGGGCAGTTCGGCCACCGTCGGCTTTGCCGACCTGTCCCACCTCGCGCGCTCGCTCGAGCACGCGCAGGCCCGAACGATGGCCATCGGCACCGGCACGCCGGACGAGGCCCGGCTGTTCGTCGACGCTGCCGAGGAAATCCGGCGCCTTCTGCACCAGTTCGCGGCCGGCTTCCTGAAGGAGCCGTCGCCGGAACTGCTGGCCCGCCTGGCGGAACACGAGTTCAGCTCCGCGAAGCGCCTCGAAGCCGCCGCTGCAGCGGCCGAATTGACCCCGCTGGTTCCGGCCGACGAGGCGGAAGCCGAAGCTGGCCTGGAGTTTCATGCAGCGTTCGACGAACCGTCCCCCGCCGAGGCTTCTGGGTCCACCTTCGGTCCCTTCGAGCCGCTCGGTGTCACCGAGCTGAAACCCTTCGAAGCCGCAGCCGGTGACGCGTCGAGGCTGGCGCCGGCGAGCCATGACCTGGTGGATGCCGACGACGTCATCGATGCCGTCGACGCCGTCGATGCGGAGCTGTTCCCGATCTTTGCGGAAGAAGCCGAAGAGTTGCTGCCGCAACTCGCCGCCGCGTTGCGAGACTGGTTGCGCCGGCCCGACGACGGTGTGCCACCGTCCGCCTGCATGCGCGCCTTGCACACGCTGAAGGGCGGTGCGCGGCTGGCCGGTGCGATGCGCCTGGGTGAAATGGCGCACCGGCTCGAGTCGCGCATCGACCGGCTGCTGGCCGAGCCGCCGGTGCACGCCGCCGATGTCGAGACGCTGCAGTCGCATGCCGACACGATGGCGCTGACCTTCGACGCCCTGCGCCATGTCGATACCGAGACCGACGTTGCGCCGGAAGCGCCGGCGGTCGGGTTCGGCCGGCCCGCGGGGGTCGCCGCGGCGTCGGTGTCAGCGCCTGAGTTGCCGGTCCTGCTCGGTGCGGCACCGTCGGCTTCGACGGCCGACCTGAGCACCGAAGCCGTGACCCCGACGCTGGTCGAAGCCAGCGAGGAGTTCGCTGTCTCTGCGTCTGCCGAAGCCGAAGCCGAAGCCGAAGCCGAAGCCGACGAAGCCGTGCTGGCCGAAGCGTTGGGCGCGGGCCCGATTGCTGACGGTGGACCCGAGGCGGTGCCGCCGGCGCCGCTGCCGGAGATCGACTGGTCGCACTTTGCTCCCTCCTCCGCACCGACCCGCAAAGCGCCCGAGCGCGCCCAGGGCGCCCAATCGGCGGTGCGCGTGCGCGCGCCGTTGCTCGATCGCCTGGTGAACCAGGCCGGCGAGGTCAGCATCACGCGGTCGCGCATCGAGTCGGGGGTGGGCCAGATCAAGGGCTCGCTGGCCGACCTCACCGAGAACCTGGAGCGGTTGCGTGCGCAGCTGCGCGACATCGAGTTCCACGGCGAGATGCAGATGAGCTCGCGGCTCGAAGCCGCCAAGGCCGCATCGCAATCGTTCGACCCGCTGGAGTTCGACCGTTTCACGCGCTTCCAGGAACTGACGCGCATGATGGCCGAGTCGGTCAACGACGTGGCCACGGTGCAGCGCTCGTTGCAGCGCGCGCTCGAGACCACCGAAGACGAACTGGTGGCGCAGGCGCGCATGACGCGCGAGCTGCAGGACGACCTGCTGCGCACCCGCATGGTCGAATTCGAGGGCCTGTCGGACCGCCTCTACCGCGTCGTGCGCCAGGCGGCGAAGGAAACCGGCAAGTCGGTGCGGCTCGACATTGTGGGCGGTGGGGTCGAGGTCGACCGCGGCGTGCTCGACCGCATGACCGGTGCCTTCGAGCACCTCGTGCGCAACTGCGTGACGCACGGCATCGAGTCGCCTGAAGCGCGCGTGGCCGCCGGCAAGGAGGCCACCGGCGCGATCGTCGTGGCGCTGAACCAGGAAGGCAACGAGGTCGGCGTCGAGTTCCGTGACGATGGCGCCGGGCTCGACCTGGAACGCATCCGTGCCAAGGGTCTGTCGCTCGGCCTGCTGCAGGCAGACCCGCCGGCCACCGACGCCGAGCTGGCCAACCTGATCTTCGCGCCCGGCTTCTCGACCGCCGATTCAGTGACCGAACTGGCCGGCCGCGGCGTCGGCATGGACGTGGTGCGGGCCGAGGTGAACGCGATGGGCGGACGGATCGAAACCGCGACCGCCGCCGGGCAGGGCACGTCGTTCCGGCTGATCCTGCCGCTGACCACGGCCGTTACCCAGGTCGTGATGCTGCGTTGTGGCGACACTGAAGTCGCCGTGCCGTCGACGCTGGTGGAAGTGGTGCGCCGCGTGTCGCCCGATGAGATCGACCAGGCGTATGCGAGCGGCAGCTTCCAGGTCGGCGACCGCGCGCTGCAGTTCTTCTGGCTCGGTGCGCTGCTGCAGCTGAGCCCGCGCCCCGATGGCGGTGTGGCGCGCGGGCGCACGGTCGTCGTGATCCGCAGCGCCCAGCAGCGCATCGCCTTGCATGTGGACGAGGTGCTGGGCAACCAGGAAGTGGTGGTCAAGAACCTCGGGCCGCAGCTTTCGCGCCTGCCCGGGTTGGCCGGCGTCACCTTGCTGGCCTCGGGCGCGGTGGCGCTGATCTACAACCCGGTGGCGCTCGCGACGCTGTACGGCGATGCGGCGCGCGCCGCAACGCAGGCCGGCGGGCACGCGCCCGCCGTCGGCGTTGGCGGCGAGGTGCCGCTGGCCGGTGCGCCGTCCGCGGCTGCCGCGCCGCTGGTGATGGTGGTCGACGACTCGCTCACCGTGCGCCGCGTCACGCAGCGCCTGTTGCAGCGCGAGGGCTACCGTGTCGTGCTGGCCAAGGACGGCCTGGACGCGCTCGAGCGGCTGGCCGAGGAAGTACCGCAGATTGTGCTGTCGGACATCGAGATGCCGCGCATGGACGGCTTCGACCTGGTGCGCAACATGCGTGCCGACGCGCGGCTGCGCGATCTGCCGGTGATCATGATCACCTCGCGCATCGCCCAGAAACACCGCGACTACGCGGCCGAACTGGGTGTCGACCACTACCTGGGCAAGCCGTACTCCGAGGAAGACCTGCTCGCGCTGGTCAGCCGCTACACGTCGGCGAAGGCCGACGTGTAGGCGCGGCGGGCCAACGTGCCGAGCCACGTGAACGTCGCACCGACACCCAGGGGTTGATCGTGTCCGAACTGATCGACCGGCTCGCCGAACTGACCGGTCAACGCGACCGCGACCAGCTCGATGTCACGCTGGTCGGCGCCCTGCGCGACATTCTCGGCCCGATGTCGGTGGCCATCCATCGCAGCGTCGGCGAAGCTGGCCAGGAGCGCTGGCTGACCCGCGCCCGTCTGGCCCAGGGCGAGGTGACTCCCCGGGCTGACCCGGTGTGGGTCGACATGGAAAGCCTGCCGGTGCTGGCCGACCACCCGGCGCGCTTGTCCGTCATGCGCAGCGAGCGCGTGCTTCAGGTCTGCGGCCCGACTCACCTGACGGTCTTTCCGGTCACCACCGAGCGCGAGGTGGTCGGGGTGCTCGAAGTCGAAACCGCCGGAGGGTTGAGCGTTCAGCAACAGCGCATGGTCAGCAGCATCCTGCGCATCTTCCGAAACTTCGAGGGCTTGCTCGACTACAGCGAGCGCGACTCGCTGACGGGCCTGCTGAACCGCAAGACCTTCGATGAGAGTTTCATGAAGGCAGCCGTGGAACCGGTGCCCACCGTGGCCGACGATGTCGAAGGCCGTCGCGCCGAAGGCGCCATGTGCAGCCACTGGATCGGCGTGATCGACATCGATCACTTCAAGCGGGTGAACGACACGTGGGGCCACCTGATCGGCGACGAGGTCCTGCTGCTGTTGTCGCGCCTGATGCGCAGCAGCGTGCGCTTGCGCGACCGGCTCTACCGATTCGGCGGCGAAGAGTTCGTCGTGCTGATGCAGTGCAACGGCCAGGAGGCCGCGGCGCTCGCGTTCGAGCGGCTGCGCAGCAACGTCGAGCGCTACCCGTTTCCACAGGTCGAGCGCATCACCGTGAGCGTGGGCTTTACCGAGGTCATGTCGGGCGACACGCCGGGCGGTGCCTTCGAGCGTGCCGACAAGGCCGTGTACTACGCCAAGGCGCACGGACGCAACCAGGTGCAGTGCCACGCGACGCTGGTGGCGCGCGGCGAGCTCGAAGAGACCGAGAAGGTCGGCAACGTCGAGCTGTTCTGACCGTCAGCGGGGCGGCGCGGCCGGCGCTGCGGCCGTCTTCACGACCGCATAGCGCGCCAGGGTGCGAGCCCGGGCCACGGCATGCTGCACCACTGGCCACGGGTAGTCGCGCCCGAGCACCAGCCCGGCACTCGCCAGGTCGACCGGCCGGGCCGTCCAGGGTGCGTGCAACGCGGCGTCTGGCAGGGCCGCCAGCTGTGGCAGGTAGCGTCGGATGAAGCGGCCCTGCGCATCGAACTTCTGGCTCTGGCTGATCGGGTTGAAGATGCGGAAGTACGGCTGTGCATCGCAGCCGGTCGATGCGGCCCATTGCCAACCGCCATTGTTGGCGGCCAGGTCGAAGTCGTTCAGGTGGGTGGCGAAGTAGGCCTCGCCCCGCCGCCAGTCGATTCCCAGGTCCTTGGTGAGGAAGCTCGCGACCACCATGCGCAGGCGGTTGTGCATGTAGCCCGTCTGGTTGATCTGCGCCATCGCGGCGTCGACCAGCGGGTATCCGGTGCGGCCGTCGCACCAGGCGTTGAAAAGTTCGTTCGCCGGTGCGCCATGGTCCCACTCGATCTTGTCGTACTCGGGCTTGAAGCTGGCGCCGACGACATGGGGGTGGTGGTGCAGGACCTGATGGTAAAAGTCGCGCCAGACCAGCTCGGACAGCCAGACCGCGGCGCCCGGCCTGTCGCCCGCCTGTGGCTGCCGCACCCGCTCCCATGCCGCCGCGGCCAGCTCGCGAATCGACACCGTGCCGAAGCGCAGGTGCACCGACAGGTAGCTGGGGCCCTTGACGGCAGGGAAGTCGCGGGTCTCGCCGTAGTCGGCCATGCGCGGCAGAAAGTCTGCGAGCAAGGCTTGCGCGCCGGTGCTGCCGGGCGCGATCTTCAGCTCGCCCAGGTTGCTGCGCCCGAATCCCAGTTCCGCGAGGCTCGGTAGCGAGGCGGCGGCGGCCGGCGGCGGCGCCAGCGCATCGGCGTGGCGCTCGGTTGGGTACGGCTTGACGAAGAACGGCTCGAGCTTCTTCATCCAGGCGTTCTTGTACGGCGTGAACACCGTGTAAGGCTTGCCGGCGAGCGTGAGCACCTCGCTGCGCTCGAACACCACATGGTCCTTGCTCGTGTGCAGTGCCACGCCCTGCGCCGCCAGTGCCGTGCGCGCCGCCGCATCGCGGTGCAGCGATGCCGGCTCGTCGTCGTGGTTCGCGTACACCGCCTGCACGCCGAGCGCCTGCGCCAGCAACGGGATCTCGGACGCCGCGTGGCCGTGACGAACCAGCAACCGCACCCCGGCGCGGCCGTGCTGCGCGCCGAGTTCGCGCAGCCGGTGGTCGAGGTCTTGCAGGCTGGCATGGATGAACTCGACGCGGCGGTCGATGCGCGGCAGCGAGTCGAGAATGTCGCGGTCGAAGACGAACACGCACCAGACCTTACGGGCGGCGCGCAGGGCGTGGTACAGCGCGGCGTGGTCATGCACCCGCAAGTCGCGCCGAAACCAGACCAGCGCAGAGTCGAGGGAACGTTCCATACCGTCGAGTCTGCCGCAGGAATAAAATCTGCGCATGCCAGCCGCTCCGGTCAACTTCACGAACCAGTTCCTCATCGCGATGCCGGGCATGGGCGGCGACACCTTCTCGGGTACCGTCATCTATCTGTGCGAGCACACCGACAAGGGCGCGCTCGGGCTCGTGATCAACAAGCCGATCGACATCAAGCTGAAGAACCTGTTCGAGAAGGTCGACCTTTCGCTCGACCGGGCCGATCTCG
>Ga0315270_10001874_pt1 | contig 11175 bp, 10 predicted proteins | sample C1_bottom_MG_FD_204932 | JGI IMG/M metagenome (GOLD analysis project Ga0315270, IMG submission 204932) | Sediment microbial communities from Yellowstone Lake, YNP, Wyoming, USA - C1_bottom | ecosystem: Environmental > Aquatic > Freshwater > Lake > Sediment | place: USA: Wyoming | collected... | reverse complement strand
AAGAATCGCTCATAATACCAAGTTGGCGACTGGCAGAATCTAGTAGATTTGTCTCAATCCGTGCAGGTTTTTCGAAATAGAATATGAAGTTATTCGCCATGGCAAGTATGAAAATGAGTATTAACAGTATTGTAATACCCTTGCGCTCATTGCGACTGAAGGTGAAATAGTCCTGTACAAATCGTTTAAAGTTCATGAGGTGAAAATCTACATACTAATTTACCTCATTTTTTTAGAATAAAAAAACCCGGTTGAATAAACCGGGTTCCTATATTATCAAACTAAGCCTATTAGCTTCTATCGATGTTATTTAAATCGTTAAATGCGATTTTTAACCTTTCGATCATTGTTTCCTGACCTTTACGTAACCAAACCCGTGGATCGTAATATTTTTTGTTTGGTTTGTCATCTCCTTCAGGATTACCAATCTGACCCTGAAGATAAGCTCTGTTTTTGGCTTCATACATACGAATACCATCCCAGGTTGCCCATTGGGTATCGGTATCAATATTCATCTTAACTACACCGTACGAAATGGCTTCACGAATTTCTTCAAGGGAGGATCCTGAACCGCCATGAAAAACGAAATCAACTGGTTTTTCGCCTAATCCATGTTTTTTAGAAACATATTTCTGAGAATTATCCAGGATTTTAGGTGTCAGCTTTACGTTACCCGGTTTGTAAACACCGTGAACATTACCGAATGATGCTGCAATAGTGAAGTTTGGACTGATTTTGCTTAATTCTTCGAATGCATAATTTACATCTGCAGGCTGAGTGTACAACAATGAGTTATCCATCCCTGAATTATCAACGCCATCTTCTTCGCCTCCGGTACAACCCAATTCGATTTCCAAAGTCATACCAATCTTGCTCATGCGTGCCAGATATTTTTTACATATTTCGATATTTTCCTGAAGTGGTTCTTCAGATAAATCCAGCATATGCGAGCTAAACAAAGGTTTTCCGTATGTTGCGAAATGTTTTTCACCGGCATCCAGAAGTCCATCGATCCAAGGCAATAGTTTCTTTGCAGCATGATCAGTATGCAATACCACATGAACACCGTAAAGTTCTGCAAGAATATGCACTGATTTTGCTCCAACAATAGATCCTGCAATTGGAGCCTGCTGACCTTCGAGTTTCAATCCTTTTCCTGCATAGAACTGACCACCGCCATTCGAAAACTGAATAATTACCGGCGAATTTACCAGCATAGCAGCTTCCATTACAGCATTAACTGAATCGGAGCCAACTACATTCACTGCAGGAAGTGCGAAGTGATTTGCTTTAGCAATAGCGAATACTTTTTGTAAATCTTCGCCGGTTACTACCCCGCGTTTTACTACTTCTGAAATCTTTGTCATTTTATAAATATTTAAATTATAATACTTGGGTTCAAACCAAAATTAATTCTAAATCAATTAAAACTAATCATTTACCAAATTGTTCATTACATACTTGAAGCAACATTTAACTAGCTGATTATCTGCCACAAATAATACCGTAAATTTAATGAATTTATCCATCCGGACAATCATACTGCTGCGGTGTTAAATATTTTTTAACATACAATTCGAGTTCAAATGAAGAAAATGGAATTAAGCTATAAATCCTTGAGCATTTATGAATTTTCTCTTGTTTTAGAATGGATATCCAATTGCGAAAGATAAATTCAAATCGTTAGTGGTCATTAAATAATTTCCGGGAATAAACCGCTTGCCTTCAGGTAGCGAAGGATCGCGCAATTTCACACCAAGGTCGAGACGGAAAATGAAATAAGTAAAATCGAAACGCAATCCAAGACCCGTACCAAGGGCAATTTGCTTATAAAACTCGTTGAATTTGAAAACTGCGCCTTCACGATTATCCAGGCTATTGATTGCCCAAATATTTCCGGCATCCATAAACATCGCGCCTTCCATTAACCAGAACAATTTAAAACGGTATTCAAGATTTGCTTCCAGCTTGATATCAGCGGCCTGGTTTGGATATACACCGGCTGGTGCCTTATAGGAACCTGGTCCAAGTGACCTTACCTGCCATGCCCGAATGCCATTTGCCCCACCGGTAAAGTATTTCTTTTCGAATGGAAGAACATTGAAATTTCCATATGGAAATCCAACCCCAACAAAACCCCGGCCAATCATCGAACTTACCCTGTTGATCATGTGTCCGTAACGATACTCGAAATCTCCCTTCAAATATTGGGAAAAACGGGTATTCAGAATTTCATAATATGAACTTGTCTGATTCGTTACGGTATCTAGTTCAGTGGTTTTATTCTTATTTATTAATTTACAATACAAATACAATAAATTACCTGCAGATTCGAAATTAACCTTATAAAATTTGTAATCTTCTCTTTTGTTGATGTTTTGGGTATTGTATGTCCAGCTATAATTTGTCGCTGCGATCAGGTGATCGGTAAAACTGCTTTTGATGAATAAATCTTCAATTGAATTAATAAAGGCAGGGTTAAGATTGTATATATGGACATAATTCAGATCAACCACATTCAAAGTATGAAATTGAAAATTAGTTGTTTTCCAGTTATACCCATACTTTAAATTCGTAATATTTCGGGTATAATCCGGCCTGTCCTGATAACTATACCCAAATGTAAGCTTTGTTTCAGGAATCTGAAAAGACAACATCTGCTTAGGCCTAACGGGGCTTAAGAATTTTGGAAAAGTGAGGCTCGAAATAAATCCATATTCCCGAATGTTATAAATTGTATTATCTATACGCTGGCGTTCACGGGCTACTTTCAATTGCAAATCAAAAACTTCAGCCCCTCCAAAAACATTCCGTTGCTGAAAATTCATATTGCCGGCAACGCCAAGATTGCCTGAGGAGTTTGTACCTTCCAAATCAAATGAAACATTTTGCCTGGGAAGCGGAGTTAATTGTATCCGGCAATCCAAAAGAGGAATTGAATCGTTGGTGTATGAATTAGTCTCGGTAAAACCAATATTAATCAGCTTGAATTGTCTCAGCCGATTTAAGGCACGATAGGTCTTTTCAGCATTAAGAACGCAATAAAAGGTGCTATCTTTCATCCGGTTCAAATTGTAAAATAATTCTGGTTTATATTTTAATTTTCCTGAATAAATAAAAACATAATCATCCTTAATTAATGTATCAGACTTTTGTACCTGTTTGTCGCTAGTCAAAGTGACCGCATTAAACGTTGGATTTATCAGGTAGTTTCTAATTTTGTATTTCCGGTGTGGAACAACCGCTGCTTCCTGATTATCCAATATGGCATCGTCGATATTTACGGTCAGGTCAACCTGATGGTTGTAGAAGCTGGTATCCGCTTCAAAACTAATGAATTGCTCGGAAAACATGTAGTATCCGCAGTTTTTTACATAACTGGCAATTCGTTGCCGTTCGGCATTTAAGACATCAAGATCAAAAATATCATTTCGTTTCAGAAGCTGTTTAACGGTATCTTTCATTATAATACCAGACAGGTTTTTGTCTTTAATAGAATATGAATAGTTGCGAATCCGGTATGGCTGTCTGGCATCGATTTCAAAAATCAGATTTAATTTCCTTTTCTTTTTATCAATCTGCAGCGAGTCTTTTACAACCGAATTGTAATATCCTTTGTTCTTCAAAAAAATTAGCAGTTGATCGTTACTTTTCTGGGTCAGAGATTCATCGTATAAAACAGGCGCCTCTCCCATCTTTTTCAGCCAGCCATTTTCTTTCCTTTCAGAAGACAAATTATATACAAACAAGTAAAATTTTAAGATGCCTAATATTTTCAGGTTCTCTTTTTGCCGGATATGTGTTTTGAGTTCGTCCTTTTTTAGATTTTTATCATCAACCTTTACTTCTATTTTGTTGAGCAAATATTTACCTTCGGGCACAAATCTGGTAGAATGGCACGATCCAAGCAGCATGACGATTGCCAGAAATAGAATTGTATATGCTGGAAAATAGTTGTTCCGAAGAAAGAATACCATCATTTTGAATTTTTACAAAAATAAACAGAGCATTTGGTTCACAAATCTTTCAGACCTTTTTATTTTTACCATTTTAGAACGAAGATTAACAAAATATGTTGAGTAAAAGCAAAATTAAGCTAATCCATTCATTAAACCGAAAAAAAGACCGGGACGAATCCGGAATCTTTTTGGTCGAAGGAATAAAAATGGTCGAAGAGACTCTTCGTTCTGACTTCAATATAGTACTTCTTGTTTGCAGCACCAAATTCGCCAATCAGCATCCTGAGATTCAGTTTAGGGTTAAAGAAATTATTGAATCTGACAGCGAATCCATTCAAAAGGCCAGCTTGCTTCAGAATCCACAGGATGTGCTTGCCATCGTTTCCCAGAATCTGAATATCAAACCTGAACTGAATTTACAAAACGAACTTCTTTTGGCGCTCGACTTTATACAAGATCCGGGAAATCTGGGAACCATTCTTCGGATAGCAGACTGGTTTGGCATTCAAACGGTGATTTGTTCGGAGAATACCGTGGACGTTTATAATCCGAAAGTCGTACAGGCCAGTATGGGTGCCATTTTCAGGGTAAAAACCTGGTACACCAGCCTTGAAGCATTCATTACCAAGACTGCGATAGACGAGACACCTGTTTACGGAACCTTTCTGGAAGGCAAAAATATTTATAATGAAACGCTTGCCAGCAATGGCATCATTGTATTGGGAAATGAAGGCAACGGAATTTCGCCGGAAGTCGCCAGGCTGGTCAGTCATAAAATTTACATTCCGTCATTTTCCTCCGAAAAAAGCGCCGAATCGTTGAATGTCGCAATCGCTGCCGCTATATGCTGTTCAGAATTCAGGAGAAGATAGCAATTCAGCAAAAAGGAATGAGAAATAAAAAGAGTCAAACATGTTTGAAGTTTTCGGCAAAAGCTTCGGCGCACCGCTCACCATCCATGGCTGATGAAACGATTCCACCGGCATAACCGGCACCTTCGCCACACGGATAAAGTCCCTGAATTTTAACATGTTCATAGGTATCTTCCCGCCTTGGGATTCGGATCGGCGATGAAGTACGTGATTCGACGCCTACGATGACCGACTCATTCGTTAGGTAACCGAATGCTTTTTTATCAATGAGTTTAAATGCTTCCTGAAGTCGGGCCCTGATCCGCTTGGGAAGTTTATCGTGAAGCGGAACAGAAACCAATCCCGGATGATAGGAAGATTCAGGTAAATCCTGCGAAAAACGATTGCTGACAAAATCTGCCATTCGCTGAGCCGGAGCAAATTGAGTCTTGCCATTCAACGAAAAACACAATTGCTCAATCTGGCGCTGGAAGGCGAGTCCGGCAAATACGCCCAGATGCCTGAATTCATTTAAATCTTCAGGCCTGATTTCAACTACCATTCCGGAGTTGGCAAATTGAGTATTCCTTTTGGTTGGCGACATTCCGTTAATTACCATTTCACCGGGTGCGGTTGCGGCTGGAACCATAATGCCTCCCGGACACATGCAAAACGAATACACACCACGCTGTTCAACCTGTTCGACAAACGAATAACTTGCCGGAGGCAAATACGGACCGCGTTGGGGTTGATTATACTGAATGGAATCAATGAGCGTTTGCGGATGTTCAGCCCTGACTCCAACTGCAAAAGTTTTTGCTTCAATCGATATGCCTTTTTCGTATAAAAGCTCATAGATTTCGCGGGCTGAATGACCTGTTGCAAGAATCACAGCCTCAGCTTCCACAATGGTTGTATCAGAAAGCATAATTCCGGTACAGCGATCATTTTCGACAATCAAATCAACCACGCGGCTGTTGAAATGAATTTCGCCTCCTACCTCAATAATTTTATTGCGAATACTTGTGATGATTCCCGGCAGCATGTTGGTTCCGATATGCGGATGAGCATCGATCAGAATTTCGGGCAAAGCGCCATGAGCATAAAACACCTCCAGAATCTTCCGGATATTTCCGCGCTTTTTCGAACGGGTATATAGTTTTCCATCCGAAAAAGTACCTGCCCCACCCTCTCCAAATCCATAATTCGAATCTGGATCGACAATATGTTCGCGATGAATTTTAGCGATGTCGCGTTTCCGTTCACTTACATTTTTACCACGTTCAAAAATTAATGGTTTAAATCCAAGTTCGATCAGTCGTAAAGCGGCAAAAAGACCAGCCGGGCCAGCGCCTACAATAATTACTGAACGCTTTTGTGTAACCAGATCGTATTTAAATTCGATTTTTTCTTCCGGTGGAAGTTCATCCAGGAAAACTTCAACACCTAAATTCACACGAATTGCTCGTTGCCTCGCATCAACCGACTTTCGCCTGACGTTAATGAGCTTGATGCGATCTTCATCAACATGAAGTTTTTCAGCTAAAATGGGTTTGTAGAATTGTTCGTCAGACGCCTGTTTGGGCGTAAGTGACAAGTTAATTTCCTGTTTCAAGATTATTCAAAATGAAAACTAAGTATAAACATATTGGAAGAAATCCTTGAAAAAGCATTGGTGTAGACCTGAGGCATTGGTTCTTTAGGACCATTATCTAAAATATTTCTCAATCCAAAGCAAAATTTAAACTCGGTTGACAACCGGAAAAACTGCATATACATATCCCAGCCCATTCCAGCTTCAATCGAAGGATTCCTGGATTTTAAACGGACCAGATCTTCCTTGCCTGTCTTTGAAATATCAATTTTAGAGGAGACACCACCAACAATATAAGGCCTTTGATTATTCATCCTTCTCGCTTTATACTTCACCAGTAAAGGGAAATCGAGAAAAGTCGATTTTATTGAGTACATGTTTCCGGTACTCACTGCAGAATTTACATCATCCACTGGTATGTTATAGGTCAAACTCCGTGAACCAAATGACATACCAGGCAAAAAGCGAAGATCAAAACTGTCGGAAAGACGGAGATTCGTCACGATACCAACGGTAAAGCCTGGATTCATTTTTACAATATCGGCTCTCACCCTCTTATCGGCTGTAATCGCAACACCTCCAACAACCTCAATATTATTTGGATCGAAATTTGGATTGTCTCCAATCACATTATAATGCATAATGCCAAAATCCGTAGTATTGACACCAAGGGAAAAGCCAAAATGAAGACGTTTATCATCAAATGTGGTCAGATTTTTCAATAACACCTTTTGCGCCATTGAGGTTGAACAGGTCAGAAATAAAATCAGGATATAAATTAATCGCTTCACAAAAATACAGTTATCTGGTAATCAATGAAACCGCTAAATTACAAAATTATTGTTTGATGGGTTTATTTTTGAGCAATGTAAATGGTGGCAATTCCAAAAGTCTGTCGTTTTTGCATGGTTCGTGAAAAACCGGTTTTTTGAAGGACCGATAAAAATTTCTGATCGTCAGGAAAAGCCATGACCGATTCGGGCAGATAAGAATACGCGGAACTGTCTTTGGAAATCAAACGCCCGATAAAAGGTAAAATCTTGAAAAAATAAAACAGATAAAACTGTTTCATTGGAAAATGCTTCGGCTTCGAAAACTCAAGAATAATAGCGACGCCTTCAGGCTTCAAAACCCTGAAAAATTCGGCAAGCCCCGTTTCCAGATTTTCGAAATTACGCACGCCAAAAGCCACGGTAATTGCGTCAAACTGCTCATTCTGAAAAGGCATAGCTTCAGAATCGCCTTTCAAAAACTCAATGATATGGTCCAGACCTATTCGCTTCACTTTTGTCCGGCCAACCTGCAGCATTTGTTCCGAAATATCAAATCCGATAATTTTCTTAGGTTTCAGCCTGGCAGCAGCAACGGCAAAATCGCCGGTACCTGTAGCAACATCAAGCAGATAATCTGATTTGTATCCTGAAAGGATTCGAATCGCCTTTTTTCGCCAAAGCTTATCAATTCCAAGGGAAAGAAAATGGTTCAGAAAATCGTATTTAGGGGCAATGTTATCGAACATCTGCTCCACCTGAAGTTTCTTTTGTTGTTCAGAATCTTTATAGGGGATTACCTGCATGTAAAAAGTGTCAGTATTCAGTGTCAGTATTCAGTCGCCTTGATCTGGCTTCCCTTTCCTATTTCCTTTTTTCTTATTTCCTCTAGCTGGACGAAGTCATTTTGTCGATAAAGCCAAACGATTCATCATCAATTCGTATTTCACCTTTGGTTACATGACCTAAGGCGAAGAACGGAACTTTCATACTGCTCATTAAATCAACGAAATCGTCCACATTTTTTGGATCAATTGCTACAATAAACCGACCCATTGCTTCACCAAACAGAAATGCGTCCTTCCGGATCTCAGCGTCAGAGGTAATATCGAATCCCAGGCCCGACGGCATTCCGGCGCGCAAAAGCGAGAAAAACAAACCCCCTTTACTGACCGGACTGGCAGAACTTAACATGCCAGACTGAACCAATCGTTTCAATACTGAATCCAATATCACTTCTGTATCAATATCAAACACGGGAAGTGCAGATTCGGAAATTTCGTGGTAGAATTCAAGGTATTCAGAAGAATTTATATCATCGTAGGTCTTTCCTATCATGAAGATATTATTGCCTTTCTTTTTGAAACTATGGGTAACCAGCTTGTCCTTATCGGGAACTGAAGCCATTATACTAATTATAATCGTCGGATAGACAGGCCCATGTGCAGAAAAATAATCAAACCTGATCTTTCTGTCGGTCAGTTTGATATTAAACTTTTTACATGCGTTTTCGAGTCCCTTTTTGGCTCCGGCTGCAATAAATTGTCCGTTTGGATCAGCAATGTTGATGTGGTACAAGAAAGAACTGATTGCCTCAGGAACTGCACCAAAACAAATCATTTTGCGGACAGCCCTGGAAACCAGAATTTCGGTTGCCTTTTTTGGATCAATCTCGAGATGATGATGAAGTGCATGAGTCGAAATGGCCATCATCTGACCATTTTCAGAACAAAACATACCGGTTTCATCATTTTCATCGTTTGAGATAGCTGAAAGGTCAATTGAATCTTCACTGAAATCATTAAAATAATTAATTGCAGCAAGATTAGGATCAGCCATCAGGTTAAACACAATGTCGTGAATATCTTGTTCTTCTGGTAATTGATCAATAGTAAATTCCATAAAATCGTTCTTTTGCTCTAACATGATGTGTCATTTAGATTTAAATGAAGCAACAAAAATAATTAAGTAGTTTGTTATTCCATTAGTTTTGAGTAATTTTTAATTTTGGAACTCACAATAAACCCACACTCAAATGAATCAGAAAATAGCTCTGATTACCGGCGCCACAGCTGGTATAGGATACGAAACGGCCAACTTACTTGCACAGAATAACTACAACCTGATTCTGACCGGACGAAGAAAAGAACGGTTGGAATCACTAAAAAATGAACTTGAAACCAAATTCGGATGTAAAATTCTCCTCTTAAGCTTTGACATCAGGTCGAGAAAAGCTACGGAAACATCCCTAAACAGTATTCCTGATGAATGGAGAGCTATTGAAGTTTTAATCAACAATGCCGGTCTGGCAGCAGGATTGGGTCCGGTAAATTCTGCTGATATCGACGATTGGGAGAACATGATTGACACAAACGTCAAAGGTCTGCTGTTTACGATCCGTACCGTAACCCCATGGATGGTAGAACGACAATCGGGACATGTGATTAACATTTCGTCCATTGCCGGGAAAGAATCCTACCCGAATGGTTCAGTTTATTGTGGTTCAAAACATGCGGTTGCCGCCATTTCCAGAGCTATGAGAATTGAACTCATGCCCTTCGGGATTAAAGTTTCCACAATAGCTCCCGGAGCTGTCGACACCGAATTTTCCCTGGTCAGATTTCGGGGCGATCAGGAGAAAGCAGCACAGGTTTATAAGGGATTTACACCACTTCAGGCCAAAGATATTGCAGAAACAATCCTGTTCGTAATTACGAGGCCACCTCATGTTAACATCGACGATTTACTTATTATGCCAACCAGTCAGGCTTCAGCCAGAGATTTTCACCGGAAATAAAAATTACACATGATTATATATCAATCAGAATATCTAAAAGAATTCACTACAAAACTATTTCAATGCATGGGTTGTCCCGAAGATCAGGCCAAAACTGCAGCTGACTGTTTAAATCAGGCAGATTTGAGGGGAGTAGATTCGCATGGAGTTGCACGTTTGAGCGGATATGTGCGTTTATGGGAACTAAAACGGTTAAACGCTGCTCCGGAAATGAAAATCATCCACGAAACGCCCAGTACTGCCGTTTTAGATGGTGATTTGGGATTGGGATTGGTTACTGCTCCATTTGCGATGAAACTGGCCATTGAAAAAGCCAAAATAGCCGGAACAGGCTGGGTGGCGGTGCAGAATTCGAATCATTATGGGATTGCCGGTTACCATGCCATGATGGCTCTCGAGCACGACATGATCGGCATTTCAATGACTAATGCAAGCCCATTGGTGGCGCCAACATTTTCGAAGAGCCGTTTCCTCGGAACAAATCCAATTTCAGTAGCTATTCCGGCTTTAACACAACCGCCTTTTGTAATCGATATGGCCACAACAACTGTTGCTAATGGAAAACTTGAAGTTCTGCAACGGAAAGGCATGCAAGCCCCTTTGGGATGGACTCAGGATAAAGATGGAAATCAAACCACCGATGCCTTCTCACTTAAAAAGGGCGGATCGATGCTGCCTTTAGGTGGCGATCGCGAACATGGAGGGCATAAAGGATATTGCCTGGGTGCAATGGTCGACATTTTCTCAGCAGTTCTTTCGGGAGCAAATTACGGACCCTGGGTACCACCATTTGTAAGTTTTCTTGAACCTCCAGCCAATCAGGTTGGAAAGGGAATCGGGCATTTTCTGGGAGCTATTCGGGTAGATGCATTTCGCCCGGCAACCGGATTTAAGGAAGATATGGATAATTGGATCAAAACATTCCGTAATGCAGAAACTTCAATCGGACAGAAACGGGTACTCATTCCAGGAGATCCTGAGCGTGAATTAACTATTGAACGTATGAAAAATGGGATACCTTTGCACAAACAGGTAGTTGCTGATCTAAAGGAACTCGGCCGGAAATTTGAAATGGATTTCAAAGATCCCTCTGTTAATATATAAATAAAGCAAATTAACCCATGTACGAAGCACTAGTCATAACTCCTGTTAAAGATTCATTAAACACCACAATTGAAACGATCCGATCCATCGGAAATTCACA
>Ga0315270_10001873_pt1 | contig 11176 bp, 8 predicted proteins | sample C1_bottom_MG_FD_204932 | JGI IMG/M metagenome (GOLD analysis project Ga0315270, IMG submission 204932) | Sediment microbial communities from Yellowstone Lake, YNP, Wyoming, USA - C1_bottom | ecosystem: Environmental > Aquatic > Freshwater > Lake > Sediment | place: USA: Wyoming | collected... | reverse complement strand
GTTTATGGTAGCGTGAGGGAGTGAAAAAATCGAGTTTTACACCCATGGCAGCAGCGCTGTGGACCACTGTGCCACAAGCGGCACGGGACCGCATCCTGACGAACGTGTTTTGCAGTCAGTGCCTGTCTGCGGTGGAGATGAGGAACTACCACGGCAAGGAGCACAAAGGCGACCTCATACTCACCGGGGCCTGTTCCAAGTGCGGACACAAGGTTGTCAGGGTGATCGAGACGTCGGAATTGCGGATAGAGAACAACTAGAGGCAGGGTCGGCAGGGGCACGGTGGCCAAGGGTGCGTTGACTGATCCCAGGCCTTCCCGGTCGGCCTCTGGCACACTGACTTCAAGATCGGCTTGATCTATGCCGGAAACCTCTGGCCCAGTGCCACCAACGGAGGCTTGAGCATCCGACGATCATAAATCCGATCCGGGAGGGTGCTGATGCGTATTCGATTGGCGCAAGAAAACCGGTAAACCGGTTCCCCAAAGTATGGAAGCCAGTGGGGTGAGGAGAATCGCGTTCAGGCCGCACGAGCCCCTCAGGCGGCCGCACGAGTCGCTGACTCTTCAGTTGGGAAAACGTTTTCCTCCGATGAGCAGCAGCCCGTTTTGAGCCGAAAGGCCTCGCCCAGCCCGTCCAAGAGGCTGGAGCAGGAGGCGCATAAGTCGGGATGGCGGGAGTGGCCACTGCCTATTTCAATTAGGCACTCCCCGCAGGAGATGCAAACAGGAGCATTCATGCTGTATCCTACACCACAATCAGCCCTACTACAACTCCCTATTATTAATCTTGATTTAGAGCCACGCCGGACGGGCTTTTGCGCACCATTTTGCAGCACAAGCCTTGCGCTTTGCTCGCGCGAATGTACTCGGCGCTGCGCGAGTGAGACTCCTGCTTTCCAACGATACACGGTCTCACCCGCGACAGAGATTCTTTCATAGACAAAACACCGGAACGGCGGTAAAAGAATTCTCCTATGAACGGGATCGCATTCGCTTGCCCTGTGCCCGGTCAAGAGTGCTCCCCCCCAGTCCGGCTGCTGTTGAGCGCGCTGGTAGGGACCCTTGCTTTCGGAGCAGGCGCGCAAACCTCCATCATCGAACCGGACAATTATCCCGATGGCACCGTGCTGGATCACATCCTTCCCGCAGTGCATTTGACCAGCGCAGGCGCCGATAATTTGCCGATCCCACCAGTGCCGTTCGAAGTCACTGCGGTCGGCGATCTGCTGGATTTCGCCACGACCGGCACCAACGTGTTTGCTTGCGCGAATGTGCCCTTCTGGAACAGCGATCAGCGGTTGCGGATGGAGTTTGCGTCGCCAGTGTCGTCCGTCACGCTTGATTTTGCCGGTGGGCAATACTTCGCCAACGAAACCGGGCAGCTTGACGGTTACAACGCCGCCGGTCAGTTGGTGGCTTCGTACGTCACCGCCCCGCAGGCCGCTGGCCACATGGAAACGATGACGATCTCGAGGGAGGCAGCGGACATCGCCTGGGCGGTCGCCTATGTGCCGCCGGACCTCGGCGTGTTTGGACGGTTGGACAACCTGCGGTTTGGCATCGTGTTGCGTCCGGTGTTGCAGTTAAGCCTGGTGAATGAAATCGCCGTGTTGAAATTCACCGGCTCAACCAACCTCACTTGCCGCGTCTGGGCTTCAACGAACCTTTTTGAGTGGCAGGTCCTCGGGTCGCCCACCCAGGTGGAACCCGGGCGGTTTATCTTTGCCGACGTTGGCACCATCGCCCACGCGCACAGGTTCTATCGTGTCAGTTTGCCATGACACCCAGCAGCGCTCGTGACTCGCGTGTCATCCATCGTTCTTTGATTTGGTGGTGGCTCATGTCAGGTGCGTAGCCCCGCCAGCGACTCAGCTCAGTGGCCCCAGCGGTTTTGAGCCGGGGTCCAATATAGCATTTGGCCCTTCCGACTCGTGTAACTCCCTGATGCGCAAGCAACAGGATACTGGAGCCAGTTGTCGGATTTGAACCGACGACCGACGGTTTACAAAACCGTTGCTCTACCACTGAGCTAAACTGGCCCGAAATGATGATGCCATACTAGGTCTCCCGGGAACCTTGCGCAAGCCCAAGCGGCTGGCGCGGATCGGATGGCGCGACCTGCCTGAGGGAGGGATCAAGATCAGGAGTAAACCTGCGCACCCTTTTTAACAAATTCCTCGGACTTTTGCTGCATGCCGCGTTCCAGGGCTTCTTTTTCGGTTACCCCCTGCTCTTCCGCGAACTTTCTCACGTCTTCGGTGATGCGCATGGAACAGAAATGCGGGCCGCACATGCTGCAAAAATGGGCGACCTTGGCCCCGTCCTGCGGCAGCGTTTCGTCGTGAAATTCGCGCGCCGTCACCGGGTCGAGGCTCAGGTTGAACTGGTCCTCCCAGCGAAATTCGAACCGGGCTTTGCTGAGGGCGTCGTCCCGATGCCGCGCCGAGGGATGACCTTTGGCGAGGTCGGCAGCGTGGGCGGCAATCTTGTAAGCGATCACTCCATCCTTCACATCCTTCTTGTTGGGGAGCCCCAGATGCTCCTTGGGGGTCACATAGCAGAGCATGGCGCAGCCATACCAACCGATCATCGCGGCGCCAATGGCGCTGGTGATATGATCATAGCCCGGCGCCACATCGGTCGTCAGCGGGCCCAGGGTATAGAACGGCGCTTCGCCGCACCATTCCAGCTGTTTGTCCATGTTCTCCTTAATCAGGTGCATCGGCACGTGACCCGGACCTTCGTTCATGACCTGGCAGCCGGCCTCCCAGGCGATCTTGGTTAGCTCGCCCTGCGTTTTCAATTCCGCGAACTGGGCCTCATCATTCGCATCGGCGATCGAACCCGGGCGCAAGCCGTCTCCGAGGCTGAAGCTGACATCGTAAGCCGCCATGATTTCGCAGATCTCGCGAAAGTGAGTGTAGAGGAAATTTTCCTGGTGATGCGCCAGGCACCACTTCGCGAGGATAGAGCCGCCGCGCGAGACGATGCCGGTAACCCGTTTCGCCGTCATCGGGACATAGCGCAGCAGCACCCCCGCGTGGACAGTGAAGTAGTCCACTCCTTGTTCGCACTGCTCGATGAGTGTGTCGCGGTAGATTTCCCAGGTTAATTCCTCGGCTTTGCCACCTACTTTCTCCAGGGCCTGGTAAATGGGCACGGTGCCGATCGGGACGGGCGAGTTACGAATAATCCATTCGCGGGTTTCGTGAATATTCTTCCCGGTGGAAAGGTCCATCACGGTGTCGGCGCCCCATTTGCACGCCCAGCGCATTTTTTCAACTTCCTCCTCGATCGACGACGCCACCGCGCTGTTCCCGATGTTGGCGTTGATCTTCACCAGGAAATTGCGGCCGATGATCATCGGTTCGCTCTCCGGGTGGTTGATATTGGCGGGAATGATCGCCCGCCCCCGCGCGATCTCATCGCGCACATACTCCGGGGTGATAAGATCTGGAATCCGCGCACCAAACGCCTCCCCACCCAAATCCCGAAGGCCTCCACCAATCTTTGCCGCCGCCTCCCGGCCCAGATTCTCCCGGATGGCGATGAATTCCATTTCCGGTGTCACGATTCCCTGCCGGGCATAATGAAACTGGGTCACGATCTTGCCAGCCTTGGCACGGAGCGGCCGGCGTCGCAAACTCTCCGGAATCACCGCGTCGCTTCGCCCTAATACCGGCTTGTAAGTGGTGGCAACCTCCTCGACATCGCCGCGTCGGCGAATCCATTCCCCGCGCAATGCGGGGAGGCCCTGTTCCGAATTGCCCTGAAATTGTTCGTCGCCCCATGGACCGCTGGTGTCATACACCCGCACGGGCGGGTTGGCCTCAATTGTGCCCCGAAAGGTCTTGGTTTCGGCCAGGGTGATCTCGCGCAGGGGGACGCGCACCTCCGGGTGGAGGGCGCCCGGCAGATAGATGCGGCGGGAGTTGGGCAGCGGCTCGGTGCTCTGCGGTTCGAACGTCTTGCTATTCGCGATCATATGGCACTAGTGATTACAGTCTCAGAAAAACCCGGGGGAAATGGAAACCATCGTTCCCTTCGCCAGAATTACCTGGATCAGGTTCAATGGGTCTGGCGCTGACCGCGCCACTCTCAGCCAGGATGATAATCGATCCCATCCTTTTGGCTCCCCGGATTCCGCAATCTATGTCCTGCGGGCGGAGGCGTCAAGAAATTGGTCCATCTGATTTACAGTATCGAATCAGCTTACTGTGGCTGGGCGGGTGGGTTTGGCTCCGGCTGTTCGCTCGCCGCCTTGATGGCCATGGCCTCCAGGCGGATGTAATTCAGCACCACGGGCGCCAGGATGATGCCGGCAATTCCCATCAACCGTTCTCCAATCACGAGAGCCAGCAACGTCAGCCACAACGGATTGCGGATCCGATGTCCAACGATCCGGCTGTTGAGGAAATACTCGAGCTTGTGAATGGTCACCAGAAATATCAGTGCGCCGAGGGCTAGTTCCGGCGATCGGGTGATGCCGATCCCCACGATGATAGTGTTGCTGATGAGGTTGCCGATAACGGGCAGCAATCCGCAGAAGAACGTGGCCATGATCACCAACGGCCCGTAGGGGAGGTTCACCACGATCACAAAGATGGCAGTGAAGATGGTATTGATGGTCGAGATGAGGATTTGGGCGCCAATCACCGTTTCAAAACTCTGATAAAAAACGCGGAACCGGGTCATTAGCGCCTCGCCCCACTGGATATAGAGATTAGGCACCCCCTCCTTGGGCGGGTCCAGGTTGAAACGGGGATTGAGGAACAGGCTGATGGCCACGACGCACCCCACGACCAGGTAGAGCACCTTCATCGAAGCCCCCTGGGCATAGCGAGCGGCGTTTCCCAGAAAACGCATTTCGCTCGTCATCGCCCCCATCGCCGCTTCCTTCATGCTGGCGTAATCGCTGAACGGCAGATCAATCTGGTAGCGTTCGGCCAGTTGGATGAACGATGGGATGGCCTTGTCGGCGATTTCGGGGAATGCCCGCACGGCGTGCGTGGTGAAGTGCAGGGTCACATAGGTGATCAACGCCAGCACCACCAGAAAAAGACCAACCGCCAACCACCTGCCTCGTTGCGGGAAGAACTGGAGTTTGCTCAGCGCGAAGTAGCTGAACATGCCCGCCAGAAGCAAAGGCGCAACCCCGAGCCAACTCACGGACACGACCATCAACAAGATCACCAGGTAGGAAGACCTGCCGGGGTGGTTGATGATATCGCCAAGTCGATTGATCACAGCTTTAACTGCCCGGGGAGGCGGCTGCTTCACCGGGCTCGGGGTCAGCCCATTTTCCGTGTTCCCTGATCAGATCCACGAGACGATCCACCGCCTCGACCTCCGGAATGTTGAATTTGATCGGAGTCTTTCCCACGTAAAGGTTGATCTTGCCGGGAGCTCCGCCGACGTAACCAAAATCAGCGTCGGCCATTTCACCCGGCCCATTCACGATACACCCCATGATCGCGATTTTCACCCCTTTGAGGTGCTCGGTCCGGGTCTTGATCCGCGCGGTAACCGTCTGGAGATTGAACAGCGTGCGCCCGCACGATGGGCAAGCCACGTAATCGGTCTTGAAGGATCGACACCCCGCCGCCTGGAGGATATTGAAGGCCAGGCGCAACGAAAGCCCCGCCCCGGATTCCCCGCGCACGAGGATCGCATCGCCAATCCCGTCCGCCAGCAGCGCCCCAATAACGACCGACGCCCGCAGTTGCGCGAGTTTCGGCTCCAGAGGCGCGGACTCAAAGCCCAGGCAATCCTTCAAAAGAATTGGAGGCCGCCGCCCCATTTGTTTCAGCCTGGCTGCCAGCAAACGAAACGCCGTGATCGCCGGGACCGCAAGTCCGTCACGCACCGTCACGATTACATCGTCCCGATCCAACTTGAATTCCGCCGTCGGATCCAACTCGACAACCGCGAGATCCTCATAAATTCCTTCCGGCCTCACATCCGCCTTGGGCGTGATCTTGGGGGCCACCTTGTTCCAGGTATCGCGCGTGACCACGACGCGCACAGTTTGTTCCCCACCGCACTTGAGGCCCGGCAATAACTCGACTTCGGCGGAAGCACGCCGGATAAAAGTGAGCGGGTCGAAGGAAACCGCCACCGGCCAGTCCTGTGCTGTTCGATTCGACAGCCGATGGACCTGCGACAGCAAATCACGGCAAACTTCGATTTCGCGCGGAGAATCCTCAGTGAGCGACACACGGATCGTGTCACCCAGCCCGTCGCATAGCAGCGAGCCAATTCCGATGGCGCTCTTGATGCGACCATCCTCCCCTTCCCCAGCCTCGGTCACGCCGAGATGAATCGGGTAATTCCAGTCGGGCCCCTCGCGGTCTAATCGCTGAACCAGCAACCGGTAGCACTCGATCATCACTTTCGGATTGCTCGATTTCATCGAGAACTTGAAGTTGTGAAAATCGTTCTTGCGGGCAATCCGGGCAAACTCCAACGCGCTTTCCACCATCCCCTGAGGGCTGTCGCCAAACCGGTTCATGATCCGGTCGCTCAGCGAGCCATGGTTGGTCCCAATCCGCATCGCGCGACCCAGTTCTTTGCACAGCTTCACCAACGGCGTAAATTTCTCCTCGATGCGGGCCAGCTCTTCCAAATACTGGTCGTCCGAGTATTCCTTGATCGCGAATTTTTTGGTGTCGGCGTAATTGCCGGGATTGATCCGCACCACCTCCACCCATTTGGCCGCTTCCATGGCCGCCTCGGGCTTGAAGTGAATATCCGCGACAATCGGCACCAGGCAGCCGCGCGATCGCAGTTCGCCAACAATATTCTGCAGGTTCGCCGCGTCCTTGACGGTCGGCGCGGTGATCCGCACGATTTGACAACCGACCGCCACCAGGTCCAGCGTTTGCCTCACGCATTCGGCGGTGTCCATGGTGTCGCAGGTGATCATAGACTGCATCACCACGGGATGGTCCCCGCCGACGATCACGCCGCCCTTGGCCGGATCGCCAATAACAATTTCGCGGGTCCGGCGTCGCGCAAAACGGTAGGGAGACGAACAATAGGACATCTCAGGCTCCAGTGGCAGGGAGTGGTTTAGGGGCGAACTTGAGTTCGACAGGCTTCTCCCGGCTGCGTTTCCAAGGGAGGTCCTGCACGTCGTAAAACACAATATACAGCATGAAACCAATCAAGAGGACGGCACAAGAGGTCTGAATGAATCCCACAATGCGCGCGCTGAGCGGACGGCGGCGAATGGCCTCGATCACCGCGAGAGTAATGTGGCCGCCGTCGAGCACGGGAATGGGCAGCAAGTTCAACAACGCGAGATTGACGTTCATCAGGACGCTAAACCACAGCGCCAATCGCCAACCTTGATCACTGTCGAACAAGCGATAATAAACCTCTACGATCTTCACCGGACCGCCCAGGTGCTGGGGTTTGATGTCCGAATTGCGGGACAACAATGCGCCGAACGTATCCACCATCGTATTCACGCTCGACACCACCTGCTCGATGGCCCCCGGGTGCGCCAAGGTCGTTCGGGCTTCCCATTTGACGCCGATGCGCGGTTTTCCGTCGGTAGGCGAAATTGGTTTTTCCGCCGCGATGGCAATATCAAAAGTCTTCTCCGCCCGCCGAACCTTCAGCGTAAATTGGTTGGTGGAGTTCGCATCCACGTAAGCAAGCAACGCTTCAAAATGAAAAAGCGGCGCGCCATTCAAAGCCAGCAACTCATCGCCTTTCTTCAAGCCCGCGGCCTCGGCCGGGCTATTCCGGGTGACTTCCGCGACAATCACGGCTTGCGCCGGGAATATCTTGATATGTTTGAGACTATTCCGCTGCCAGAACTTAGTGTCCTCTTTCACCGGGGCGGGCTGAAATTCCAGGGTCTGCCCCTGGCGATCGACCTTCACCGTTACCTTGGCGTTTTCGCTGCGGACAATGCGCCACATGACGCTGTCACCCATGCCGCTGAACTTGGTAACCGGTTGGTCGTCGATGGAAAGAACTTTGTCGCCCGGTTTTATTCCGACCTTGTCCGCGGGACCGTCCTTTTCCACGTAGCCAATGACAGTCGTCATTTCGGCTTCGCTGACGGGACGCCCCACCACCATGACGATCACCGCGAATGCCAGGGCCAGGAGGAAACTGAACAGCGGGCCGGCGAAAGCGACGATGATCTTGTCCATCGGCGATATGTTCGGGAGAGGCTCGTTTGAACTCTCGGCCTTCCCCTCAATCGTCTCCATCGTGGCCATTTGCGGCAGGGACACGTAGCCACCGGCGGGAATGCTCCCCAGGCAATACTCCACCCCGTTGATCTTCTTGGTCCAAATGGGTTTGCCGAACCAGATCGCGAAGCGCTCGATCTTTAATCCCCGCCAGCGCGCCGCCAGAAAATGCCCCAACTCGTGGACAAAAATCAGCAGGTTGAAGAGCAACAGCACTTCCAGCAGAATAACGACAAAATTAATCACGGACATAATGTAATGAACCTTGCTCCGAACCGGGAGCGGGGGAAAATATAGCAGCGATTATGGCGGTAGCAACAACGGGTTATGCCGCCAACTATTGGCCTGGGCCGGATCCGGCGTGGAGACTCCCCGGAAGATGCTCCTCCTGAGAGCCTGTTGGAAAAGTGGCAGCCGAAGTAAGGAGGCTCTAACGTTAGACCGCAAAGATTCACTAAATCCGGGTAATTTGAGCCTTCTTACGTCGGCTGCTACGACCGACTTTAGAGTCTTCAAACAGGCCCTTAGATGTGCCGCAACGCCAAGGTGAGGAGAGTCACGATCAGCATCATACCCGCGGGCATGAATTTCTTGGTCTTCGCCAGTCGCATCGCGAAAACCACCATCAACGCCGCCAGCAGGATGTCGGCAACGTAATACTTGAAAAAGATGTCGCTCGCACAGAGGCTCAGCGCGACGGCGAAGATCGACGACATGATAAGTGATACCGGGCTTTTGGCTTTGAAGTAGCCAATCAATCCGCCGATCACCAGCAGCACGATGTAAATCCAAAGGACCTTGTTGGGACTCATAAATAAATAATGTGGATGATATTACTATCAACCACAACTGCGCGCAACTGTGCTATTCCGCGGAACGAAAAACTATCCTGATCAGTTTAGTCATGTTAATGGTCTGCCGAATTCATTCTTTTGGCTTGCCATATGTCATTAGTCCTACTATTATACATTAACAGCAACTCGATTGATTCATGAAATTGAGTCTTCAAAGCAGTCGTTCGGGCAAGCGCATTCTTGGCAGGCGCGACAGAGAGGAACATCCTCTGGCTGCGTCTGGCCGCGATGCAGCACCTTGGGCCGCGGCTCAAAACAAGGGAATCTCCCTGCCGTAAAATGCGCACCAAGGCTGAAATAAAACACTCTTTTCCCCGGCAAAGATACGCCATTGATTTTCCGCTGTGTTTTTTTGTTTACAATTGCTCTGGATCTTCGGATGTTTTAACAAATCATAACAGCCCTCTGCAAAACCGGCATGAGGTCTGCTTTGCAACCGGCGGCAGTTATGGCCGGTTAGAATTTTGACGACAACTCAAAATATCAAAGTATGAAATCAAGTAGAACCCACCTCGCCTGGAAAGGCCGACGCGACAATCGCGGCTTCACCCTGATCGAATTGCTCGTGGTCATCGCCATCATCGCCATTCTGGCGGCGATGCTCCTTCCCGCCTTGGGAAATGCCCGGCAGAAGGCGCAGGGCATTCAATGCCTGAACAATCACCGACAGTTGAGCCTCGGTTGGCGCATGTATGCGGAGGACAGCGTCGACATCCTGGTCTATGCCAGCACCAGCCGCAGCACGGCGCCACCCGATGGCAATCCTGGGAACCCGGACAACTACGCCTGGTCCGCCGCCCACATGGATTTCAACGGAGGCAATCGTGGCAACTGGGATCCCGCCTATGACATGATGCAGCGGCCCCTGTGGAAGTATGTCAAGACTGCCAAGGTATATAAGTGCCCCTCGGATCGCTCCATGATCGCCACCGCCGCCGGAAACAAACCGCGCATTCTGACCATGTCGATGAATCTCTTCGTCGGCGGTTTTGCTCCCATGCCGGGGGGGGGGCCGAGTGGAACGGATGGCGGCTGGGCATGGGCGGCGCCCTATAGGGTTTTCCCCAAGGGTGCGTCGATCGTCCAACCGTCCAAGATATTCGTCTTCCTCGACATGCGGGAAGACCGGGTGAACTGGAGCAATTTCATGATGGATATGGCCGGGTATTATCCGAACAACCCCTCGGCCTTCAAATGGGGCTCGGACATGCCGGGCTTCTACCACAACCGCGGTTGCGGTTTCTCCATGGCTGACGGCCATTCGGAAATGCGCCGCTGGATCGACGGCCGCACGATGCCGGCCATTTCGACTTCGGGCAATGATCCGACCGGCGGCGCAGACATCCCGGCTCCGGGCAGCGCCGATATCGCCTGGATGCAGGATCGCGCAACGCGGCTGAAATAGCCGTCTCGGGAAACCTGGAAAGCGCCCTAAGCCCGACTTTGCATTTTTGCCGGAAGAATTCTAATCAGGACCAATCTCTGTTCCTCGCCGCGAATCAGGAGTTCCGGTGAGGAACGTTTGAAAAGCCGGACTCGGCTCGTTGTTACGGACGGGAAGCAGTGCCGTCCGACTAAGGCCGAGTCCAGCAGTTCCGATCGAACCGTTAAGCAACAACCCACTGCACCACAAAGAAAAAGTCAGGTATGAGAAATAAGTTCAAACATGCCCGTGTTCATCTCGCCGGCGCCTTGCTTCTGGCCTTATCCGCCACCCTGCCAGCGCGTGCGGATTATCAATCCACCGTTCTCTCACAAAGCCCGATTGGCTACTGGCGATTGAGTGAAACAACACCGTCGCCTCCGCCCATCACAACGGCGGTGAATTTGGGCTCGTCCGCGGCGGGAAACGGGACCTATGGCGGCTCGTCCGGGTATTTCCGCGGGCAGCCGGGCGCGCTGGCCAGCAGCGACACGTCCATCCATACCGATGGAACGGCTCAAAATGTCACGGTAGCCTACAATGCCGACATGAATCCTGCCAATTTCACGCTGGAGTGCTGGCTCAAATCAGATGGCGCCTCCACGCAATGCCCCATCTCTTGCGGACACTTCGCCAGCCCGCGAACAGGCTGGCTGATTTATCAGGCAGGGAGCACTGGATACGAAC
>Ga0315270_10001871_pt1 | contig 11182 bp, 9 predicted proteins | sample C1_bottom_MG_FD_204932 | JGI IMG/M metagenome (GOLD analysis project Ga0315270, IMG submission 204932) | Sediment microbial communities from Yellowstone Lake, YNP, Wyoming, USA - C1_bottom | ecosystem: Environmental > Aquatic > Freshwater > Lake > Sediment | place: USA: Wyoming | collected... | reverse complement strand
GGCAGTTGCGCCAATGGGCTGCCGGCGGGCAGGAGGTTGGGGCGCACACCCGGCACCATGTGAACCTGACCGCGTGCGATCCAGCTCTGGCCAGGGCCGAGATGGTTCTCTCAAAAGATGAGTTGGAGATGGCTGTGCAGCAGCCTGTTATGCATTTTTGTTATCCCTATGGGGTGTATCACCCTGGGCATGTGGCAATGGCTCAACAAGCTGGATTTGTCACCGTCACCACCACCCAGCGCGGCCGCTGTCATGCGGGAGCCGGGCTGTGGCAGTTGCCACGCGTGCCCGTGCTGCGCAGCACCACCCTGCCGGTGTTTTGGCTCAAAGTGGCGAGCCGTTATGAAGACCGGCGCACGGTATGAACGCAGTGGATGGCACTGAGTCCAGGCGACTGCGCATAGCGGTTCTGAATCGCCAGTTTTTAGCCACCGGTGGCGGGGCTGAACGTTATTCAATTGCCCTGGTGGAGCAACTGGCCGCGCGCCACGACATTCATGTGTTTGCCCAGACTATTGCGCATCGTTGGCCGGGGGTGACCTACCACCAGATCTCGCAGCCGCTGTCACGTCCACGATGGATCAACCAGCTTTGGTACGCAGCAGCGACATGGTGGCCGACGCGCAAAGGTTTTGACGTGGTGCATTCGCACGAGAACAACTGGCACGGTCAGGTGCAAACGGTGCATGTGCTGCCGGTCAAATACAACCTGCTGCACGGTTTGTCCGGCTGGCAGCGGGGTCTGCGCTGGCTCAAGATCGCCACCAGCCCGCGTTTGCTGGTGTATCTGGCACTGGAGACTAGCCGGTATTCCTTGCGCCAGCCGCGTGCGATTGTGCTCACGTCGAACACCCTGGTGCCTCAGATGCTGGAGGCCTATCCGGCTTGTGCGCCGGCAATTCGGGTTGTCACCCCGGGTGTGGATCGGATCAGGGGGGTGGCTGCTGCGATCCAAAAATCAGAGGCAAGGCGCACACTGGGTCTGCCTGCTGATGGCTTTTGCATTTTGTTCGTGGGCAACGACTACCGCAAGAAAGGCCTGGCCACACTGCTTCAGGCGTTGCAAAAATTGCCTGAGCATTGTTATGTGGCGGTGGTGGGCAACCCGGCGCAAATGCCGACATTCCAGGCCCTGGCCAAGGACGCCGGACTGGATCAGCGGGTCTATTTTTTAGGTTCCTTGCCAGACGTGAACCCAGCCTACCAGGCTGCCGATGCGCTGGCGCATCCCACCCAGGAGGACACCTTTGCCATGGTCGTGCTCGAAGCCATGGCGCATGGCCTGCCGGTGGTGGTGAGTGATGCGCGCTATTGCGGGATTGCCGGCTTGCTGACACATGAAAGCAACGCACTGGTGCTGGATGATCCGCTGGATGCGCAAGCGCTCGCCATGTTGTTAAGTCGCTTGGCAGAAGATTGTGCCCTGGTGAGCTGCTTGTCGCATGCCGCTCTGGATTTTGCCCGGCAGCATCAGTGGGCGACGCTTGCCTTGCAGCAGGAAAGCATTTACCGAACGGTGGCCCATAGCGTGCATGCGGCTTGAAGAGGCCACGGAATTGGCCCGAAGCGTCAAGGACCTGAGGCGGTTGTGGTTTCGTGCAAACCCAATTTGTAAAGCCGGGCATACAAGCCATTGTGCTGCAGCAGCTCGCCATGTTGCCCATCTCGGCAATGCGGCCATGGTTCAGCACCACAATGCGGCCGGCGTGGTGCAGGGTCGACAAACGATGGGCGATCACCAATGTGATGCGGTTTTTCATCAACTGGTCCAGGGCCTCCTGCACATTGCGCTCGGACTCGGTGTCGAGCGCCGAAGTGGCCTCATCCAGAATCAGGATGGGGGCATCCTTGTAGAGCGCGCGGGCGATGGCCAGACGCTGGCGTTGCGCGCCTGAGAGTTGCGTGGCGTTGTGGCCCACCAGCGTGTCCAGGCCTTGCGGCAGTGCCTGCACAAACGATTCCAGGTTGGCTGAAACCAGGCACTGCATCACTTTTTCCCGATCCACATCCAGGCCCCCCGAGTTCGACACCAAATCCCGTTTTCTCCGGTTTTTGACCCCTCGACCCTAACAAAATCAAGCACTTAACGCTGCTGTTCTGACTTTTATGTACTGGCAATATCGCTAGTGTTGTGTGTTGGCAATAGCTGTTGCAAGTTGAGATTGCTTTTGCTACACTTCCCGCATGTTCACCAAGCTCACCCGTTCCGGCGGTCACACCTACGTGCAGTTGGTTGAGTCTTTCCGTGATGAAACCGGTCGTCCCCGCCAGCGCACCATCTCTACGCTCGGGCGCCTGGATGAGGCCGGCGGCCAGGTGGAGTCTTTGCTCAAAGGTCTGCTTCGTGCCAAAGGCATGCCGGCGTCGATGGCTGATACGCCGCAGGTTGCTTTTGAATCTGCATTGGCGCTGGGCGATGTGTGGGCGCTGGACCAACTTTGGAAAGAACTCGGCTTTGACGCCTTGGCCGCTGTCTTTCGCAAAGCACGCTACACCACGCCGGTGGAACACGCCATTCGCGCCATGGTCTTCAACCGCCTGTGCGATGCCGACTCCAAACTGGGCGTACTGCGCTGGCTGCAAACGGTGAGCATGCCCCAGATCGATGTGGATGCCTTGACGCATCAGCATTTGCTGCGCAGCCTCGATGCGCTGATGGACCATCAAGAAGCCGTGGACGATGTGGTGGCTAATCTGCTGCGGCCCTTGGTGGACCAAGACCTGTCGCTGGTGTTTTATGACCTCACCACCATCCGCGCCGCCGGCCTGTCGGAGCAGACAGGCGACGTGCGCCAGTACGGTATGTCCAAAGAAGGTTTGATTGCTCGCCAGTTCATGCTCGGGGTGGTGCAAACCGCAGAAGGTTTGCCGATCTACCACGAGGTGTATGACGGCAACCAGGCCGAGTCGCCTACCTTGATGCCAACGCTCAAGAAGGTACTCACCCGCTTTGGGCACATCAAGCGCTTGATTGTGGTGGCCGACCGGGGTTTGCTGTCTTTGGACAATATCGACGAGTTGGGCAAGATCAAACTCCCAAGCGGACAAGCCCTTGAGTTCATTCTGGCGGTGCCGGGCCGGCGCTATGGTGAATTTGTTGAGGTATTGCAGACCTTCCGAGCCAAAGCCATCACGGCCGAGCAAGAGATTGTTGAAGAAACGTCGTGGCACGGTCTGCGATTGGTGGTGGCGCATAACCCGCAAATGGCCAAGGAGCAGACGCAGTTGCGCCAGGAGCGTATTGCTGCCCTGCAGACTCAGGCACAGGCGTGGGTCGGCAAGCTTGATGGCCAGGACAGCGGCGTGAGCGCACGAGGCCACAAGCTCTCTGACAGTGGCGCCAAGGCGCGGCTTTATCACGAGGTCAAAGAGGCGCATCTGGCAAAAATAGTCAAGGTCGATCTCAAAAGCGATTTGTTCAGTTACGCCATTGACGAGGCTGCGCTCAAGCAGGCAGAACTGATGGACGGCAAGCTGATGTTGGTGACCAATGTGGCTGACTTGAAGCCGCCGCAAGTAGTGCGGCGCTACAAGGCCCTTGCCGACATTGAACGAGGCTTTAGGGTGCTCAAGTCCGAAATAGAAATTGCGCCGGTGTACCACCGCCTGCCTGAAAGAATTCGCGCCCATGCGTTTATCTGCTTCCTGGCCTTGATCGTTTACCGCGTGATGCGTCAAAGGTTGAAGTTGGCCAAAAGTGATCTATCGCCGGAACGGGCGCTGGCAGAGCTGCGAAAAATTCAACGCCATCAGGTGCGAATCAATGAGGAACAGCCCATCGCAGGCATCTCAACGATTAACCACACCCAGGCCACAGTGCTGGAGACTTTGAACATCAGAAAGCCGACCCAAGACGCCCAGTTGACCCTTTTGTAGTGGCAAGTTTGAAACATGCCCTATATAAATCAACAGCTTGCGTCATTTGGTGTCGAACTCGGGAGGCCCAGTGCCAGGTTGGCGGCCACGGTGTCATTGATCATGACCACTTGTTCGCTGACGTGTGAAAACTGGGCGCGAAAACTGGTCAACTGCCATTGCCGAAGTTCATGCTCGTCCAGGCAAACCTGCCCGGCGTTGATATCGACAAAGCGCGTCAGGAAATTCACCAGCGTTGTCTTGCCAGAACCCGACGCGCCGATCAGCGCCACGGTTTGAGAAATGTAGCCAGTCAGTCCACGCACGCCAAACAGCAGTAAAAGAGATGCCGGAACCGTCCAGATTTCCAGCTGGCCCTGCTGGAAACCACGGTCCAGCAAGGGTTTGAGAAGTGCCGGAATCATCGGTTCGGTGGCCGAGCCGACGATTGCGCTGGCGGCGACCAAGGCTCAGGTTCCCGGCAGGGTGCCGAAGCATGGGGTTAAACGGCGAATCCGTTGCAGGATGCTGGCTGAAGGCATCAATGGGTTGGGCGCTGTGTTGGTTGGTTTCAGACTTTGTCAAGCGCCGTATGAATTGAACTCAGAATCTTTTCGGGTGGTATTTTGCTGACGTTACCAGAACTCTGTATGGCATGACAACGGCAGGCAGCAGTAGTCCAATATTCGTACGGTTCAGCTTCACTGAACAATGCAACCGTTGATGTAGACGTTGAGTGCGCAACATGCATTAACCCACCATCGCAGCCCACAAAAAGGTCCGCCTTGCCAATTAATGCTCGTGTCTGAAGTATATTCAGTTCGGCGACTTGGCTTACTATTTTTAGATGATCAAACTTTTCTTCAAGTAGTTTTTTAGCTGTTGACCTACCATTATCTGAGCCGACCAGTAAAATATTTACTATCTTGATTTTATCTGACTGCTGATCAATCAGATGCAGCAATTTATCCCAATATTTATAGGTCCGATATGGATCAACTCCACCAATAGATAAAGCAAGAAAAGCTTGCCTTGGAACTATTGTTTCAATGCTATTAATGGTCTCCTTGGAGCAATGTAGATAAGGCTTTGATACGTTGAGTAAAGTGACAGCATCAAACTCAAGAGAGAATATGCTATTAAATGCTGCGTGACTAAAACAAGATTGGTTTCTAGCAGGGCCGTCGAAATAGCCGAAGAGACAGGCGAATGGCGTTTGTGCAAAGTACTTGTTTTTCAGGCGAAGCGATTTATGGTTAAATTCTGCAAGAAGTACTGCGTCGTAGCTTCTGACATCTATGTCTTCAATGCGCGTGTAAACATTTTTGAAAATGTCGTCTTCCTTAAATTGAGGATGCAGTTTGGGGAGGGTAAGTAGATCGATATTTAGATATTTTCCCTTTAGCAAGGCCCGTCCGGAGAGTTCCATGTTGGCGTCGCCAAATGAGTCTTTGCCAGTGTAGAGAACCAGAATTTTGGAGTGAAAGTCCAATTTTTCACGAAAAAGATGTAGCTGCTTTCTCAGGAGCATGTATAGAAATTTATGAAGAAATTTCTTTACGATTTTGTATCTTGGGGTACGCTGGATGTAGCTGTTGCGGTCATGCAAGACGAATGGATATTGTGTTTGTGTGCCCAGTTTAAGTGCGAGATCAACTGAATGTGCTAGTACATCAGCCAACAAAGGGTAATTAATCATCTGTGAGCTTACGCGGTTGCTTGCTAAATCCATGTCAATTGACCACCGGAAGATTGACCCCAAAGTGACATACCATATTTCATGATTTCCTGCTCGCGCCAAGTTTTCAATTGACGTTTGTTTTGAAACTTATTTATTTTTCGTTCCAACCAGGACTGATGTAACAGCCTGTCGTTATTCGGCAAACCCAGATCGTCTCTTTCTTTAAGACCACGCTCACGTTTCATTGCAGATTGTGTGATCGAACCAAAGTGGTGTAGCCAAGAAGCACCCGTCGTGCCCATACGTATGCCGGCATGCCGAGCCTCATGAAAGAAAAGGGTGTCTTCATAGCCTAGAAGTTTCGGTGCCGGTCGGAAATACCCTACCTCTTTCCAGACTCGTTTGTTAACAGCGAGGCAGACCGCATGTGCCCAGCCTATACGCACAGCATCATTCATTTCTACGCATGCCTTCTTAGCAAGTCCATGAAAGTCATAGTCCAGTTTTCCTTCAATCATTGCTGGAGAAATAATGTCCAGCTTATGATTAACAGCTGAATTGATCAGTCCTTCTATCCATTCTTTACTGACGATGACGTCATTGTTCATGATGATCGTCCATTCGGACTGGAATTCGAGCGCACCTTGGTTCCAGGCTACGCCACACCCCAAGTTTTCCTGGTTATGAATGACCTTCCCAAGTGGCAAACTGTTCAGGTACGCTAATGTTTCGTCTGTGGACGCATTGTCAATGACAACCAAACGGTCCAAAGGTGTCTCGCACGCGCGCATGCTGTCAATACACTGGCGGGTGTACTCGACTTGGTTGTAGCAAGCGAAGGTTAGGGCAACGTTTAAATGAGAGGTCATGAGGTTTCGGAATGGATCTGGGTTGTCGTTGCGCACAGGACGGCGGTAATCAAGGCATAGAGGCTGGCGGTGTACTTCAATCCAAAAACCTCTGTGCTTAAGGAGCTGACAAAAAAAGTCAAGGTGAAAGCTATGCCAACGGCTGCGGCATGTTGTTGGCTGGAGGATGAATTCCGTAAGCTTTGCCAGTAGATTCCAAGGGGTACAACAAAGAGCAACAAACTTGCGATCGCAGCCATCAAGCCATGGTGAACAGCATTAGTTATGATCTCATTGTGGAATCCAGAACTCAACGCAAAATCAATGGCAAATGTTGATGCATATGTCTTGACGATTTTTGGAACCTCGGGCTTCTTTCTCTGTGTATTACCAAAGCCCGCCAGAGGTCGTTCCGACACCATGTCATACGCGATTCTCAGAAAAGTGATTCGAAGCCCCAAAGAAGTATCGGGTGCAATGCCTTGAAATGAATAGCCTGAGAGGTCATTGATCCCTTCAGAAATCCTGGAATGAATTCTTTCGATAAAACTATATGCAGCTATCGCTGTACCCAACACGATAATCAAATAAAGAGCTACCTCCCTCAACATTAGGTGCTTTCTCTTTGCCAAGAGTAAAAATATTAGCACCAATGGCACGGCGAACCACCCCGAGCGGCTTTCTGTCAAGACGCTCATATAGAACCCTGCGCAGCAAGAGACTCCTTTCAAGGTCATGAGCCAGACTGGCTGTGACTTTGCATAGAAAAGTGATATCAGTGAGGTGAGGGCAAAAGAAAGGGTGATATAGCCAAATGAAAGCGGGTCTGCAAACTGGTTAGACATTCGAGTCGCATGCCAAGGATGCTCACTTGGGAAGAATGTTTGGCTAACCAGGGTAACGATAAGTCCCAATGTCACAGACAGGATCAAGGTTTGAGTGGTATCAACTCGAACGTGCCTAAGCCAAATGAATATGGGAATAGCAATTAAAAATCGGGATGGAGAATCTAGTTCTGTTACATCAAGATTATTGCTGAGTAATCCAGAAACGCAGATCGATACGAAAAGCAGACTGTATGATAGAAGAAATGGACGAAAATTCAGGCCCATTGAAACATTTCTTTGGGGATCAAATTGGCGAAGGTTGGAAGCAACAATAACTATTAGGCAAGTGACTCCTGCCAGAATCAGAATCCCGCTGCTCCACCCTTTGATTACCAAAACAAACAAAGGCTGAACACACACCAGACCAATCAGCAATGTCAGGTGCTTAAATTGCTGATGGGTTGATATTGCCATGGTTTTCTGAACTTTAATGTTGCTGCCGATGCTCAGGCGTCTTTGACAGCGTTAACGCATTTCATGTTTGCATCCTGCTCAAATTCGCGTAATAGCCATTCGCTTGCAGCAGTTCTGCATGGGTTCCCGCTTCGACGATTCGCCCCTGATCCAGGACCAAAATGAGATCGGCGCGCTCGATGGTGCTGAGACGATGGGCAATAACGAGGGTGGTGCGGTTCTTCATGAGCGTGGCCAAAGCTGCCTGAACCTGGCGTTCTGATTCGGTGTCCAGAGCCGAGGTGGCTTCATCAAGAATCAGGATGGGCGCGTTCTTAAGCAAAGCCCGGGCAATGGCAATACGTTGGCGTTGTCCGCCCGAAAGTTTGGCCCCGTTTTCTCCGATCGGGGTGTCTAGCCCTGCGGGCAACTGTTCAATGAAGTCCCAGGCGTTCGCGGCACGGGCCGCATGGACCACATCGTCGCGGCTGCAGGTGTCGCGTGATCCGAAGGCAATGTTGGCCTCGATCGAGCTGTTGAACAACACAATGTCCTGACTGACCAGGGCAATGTTATGGCGCAGGCTGCTCAGGGTCAGGTCATTGATGTCAAAGCCATCAATGCGTATTTGGCCAGTAGACACGCGGTAGAAGCGGGGAATCAGCGCGCTGATGGTGGTCTTGCCGCCGCCAGAGGCGCCCACCAGGGCCACAGTTTGGCCTGCGCCAATACGCAGATTGAGGTTGTCAAGCGCCGTTCGCTCAGCCCCAGGGTAGGTGAAACTCACATGATCAAAGTCGATGTTGCCTTTAACGTTGATGAGTTCGCGTTTGCCATTGTCATCTTCCGAAGGGGAGTCAAGCAGCGCGAAGACGCTTTCACAGGCTGCCAGTCCGCGCTGAAGGATGGAGTTGACCGATGTGAGTTTTTTGATCGGCGAAATCAGCATCAGCATGGCCGTAATGAAAGAGATGAAACCGCCAGGAGATGAGCCGGCCTGACCAGTGGTCTGGCTCAAGGCCAGGTAGGTAATGATGGCAACGGCCACCGAGGCCGCCAGATGCGTGATGGGGGTGATTGCAGAGGCAGGTATCGCCTCTCGCATCATGGCACGTCGCAGGCGCTCGGTATCAAGTCGAAAGTGCTCGCTCTGTTGCGGTTGTCCGCCAAAGATTTTGATGACCTTGTGCGCAATGACGGATTCCTCAATGGCATGCGACACCAGCCGGATTGATTCCAGAGACAGCCGGCTGGCAGCACGAATGCGCTGGCTGAAAGCTTTCACAATGAACGCAAAAAGTGGGCCAATGGCCAGTGTGATGAGCGTGAGTTTCCAATCAAGGTAAAGCAGGTAGGCGATCAGCGCCAGGGCAGTGAGCGATTCACGCACGATGGTGACCAGTACCGTGGTCGCCGCCTCGCTGATCAGGCTGACGTCATAGATCAGGCGGGAAATCAATTTGCCAGCGGATTGCTCGTGATACACCTGTGTTGGCAATACGAGGACTTTTGCGAACATTTCCCGCCGCAGGTCTGTGATGAGGCGGGTGGATATCCACGTCATCAGGTAGCTGGTGCAGAACGTGAAGATGCCCCTGACCACAAACAAAAGAATGATGCCAAGTGGGATAAGCCAGATCATGCGGGCGTCTTCGGTTTTGAAGCCCTGGTCCAGCAGGTATTTCATGAGCGCTGGAAAAACGGGTTCGGTCGTCGCAATGGCGACCATGCCAACTACCGCGAGGGTAAAGGCCTTCCAGTAGGGCCGAAGGTAGGTGAGCAGCCGAGCGTAGATGGCACGGTTGCTGAGCACAGGGCGGTCAAACATAATCAACTATCAATAGCCGGTGGTGCTGATTACAACTTATTTGGGCGCTTGCCATTCTGATCCCTTCTGCACCTCGATGGCTTTGACATATCGATAAAACGTGCCTTCAAAGTTTCCCAAGGCGATGACAAAACCGGCCCATCCATCCAGAAAACCGAGCTTGAAGATGTAGTGCTTCAAAAAAGACCAGGTGCCGTGCGACAGTGCGGTCCCCATGGAAATTTTTTTGTGCTTGATCTTTTCAGCGCCCAGGCTTGAGTAGCGGTTGGCCTTGTGCATGACCTCGCTCATGTTCTTGAACGGAAATTGCCAGATGGCGTTTTTCAGGTGGCCCACGGGTTTGCCGGAGTCCAGCACAAAACCCTCGTGCACGGGTTTGAGGTCATAACGCATGCGGCCTTTGCGGAACAGTTGGGGCTGGCGATAGTTGGGGTACCAGCCCGAGTGCCTGATCCAGCGGCCCATGAAGAAGTTGCGGCGCGGCACCCAGTAAGCATCCAGGGCCGCCGGGTCATGAGTGATCGCGCGGATTTCAGCTTCAACTTCAGGCGTGCAGCGCTCGTCGGCATCCAGGCTGAAAATCCACTCGTAAGAGCAAGCGGCAATGGCCTGGTTGCGCAGGTCGCCAAAGCCCTTGAAGTCCACCTGAACGACACGGGCGCCGAGCTTGCTGGCAATCTCCGGTGTGCCGTCGGTGCTCCAGGAGTCAACCAGCACGATTTCATGAGCCCATTTGGCGCTTTCGATGGTGGCCGTCACCTTTTCGGCTTCGTTGTAGGCAATGATGTAGACGGAAATTTTGCTCATCGGGGATGGTAGTATTCAACGCTGTGCGCGCGCTCAGTGCTGCTGGCAGCTTTGTAGTCTAGTTCAAAATGAATGCTCCCGATCTGGTTTCCGTGGTGATCACCACCTACAACCGCAGCGATGCCTTGCTTGCCGTTCTGGCTGGTTTGTCGCGCCAGAACGATCGGCACTTCGAGGTGATTGTTGCTGATGACGGTTCGCGTGATGAGCACCTTCGGCCTGTGATTGAATCTGAGGTTGCCAAAGCGCTGGGCTTGGTGCATGTCTGGCATCCGGATGTCGGCTTTACCGCTGCGCGCATCCGCAACCGGGGGGTGGCGGCAGCAAGCAGCCCGTATGTCATTTTCCTCGATGGCGATTGTGTGCCTGAGGTCGACTTTATTGCGCAACACAAAAAGCTGGCCCAGACTGGCTGTTTTGTGAACGGCAGCCGGGTGCTGTTGTCGCCCAAACTCACGCAGCGCGTGCTGGCAGGTTCAGAGCAGATTTGTGGGCGTTCCAGGTGTTATTGGCTCAAACACTTCATTTTCGGGAACGCAAGCAAGTTCACGCATTTGTTGCGTTTGCCCGATGGACCCCGGCGCTTGGTGCGTGCGTTTTCCTGGAAAGGCATACGCAGTTGCAATATGGGTGTGTGGAAAACTGATTTCGAGCGGGTGGATGGCTTTGATGAGTCGTTCGTGGGTTGGGGGCATGAAGATGCAGACTTTGTGTTACGCCTGCATCACAGCGGTGTGATGCGCAAAAACGGCTATTGCGCCACCGAGGTTTTCCATCTCTGGCACAAGGAAGCCAGTCGTAACAAGGCGTCACAGAACGCCCTGCTTGTGCAAGAGCGTGTTAAAAGTGGGCTGATACGATCCACCCTGGGCTACTCTCAGGT
>Ga0315270_10001870_pt1 | contig 11187 bp, 11 predicted proteins | sample C1_bottom_MG_FD_204932 | JGI IMG/M metagenome (GOLD analysis project Ga0315270, IMG submission 204932) | Sediment microbial communities from Yellowstone Lake, YNP, Wyoming, USA - C1_bottom | ecosystem: Environmental > Aquatic > Freshwater > Lake > Sediment | place: USA: Wyoming | collected... | reverse complement strand
GCGAGGTGCGCTATGAAATTGTCTAAACAAGGTGGAAGTCTGTTCTTCACCCGCGCTGGCATGATGCGAGGCGGCGTTTTCATCGCTGCGTTGATAGCCATGCCACAGCTCTTTCCGCAGCACTGGATTTGGAACATGATGTTCTTTACGGTGTTGTACGCGGCGATGTCAGTGTCGTGGAATCTAATCGGCGGTTTCGCCGGATACCCATCTCTGGGCCACGCCGCCTTTTTCGGTATTGGCGCTTACGCGACAGCATCTCTTTTCAAGAGTTCGGAGATTCTCACAAACGGGTGGAAACCATTCTTTATGCTGCCGCTCGTCGGTTTGGGATGCGCCATTCTCGCATTACCAATCGGATATATCGCCATGAGAGTGCGAGCTAACATTTTTGCGATCGTCACGATCACTCTTCTCTTTGTCGCTCAAACCCTTGGATATAACCTTAAAAGTCTTACGGGCGGAGCACAGGGTGCGGGCTTATCTGTAGCTCCGTTCCGCCTCGACATATTTGAACAACCATTCTATTTTGCCGCCGTCACATTGTTGCTCTTGGCCATGGCGATCGCCTATTTCATCACTAAAACCAAACTCGGAATGGCTCTTACTTCGATACGTGCGGATGAAGATAAGGCGCGCGGTGTCGGAGTTCGTACCACAGGCGTCAAGGTTGCGACCTTCGCAGTCAGTGTGGGGATCACTGGTATGGCCGGTGGAATATGGGCATATTACTTGGGATTTATTTATCCTCAGTTTGCCTTTGATCCGCTGATCACGATTGCAATCGTTTTGATGACCTTCCTTGGTGGCCGTGCCACAGTTTGGGGTCCAGTCCTTGGAGCCGCGATCTTGATGCCTGCGCAGCAACTGCTCGCCTATTACGTGGGTGGCAGTCAGATCTACTTGATTGCCTATGCGGCGATATTCCTACTAATCATGTTGCTTTTACCTCGTGGAATTCTTCCCACCGTCCTCAATAAGCGTCGAATGGCCTCGATGGCCACGAAGGGCGATTTAAGCGGGGTAAGCACAACACCAGTAACAACCGGAGGGAGCCTTTCATGACCGATCTACTTCGCGTCGACAATTTGACCAAGAGATTTGACGAGTTGACCGCCGTTGATGCTTGCTCCTTCACCGTCAAAGAAGGCAGTATCACCGCTCTTATCGGTCCTAACGGATCTGGTAAAACAACGGTATTCAACCTCATCACAGGCTATCTGCCTTCTGACGGCGGCGATGTGGAATTCGCCGGCTCATCGATTAAGGGCCAGAGCCCCGGCACGCTGTATCGAAAGGGGCTCACTCGAACTTTCCAGCAGGCACGCGTCTTTGCAGATCTCACTGTTCAAGAGAACCTTGTTGTAGCAGGCGGCGGACATTGGACGAATCTTTTTGGTCGTCGTATCACTGCTCAGGATCGTGAAAGAGCTGCCGAACTTCTTGATGAGTTCAAACTAAGCCATGTTGCTGATCTCTACGCCAGCGAACTTTCTTGGGGCCAACGAAAGCTACTTGAGTTTGCTTCAGTCTTGATGAGTAAGCCGCGTTTGGTGTTGCTTGATGAGCCAACCGCCGGTGTGAACCCAATCTTGATTGAAACGATGGCTACTCACATTCGCTCATACAATGAAGCGGGCGTGACATTTTTGATTGTCGAACACGACATGAGTTTCGTTATGCGCGTTTGCGATCCTGTGATCGTGCTTGATCGCGGCAAAACGATTGCCGTTGGCGATCCACAGACAGTGCAATCTGACCCCAGAGTGCTCGATGCCTACCTTGGCGATTGAGGAGCAAAGAAAATGAAGATGGCATACAAAGATAATTTAGATTCCACCGTGTTGCTCAAACTCACGGATATCATCGCTGGCTACGGCTCTGGAATGGTTCTCAAGGGCGTAAATCTGGAACTAAAAAAAGGCGACGTTATGTGCCTCATTGGTCCCAACGGGGCGGGTAAATCAACCGTCCTCAAGACTGTCTCTGGTTTGCTTCCACCGAAAGAGGGAACGGTAGTTTTCGATGGACAAGACATCACGGGGCACACTCCCAAAGACAACTTGCGCCGAGGGATTGTTCACGTGCCACAAGAGCGCTCGCTATTCCCAGGCATGACAGTGTGGGACAACTTATTGATGGGCGGATATCTCATTCGAAGTCGAAAGGTCGTGCAGGAACGTATCGACGAAGCTGCTCACATTTTCCCGATTATTACGAGTCGACGAAATACGCATGCGGGATCTTTATCAGGCGGCGAGCAGAAGCAAGTTGAACTTGCTCGCACATTGATTTTTGATCCAAAACTCATCTTGCTTGATGAGCCATCTATCGGCCTTGACCCCAAGTCTCGTCGGTTAGTTTTCGAAGCGATCAGAGGTTTGGCCACCGCAGGTCGCACAATTTTGCTTGTAGAACAGAACGCGAGATCTGGATTGGCGGCTGCTGATCAGGGTGCAATTCTCGAGACTGGTCTTGTTCGGATAACTGGGGTAGCAGCGACGCTTCTCGAGGACCCCGAAGTCGCCCGGCTTTATCTGGGTGCATCCACAATGACTCGCCCGCCAGCTAAAACTCAACAGGAGAACTGACATGACGAATAACTCGAGCCCAACTATTGGCTGGATTGGCACTGGACGCATGGGTTATGCCATGGTCTCGCGACTTCTTAATGCTGGACTTAAAGTCAGTGTTTACAACCGCACGCGTTCCAAAGCAGAACCATTGGCCGCGTATGGCGCAGAGATCGTCGATACGATTTCTGAATTAGCAAAGTGCGACATTGTCTTTTCCATGGTCTCTGAATCATCTGACTTGCTTCAAGTAACGACTGGTGTCGGAGGTGTCCTGACACAGAAAGTCGCACCAAAGATAATGATCGATTGCTCGACCGTTAGCGTCGAAGCATCTGAAGAAGTTCGCCTTGCTTCGGCAGAACGAGGAACGAAGTACTTGGTAGCTCCCGTTTCTGGAAATGGGAAAGTCGTTAAGGCAGGTAAGTTGACGATGATTGCTTCAGGCCCAAGAGAAGTATTTGACGAAGTTGAGTCAATCTTGCTTCACATTGTTAAAGCGGTCACGTACGCGGGTGAAGGCGACCTTGCTCGTTTGGTAAAGCTTGCGCACAACATTTTCCTTGGTGTTGTCACGCAGTCCATGGCTGAGATCACCGTTTTCGCTGAGAAAGCTGGTGTCCCCCGAGCAGCCTTCTTGGATTTCCTGAATGACTCTGTCATGGGATCTGTCTTTACTCGCTACAAGTCTCCCGCCTTTGTGAACCTCGATATGACCCCAACTTTCACCCCGGTTCTGTTACGCAAAGACTTTGATCTTGGGCTCGCTGCGGCACGCGATCTAGAGGTTCCGATGCCTATCGCTTCGGCCACACACCAAATTGTTCAGCAGGCGGTCGGTCACGGTAATGTTGATATGGATTTTGCTGTGCTGTTGCTTGAACAAGCGGCTGCTTCAGGAATGACTTTGAAATCGGAAGATGTAAAAGTTTCTGACGGACTCGAGAGCGAATCCGCGTAAATGCGGAATAGGTGGTGGGAGGTAAGGAATCATGAAAAAAGAAGCGCCATTGGCTGCCCCAGGGCACATGGGGGTCGACTACGAGTCCCGTGTTGATTTTGACCGCCTTCGAAAATATCGAATCGGACGCGCGAAAGAGGCTCTAAATAGCAGCGAGTGTGGCGCTTTCTTACTTTTTGATTTTTACAACATCCGCTACACAACGCAAACGTGGATTGGTGGAGCATTAGGCGACAAGATGACACGCTACGCGCTTCTGACGCGCGATGGCGGAGAGCCAATGCTCTGGGATTTCGGATCCGCGGTGCGCCATCACAAGTTGTACTCACCGTGGCTTAAGCCAGAGAACAACCGTCCTGGCATGTTAGGCATGCGAGGCGCTGTAGCGCCTTCCGCGGGACTTATGGAATCGGCGATCAAGGAGATCAAGTCGTTACTAGTCGAGGCTGGAGTGGCAGATTTGCCAGTCGGAGTCGACATCGTAGAGCCGGCTTTTCTCTTCGAGATGCAGCGTCAAGGTCTCAAGGTTGTCGACGCCCAGCAATATATGCTGGACGCTCGCGTCATAAAGTCATTTGATGAAATCATGCTTTTGAACCAAGCCGCCGCCATGGTCGATGGCGTTTACCAGAACATCGTCGATGTTCTTAAACCTGGTATCCGTGAGAATGAAATTGTCGCGTTAGCAAATAAGCGTCTCTATGAGATGGGTTCCGATCAAGTTGAGGCGATCAACGCAATCTCTGGCGATCGCTGCAACCCCCATCCACATAATTTCACGGACAGAATCATCAGACCGGGTGATCAAGCCTTTTTCGACATCATCCATTCGTTTAACGGATATCGCACGTGCTACTACAGAACCTTCGCTGTCGGCAGTGCAACTGCAAGCCAGCACGATGCATACACAAAGGCGCGAGAATGGATGGATGCAGCAATTGACACCGTTCGCGTCGGTGTTGGCACTGATGACATTGCCAAGGTTTGGCCAAAGGCAGAGGATTTTGGTTTCACTGACGAACTAGCTGCGTTTGGGCTGCAGTTTGGTCACGGCCTGGGTCTTGGACTCCACGAGCGACCTATCATTTCGCGTTTGAATAGCCTTGAAAATCCAATAGAAATCAAAGCAGGCATGGTTTTTGCGCTAGAGACGTACTGCCCAGCCTCCGACGGCGTTTCTGCAGCGCGTATCGAGGAAGAGGTTGTTGTCACTGATGGCGGCGTTCATATCCTTACGAAGTTTCCAGCGCAGGAACTATTCATAGCCAACGAGTACTGATCAAAACGTCAAGCGGTTAAGAGACGACCTTCTTCACGGCCGCAGCAACTGCTTTGACAACGTTTGGATCAAAGACGCTCGGAACGATGAATGAAGTATTGAGCTGTTCTGCGGAGACGCAGCCGGCAATTGCCTCAGCAGTGGCGACCAGGAGTTCATCTGTGATCTTGTGAGCGTTGGCATCGAGCAGACCGCGGAAGATCCCAGGAAACGCCAAGACGTTGTTGATTTGATTTGGCTGATCGCTGCGCCCCGTGGCCACAATAGTTGCATATTTACGAGCAATGTAGGGATCAATCTCTGGATCTGGATTTGCCAGAGCAAAAACTATTGAATCCTTAGCCATCGAAGCGACATCGGATTCCTTCAAGATGTTTCCCGCGCTGACCCCAATGAATATGTCAGCGCCCACAATTCCCTCGGCCATCTTGCCAACGAAATCGTTCGGGTTGCAGTTGTCGATGAACCACTGCCGCATTGGGTCTTTGGTGATGGTGCCACTATTAATCGAACCCTTGGAGTCAAAGGCGATAATGTTTTTTGCTCCGCTGATGCTTAGTAGGCGCGCGATAGCGGTGCCAGCAGCTCCCGCTCCACTGATAACAATCTTGCAGTCCGCAATGTTCTTCTTTACCAACTTCAATGAATTCGTTAAGGCGGCGAGAACGACAATCGCAGTGCCGTGCTGATCGTCATGGAAGACGGGGATATCAAGAAGTTCGCGGAGGCGTCTCTCGACCTCGAAGCAACGAGGGGCCGAAATATCTTCAAGGTTGATGCCACCGTATACAGGGGCAATCAATTGAACCGTTCTGACGATTTCATCGACATCTTGGGTATCGAGGCAGACTGGCCAAGCGTCAACATCCGCAAAACGCTTGAATAACACTGCTTTTCCTTCCATTACAGGAAGTGCGGCCTCGGGTCCGATATTGCCCAAACCAAGTACTGCTGAGCCATCTGTCACGACTGCGACGGTGTTCCGTTTGATGGTGAGTCGGCGGGCATCGGTTGGGTCGTCCACGATTGCTTGGCAAATGCGTGCCACACCAGGGGTGTAGGCGCGGGATAGATCATCACGAGTCTTAAGAGGCACTCGCGATTGGACTTCCAATTTTCCGCCAAGGTGCAATAGGAAGGTGCGATCGCTAACTTTTCGGACGGTCAAACCTGGGTGGGCGCTGATTGCTTTTGTGATCTCTTCAGCATGGTCGGCATTGATGGTGTCACAAGTAACGTCGACAACGACTTTGTCTAGGAGAGATTCAACGACATCTAGCGCTGTAATAGTGGCCCCTGCTTTAGTGATTGCCGCAGTGGCTTCTGCTACTGGCTGCGCTGAAGGTGCGCCTTCTACACGAATAGTGATGCCGTACCCGGGACTAGTTGATGCCATGTTAAACAACTCCATAAAGTCGGTCGCCCGCGTCACCCAGACCCGGCACGATATAACCATTTTCATTTAGCTTTGTATCAAGTGCTCCCGTAACAATTGTGATTGGTACAGGACAGTTTTCGAACGCTTGCTCCATAAATGCCACACCTTCAGGTGCAGCAATAATGCAGATCGCAATTATGTCTGTTGCGCCTAGATCGATTAGGTAGTTAATGGCTGCCACAAGCGTTCCACCAGTTGCCAACATAGGATCCAGCACAAAACATTGGCGACCAGATAGATCATCAGGAAGTCGGTTGGCGTAGGTGCTCGCTAATAAAGTTTTTTCATCGCGCACCATTCCGAGAAAACCAACTTCGGCGGTCGGAACCAAGCGCACCATTCCTTCGAGCATTCCAAGACCTGCGCGCAAAATAGGAACAACAACTGGTCGCGGGTCGGCCATCTTCTCGCCTTGGGTGACAACCACCGGAGTCTTTATTGTGACTGTTTTCGTGCGTACTTCGCGTGTTGCCTCGTAAGCCAACAAAGTCACGAGTTCTTCGACGAGGCGACGAAAGGTTGGGGAGTCCGTGGTTTCATCGCGTAATACGGTCAATTTGTGCGAGATTAGCGGGTGATTCGCGACGTGGACTTTCACCCTCCATACCTTACAGGTCTTTTCTTCTTAAGAAATGAGTGTCAGTATGCAACCTGAGGGCATGTGAAATGGGGGGCGGCGATGAGTGAGGAAGTTGATATCGCAGTAGCCGCTTGGCATGAAGAAGGCAGATGGAATCTTGCCAAACTGCCTAATCCGCATGATCTGGCTCACATTATTGATCGATTGAAGAGCCAACGCACCAACGGTGGGGCCATCGCACTGATTGCCATTGATGAGGAATTTTTTATCGTGATCAGAGTTCTCGGCTCTCACATCAGCATGTTCTTAAGTGATGTTACTTGCGCGTTCGATTATGAAGTGGCGTCAGATTTCATCGAGTTAGCTGACCTCCCTTTCCCCGATGAAGATGATGAACCACTGCCAGTTGGGCATCTGGATATCTTGGCTGACCTTGGCATGAACCATATGGAGATCTCAGCTCTTTGCGACGATGCAGAATTATTTCCCGACGAGCAGTTGGACGCGATCGCTACTCGATTGGGCTTTGGTGAAGAGTTTCGTGAATTATCAGATCTATGAATTTTGAGGAAGCGATGGCGCTTGCCATCAAGGTTGCCCAGGAAGCGATCACTGCGAGTGCGGACGTGCCAGTAGGTGCGGTGATTCTAAATAGCAAAAGTGAAGTAGTCGCAACTGGCAGCAACGAACGCGAATTGGATCATGACCCGACTGCGCATGCAGAAATTGTTGCGATGCGAAAGGCTGCCAAGGATTTGGGAAGTTGGCGCTTGGAAGATCACACACTAGTAGTCACACTTGAACCATGTGCCATGTGTGCAGGTGCGATTGTTCAGTCCCGTATCCCAAGGGTCGTCTTTGGCGCTTGGGATGAGAAAGCCGGGGCAGTCGGATCTGTCTGGGATATTTTGCGAGACCCCCGAACCTTGAACAAGCCGGAAGTCATTTCGGGCGTTCTGGCTGCCGAGTGCGCCCAGTTGCTCCAGTCATTTTTCCAATCGCAACGAAAAGGAATTTAGTTACTGTATCCTCGCTCGTGGTGGCGTGTCCGAGCGGCCAAAGGAGCACGCCTCGAAAGCGTGTGTTGGGGAAACTCAACCGTGGGTTCAAATCCCACCGCCACCGCCATAATATTTGAGGACCTTCTCCACAACTAGAGAGGTCCAAAGATATGGAGCTTCCAAAAAACAAATCTAAATTCAAGGCAGTAGTGCTGACGGCAGACAAATTCGAAGACATGGAAGTCTTCTTTCCAGTGTTTCGATTGTTAGAAGAAGGCTGGCAGGTCGACATTGCCGCGCCGAACATGGATGAGATGAGCGGCGAAAACGGCTACGACCTTAAACCTGATAAGACAATCGACGAGGTCAATCCAGATGATTATCAACTACTGATAATCCCTGGCGGTTACCCCGATGGCGCACCAGCTACGGTTCGAAAGATTAAAAAGGCGCAAGAAATAACGAAGTCCTTCTTCCAGAAGAATAAACCGGTGGCATCAATCTGTCATGGGCCTTGGATTCTTGCATCTGCCGATCAAGTCAAAGGCCGTCACTTAACTTCGTACTGGCACGACGGAGTTCCTGAAGATATTCAAGCTGCAGGTGGCATTTGGGAAGATAAAGATGTTGTAGTCGACGGAAATCTGATTACTTCGCGTTGGCCAATGGATCTTCCAGCCTTCATGCGGGAACTTACAAAAGCCATGCAAGAAGTCGAAAGAAGTTCCTAGATCACAATCTCATAAGAAGGATTGAGGATCGTCAAAGAACCGTTTGTTTCTCCGACCATGCCTTCTGCAAGAAGTTGTGATCCAACATCAAGGCCTGCAATTTCTCGTCTTCCCAAGAATTGCAGCGTGACTCCGCCCGTTTCGTCCCAGACTTCCACTTCGACTATTGGCGCAGAACCTCTCGGCGCGGTCTTGATTGATGTGACCCGTCCTTTTACATGTGCTCGGTTGCGCCAAGTGATCTTGCCAATCGGAGTTACGTTTTCCGCATAGTGGCTGACTGGTTCGTGGCTTATGAATGAGATCGCACTTGCGGACTTGATCTTCAATTCAGGTGCAAAAGGTGTCGGGCTCTTGGCAATCGTGGCCATTTCAGGTCCATGGCTGTCGTGGATGACAACACTTTGCCCAGAAATAATCTTGGCAACATCAAAAGGAATAATCGTTGCAACCACGCGTGGTAATTGAGAAATAGGCCGTGCAATTTCTTCAGCAGTTTGGTCATGAAGTAACTTGCCAAGGACTGGAGTGTAGGAACGACGCGGCAATAGGAGGGTTAATTCGACGTCTGGAGCTGTTGTTGCTCTAATCGCGTAATCCATCGCCGCATTGGGCAATCGTCTATCGGGACAGTCAATGAGCTCTAACGTCACGTCGTCCAGCGCTGGGGCCGCAGCCCAAGCCTTTCGAATATCTTCGGCTCTTTGATCATCAATTACAAAGTGCACAGCAGCAAGTGAATGCGGATTGAGGCTGCGTGCGTATCGAACCGCACCAACGGTTGCTACATCGACGCTGTCAACAAGGACCGTCACGTCGTGGCGACTAATTGATGTGGCTCGTGATTCCTCACTTCGGAAATTCAACGCCGCTTGCTCGCGTCGATACTGGCGGTTAAGGCGAAGGAGAAGAACCACTGCAATTGGTGCGATCGTGATGACCAACCATGCACCTTCAGTGAATTTAACGATGGCAAAGACGAGCACGACGATTACCGAGACCGACCCAGATAGTCCATTAATGAACATTTTCAATTTCCAATTACCAAGTCGATGTGTGTATGCGTGTTTTGCCATACCAAACCCGGCAAGGGTGAAGCCAGTAAAGACACCTAATGCATAGAACGCGACAAGGCGATCCACGGCCGCTCCTGTAATGATTACCAAGGCGGTCGCAGAACTTGCCAAGAAAATGATTCCGTTTGAAAAAGATAGACGGTGACCGCGCTTTGTCAATTGGTGGGGCAAATAACCGTCTGTTGCAACGAAGTTACAGAGAATCGGAAAAGCGTTATATGTGGTGTTAGCTCCAGCGAAAAGGATTAACATCGTCGCGGCTTGGACAAAAACGAAGAGGACTCTTCCAGTCGCCCCGGTTCCCAATGAGACTTTGGCAATTTGGGAGATTACCGTCGGAGTGCCTTTGTCATACGGCATGGCGTGAATACGTTGGGCAAACCACGAAACACCGATCACTAGCGTCCCCAAAATGCAGCTCATGGTGACCAAAGTGCGCCGTGCGTTGTTGGCTTCTGGAACCTTGAATAGGGCCACGCCGTCCGAAATCGCTTCAAGTCCAGTAAGGGAGGAACCTCCGTTGGCGAATGCACGCAGAAGAATGAAAATTGCACTGAATGTAAGCAAACCTTGGGCATGACCCAACTCTTTGGCCCCTGGCAAATTTGTTGCAAGTACTGGAAGAGTGCCGGTAAATGCCTTGACTAGGCCAGTGATAAATACGATTGCCATGCCACCGATGAACAAGTAGGTAGGCATTGCGAATGATTTTCCTGCTTCCTTAACACCTCGAAGGTTCCCGTACGTTATTAGCAAGATGATGCCGACCGTCATATAGATCTTTCCCGCGTGCATCGATGGGAAAGTTGAAATGATTGCTGCAACACCTGCTGCAGATTGGATTGCGACGGTCACGATGTAATCCAGCATCAATGCCACTGCCGCAATGATCGACATCACTGGACCGAAGTTATCTTTGGTAACGATGTAGGCCCCACCAGTTTTTGTGTAGACCTCGATGACGTTTCTATAACTCAAAGTGATGATCGTGAGAATTGCGATGATGACCGCGGTCATCGGCATCATTAATGCAAAAGAGGCCAATCCGAAGGCAGGGAGAAGGGCAATTAAGATCTGCTCGCTGCCATATGCCGATGAGGAGATGCAGTCGGAGGAGAGAATTCCTAGGGCAAATCTTTTTGCCAGTCTCTGATGCCCGAGGGTGTGGCGATTGAGTGGATTGCCTAAAAGGGTCCGTTTAATTTTGTATGAAATGGGATCCTTGAGATGGGCATGTTCCTGAAGTGCTACGGGCGCCGGCGCATCGTCGGTCCAAGATTTAGGCACTATTACTCCCCAGACACAATTTGATAAGTGGTGCTGATCACTCCGCCATCCTAGATTGTCCGCCTCGGCTTTGCTGACGCCCTTGCCGAACCTGACTCGAGAAGCAGGACCATATGGGTGCGGGTATGCTCAGGGCATGCGTACACAGTTATATATCGACGGAAAATGGGTTGATGGCAACGGAACGATGCCGGTTTACGACCCCAGCGATGGTTCAGTAATTGCCGAAGTAGCAACTGCAGGTGAAGCCGAATGTGAAGC
>Ga0315270_10001869_pt1 | contig 11188 bp, 7 predicted proteins | sample C1_bottom_MG_FD_204932 | JGI IMG/M metagenome (GOLD analysis project Ga0315270, IMG submission 204932) | Sediment microbial communities from Yellowstone Lake, YNP, Wyoming, USA - C1_bottom | ecosystem: Environmental > Aquatic > Freshwater > Lake > Sediment | place: USA: Wyoming | collected... | reverse complement strand
TGAAAGAACACGCTTCGATGCAACATAAATATATGTCATAAAATATATTTATATACCATATGAATAATAGGGTAATTAATACTTTATATGATCAACTTCCTTACTCACACTATTGAATTGTGTATAAGATAAACAAAATTTCTTTGTGTGCAGAGGGGAAAATTTATGATCAAATTTATTTTTTTATTTATTTTTTTAGTTATATCTCCTTTTAGTCAGGCCGAAAATAATAAGGCCCAATCATCAAGCTATCGTCTGGGAATATTCCCATACATGTCTCCTCGCCAGACCGTGGAGTTGTTTGGTCCGGTAGTAGCCGAAATGGAAAAAGTGCTGAAGCACCCAGTCAAACTGGAAAGCGCCGCTTCCTTTCCTGACTTTAGCCTTGAACTCGCAAATCACAGTTACGACATTGCGCTGATTCAACCTTTCGATTACCACAAGGCGGTTGAGCTGTATGGCTACTTGCCGCTTGCACAATTGGATGCTCCGCTGGTTGCAAAGCTTGTTGTAAGGGATGACAGTCGCTACCAGACAATTACTGATCTACGCGATACAACCATCGGCTTGCCTCCCGAACAGTCTGCAAATGCACGCATGACCCTGCGCGCGCTCTATGACAACAAACTCATTCCAGACCGCGATGTAAAAATACAATATTTTAAATCCCACGATTCCTGCATTCAGCAGGTATGGATAGGTGAAGCCAGCGCCTGCGGTACCTCAAGTACACCCATTCAGGTATTTACACAGCGCATGCAGGCCAAGCTGCGTTCAGTCTATGACACGCCTGCTATTCCCCACACTTTATTTGTTGTTCACCCACGAATATCCTCGGCTGACCGTGCAAAACTACAGCAAATAATGACCGGCTGGAGTCAAACCGAAGCAGGACGAGCAATGTTGAAGACACTGGGCTTTCCCGGTTTTGTGGTTCCCAAGCCGGCCGAATATACCATTATGCGCAACTATGATCAGCATGTTACGCGAGCACATGCGGAACTCGCCGCACCAAAGGAATTGATATTTGGTGTGCTTCCCTATATTTCACCCAGAATGCTGTCAGATAATTACTCCCTGGCTCTCGCCACCTTGAGCAAAACTGCCGGGAGTACTATTCATCTGCGTTCCGCAACCAATTATGATAATTTTACTACTGCAGTAAATTCAGGAAATTACGACATCATTCTGGTACAACCTTTCGAATACACCAATGCAATCAAACATGGTTATTTTCCACTGGCAGGAATGAAAAACAAACTGCAGACCTTTTTTTATGTTCTCGCCAATAGCCCGTACAATCAATTGACAGAATTAAAAGGTAAAGTAATTGCAATGCCACCCGTTAATGCTGCACAAAGTCGAATGGCACGTAAGGGCTTGATGAATGTTGGACTTACACCCAGTCAAGATGTAAACATTATCTACAGTGTCAACCATGAGGCGTGCCTGCAACGTGTTCTGAGCGGCGAAGCAGTTGCCTGTGCCACCGCAGATCGTACTTTGCCCCTGTTGAGTAAAGAAATCACGCAGGAATTTCGTGCGATTGGTCAGTGCCCAGAAGTACCGGGGGTTGTACTAATGGCTCACAAACGACTACCCTCATCAACTCGCAATCATCTGCAAGCCGAAATTGTGTCGTGGAAGGATCAAGTAGAAGGACGAAAAATTCTTGACGCAATCAAGTTGGGTGATTTCGTTCCGGTCAACGATTCCGAATACCAACAGCTAACAAAATTCGAATAATGTTCAGCAGACTTTCACTGCGCTATCGCATCGCCCTGGTAATCTTCCTGCTGGAAGTGTGCATGCTCGCCAGTGTACTTTCTGTAACACTTACCCAATCGCAGAAAACAGCCAATGAATTTAATACTGCAAGCCAAAAAGCCAGTATGGATTTGCTTGCCAACCTGAGTATTGCAGCCCTGCTAACCAGCGAGTTCTCAGATTTCCAGGTCTATATTCAGGACGTACAAAAACAACCCTTGTTAGAACGTATCGTGCTGGCCAATATTAAAGGACGAGTTGTCGCTGGCAGCCAGGTGACTGACGTTGGCCGGTTGATAAATGACGTGGTGTTGAACACTGAAGCAGGATGGCAAATGCAGGAAGTAGATACGCAAGCAGGTTCCCTCGGAAAACTGGCGGTACAGTTTTCCGATGATGCACTTGTAACAGCACAAAAGAGAACTCGTAATCTCGCAATATTCATAGCAATATCCGGTTTATTCATCATCGCAATTATTGGCTTGGCAACCGGCTTTGCCCTGACAAACCGTCTAAGCAAGGTCACCGACGCGGCAAGCCGGTTTGCCAAAGGTGACCACTCAGTACGCAGCAGTATTGGCGGCAGTGATGAAGTTGCGACACTCTCGCGCAGTGTGAATCGCATGGCGGATGCAATTGACGAAAAAGAAAAACAACTTGAAGAGAAAAATGAATACATTGAATTATTGCTCAACTCCACTTCGGAAGCGATATATGGAGTAGATACTGACGGTATCTGTACCTTCATCAACCCAGCCGGGCTGCGCATGCTTGGCTATAGTAATGAAGAAAAAATTATCGGCAAAAGTATCCACGAACTAATCCATCATTCGTATCCGGACGGACATCCTTATCCCAAGGAACAATGCAGAATCCGACTGGCCACCCTGCAAAATCAAGCCACGCACGTTGATGATGAGGTGCACTGGCGCGCCGATGGTAGCAGCTTCCCGACAGAATATTGGTCGCAACCGATGTACCGCTACGGAAAATTGATAGGCACTGTAGTTACTTTTATCGATATTACTATAAGAAAACAGTCTGAGGAGCAAATCCGTAACCTAGCCTATTTTGATCCTTTAACTCAACTTCCAAATCGCAGACTGTTACTGGATCGCCTTAATCAGGCGCTGATAGCCAGCACTCGGACCCAGGAATTCGGCTTCCTGATGATTCTGGATCTGGATAACTTTAAGGTGCTCAACGATACACAGGGTCATGATGTCGGGGATAGGCTGCTGATCGAAGTCGCAAAACGACTGCTCGCCAGTGCGCGAAAGCAGGACACGGTCTCCCGCCTGGGCGGTGATGAATATGTCATCATGCTGGAGCATTTAGGCACAGATCAAGCTGCTGCTGTTAACAAAGCAAAATTGTTTGCCGAAAAAATACACCACGAACTTAATCAGCCCTATGTGCTTTCTCCAAACAGACCGCCACACCACAGCACACCCAGCATAGGCCTGACTCTATTTCACGGACAAGAAGTATCAGTCGATGTTTTGCTCAAGCAAGCCGACGTTGCCTTGTACCAAGCCAAGGGGGCAGGTCGCAATACGCAACGCTTCTTTAATCCGGAAATGCAGGCTGCTATCGATTCGCGCACGGAGATGGAAGCCGCCATGCGCAATGGTTTACAACAGGAAGAATTTAAACTTTTCTACCAACCTCAAATTGATCATAACGGTCGATTGATTGGTGCAGAAGCCTTGATGCGCTGGTTTCCAAAGAGTAAGACACCAGTTCCTCCGGCACAATTTATTCCCCTTGCAGAAGACACCGGTATAATTATTCCCATGGGATTGTGGGTAATGCAGACAGCCTGCAGCCAACTTAAAGCCTGGGAAAATAATGCACAAAGCCGCGACCTGCAGATTGCAATAAATGTAAGCGCACGTCAGTTTCATCAACCCGAGTTTTTTGAGCAGTTACGCGATTGCCTGCAGCAATCTGGCGTTAACCCAAATCTCTTAAAACTGGAATTGACTGAAAGCGTAGTACTGGAAAATATAGAAGATGTTATTAAACGCATGCTGCAAATCAAAGCTCTGGGCGTAGCATTTTCACTAGATGACTTCGGTACTGGCTTTTCTTCCCTGTCATATTTGAAACGATTACCGTTGGATCAGATAAAAATCGATCAGTCATTCGTGCGTGATTTAACGACGGATACCAACGATGCCGCCATCGTACGCGCGATCATCGCAATGTGTGACTCACTGGAGATGCAAGTCATCGCAGAAGGAGTAGAAACGCAGGCTCAGCTCGATTTTCTTAAAGATAGTGGCTGTATGCGCTATCAGGGTTATCTGTTTGGCAAGCCTGTTCCTATTACTGAATTAAGTCTATCTGATTACACACAGTAATTTTTATTTATTATTTTCCGGCAGTCTGAAGTAACCACAACAGCATTTAATCGTCTGCAATGGCCACAGCTATCACCAGTAAAGAACGCGGGAAATTTAAAAACAGCCCACCATTTACTATTTATTGAATTGTTCTATCGATTCTTTTATTGACTGTACCTGTGGACTATATTTTTTTTCAGGAACTGGCTTAGCCAACTTAACCTGATCTTTAACTATAGCTCCCTGTTTCTTGACTTCAGAAGCTTGTGCTTTACCTGCCAGAGGAATAGTTTTGGCATCTGCTGGCGCTACAGGCTTGGACAAAACAAGTTCTTTTACCGGCACGGGAATCGGTGCTGAAATAGCAGCGGCTTGACGCAATTGAGTTTCAAGCGTGGGAGCAATTTTCAGTTTCGCCTGCATCTTGCTTACGCTGTGAACAATTTGTGTCACCTGCTCTTTCTGTATCAGTAACAGCCCGTTCAGCTTCTTCTCCAACTCTTCTGATCTCAGCTTTTCCTGCGCCAAGGCAGCACTTACTTTATCCAGATCCGCTCTCGAGGGTAACTTCAGATTATTCGCACTTAAACTGTCCGCCTTTTCTTTCGCCTTGATTAGCTGTGATTGCATGGACCTGTTGTCATTCATAGCTATTACCGCAACAACCAGCGCAATCAACGCAATCACATGCGGAAGCCCGTCCAAAACATAGCTTGCCCAGAGTTTAAATTTCAAGGCCGCAAGCAATTTGAAAAGTGCTGCATTGGATGGCGGCACACTTTCTTCTGCATCTGCTGCTTTCTCGTTGTCCTGGACGGCCATAATTTTTCCTCGCTTAAAAGTGATGTTTCAGTTTACCACCATGTACAGGTTTATTGCACAAGTTCCATATTGAATCATATTGCTGTTTTCAAAACAGAAGGGCAGAATGCCAATCATCAAGTTTGCAATCAGGCAAACCATTCAACGTCACACTTTGATCTATGAAATTTTTCAAATTTGAGTCAGGTGATTTATGGGGTGGACTTGCCGCAATGCTTGTCGCCATGCCTTCTGCTATCGCTTTTGGCGTTACGATTTATTCTCCACTTGGCGTTTCTTACGTGGCACAGGGCGCACTGGCCGGCCTCCTCGGTGTGACCGCACTGGGCTTAATTGCCCCGGCACTGGGCGGTACCAACCGTCTGATAACCGCACCCTGCGCACCAGCGGCTGCAGTCCTGTCTGCATTTGCAATCGAACTTATGCTCAGCGGTGGCAGTGTGGAATCCGCAATACTGCTGATATCGCTCCTCGGCCTGTTGGCTGGTTTGATGCAAATATTATTCGGTGTCTCGCGTCTCGGGCAACTTATCAAGTACATGCCCTATCCGGTAGTTAGCGGATATTTATCCGGTGTCGGCCTTATCATAATCGCCAGCCAGATACCAAAATTTCTCGGTGCGCAGAAAGATGCGCTGTTATGGCAATCTCTTGGTACACCTGAACAGTGGAAATGGCAAAGCATCGTAGTAGGTGCTGTAACCATTGCGGTGATGATTATGGCACCCAAAATAACAAGAGTAATCCCCGCTGCCATCATTGCCCTGTTGGCCGGAATACTTACCTATTTCGGACTAGGCCTGGTCGATGGTTCTTTGTTTACACTGGAAAATAACTCATTTGTTGTTGGGTCTCTCGGCGGTGGCGGCAACCTAGGCAACGCGATGGCGGATCGCTGGTATGCCATGGAAAAACTCAACTTTACCCAGGTTATGAATCTGTTCGTACCCGCACTCACGCTGGCTGTACTTCTTTCCATAGACACATTGAAAACCTGCCTGGTACTGGATGCCTTGACACGCTCGCGCCATAACTCAAACCGTGAACTGATCGCCCAAGGCATAGGCAATACCGTATCAGCTTTGATCGGCGGCATTCCCGGTGCCGGCACAATGGGCGCAACGCTGGTCAACGTTTCCAGCGGTGCAAGTACCCGTTTGTCAGGCGTCATTGAAGGTATTTTCGCCCTGATCGCTTTTGTTCTGCTCGGTGCTTTTATTGCCTGGGTACCGGTTGCCGCCCTTGCCGCAATTCTCATTGTTATTGGTGTACGCATGATAGATCGTCATAGCGTGCAATTCCTCAAGCAGCGCACCACGATACTGGACTTTGTTGTAATCATTGCGGTGATCACCACCGCTGTGACATTCAGCCTGATCGCAGCTTCCGGTATCGGCATTGTGCTGGCCATATTTCTGTTTATGCGCGAACAAATCGGCGGCACTGTCGTGCGGCGCAAAGTGCGTTGTGATGAAGCATTTTCAAAACGTGTGCGCACCCATGACGAAATGGAGATTCTCATCGCTCACGGTGACCGCGGCATCGTTGTCGAATTACAGGGCAGCCTGTTTTTTGGCACGACGAATCAGCTATATTTGGCTTTGGAAAATGAATTAAAGGTTAGGGACTACATCATCCTGGATATGCGCCGCGTGCAATCGGTTGATGTCACCGCCGCACGCATGCTGGACCAGATCAAGGACATGCTGGCCGAGCGCAAAGGCTACCTTATTTTCAGCAAGCTACCGCAAAACCTGCCCTCTGGCCGCGACATGCAGCGTTATTTTGACCAGGTTGGACTTGTTCGCCCGGAAAGCCCTATCCGTGTATTCGGCGAGCTCGATGAAGCACTGGAGTGGGTTGAAGATCGCATACTTGAAGATTCAATCTGCGAAATTGACCAAAAGGAAGTGCTCAACCTTAACGAGATCGAGCTGTTCAAGGGGCGTAAGCCGGAAACACTTGCCGCGTGTGAGCTGGTGATGGAAAAACGCAGTTATAAGGCGGGAGAAAAAATATTTTCGCGGGGTGACACAGGTGACGAACTTTTCCTGATACGCAAAGGTGCGGTACGAATTATTTTGCCTCTCTCATTAAGCCAGCGCCATCATCTCGGCACCTTCGGCCGCGGGGCATTCTTTGGTGAAATGTCTTTCCTCGATGGAGATGTTCGTTCTGCTGATGCGGTGGCATTCTCTGATACTGAACTTTATGTACTCTCGCGCAAATCATTCAACGCGATGTCGGAGCAGCATAAAAAACTATCCTTCAACTTGATGGAAGGAATTGCAAGCGTGCTGGCCAGCCGTTTACGCTATACCAATGCAGAATTAAGAGTGCTGGAAGCTTGAAATTTTAGAGAGGCAAAGTCACTCTAAAATACAGCCGATTTTCACCACCGACATCGACACCCCGCGCTACACCAATCGTAGTGGAAATGTGTAGCAGATCGTAGCCCAGCAGCGCTTCAAAATTCCACTCCATACCTATACCGGTTTTCGCTTCGACAGCATCACCCTGATACCAAGCATCACCGCTATCCACAAACAGGGTAAGCGACTCTCTGCCTATTCCAACAGGTGGAACAAACCAGCCATCATAATGGTAACCCAGCGGAATTTTCCATTCGGCTGTGAACAGGCCCATGTTGCTGCCGCTAAGTGACGCTAATCCGGAAGGGTAACCGCGCAACGGAAAATCGCGACGGCCAAGGCCCGTTTCACCGCCAATTTTACTCAACACTTCACTGGTCCCGCCCAGAAAATAGGGGCGAATGCCGGGATCGCCCTCTGCGCGCAGCAGCCTGAGATGCAATGCATAGTTACCGCCCAGGGCGAAATATTCATTCCAGTCGATACGGGAAGTTTTTCCGGTGAAATCACTGCCCCCCAGCAGATCATAACTTTCGCTCAGCAATTGCACACGCCGCCCTTCAACCGGGGCAATAGAATTTTTATAAATTCGGCTGTTGTCATACTGCGCGATCGCACCGCTAATTTTATTGTGGTATTCCTGGTCCGTTGCGCTCCCTTTGATCACCTGTGCGTTAAGAGTCTCATTTGCCACACCTCCAGCAACATACAGGCGTGACTCGATGGTATTGAAGGAGTGGTGCAACAATGCCTGATAGCGAACTTCGTCATCGCGATAACGTACTGTCGCCGTCGGTGCCCCCCAAATAAACAACTGACGTTGGGCCGATAAGGTTATGTTGTTATAGAAACTGTAATTCGCCACGCCGCCAAATATTTTTTGATCATAGTAATAAAGCGGAGTCGCATTCCACGTGTGAAAATTAAGCGCATCAGAACCATTGAGCATGATGCCTGCATACGAGGCCTGCTCGGCAGTAGTATCCCACAAAGGGAACCAGGAATGTGGCTTGAGTGTATGCCAGGGTGAATAGTCGGTTACATCCTGATATGGGTAAGGCTGATAATCTGGCGCATTGCTTATTGAACTGACGGCAGAAACAGATTTTGGCTTGGCTGGATAAGCCGAACTTGTTTTGTCAGTAGTTGAATCAAGCGCAGTGATGATTTTTCCTCCGGGCGTATATTCCACCAGACGATAACTGTTATCAGGCATTTGTACAGCCTCGGTGATGACAGATGCGGTGTTGCTGATCGTATCGATCATATGACCGGCCAATTTAAGACGGCGCAGATTCCACACTTTGTCATGATCTGACAGAAAGTGAATTTCACTGCCATCCTTTGAGAACTGTGGGCGCTGCACCAGATCGTTGCCGGAAGTTAATGCTTGCCAATGGCGCGACCTAACATCAAATAATTCCAGATTCCAGCCGGTTTTCTGCCTTTGCACAGAGGCAACCAGCGTCTTGCCATCCGGTGACCAGTCTAGCTGACCCAGCGTCTCGCCCATCGGCAGTTCTGCCAGCACTTCCAGCAAATTTCCTTGCGCATCCAGCAACAACAGACGACTGATCCCTCGCTCGGTCTGTATAGCCGCAATAGCCTGACCATCCGGACGCCATATCGCAATGTTAAAGCGGCCACAGTGCGTCAATTGTTGCGCCGTTTTCATAGCGGGTTTCCACAGGTACAGGTCAAAATACATATTAGTGTTATCACACACGGCATATTTGGTCATTAACAGGCCTGACGTTTCATGCCAGTCAAGATCCTGCACCCCCCGCCCATCCAGCAGAGCTTCATTGCTTCCATCAGCACGGATACGCATGATCTGCGGGCGTGAGGAATAATCATCATGCACAAAATAGAGATCGCCATTCGCGGCGGGGGTCAGTGCAGAGTTATTGGTGAGCACGTCATACACCGCATGCGTGACAAAACGATTCTGCTGTTTGATCGTTTCCAGTTGCGGTGCAAAGCGCTGTTGCAAATACTGCTGAAACTCGCTCCACACCACTTCGGCAGATTTACCGAAAACCTGCTCGGAGCGGGTTTGCATGCGGAACGGAATCAGGTTGCTGCTATAAACCCGGATGTAATTTGTTACCGCATCACGCCCGTAGCGGGTTTCCACAAACTTGAAGAAATATGAACCGTATAAATACACTTGACCATATGGCCAGCGGTATGTCGAATTAAAACTGACTTCCGTCATTGAATATAAACCGCGCTGCACTTCCATGCGCATCAGCGCCTCAAAATACGCGCCATTCAGACGTCCGTAATTTGCGGGATTATCTGACTCGCCATAAACCGCCAGACCTTCAGTTACCCAGGTCGGTGCAAACAACTCCGGGAAATCCAGCAGCGTGAAGAAACCCATTGAACGTCCAAATACATTACGCATCATCCGCGGTACATCATGAACCGTATCAAGGTGCAGGATATGCACATACTCATGGATAAACACGAATTCCAGCCACGGTGTCTGATCCATGGTTTCGCCGTCTACCGGCGGTGTCATATAAATGGAAATATTATTAAAGGGAAACGGGGAAGCATGGCCATTTGAAGCATCAATGGTATCCAGCAAAACAACCTCTGTCGGATCTTGCGGTTGCCAGTCCAGCCATGGTGTAAGCTTGCCATGCACACGCTCGGCAATGGTAGCCAGGTATTGTGCAAATGCCTTCTGGTGAGCTTCGTGGTGAATATGGAAATGCGGAGTGGAAAGCGTTTTCCACTCTTTGGTGATTTCCGGCATAAATGCATTCTTGTCGGGCTGCACCTGAGCCAGGGCGGCGGGCATTGCACCCGCGCATAGTATCGCCCCCAAGATTAAGAGTTTGCGCAACATATCGTTCCTTCTCAAAAACTTCAATGATGCACAAATGAATTGTGCCGCCCGACAGAAATCCGCCTGCTCAGGTTTCAATAAATTCCAGCGCATTGTCATCCGGGTCGCGGCAAAACAAAGCTCGCCTGCCAGTCTGGCTTAAATTGTACCGTATACCTGACCCCTGTAACAAATTAACCAAGACGGAAAGATCATCCACTGCAAAAGCAATGTGGCGATCGCGCCCGCCATTTTCCGGACGCTGCAGTCCTGTTTCGGGATTGGGAAGTTGCATCAGATGCAATTGTTGCTGCGGAGAAACGTCATACCAGACACCGTCAAAACTCATCTTCGGACGGGATGGGCTGGCGGTAAAACCCAGCACTTGCTCGTAAAAATAACGTGCTTTGGCCAAATCGGCGACCAGCAGGGTGGCATGCAACAAGCTGCCAATGTTCATTCCTGATAATCCTGAGCAACTTCAATTTCGGCACCGCCCATTTTCAGGGATTTCCAGAATTCTTCATTCGGCAATTCACTCTTGCTCATGCGATTAAATTCTTTTCTGGCCGTATCGAGCTGGGCATTCAATTGCACCTTGTTCATTTCTCTCACACCGTCTCGTACCACTTCCAGCGAGTGCCCGACCAGACTGCCTGTCCTGGCTTCTATCACCACGCTCTCACCGCTGGGCGTATCAATGACATAACCCGTGATATCTTCACACAGAGCAACTGCCTCTGACGGATACACCTCGATATCGGTACACAACGCACGTGCCGCTGCATAACGATTACGCTCTATCGTCCAGATCGTCAGGGTAAGTGGCTGTTCGCTTTCTTTCTCCTTTTCGATCGCTTGCACGACAGAATTAGCCTGAACGGCAGCTGATTCAGTATTTTTACCGCCACTGAAAAGACGTCTAAAGGCAGATAAAAAATCAGTTTTCATAGCAACTTACCAAAATTTCAACATCGACTTGCAACTTGCTATTTTCCACTCACCGGTATCACCAGACTGGCCGCCAGCTTGGCCCGAGT
>Ga0315270_10001868_pt1 | contig 11190 bp, 10 predicted proteins | sample C1_bottom_MG_FD_204932 | JGI IMG/M metagenome (GOLD analysis project Ga0315270, IMG submission 204932) | Sediment microbial communities from Yellowstone Lake, YNP, Wyoming, USA - C1_bottom | ecosystem: Environmental > Aquatic > Freshwater > Lake > Sediment | place: USA: Wyoming | collected... | reverse complement strand
CTGCGGAAACCCCTATCTATACCGCCAGCTTCGCACAAGCGCGGCGCCCCATTTATCGCGATTCCCTGGAACGGTGGCGTCGCTACGGAACGAGAGTCGAACCATTACGCCAAGCACTTCTCGACGCAGGCGTAGCGCTATAAGATCGGATCGCTTGCAGTTATACTTGTTTGCGCAGTCACACCGCAACAAGGAAGTTAAAACAATGAAAACTTTTACATCGATACTCACCGTGCTGGCATTTGCAAACGGCGCCGCATTTGCCCCGCACGCAATCGCCGAAGATACAACCGTGCCCGCCGTAGCACCGCAATTAGTGGCCGTGCCCGACAAAAAAGACGATGACTTACGCGTTTTTCTCAGCAACGGCGACGTCGTCAAAGGTGTCAACGCACTGGAAATGATGGCTGCAGGCAAAACCGATTTGAATGTGTGGCTCGCGGGCAACCAATTTTTTGCCATGGAAGATGTTATCCACAGTTTTCAACAAGGAGAAACCAAGCCCGTCGTTGGTGTCATTACGTTGCCGCCCGGCTCAGTACTTAATGCAGCAATAGCCGGCGGCTGGAAATACGGCGGCAAAGAATATCATTTGCGACCGGATGTTATCGGCCAAGTCGATCTCGCATCGCTGCAAAAACTCAAAGCAAGCGGACTTGCCGAGTCCTATGTTACATACATGCACAACGAACTCACATTGATGGTTGGCAAAGGCAATCCGAAACAAGTGAAGGGCCTCGATGATTTAGGCCGCGAAGATTTGCAAGTCATGCTGCCGAACCCAAACACGGAAGGCATCATGAAAATTTATGCCAAGCCCGTACTGCAGACGCACGGACTGTGGGACAAGTTGGCAAACGGGCAAGAGTGCGAAGCCTGCCGCACGCGTCCGAACGTTTACTTCACCGCCGTTCATCATCGCGAAATTCCCGATGGAATCAAAAAAGGTGACGCTGACGTTGGCATTGTTTGGGCGACCGAAGTCAAATACGCGCTGAATGAAGGCGCGCCAGTAGAAGCAGTGACGCTGCCCGACAAGGACAGTTTGAAAGGCGAAATTATTTACGTGGCGACTCCGTTGCGCGATAGCCCACACGCGCAACAAGCCGAGGCCTACATCCGTTACTTAGGCTCCGCCGCAGCGCAAGACGCGTATGCCAACCACGGCTTTATCCGTGCTGCCATGGACGAAACAAGTAGTCGTGCAATTCCGTAAACAAGCGGGTTAAGCAACCAAGGCAAGGTCAGGGCTAGTGCATGGCCTTGCCTTGGCAACCTAAGGCGTCTCGCCGACCCGGCGGACTCGACATGCCTTGTCAAGTAGCCCAACGCCCCTTTCAACAATTAATTCTGCCGCTTTTGGCCGCAAAACCGTAATAAATGTGGCCTCCCCCCATGCCGCCTTGGCAGCCGCCCGGTAGAATAGCTCTGGTGCAATCAATTCTGTGCTGGCAGCAAACTACCCTGCCGCATACTCGCTCACTGGCGATCGCAAGGTGCAACGTGCTATTCATTTTTAGTGGCGAAGTTCCTGAACTCGACGTCGCGCTGCAATCGCAATTGCAGCCGCAGCAAGAACTCATCACTATTCCGTATTCACTGGACGATGTTGGCTCGGCGCGCGACGCGGCCGGTTACTTTTGTGCGCAGGGCATTCCCGCACGCGCCTTAACTAAACAAAGCTACGCGCGCAGCGATCGCTTGCGTGACGCATTGCTAAAGGCGGGGAGTGTTTTTCTCGTCGGCGGCAACACCTATGAGTTTCTGGCCTACGCACGTCGCGTTTCGTTGTTTGCCGTCTTGCGTCAACTCGAAGCCCGGGGCGGCATCATCGCCGCCGAATCCGCCGGCAGTATTTTATTGTCGCCGCACATCGCCACGGCATCCATTCCATCGCGCAATGGCGATCACAACACGCCGCGGCTATCGCGCCACAGCGGTATGGGTCGGATTCCATTTCATATTAGTCCGCACTATGAGCCTCGCGCGCCGCATGCACGCGGCGATCTCAACGAACTACAAAGCTTGGCCGACAAAACGCAGTTGCCCGTTGTGGTTCTCGAAGACGGAGAAGGCTTCAGCATGCGCGGGACTCGCATTGTGCAACGAGTCGGTCGACCGCGGGTACTGCGACCACAATTTGCAACACAGCGCCCACCCACCATTACTGCGAAGCTGCAGCCACACATCACGCTGCGTCGTTTACGTGCACCATCAACGGTTGACAGCCTGATGCGTTGATCTCAACGGCGCTGAACTCACGCCCCGTTTTTTACGCATGCCACAATCCCAACACGCTAATAACAACCAACGTGCCGCCGATCACGCGTTTGAAGCGCCTATCGTTCTCCAATATTTTGTCGTGGGCCTTCAAGCCAAGAAAATGACCAACGGCCGCTGCCGGCAACAACGCGAGCGCGATTGAAAAATGCAGGTCGACGCCAACAACAACGAAGGTGGTCATCTTAATCGCGACCAAAACGAACCAAAGCACAAACAGCGTATTGCGTAATTGCGCCAACGCGACGTTGCGCATAAATACCGCGTACATCAAAGGCGCGCCCGTGAGCGAAATACCCGCCACGTAACCGCCGAGCACCAGCAGTAATTTGTCGAATGTTTCATTCTTACTGAGAATCGCCCAATTCATCGCCCACGTCACCGCGTAAAACAAGGTGACGGAATAAATAAAAATCACCAACCAATCATTGGGCAAGTTCAGCAAACCAAAAACACCCACCAACGCCGATGGAACGATCAACACGCCCGCTTTTTTTAAATAACCCCAGTCGACATTGTCGAGTCGCGTGCGCAAGGTGATGCCGGAAAAAAACAGCAAGTGCGTACCGATAACCGGCAGCCAATCGATCGGATGATTATGAATGAGCAACAACAACGGCAAGCCCAGCGCCGCGCCACCAAAACCCAAACCAGTGCGAACGAAGCCAGTCCAGACAAAAATAAGAAGAACTAGAACAATGTGCGTGGTATCGAGATTAAAAAGCATGACGTCCAAACGCGTGGTTAATTCCAAATCCGACTATACGCGCATTAACCGCGCAAAACACTGCCTCGCCCCCAGGGAAACCGAGCAAGCATAGCGATAACTCCCAATATGACCTGCGCGCTTGCACCTGTTAGGGTTTCTGCGTCGCTGCAAGTTATCGCACCAGCTTCCTCTCACCTCCAAAAGACGCCAGAAAGGACCGCACCATGAAACTAAGCGAGCGCTGGATTGACCGACCCAACCGAATGTCACCATCAAGTTACGCCGACAGTTTTCGCGAAAGTCTCAAACATGCCGTGATCGTTGTCCTCATGTGCGTCAGCGCTGCCAACTGCGGCGGATCAAACAATGGCAAAACAGTGGACGCGGCGCCGACAACGACAGCGGGCAGTCTTTTCAATGCTGCGGCAGCCAGCAGTGACAATGTCGCGGCGGCTGCAGTCGTGCCGACGTGTCCGCAGGCTGCCGTAGATACGATGAATATCGACTTCGGCCCGGGCACGGGTGACATCACAAAATGTCTAGCCGTACGCGAAAACATTCGCGTGGCAGTAAATCTGAGTACATCCACGCTAAATCCAAACAGCGGAATTAGCCAGACCATCAACAACGTCAAGAACCTCGTGCAGAACTACGAAGGAATCTATGGCTTAACACTCGATGACGAATACAAAATCGTTGTGGTTGCTCACTTCGCCGGCGCCCGCTTCTTGTTGAATGATGACGCCTACAATCGCACCTATGCTGTCACCACTGGCAACCCTTCTCGCACTGACGTTGAAGCCCTCGTTGCGAAAGGCATTCCAGTTTATATGTGTCAAAACACCATGCGCTCCAACCACTGGGTCACTGCCAACCTCATTCCTGGCGTACGTGAGGTGCCAGGCGGCGTCGCCGCATTGGTTGATTACAGCTTGCAACACTGGGCGCTGTTGACGCCGTAGCGCAACGAAAAAAGCCTAAGCACCAGCGGGGCCACACATGCAGGCGCTCCAACCAACGCAAGGCGCGCTGAGAGGGTGGATCCCGGCCTTCGCCGGGATGACGATGTTTCGTGATTGACCGAGCGCGAGCACTAGCGTACCGCCCGTCATCCCGGCGAAAGCCGGGATCCATCTTTACCTGCTGCGTGCGCAGCTTTGAACCTTGATTCGACAGTTCAACCCGTTGCGAGGCTGCCTAAGGTGCCGAATCAAGGTTGAATCACACCCCCGCCCGGCAACTCAGCACCCGCGACGCCACGCATGCATGCGCTCAAGCCAACGCAACACGCGCTGCGGTGCATGGGCTTTTTTCCAGACACCGGCCGCATATTTGTTCGCCTCAGCCAGCGTTGGATAAATGTGAATCGTGCCGAGAATCTTGTTCATTCCGAGCTTGTATTTCATCGCCGTCACGTACTCAGCAATGATATCGCCCGCGTGAGAACCGACAATGGTCGCACCAAGAATTTTGTCGCTGCCCGGCACCGTAAGCACTTTAACCATGCCGTGCGCTTCGCTGTCAGCGATCGCGCGATCTAAATCATCAATGTTATACGTCGTGACCTCATAGGGAATCTTCTTTGCCCGCGCTTGAGTTTCATTCAAACCAACGCTCGCCACTTCCGGATCAGTAAATGTGGCTTTGGGAATGACGCGATAATCGACTTTAAAAGTCTTCAGCGGACTAAATAGCGCATTTACAGCTGCATACCACGCTTGATGCGCCGCGACATGCGTGAATTGATACGGGCCTGCAACATCGCCGCAGACAAAGATGTTGGGATAATTGGTACGCATGAATTCGTCGGCTTCGACATTGCCATTTTTGGCCAGACGCACGCCCAACTCCTCCAAGCCAAAACCCGTTACATTGGCTTGTCGTCCCAAAGCCAACAAGACAACATCGAATTCCACAACTTGGCCGCTGCCATCGGCGTTTTCGCAAAGCAATTGCTGTTGCGCGCCGTCCACGCGAAAGGACTTCGCCGTCACACCGGTGAGAATTTGAATTCCTTCCGCAACAAAACGCTGCATAACTAGCGCCGCCACGTCACTGTCTTCGGCGGGTAGCAATTGCGCGCCACGCTGGACTATCGTGACCTGGGCGCCAAAACGTTGAAAGCACTGCGCCAACTCGCAACCGATCGGCCCACCGCCCAACACCAACATGCGCTGCGGCAGCTCACGCAACTCCCAAATATTATCGCTGGTTACATAACGCACCAATTCAATACCAGGAATCGCGGGAACTTTGGGTCGCCCGCCCGTCGCCACAATAATGTTGCGCGTGGTAAATGTTTTATCGCCAACTTGCACCTCAAACGGCGAAAGCACGCGGGCCGACGTTTGAAAACAATCCACGCCTAATTGCGAATACCGCTCGACGGAATCGTGCGGCGCCACTTGTGTTATGACACGCTGTACACGCTCCATGACGTCGCTAAATGAGAAGTCGACTTTCACAGACTTGAAGCCGAACTCGGGCGCTCGTTGCGCATACGACAACATCTTCGCGGACCGAATCAGCGCTTTGCTCGGCACGCATCCCGTATTCAAGCAATCACCGCCCATCCGATGCTTTTCTACCAGCGCCACTTTCGCTTTCACCGCCGCGGCAATATAGGACGACACCAAACCCGCCGAACCACCGCCGATGACAATGACGTTGTAATCATAACGAACCGGCCGACGAAATTTCCGCAGAACATGTTGACGACGCAATGCGTCGACCATTTTTTTAGCGATGAGCGGAAACACGCCGAGCAATACAAATGACATCAACACCGCGGGCGAAAGAATGCCCTTGAGCGACTCCAGCTGGCCCAGTTGCGTTCCTGCATTGACGTAAACAATCGTGCCAGGCAACATGCCAATTTGACTGACCCAATAATAACGCCACGTCTTAATCGCCGTCAGACCCATCGCAAGATTGATAAGAAAAAACGGAAAGATTGGCACGAGTCGCAAGGTAAAAAGATAAAAGCCGCCGTCCTTGCGCACGCCTTCGTTGATTTTCTCCACGCGGTCAGCGAAATGTGTCTGCACATAATCACGCAGCAAAAATCTCGAAACCGTAAATGCCAGAGTCGCACCGATGGTACTTGCAATCGAAACCACAACCGTTCCGGATAAAACGCCAAACAGTGCACCGCCGATTAAGGTAATCACACTCGCGCCCGGAAATGACAATGCCGTCGCCACGATATAAATGCCCATATAGCTCAGCAAGGTCTGCAACGGATGCGCGGCGTAAAACTCGCGAAATGCCAGTTCTTTGGACTTAATGTAGTCAAGCGTAAATACATGATGAAGGCCAAATGCAAAGAAACTAGCCACTAAGACGGCCATGACAACCAGGACGATAATTTTTTTCGAATGTTTTTTTAACATGTATTACCTAACGCTAAATGGGTTCGGGCTCGGACAACAATCCTTCACGCAGGGCACGTCGCCAATCATCAGGGCGATCAAGATCCCAACTCATAGCCTCGGAATGACTACGCAACTGCAGTGTTGCAAAGCGCCGACGAGTTTCGGAGTACACAGCCGCGCTACTCCATGGCATTTCTGTAAACAAGCGCGGCTCGTGTTGGCGCAAGCCCAACATCACGTAGCCGCCATCTTCTGCTGGCGTAATAACAGCATCGTTGCCATCCGCTAAACGAGCGAACGCCTGGTGAATGCGCACCGTTGATAATTCTGGCCAATCTGTGCCGACGATGACGACAGTGCGCGCCGTGTTGAAGGCGGTGCGAAAGGCGTACTCCATGCGCGCGCCTAAATCGCCCTGACATTGCACGTGCAAACTCACGTCATAACGCGCCGCGAGCTGACTAAATATCGGTGCAGTGGCATCGGGAGCGCACCACAATTCAACAGGCGCGCACTGACTCGTAACAGCGATGCGCACAGCTCGCTCCGTCAACTCACCTTGCAGCAGCGCCGCGCGCTCTGTACCGAGCAGGGGAATCAAACGCGTTTTCGCTTGACCCGCAATCGGCGCTTTGGCAAAAATCAGAATACGTCCGTCAGGAAACTTCATTGTTTTGGTGTTCGTAGTAACGTCGGTATAGTACCTGCGGATCAGCGCCCATCGCATAGGCAAAACGCAATCGCCACATCATCAAGATCGTTTTGACGATGCCACGCCGCTCCCATTGCCGACTCGATGTCACAACATGCTCGCGTAAGTTGGCTGGCGAACCGCAGCGTTTAAGCATCTTACTAAGCGCGATGTCTTCCATTAAAGGAATATCTGGGAATCCGCCGCAGCCGATAAAAACATCTCGGCGCACAAACATCGCTTGGTCACCTGTAGCAATGCTCGTCAGACGCGATCGCCAGTTCATCAAGCACTCAACAACACGCAACATGGTATGTGCGCCGGACAATTTGACGTCGAAACGACCCCAATGACAGTGATTATTCGTTAGCGCGCGAGTGATCAAATTTGCGCAATGCTCCGGTGGCTGCGTATCCGCGTGTAGAAACAGCAACACATCACCCTGTGCGAGCGCCGCGCCCGCATTCATTTGTCGCGCGCGACCCGCTGGCGTCGTCAACACCCGATCGGCTAACGGTCCGGCGATGCGCACCGTGTCGTCAACGCTACCACCATCGACGACAATCACTTCAAGGCCCTTCGCGCGTGAGCTTTGCAACAGTGACAATGTCGCCACAATATTGGCCGCCTCGTTAAACGCCGGCACGATGACCGAAATTTTCACTGGCGAGGTGGCCTAGCAACAACCTGCACTACCACACGATGTCCCGCTGTGCGCGGCACCTTTGGTTTCTTGCGCGGGTCGCAAGGTCCCTGCTGGTGCACACCACGGCACGGGCGTGCGTGCCGCGCTAGGATTGATGCCGATGAAATCGTTCTTGAGTGGACCTTCCATCAGAAATTTAAAAGTGCGTTCGCACACGGCCATTCGTTCGCCGCGAGGGAATACGTGGCCTTCATCATCGGTAATGGATTTGTACGGGCCGCGGTAAATGACCGCTTGTCCGATATCAAGACAAGCTTGGCCGCTGCCTTTCACTGCGGTCAGCGTAACGGACCGAAACTCGACGCCGTCAATCACGCGCCACGGTTGGCCATCCCATTTGTCATAGCTCACCGCTAAAAAGCCTGCATCGCAAAACGCCTGCAAAAATTCCTGTTCTTGGAACGCACCAGAAATACAGCCGCTCCACAACTCCGGATCTTTTTTCATCGCCTCTGGAATCACTTCATCGCTGACGATGTCGGAAATCGCCACGCGACCGCCGGGTTTAACGACACGAAAAATTTCACGCACCAATTGCCGCTTGTCGCTTTCTGCCACAAGATTCAACACACAATTGGAAATCACCAAATCGACGGAGTTGTCCGCGATTAATGGAGTGTCCACACGTTGTTGTTGTTGCCAATGCTGCAACACTTCGAGTTCGTGGGCTGAGCTGACCGGATGTTGGCGTAGATGTTCTTCCAGCGCCGCCACGTCGAGAGCCAGATCTTGAATATGACCTTTGACAAAGCGCACGCGCTGTCCACCCAACTTATCCGCCATCATCGGCGCATACTTACGTGCCAAGGCCAACATGTCATCGTTCATGTCGACGCCAATCACTTGGCCACGCTTACCGACTAACTGCGCGGCCATGTAACAAATCTTGCCGCTGCCGCTGCCCAGATCCAGCACAACATCGCCTTCGCGTACATAGCGCGAGGGATCGCCGCAGCCGTAATCTTTTTCCACAATCTCCGACGGCAACATCTTCAACAGATCCGCATCGTAATCGACCGGACAACACAGTGCCGCTTGAACTTCTTTAGCACCTTCCGAATAACGCTCTCGCACGGTTTTTTGTACGTTCATTTTTTCCTCGTTTTTAAGCGATTGCGCCGCCACAGCTACTACCCTGCCCCGCCGTGCAACCATAGCAATGGTCTTTCACCGTAATCGGGCAACCGTTGAGTTCTTGCTCCATCAAATCCGTCACATGCGTACGCGCTCGCCGCGTTGCGCCCAGCGGGATATCGAGCATTTGATTGAAATCGCAATCGTAAACGTAACCTTGCCAATCCACGCTCACCAGCGTGCGACACATCACCGACGATAAGGTCGCCGGATTGTATGCGCTGTGCAGCAGCGACATATATTGATTGAACTGGCCTTTAGAAATTAACGTCGAACCAAAACGCTTAATAGGCATATTGGCAAGCGCGTAGAGATGATTGAACACCACGCCAAAATCGTCGGCCAAACGCTTCTTGTAATCCCGCTCGAGCGCCTCTTGCGGCGGCGGCAATGACGGCCCTTGTGGGTTGTAGACGAGATTGAGCGTCAATCCGCTATTTGGGCGCCCGTAACCGAGCGCATTAAGCTGCTGCAAACCACGGATGCTGCGCTCGAACACGCCAGTACCGCGTTGCTGATCCACGTTCTTTTCCTGGTAACAAGGCAACGAGGCAACGACTTCCACTTGTTGCTCTGCAAGAAATTGAGCGAGATCCGCTTGATCCGGCTCCGACAATACTGTGAGGTTACAACGATCCATCACGTGGATGCCCGCCGCCCGCGCTCGCTGAACCAAGTAACGGAAATTAAGATTTAATTCCGGCGCACCGCCGGTAAGATCCAAAATTTTTGCGCCAGAGGCAAAAAGGTAAGCCAACACTTGGTCGGCCGTTTCGCGCGACATCATTTCCTTGCGCGTCGGACTGGCGTTTACATGACAATGTAGACATTGCTGATTGCAGCGATACCCGACGTTGACTTGCACGGTTTCCAACCGACCGCGTGCGATGGCGGGAAAATTGGTTTCTTCGAGCAAGGGAAGCGTAGCGTGCATCATTCCTCCATTTTTATTATCGTTAGCCGCGCAAGCGCGGGCAATGTACTCAACACTTTAGTCGAATTTGCCAGCCAAACATTACACAAAAATCACGGCGACGTTCCGGGCGCGAAATTCGGCGCAGCTGTCGGCAATGAACCACGGAAGCAGCGACTCGCATGAAAAAGTGGTCTAAGCTTACCAAAACAGCCGCTTGCCGCGTAAATGCGTATATTTTCGCGACCATGACCGCCCGAAACGAGTTGCAACGAGGGGATCGAGGTCGGATCGGCAAAGAAAACCTCTAACCAACGCAGATATTACCCGCCATGTCGTCCGTTCCACAGAAACTGCGCCTCGCCGCTATCACGCTCATTGCCATCGCCGCGCTAACCATCGCGCAGTTGCAACTTGTCGACAACATCGGCCGTGACTACACCGAAAGTACGCTTAAACGCGCACTCGTTACCTTCGGCATTGCACGCGGTTTAAACGGCGTTATCTCGGTCGCGCAAGGCACACAAGTCGCTATCGAGCCCGCGGGCATTGGCTTGAACTTCGCGCCTGGCCAGATTTTGCAACCCGTTAACGATCTTATCGAACGCTTTTCGTGGGTGATGCTGGCCGCGAGCACATCGCTGGGCATTCAGCGTGTCAGCATCGAGATGATCAGCAGTCGCGGCTATATGCTAACAGTGGCGTCTTTTGTCGCTCTGAGCTTGCTGCTGGCGTGGCTCGGCGCACGAACACCAGTAGCCCTGCGGCGGATCGCCGGCAAGATCGCGATCACGTTACTGCTAATCCGCTTTGCTATCCCAGTGATGGCAATCTGCTCGGAAGGCTTGTACGCCGCATTTCTATCGTCGCAGTATGAAAAATCGGCGCAACAACTGGAACAGACAACAACTTCGATTGCGCAAATTAATCGCAATACTGCACAAGAAGCGCAGAAGTCGGAGTCAAATTCATTGTTGCAGGGCGCACGAAGGCTTTACGAATCCGCCGCGGCGTCGTTCGACATTCAGGGCCGTATCGAACAATACAAACAAGCAGCGTCCGACGCCACCGAGCACGCGGTGGATCTGATCGTCGTGTTTGTTTTGCAGACAGCGATATTTCCGCTTTTGTTTTTGTGGGGTCTGCTTGCGTTACTAAAGACCATCGCACGTCATTAGGTCTCGTGTCCCGTTGGAGCGTCGCTGTATGTGCGCCGCGATTTTTTTTGCTCCGCCAACGGGGACGGTATCGCCGCCCGCAACGCTTCGGAATCCCGCGCATTGACATTGGACACACCGGTCCGTAAGGTTTAAGAAAAAAATGCCGCGTTGAAAACATTGATTCGTAAACATCAACACGTTTTCACAATACGGTGTGGCAGCT
>Ga0315270_10001866_pt1 | contig 11193 bp, 11 predicted proteins | sample C1_bottom_MG_FD_204932 | JGI IMG/M metagenome (GOLD analysis project Ga0315270, IMG submission 204932) | Sediment microbial communities from Yellowstone Lake, YNP, Wyoming, USA - C1_bottom | ecosystem: Environmental > Aquatic > Freshwater > Lake > Sediment | place: USA: Wyoming | collected... | reverse complement strand
GCATTTTTAATGTCGCTACGCATTGAGCTGTTGGCTTCAAGTTCTGCGGCAAAAACCTCCGGGAATCCACCGCCGATAAACAAGGCATCAACTTGCGGCAGATGCTCGTCCCGGGTGGTGTCAAAGGACACAATCTCGGCACCGGCAGCTGCCAGCGCATCCAGATCATCGGCATAGTAGAAGCCGAATGCACGATCCTGGGCAATGCCAATTTTAACGGTGCCGGAAGCAGAGAGTGTGGCTGTCGAAGCTGCAGGGATTTGCGCTGTTAAAGGCGGCCTTGCCGACAACGCAATTAATTGATCCAGATCTACCTGGCTTTCAATTGCAGCACCGAGCGCATTGATTCTTGCCATTGACTCGCTGGATTCGTTGCTGGGCATGAGTCCCAGGTGACGCTCTATGATGGTCAGTTGTGCATCATGTTGTATGGCGCCTATCACCGGTACATCAGTGTAGTGTGCAATAACTTCTCTGAGTTTTGCTTCGTGGCGGCTGCCGCCCAGGTTATTCAGAATGACACCGGCGATATTGATCTCTTTGTCAAAAGCCTGGTAACCCAGAATCAGGGGGGCAATGCCGCGTGTCATACCGCGAGCATCAATCACCAGCACCACCGGAAGATCCAGTGTCTTGGCAAGCGCGGCATTGCTGTTGCTGCCATCCAGCGCAAGCCCGTCGTATAGCCCCTTGTTGCCTTCAACCAGATTAAATTCAGAACTGTTACGCACAAAGGAAGCGATCACTTCATCGTGATCCATCAGGTAGAAATCCAGATTACGGCAGGCTCTTCCGCTGGCCTGCGTCAGCCACATCGGGTCGATATAGTCGGGTCCCTTTTTGTATGGCTGAACGGAAATGCCGCGCTGCTTGAGCGCGGCACAGATGCCTATACTTACCGTCGTTTTTCCGGAAGATTTATGGGCGGCAGAAATCAGCACCCGGTTCATGATGTTACTTTGGGGTATTGGATGTCACAATTACTGCATCATGAGGCATTGCTTTAAACACTCTTGCGCCAATCAGGGTGATCAGATAAGCGATTGCCAAACCGCCCATGCCAAGCAAGGCTTCAGGAAGTGAAGGAACATAACTGCCAATGGCGCCATCGCCGAAGCTGCTGCTTACTTCGTATCCGGGGAAGATAGAAAGCGGGAATGCCTGGCCGCCTATGATAAAGACATATAGGAAAGTGAAGCTGCCGACCACTACAAGAAATGACGCCGTGACAACCGATTTTGTTCCGCCCAGGCCGGGAAGGTATACAAGTGCCATTGGGAGTAGGCTACCAATCAATACATAGCCGGCCCAGAACAATGTGGGATAAATTCCACCATCACGCAGAATGAACATTTCAAAAGCGGTTTGCTTGGCAAAGTAAAGATTGGTCATATGATAAGCGGCCACCAGATACAGCGAGCTGACAACGAACAGGCCAAGCAAATTTTTCATGCGGTTTTGAATGCCAACATCAATTACCTTGCAGTTCCAGGCGTACATCGCGGCTTGTACAAGAAGGAAAACAGCCATACCCCATGCAAATGAAAGCACGATAAACATCGGCGGTAACAGGGCAGAGGCGTAAGCCTGACGTACAACCAGAAAGGCGAAAATCAGTCCGGTACCGGAAGTCAGAATAACGCGCCATACGAACATGGCCAATCCGGCGGGTTTTGACCATACGTTCATGCGCTTTTCCATGGATGTCCACAGATAAACTACGGCTAGTCCGAAAAAGCCGCTATACAGAAAAATATTCCATGCAAAAACCGATGTGGGATTGAAATAGGTAGCGGCGATAATGATGCGATCGGGCCGCCCCAGATCCAGCATTAACACCGCCAAACCGCCAGCCAGCAAACCAATTGCGATAATACCCGCTAACGGTGTTCTGGATTTGTAGGCGCTTTGTCCGAATACCGTGCCGATAGAACCGATATTAAGCACGCCGGATGCAGCAACAATCATGAAAATAGCAAAAACGTGAGGCAGGCCCCATACGACTTTGTTATTCATGCCGGATACGATATGGCCATGTTCTTCCATGGTATGCATGCCCAGATAGCCCAGGAATACGATAAAAACACCCAGTGCAAGCAAGGCATAGAAGTAGCGCGATTCGTTACGTGAAAAGGCGGTAGATGACATGATTTATATTCCTTCGTAGCGTACGCCGGTGTTAAGTCCCAGGTCGGCTCTGATCTGGGTAGAAGCGACAGCGTGGATGCGCTTTGAAATTTCACTTTGCGGATCGTTCAGGTCACCAAACAGGATGGCATTGTGCCCGGCTTTGGAACACGCCTCGGCACATGCGGTAGTTTCGCCTTTGTCGATACGATGCACGCACAGGGTGCAACTCTCTACAGTGCCTTTGCCACGCGGCACTTCGGGTTTTTGATCCGTCAGTACTTCATGCACAAAGGATCTGGCCTGGTATGGGCAAGCCATTACGCAATAGCGGCAACCGATGCAAATATGTTTGTCTACCAGCACAATACCATCGGCGCGTTTGAATGAAGCCTGGGTTGGACATACATCGACACAGGGTGGGTGCTCGCAGTGCTGGCACATCATGGGCAATGAGGAAATGCGACCGGTGAAGGTGTCTTTCAGCTGAACTTTCCTGATCCACTGCGAGTCTGTCGGCTTGGTGCCGCCAGACAGTCCATTTTCAGTGTTGCACGCGGTGACACAGTCATTACAACCCGATTCGCATTTGTTGTTATCGATTAGCATGCCCCAGCGTACTTTGTTGCTGACCGGTTCGTTCAAAGCGCGGCCGTGGGCCAGATCAAACAGCATCATGCCGGGTGCAATGGCCAAACCGGCAAGGCCAATGGACGATTTCGTCAGGAAATCCCTGCGATCCAGATTTGTCTGGGTATTCAATTCGGTCTCACTCATTTGCTTGCCTCCGCTGTCACTTTTCGCTTGTTGGCATGGCACTCAAAACAATCAAGCTTCACTGCGGCATAAGCGTGACATCCCTGGCAGAATGCTTCGTTGCTGCCAAGCACACTGTTGGTTTTCTGGCTTGCATGACATTCAACGCAATCGGCCAGGCTGTATTTCTGCCCGCGTATGCCTTTGTGCATCGTCTCATCACGCTGATGCTTGAGCAGATTCATATGAATCTTGCGCATTAATGCATGGTCTTCCTCGACGCACTGCCCGCCTTTACCTATATCAAGATGAGGTAAAGGTGATTTATCAGCGGCATGAATAGCAGTCGCGATAAACATCGAGAAAAGAAGCGCAGCGAGTCGAATGGCCATGTTCATTATTCACCCAGGCCCATTTGAATATAACCGGTTGGACAAACATCGGCACAAATGTGGCAGCCGATGCACTTGTTGTAGTCGGTGTCCACATAGCGGCCCAGTGTTGATTTGGCTTTTGGTACGCGGAACACTGCAGTTTGAGGGCAGTAAACCACGCAGTTGTCGCACTCAAAGCACATGCCGCAGCTCATGCAACGCTTGCCTTCTTCAACTGCCTGCTTTTCGGAAAGCGCTTCAATACGCTCTTCAAAGTTGCCCAGCGCAGTTTGCTTGTCGAGGGTAATGATGTTGCGCTGAAGACGCGGGGTAAAGGCAAAGTGCCCGAGGAACAGCTCTTCATGTGGAATGACATAACGGTCTGAACGATTGTCAAAGTTGTGTACCGCTGCAGTTGAATGATCTGTGCCGCGCATGGGCTCATGTGCCTCGGTCAGGGGCAAACCTTTTTCAATCATTTTTCTCATCAGATCAAACTGGTGAGCATCAATTTTTGGACGCTTGCCAAGTTCTTGTCCGGCGAGGAACTGATCGATACCATCGGCTGCAATAGAGCCGTGTCCAATTGCGGTTGTTAACAGATGCGGCTTGATGACGTCGCCACCGGCGAATACGCCAGGCTTGCCGGAAATCTGGTAATTTCGGTCGGTTGAAATTGCACCTTTGCCGTTGTCAAACTCTTCCAGACCGGTGAAGTCAACTGCTTGACCAATCGCGGATACAATCAGATCGCCCTCGATATCAAATTCGGAACCTTCAATTTTCTTGATGTCGAGTTTGCCGCCAGCAATTTTGGCTTCGCATTTCGCAACGCGCAGAGCAGTGGCACGGCCATTGGTTTTAACTACGCCAACCGGCATCAAGCCGCCCTGAATTGAAATACCTTCAGCCAGTGCCTGATCGATTTCGTGTTTGTTGGCCGCCATTTTATCGACTGGGAAAATCGAAATCAGCGTAACTTCCGCGCCTTGTTTGGCGGAGATGGAAGCAACGTCTTGAGCCATATGGCCGGCGATCGCTTTATCCAGGTCGGTAGGATTGGCTTTCTCAATGTGCCCCAGACGGCGCGCAACGGTCGCAACGTCGATAGACGTATCACCACCACCCACCACCACTACGCGTTTGCCTACGTGCTGCAGACGACCCTGGTTGAAGGCTTCCAGGAAGGAGGTAGCTGTCACCACGTTAGGTGCATCTGAATCGGGTACGGGCAATGCACGGCCAGCCTGAGCGCCCATGCCGAGGAACACCGCATCAAACTCTTTGCGAATTTGCTCCAGTGTGATGTCTTTGCCTACACGGCACTTCATGCGTGTTTTCACGCCCAACTCGATAATGCGGTTAATTTCCGCATCGAGCACTTCACGCGGCGTACGGAAACCGGGAATACCGTAACGCATCATGCCGCCCAATAATTCATGGTCGTCAAAAATAGTGACTTCGTGTCCCTTAAGAACCAGCTGGTATGCGCATGACAGACCGCCAGGACCACCGCCAAGAATGGCAACTTTTTTGCCCGTTGGCTTGCTGGTGTTTACATATTTGAGGTTGTTTGCAATCGCGTATTCACCGAGGAAGTGTTCCACGGAGTTGATGCCCACATGGTCTTCTACTTCATTACGGTTGCAACCGGACTCGCAGGGAGCCGGGCAAACGCGGCCCATTACGGAAGGGAAAGGGTTGGCCGATGTCAGTCGGCGCCATGCGTATTCTTGCCAGGTCACACCTGCGGGCGGCTTCTCGGTGCCGCGGGTGATGGCCAAATAGCCGCGAATATCTTCACCTGCCGGGCAGCTGCCTTGGCAGGGAGGAGTGGACTGAATATAAGTGGGGCATTTATATGTATAACTTGCCTGAAAAATATGGTCACGTAATGCCGTGCCTTTTGCGTCACCGTCTTTGAAGCGGCGGAAATTTAGAACTTTTTCTTCCGTAGGTGCTGACATTTACTTTCTCCTAGATATGACTTGTGTTTTATTTGTCGCCAAGCTTGATTGCATTGCTGACCAGTTGATGTACACCACCAATCAAACGCCTGTCGAAACCGTAATAGGGTAATACTTTTGTGAACTGTGCCTTGCAGATCGCGCAGATGCAGGCCATGAAGTTAACGCCGTGCGCATCAACAACATGCTGCAAAGCTTCCATGCGCGGCAATGAGCCTTTTACGCGCAAATCGAGTAGGTCGTCGGTAAGCAGGCCGCCACCGCCGCCGCAGCAGAAAGTTTTTTCATGGGTCGTGCCATCAGGCATTTCGTGAAAGTGATTTGCAACTGCTTTTACAATATTGCGCGGGATTTCAAACTGGCCGCCATACATATCGCCCATACCCGAACCGCGCGCAACGTTACAGGAATCATGGAAGGTAATGATGTGCTTGTCATTCGCTTCTTTGTCGAAAGTAATGATCTTGCGTTCAGCCAGATCCCAGGTAAGTTCGCAAATATGCATGGGCTGCTTATAGCGATGATCCAGCTGCTTTTGCAATTCAATCGCGTAGGGGTCGGTACCGCCATCACCCACTCCAATCAGGGTGTTCCAGAAGCTGTAAGCAACGCGCCATGCGTGGCCGCACTCCCCCACTACAATACGTTTAACACCCAGCTCAAGGGCGGCTTGGCGTATGCGCAATGCAATCTTGCGCATCTGTTCGTAGTTGCCGACAAACATGCCGAAATTACCCGCTTCCGAAGACATGGAAGAAAGTGTCCAGCTGATACCTGCAGCATGGAAAACCTTCGCATAGCCGATCAGGCTGTCGATATGGGGTTCGGCAAAGAAATCCGCCGAAGGTGTAATCAGCAATACTTCGGCACCTTTGACATCCAGCGGAAAGCGAACGTCGAATCCTGTGGCTTCCTTGGTGTCTTCTTCCAGCCCTTCCAATGTGTCCATCAGAGCAGGTTTTGGTAAGCCCAGGTTGTTACCGATGGCATGAACTTTGCCAATAATTTCGTTGGAGTATTTTTGACCGTATCCGGCGGAATCAAGAATCTCTCTGGCGGCCATGGTAATTTCAGCCGTGTCGATACCGTAGGGGCAAAACACAGAACAGCGGCGGCATTCCGAGCATTGATGGAAGTAGTTGTACCATTCGTCCAGCACTTCACGGGTCAAGTCGCGCGCGCCAACCAGTTTGGGAAACAGCTTGCCCGGCAGAGTGAAGTAGCGGCGATACACGCTGCGCATCAGGTCCTGTCTAGCTACCGGCATATTCTTTGGGTCGCCGGTTCCAATGAAATAATGGCATTTATCCGAACAGGCACCGCAATGTACGCAGGCATCCATATACACTTTAAGCGAGCGATACTTGCCCAGCAGCTCGCCCATTTTGCCGAGCGCTTTTTCTTTCCAATCTGGAACTTCGAATACCGGGAAGCCTAGTGCTTGTTGAATTTTGTCACTTGCGACGAATGATTTTGAGTTTTCCATTGCTCCCGGATTGACAGCGGGAGCGATATTAAAAACCCGATACGGTGGAGCTTTAATTTCTGTAGCCATTATTATTTTCCTGACTCCAATTTGGCTGCCCAAGGCGAGATGTGACGAACATCTCTTGAGTTCTCAACCTGGTTGCGGCTGGGTGAGAAAAATACGCCTGGCGCGTGTAGTAATTTACTGAACGGGAAAATGATCATGAGTAATGCGATCAGTGACAAATGGGTATAGATCATGGCATCTGTTGGCAGCGGATTAATGCTGAAACTCATGAGGCCCATAAAAAAGTTTTTGATCGCCACGATGTCTGTATGCGTAATGAATTTCATCACCAGGCCGGATGAGCCAATCGCAATGAGCAAGGCGAGCATCAGGTGATCCGAGGGTGTTGAGATATAACGAACACGGTCTACAAAAAAGCGTCGTGCCCATAAGCCTGCCAGGCCCGCAACCATCAGAAAGCCGGCATAGATGCCAAAAGGCTGAATAAAACTCACCCAGGACCAGACCGGGTCAATAAAGTAGCGGATGTGGCGCAATAAAACCAAAGCCAGGCCGGCATGGAACATGGCACTGAACAACCATGTCCACAGACTGGCCTTAAACAGACTCTGAAAGAATAAAACTTCCCTGGCCATCAGCAGGACTACGCCGGCACGCGTACGCGGCGCCGGCGTGGTCGGAATTTTTAATGGCGCTGGTGTGCGCGCATAGGTATAAATACGGTAAGACAAGCCAACAGCAAACAATCCCGCTGCAAAGTAAAAAAGAACTGCGAACATTATTGTCATGGTCATTCAGAATCTAGGTATTGAGCGGGATGTGCGAGTCACCTTCTAATTAACTAAAATTAGATGCAACCAGTTGGCTTTGGCAGACCGGCAACTTTACAAGCTTGCTTGCCTGGGCCATACGGGAACAGCTCGTACAGATACTGGCTGGTACCTTTTTCTGGTCCAAATTTCTTGCCAATTGCTTTGGTCAGTACACGTACTGCCGGAGCAATTTGGTATTCATCATAATATTCACGCAGGAAATTGATAACTTCCCAGTGATTGTCTGTCATCTCAAGACTTTCAGTCTTTGCGATATACGCAGCAACATCCTGGTTCCATTCTGCCAGATTCAGCAGATATCCTTCTTCGTCGGTTTCGTAGCTTTTACCGTTAACTTCGATATGAGGCATTGTGTTTCTCCTAATGGTTAATACGTGGTGTTATAGCCAGGATTGGCAATTTTTGTTTGCAGCAACGAGATCAACGAAGCCACCGTAATCTACCGGCGATACTCCGTCGATGACGCGGTCAGCAAGACCTCTTGCTTCAAGGTCGGGCATCAAGACATGAACCTTGAAGCGACTTTGAATTTCGCGTACTTTTGCCTCAAGAACATTTCCCTTGGTTGCAGCATAAACCGCATCCTCTATGAGTAATATTTCTCCAGGTGCAGCCACGCGCAAGCATGAGTCAAAAGCAGCGTCACCTAATACAGATCTGTTAATGATATGAAGCATTCTTTATACCTTTCCGGGAAATTTGAATTATTAGAAGCTCAGAACTACGTCCTGTTGCCCCATCAATTCGCCCATTTCCTTGCTTGTTAAAACTGTAACATCAACCAATAAGTCATCTTCGGTCAAACCGCGCGCATCCATCGATTCTTTTTCAACATACAACTTTTCGATGTCATAACCTTCAAGTGCGCGATAGGTTGTGGAGAAGTTTTTGGTTTCGATACCTTTGGTTTGCTGCCCCTTTTTCAGCTGGTACACGCCATCATCAAGAAATACAAGTGACACATCTTGATCAAAAGCAGCCGTAATCAGAACAACTTCCAACGACTCAAGAGCGTAAATAGTGCCGTAAGGCGCTTTACGATTGACAAACATAAATTTTTTAATATCGCTCATCAGTTCTCTCCATTAATCGCCGAATACAACCAAACGATCGGACTGTATACCCATTTCAACCAGCTGCCCCAAGCCTGAAATACGGAAACCAGTTGCCAGGTTTTCGTCCCTGATGCCGCGACGCATTGCAGCTGCGACGCAGACAACAAGATCAACACTATGTTCTTCGGCCAGTTTGCTCCAGCGATTGACGATATGGCGGTCATCCTGGGGTGGATCAGTCAGTTTCGTCGCGTTGTTCACGCCATCGTGATAAAAGAAAACTCGATCAACTTTGTGGCCTTTCGCAATTGCAGCCTTGCAAAACAGATACGCTGAATCGCTAGACTGGCGCTGGTAAGGGCCTTCATTCACTACAATTCCAAATTTCATGCAGTAATTCCCCGGATTTTTATATTAAAAATAAAGAGCAAAATATTAAAACCGGATATGCGCACTCTGATTCAGAGATGCACGTGAACCTCTCCAGTCATCTATCAGGTACTTTGTAAATGGCAGGCCGGTTTTCTCAAAGAATTGTGGCCAGCCAATACGCTCGATCCAGTCAGAAATACGCTCCCAGGGCTTGCCGTCCTTCTTGTACACAGCCAGAATGTTCTTGACTACCGCGCCAACCTCGGGCCAGCGTGGAGGATTGTTTGGCAGTCCAGATGCAACCATTTTCATAAATGTGGGTTTGCCGCGCGCGTTTGAGTTTTTACCGCCGACCCAGATAGCCAACTTGGAATTCTCCGGATCATTGATCTGCATTGGAGGGCAGGGAGGGTAGCAAGCACCGCAGCACATACATTTGCTCTCGTCGATTTCCAGTGAGGGCTTGCCGTTCACCATAGCTGGACGAATCGCAGCAACAGGACAACGTGCAACAACGGCCGGACGTTCGCAAACGTTGGCTACCATTTCATGGTTAATTTTTGGAGGCTTGGTGTGCTGAACTATAATCGCCAGGTCAGCCTGTCCGCCACAGTTAATCTCACAGCAGGAGGTTGACAAGTGAACGCGGTTAGGCATTTCTTCTTTCTTGAACTCTACAATCAGATCGTCCATCAGCGCTTTAACCACACCAGAAGCATCCGTTCCTGGAATGTCGCAATGCAACCAGCCCTGGGTATGCGCAATCATCGAAATCGAGTTGCCAGTACCACCAACCGGGAAGCCATTCTTTTCCAGCTCGGCGATCAGCGGATCAACCTGTTTGGCAGTTGACACCATAAACTCAATATTTGAGCGGATGGTGAAACGTACAAAACCTTCGGCAAATTTGTCGGCGATATCGCACAACTTGCGGATGGTGAAAACGTCCATCTGACGCTGTGTACCGGCACGAACAGACCAAACTTCGTCACCAGTGTGTGATACATGGTGCAATACACCTGGACGTGGACGGTCGTGATACTTCCAGTTGCCGTAGTTCTTGATGAACTTTGGGTGCAAGTATTGTTTGTTATCCGGAACACCGCTCTCTACCGGGCGACGCAATGCTGTCTGTGCCATATTTTATGCTCCCATTCCTGCTTGTTTTTTAGCTTTGATTTTAGCAACTTCATCATCCCAACCATCAGTGCGAACATATGGGTTGGTACGTGGATGTGCAACCATACTTGCATCGATGTCGATTTCCATTGCTTCGAGGAAATTAACCAGACCGATACGCTCAATCATTTCACCGGTACGCTCATGTTCGAGTGCGTTTTCAGCAAAGAAGTCAATTGTGCGCTGACCAAGATCAACCAGCTTTTCTCTGTCTTCATCCGTGTCCAGCTTCATGAATGGAATAACTACAGTGCCGAAAAGGTCGCCAATTTTGAGGGTACGCTTGCCACCAACCAGAATAGAAGCGCCTTTGTCTGTACCGGTTGCCAATGCACCTGTCATCACGTTAATGCAGTGCATGCAACGCACGCAGTCTTTGTTGTCAATTTCCAGCGCCTGGGTGTCGTTGATTGCAACGGTGGAGATGTCCTTGCCTTTTTTAACATTCTTGATCTGCTTGAGCTGGATGGTCTTGGTTGGGCAACGCGCAATTACGTCGTTTACCAACTCATCCATACCATGCTTGGCCATCCATTGTTTAGCCATTTTCTCATCGGTGCGGATATTGTCGCGCCATGTTCCGATAACCGCCATGTCAGCACGCTGAATCGAGTTCATGCAGTCATTTGGGCAGCCGGAGAATTTGAACTTGAATTTATAAGGAAGTGACGGGCGGTGCATGTCGTCGAGGAAGTTGTTCAGCACGGTGCGATGAGCACTGGCTTCATCATAGCAAGAGCTTTCGCAACGTGCCGCACCTACGCAGGACATGGAAGTACGCACTGCCGGGCCGGCACCACCCAGATCGAAACCCAGCTCATTCAGTTCGTCGAACGCTGGCTGAACATTGGCTGTTGTCGCACCCTGGAACATAATGTCGCCTGACTGGCCGTGGAAAGCGATCAGACCGGAGCCGTGCTTTTCCCAGATGTCAGACATTTTGCGCAGTACGTCTGTGTTGTAGTGCATGCCGGCTGGAGGCTGAATGCGCAACGTATGGAATTCTGCCGCATCAGGGTATACAGCCTCGCCCTT
>Ga0315270_10001865_pt1 | contig 11193 bp, 10 predicted proteins | sample C1_bottom_MG_FD_204932 | JGI IMG/M metagenome (GOLD analysis project Ga0315270, IMG submission 204932) | Sediment microbial communities from Yellowstone Lake, YNP, Wyoming, USA - C1_bottom | ecosystem: Environmental > Aquatic > Freshwater > Lake > Sediment | place: USA: Wyoming | collected... | reverse complement strand
CCTGTGCCAGCGTCATGCCGGTAGACAACAGGGCCAGCATCAAGCCCAACGAAGCAAATAGCTTTTTCATGTTCAGGCTCCTTACAGGGCTTCGGGGCCGGATTCGCCCGTGCGGATGCGCACGACCTGTTCCAGGCTGGTGACAAAAATCTTGCCGTCGCCGATCTTGCCGGTGTTGGCCGCTTTTTCGATCGCCTCGATCACGCGCTCCAGCAACTCGGCCTTGATGGCCACTTCAACTTTTACTTTGGGCAAAAAATCGACCACGTATTCCGCGCCGCGATACAGCTCGGTATGGCCTTTCTGACGCCCAAACCCCTTGACTTCCGTGACCGTCAAACCGGTGACGCCGATGGCGGATAAGGCCTCGCGCACTTCGTCCAGTTTGAACGGCTTGATGATGGCCGTTACGAATTTCATGTTATCTCTCCGCTGTTGAAAATGGGGCAGTCACCCGCCCCGGTCAGTCAGATTCAGAAGGTTTTGCCTACCGTCAGCACGGCGGTGGCGCCAGCCAGATCCTTGGTTCCGCAAGTGGGGCACTGGGAGAAGTTCTTGAGGCCGCCCCAGGTTGCATTGCTGTCATCGATATCAGAATCGACATAGGCCAAGCCGACGTTAAAGCCATAGAACTCCTTGCTGACGCCGATTTTCCAGTCGGTGTAATTATCGTAGCCGCCGGTTGTGTAGGTTCCACCCAAGTGAGCCGACAAGGTGACGTCATAGGGCAGGGTGTAGTTGATGTTGCCTTCCAGGTAGCTGTTGCCTTTGGAATCGGGGAGACCAAAATAATCGGTGGTGGTGTAGAAGTATTTGACGTTCAACCACTGCCAGGTGACGCCCACATACAGATCAAACGTGTTGGGATCAAAACCGAAAGAACCCTCGTCGCTGCCCGGATACCAGTAATAAACGCCGCCGGCGTTGATGCTGGTGTCGTCGTTCAGCTTCCAGTTGTAGCCGCCGTAGAAATCCATCTCGATATTGGCGCCAGCCAGTTCGGCCTCGGACACGTTGGATGCCCAGAAACCCAGATAAACACCGCTGTCGTGCGCGTAGTCAAAACCACCCTGGATGGCCGGCTCGTTAAGCGTCTGGGAAACGCCACGGAAGCGGTAATCGCTGGCAACCGTGATGTTCGCAGTCACCGGGCTGGCTTCTGCTGCCGCAGCCTCGGCCTCGGCCGCCATCACGACGCCAGGCGCGCCCACCATGCCAGACAACATCAATGCAGTTACGATTTTTTTCATGCTGAAATTCTCCAATGTCAAAAGCGAAGATTGCGATATTGCAACCCGTTATGAGCATAAGACGTGCCACATTATTAATCCAATGTTTTCAATGTCTTGTTGTTTATCCCCCACTTCGCAGCCGCATCAGCGCACCACCGTGGTGCCTCTCAATATCAACGCGCACGATTTTTGTGCGATACAACGCCCGCCGCCTGTTGCTACACTCTGGCTGATTACCGGAGCCCGATATGAAACCCGCCAACCCTGCTTTCCTCAACGACCTGGCCGACAAACTGGGCGACCTTCTCAAGCAATCGCCCGCCAAGGACATCGAACACAATCTCAAGGCGGGCGTCACCACCATGCTCGGCAAGCTCGACATGGTGAGCCGCGAGGAATTCGACGTGCAAAGCGAAGTGCTGGCGCGCACCCGCGCGAAGCTCGAAGCGCTGGAGGCGCGTTTGGCCGAACTGGAAAAACAGCGCACCGCATAAATGGCCATTGCTGTCGTTAAAAGCCGCGCGCTGGCCGGCATGGACGCGCCCGAGGTCGTCGTCGAGGCGCATCTGGCCAACGGCCTGCCCGCGTTCACCCTGGTTGGCCTGCCGGAAACCGAGGTGAAGGAAGCGCGCGACCGGGTGCGTGCGGCGATCCAGAATGCGCGCTTTGAGTTTCCGGCGCGGCGCATCACGGTCAACCTCGCCCCGGCCGATTTACCCAAGGAATCCGGACGCTTCGATTTGCCGATCGCGCTGGCGATTTTGGCGGCGTCGGGGCAGATTCCGGGCAAGTTGTTTGATCAAGCCGAGTTCGCGGGCGAGCTGGCGTTAACCGGCGAATTGCGCCCGGTGCGCGGCGCGCTGGCGATGGCGCTCGCCACCCGTGCGCACGGTCGCACGCTGGTGTTGCCGCAGCAATCGGCCAGCGAAGCCGCACTCGCCAGTGGCATCGACGTGCGCGCGGCAACGAGCTTGCTGGAGGTGTGCGGCTGGCTCGCCGGACAAGGCGAACTCGCCGCGCCCGCACCCGACGCTGCCCCTGCCGCCCCGGATTACGCCGACTTTGCCGAGGTCAAAGGTCAAACCGCCACCAAGCGCGCGCTGGAAGTCGCCGCCGCAGGCGGGCACTCGGCGCTGCTGAGTGGGCCGCCGGGCACCGGTAAATCGATGCTCGCGGCGCGCTTCCCCGGCATCCTGCCGGCGATGAACGAGACCGAGGCGCTGGAAGCGGCTGCGGTAGCGTCGCTCAACGGCGGTTTCAAACTCGACCACTGGCGCCGCCGTCCGTTTCGCGCGCCGCATCACACCGCCTCGGCGGTGGCGCTGGTCGGCGGCGGCGGCAATCCGCGTCCGGGCGAAATTTCGCTGGCGCACCACGGCGTGCTGTTTCTCGACGAGCTGCCGGAGTTTTCGCGGCAGGTGCTGGAAGTGCTGCGCGAACCGCTGGAAACCGGTCGCATCACCATTTCACGCGCGGCACGGCAGGCCGACTTTCCGGCGCGGTTTCAGTTGATCGCCGCGATGAACCCCTGCCCCTGCGGCTATCTCGGCCACCCGACGCAAGCCTGCCGCGACACACCGGATCAGATTGCGCGCTACCGCGCCCGCATTTCCGGCCCGCTGCTCGATCGCATCGACATCCAGGTCAGCGTGCCCGCGTTGACGCAGGACGAATTGATGACCGCCAGCGCGGGCGAATCCAGCGCCGCCATTCGTGCCCGCGTCGAAGCGGCGCGCGCTCGGCAATTGGCGCGCCAGGGCAAACCCAACACTGCGTTGGGCACGCAGGAAATCGATCTTCATTGTGTGCTGGATACAGCCGGTGAAACCCTGCTCAAACAAGCCATCGCACGATTGAATCTATCGGCGCGCGCCTATCACCGCGTGCTCAAACTGGCGCGCAGCGTGGCCGACCTGGCGGGGCACGACGCCATCACCCCGGCGCATCTGGCCGAAGCCATTCAATACCGCAGGGGAGCCGCATGAGCAATCCATACGAATCATGGCAAGAAGAAAAACGCTCGGCCTGGCTCTATCGCGTGGTGGCCGAATGCGAACGCGGCACCCCGCGTGCGGCGTTGTTTCTTGAGCTGGCGCAAGCTGCCGATGACCAGGCCGAAATCTGGCTGGCCGCCATCGCGCAGCGCGGCGACCCGGCGCCCGTGCCGTTCCACCCCGAGCTGCGCACCCGCGTCGTCGCCAGACTCACGCGCATATTCAGGCCGCGTGCGATGCGCGGCGTATTGGCGGCGATGAAGGTGCGCGGCATGGTGCTGTATTCACACCACCCGCCGCATCCCACACCACTCAATCGCGACGACATCGGCAAACGACACCAGAGCGGCGCTGCCGGCAACGCCCTGCGCGCCGGCGTGTTCGGCATCAACGACGGCCTGGTGTCGAACGCCGCGCTGATTTACGGCGTGGCGGGCGCGTCGTCGGAGCCGTCGATGATTGTGCTGACCGGCGTGGCCGGACTGCTGGCGGGCGCATTCTCGATGGCAGCGGGTGAATACGTGTCGGTGCGCTCGCAACGCGAAATGTTCGAGTATCAAATTGGTCTGGAACGCGACGAACTGGAAGAATATCCGGCCGAAGAAGCCGCCGAACTGGCGCTGATCTACGCCGCCAAAGGCATGGATGCCGCCGAAGCGCGGCGACTGGCCGACACCTTGATGCAGGATCCCGAGCGCGCGCTCGACACCCTGGCGCGCGAGGAGCTCGGCCTCAATCCCGATGAACTCGGCTCGCCGTGGGTGGCGGCCGTCTCGTCATTCTGCGCCTTCACCGCCGGCGCGGCGCTGCCGCTGCTGCCCTTCCTGTTCAAGCATGGCCATGCGTTGACAGCTTCCATCGCGCTCACCGCGCTTGGCCTGTTCGCCGTCGGCGCCAGCATGAGCCTGTTCACTGGCCGTCACGCCCTGCTCTCCGGCTTGCGTATGTTGGCTATCGGCGGCGCGGCGGGGCTGGCGACGTATTTCATCGGCGCCTGGCTGGGAGTGAAACTGGCTTAAGTCTGTTCCCACGGCAAGCCGTCAAAGCGCCAGCCATTTTGGGTGCAGCGGTGGCGTTGCTCGTCCATATCGCCTTCGAACCCGTGGATGATGTTGTACACCTCGGGGAAACCGTACTTTTCAAGATAGCGCCCGGCCTCTGCCGAACGCCGCCCTGAGCGGCAGATCAATACCACCGGACGGTTAGCCGACGCTGCCTTGCGCGAATGGCCCAGAAAATCCGGATTGACGTCCCAGTCGGGGCCGTCCTGCCAGGCGATGTGAATCGCGCCGGTGGGGTGGCCGACAAACAGGTATTCGATTTCGGAGCGGCAATCGACGAACACCGCTTCGGGGTGCGATTGCAAAAAAGCGTGGGCGTCACTGGGTTCGAGGTGTTTCATGGCGGGCACCGTGGGGGCTGAAAACCTTCACCATAGCACTGCCGGGGAAGCCTGACACCAACCGAATATAATGCGCGATTGCCCAGCCAAGTGACGCCCATGTCCCGCTCTGCCCTGCTGCAAACCCTGCTTGCTCAACGCATCCTGATCCTCGACGGCGCGATGGGGACGATGATCCAGGGTTACAAGCTCACCGAATCCGATTATCGCGGCGCGCGTTTTGCCGATTTTGCGCACGACGTGAAGGGCAACAACGATCTGCTGTGCCTGACTGCGCCGCACATCATCAAGGAAATTCACGCCAAGTATCTGGCTGCGGGCGCGGATATTCTGGAAACCAACAGCTTTAACGCCACCTCGATTTCGATGGCGGATTACCACATGGAGTCCTTGGTGCATGAGCTGAACGTCGCCGCCGCGAAGTTGGCGCGCGAGGCGGCGGACGAGGCGACTGCATTGAATCCGGACAAGCCGCGCTTTGTTACGGGCGTGTTGGGACCGACTTCGCGCACCGCGACGATTTCGCCGGATGTGAACGACCCCGGTTTTCGCAATGTGACGTTCGACCAGTTGCGTATCGCGTATCTGGAAGCCATCGACGGCCTGGTCAAAGGCGGCGCGGACATTCTGATGGTCGAGACGATTTTCGACACTTTGAACGCCAAGGCCGCGTTGTTTGCGATTGAGGAATATTTCGAGCGCGAAGCCATGCGCCTGCCGGTGATGATTTCCGGCACCATCACCGACGCTTCGGGGCGCACGCTGTCGGGTCAAACCGGCGAGGCATTCTGGAATTCGGTGCGTCACGCGCAACCGATTTCCATCGGTCTGAACTGCGCGCTCGGCCCTGACCTGCTGCGCCAGTACGTCGCCGAACTCTCGGCCAAGGCCGACTGCTTTATATCCGCCCACCCCAACGCGGGCTTGCCGAACGCCTTTGGCGAATACGACATGGACGGCGCAGAAATGGCCGTCCACATTGGCGAGTGGGCGCGCTCGGGCTTACTCAACATCGTCGGCGGCTGCTGCGGCACGTCGCCTGCGCACATTGCGGCGATTGCCAAATCGGTCGAAGGCGTTGCGCCGCGCGTGCCGCCCAAGCTGGAACCGGCGATGCGCCTGTCGGGTCTGGAACCGTTCAACGTTGGCAAGGATTCGCTGTTCGTCAACGTCGGCGAGCGCACCAACGTCACCGGCTCGCGCGCGTTTGCCAAGATGATTCTCGAAGGCCGTTACGACGACGCGCTTTCAGTGGCGCGGCAGCAAGTGGAAAACGGCGCGCAGGTGATCGACATCAACATGGACGAAGGGATGCTTGATGCGGAAGCGGCGATGGTGCGTTTCCTGCTGCTGATCGCGTCGGAACCGGATATTTGCAAAGTGCCGATCATGCTCGACTCGTCGAAGTGGAGCGTGATCGAAGCGGGTCTGAAATGCATCCAGGGCAAAGGCATCGTCAACTCGATTTCAATGAAGGAAGGCGAAGCCGAGTTCATCGAACGCGCCAAACTCTGCCGCCGCTACGGCGCGGCGGTGATCGTGATGGCGTTCGACGAAACCGGCCAGGCCGACACCTACGCGCGCAAGACTGAAATCTGCGCGCGCGCGTACAAATTACTGGTGGATACCGTCGGCTTCCCGGCAGAAGACATCATCTTCGACCCGAACATTTTCGCCGTCGCCACCGGCATCGAAGAGCACGCGAATTACGCGGTGGACTTTATCGAAGCCACGCGCTGGATCCGCCAGAACCTGCCGCACGCGCACATCTCCGGCGGCGTGTCGAACGTGAGCTTTTCGTTTCGCGGCAACGACGGCGTGCGCGAGGCGATCCACACCGCGTTTCTGTATCACGCGATTGGCGCGGGCATGGATATGGGTATCGTCAACGCCGGGCAACTGGGCGTGTACGCCAACCTCGACCCGGAATTGAAAGAGCGGGTTGAAGACGTGTTGCTCAATCGCAGAGAGGACTCCACCGAGCGGCTGGTGAGTTTTGCCGAAGGGGTGAAAAGCGGCGCGAAGGAAAACGTCGTCGATCTGGCCTGGCGCAGCTTGCCGGTGAACGAGCGGCTGTCGTATGCGCTGGTGCAGGGCAATACGCAATTTATTGTTGAAGACACCGAAGAAGCGCGCTTGCAATCCGCCCGCCCGCTGCACGTCATCGAAGGCCCGCTGATGGCCGGCATGAACGTCGTCGGCGACCTGTTCGGCGCGGGCAAGATGTTCCTGCCGCAGGTAGTGAAATCCGCGCGCGTGATGAAGCAGGCGGTGGCGCATCTGCTGCCGTTCATCGAAGCCGACAAGCAGGCCGGTGACTCAAAAAGCGCGGGCAAGATCATCATGGCCACGGTAAAGGGCGACGTGCATGACATCGGCAAGAACATCGTCGGCGTGGTGCTCGGCTGCAACGGCTACGAGATTGTTGACCTGGGCGTGATGGTTCCGGCACAGAAAATTCTCGATGCGGCAAAAGAACATAACGCCGACATCATCGGTTTGTCGGGTTTGATTACGCCGTCGCTGGAAGAAATGGCGCATGTGGCGAAAGAAATGCAGCGGCAGGGTTTCAAACTGCCGCTGTTGATCGGCGGCGCGACGACTTCACTGGCGCACACCGCCGTCAAGATCGAACCCAACTACGAACACCCGGTGGTGTACGTGAAAGATGCCTCGCGCGCGGTCGGCGTGTGTACGCAACTGCTGTCGAACGACCTGCGCGATGCGTTTGTGGCGGAGACCAAAGCCGATTACGCGCAAACCCGCGAGCGCCACTTGAAGCACAAATCCGACACCGTGCGCCTGAGCCTCAACGAAGCCCGCGCGCACAAATTCGCCATCGACTGGTCGGCGTATACCCCGCCGGTTCCCAGGCATCCCGGCGTGCATGTTTTGAAAGCCTACGATCTGCAAAAGCTGGTCGATGTCATCGACTGGACGCCGTTCTTCGCCTCGTGGGAACTGCACGGCAAATTCCCGAAAATTCTCAGTGATGAAGTCGTCGGTGTCGAAGCGACCAAGCTATTCAACGATGCGCAAGCGATGCTGAAAAAAATGATCCTGGATAACTGGATCGAAGCCCGCGCCGTGTTCGGCCTCTTCCCCGCCAACACCGTCAACGACGACGACATCGCCGTCTACACCGATGAGACGCGCAGCGAAACCCTGATGACCTGGCACAACCTGCGCCAGCAAATGAAAAAACCCGAAGGCCGCGCCAACCTCTGCCTCGCCGACTTCGTTGCGCCCAAAACCAGCGGGCTGAAAGATTACCTCGGCGCATTTGTAGTGACCGCAGGTATCGGCGAAGACGAGCGCGCCAAGGCTTTTGAAGCCGCCCACGACGACTACTCCGCGATCCTGTTCAAGTCGCTATGCGACCGCCTCGCCGAAGCCTTCGCCGAGCACCTGCATTTAAGAGTCCGCCGCAAATTCTGGGGCTACGCCAGCGAGGAAGCACTCGCCAATGACGAACTAATCGGCGAAAAATACCAGGGCATCCGCCCCGCCCCCGGCTACCCCGCCTGCCCCGAACACAGCGAAAAAGCCGCGCTGTTCGACGTGCTCGACGCCACCGAAAACATCGGCGTGGTGCTGACAGAAAACTTCGCCATGTGGCCGGGCGCAGCGGTGTCGGGCTTCTATCTATCGCACCCGGACAGCCAGTATTTCGCCGTGGCGAAACTGGAAAAGGATCAGGTCGCCGACTACGCGCGGCGCAAGGACTGGGAGTTGGCAACGGCAGAACGCTGGCTTGCGCCGAATCTGGCTTATCAGACCTGATAGCTGCTATGTGGTCTTGCATGGGCAAAAGTCGAGACTCGATGTTTTGACCCTGAGGTTCCACTCGGAAATGTCGAAAATCTTTACATTCTGGCAAGGCAAGGCAAGGCAAGGCAAGGCAAGGCAAAAATAATCTCAACACATTGATTTTTATCAAAAAAATAACTTGATTTTGATTTTGGAACAGGTTTTGCTTTGGTTGATATTGAATCCTGCGTAAATAAGGCTTCAGTGAAAAACAATTCTGAATTATTTTTAACCTTAGGAGAGTAACCATGAAAAATCCTGTCGCCTTTTTAGTCGCCACACTTGGCTTTTTGCCCATTGCTGCGAACGCTTTTCCTATCGCAAGTAGCGGCGATGGTCTCAATGTTTTGGTTAATGGCACTAACCCGGTTGTCGCAACTTACCAAGGCAACTCCGCCTCATTCAGCAACAACCTCTATCTGATGCTTGATGCCGCCGGGAACCCCGGCGATGACGGGAATCTTCTAAACGATCTGTTCATTTTCAATAACCACACCTCAGCCGTCGGCAGTACAGTCAATCTTGGCTCGTTTTCGATTGGCACTGAGCTCATTTTCCGTATGCTGGTCACCAACACCGGAAATAATTTTTACACTGGATCCGCCAGCCGCAATCCTGATAACCACATCCACGCACGCGTTCAGGAGAACTGGCAACCTAACGAAACGCTGGTCAGCTATGAAGATTTATTCAACGGACCCTTCAACTTTAACGATCTGAGCTTCTCATTCACTAACACTCAGACAACGACTCCCCCCACCCCGGGCGTTCCGGAGCCTGCTTCCCTCGCTCTGCTCGGCATCGGTCTCGCCGGCCTAGGCGCCATGCGTCGCCGCAAGGTCTAACAGCCCCTGTCGAAATTCTTTACATTCTCACGGCGGCCAATGGCCGCCGTGAGAATGTAAATGGGGTCACCCATTAGCCGGTCGTAGTCAAGCGCGAACACCTTCCCGCCCCGTTTTTTTGATGGCGGGTTTTTCTTGTCTTGAATCAAAGGTTCCAGGCTCGAATTGAATTTTGACTCGACGGGCTTTTCTGGATAGCAACCAAGTCCAGTACAAAACCGGCCATTGGTGGAATTTCGGGCAGAAAGACCTTACGGAAATTGCTGAGGACGCACGCACTTACACGGTGGTGGTGGAGTGCTGAAAATGATACGCATGAAGACACCGTACCTGCACGATGCCCCAGCCGACTACTTGAACAAATGGCGCAGCAGTGTGCTGATTTGAGTAGAATCACGCCATACATAGAGGTAATTGCCATGCCAACCGCAACCACTGCTTTACGAAAAAAACCAGCGCAACCTGCGCGTGCGGTCAAATCCGCAGCTAGCAACGCGTTAGCTGGCCCACTACTCACCGGCCAGGCACTGCTGGATGATATGGAGGCATACCGCAAAAAAGTTGCGGCCACGCCCAAGTCTGCGCGTATTTTTCTGACCCGCCTGGGCGTCATGACCACCAGCGGCAAGGCTAAGAAACTGATACGTGGCTAACCTCTGGGCGCTGTATCAGCGTTCCCCTTCGTTCGTACTCGGTTTTCGCGGGACGGACAAATCACTCGTCGATGGGGTCATCGCGGGCAAACCAGCCCACCTCAAGAAATCAGAAGGGAAATTCGAGTGGCTTGGTCACGGTGTCTATTTCTGGGAAAACGACCCTCAGCGGGGGCTGGAATGGGCGAAAAGTGGCAACGCCAGAAAGAAAATCCTGAAGCCCGATGTGGCTGGCGCCATCATTGATCTGGGGCTGTGCCTGGATCTGACCACCCGCACGGGGCTTGATGAGGTCGCAGAAGCCTATGCCACTTTGCGAGACTCTTACGCCAAAGCGGGATTGCCATTACCGCTTAACACCGGTGGCAAAGACCAATTCAAACGCGAACTGGATTGCCAAGTGATTCAGACGCTTCACCTTTATCGCGAAGACAAGGGGCTGCTGCCCTATGACTCCGTGCGCGCCCCATTCCAGGAAGCCGCCCCCCTCTATGAGGGTGCCGGCTTCCGGATTCGCAACCATATTCAACTTGCGATTATTAATACCGATTGCATCAAGGGCTATTTTCGCCCCATCACGAGCGTGGCAAAGCCGTAAGTAGCTGAACCTTCCCGGGGAACCTCGGAGCCAGACACGATATTCGCCTGAACACCCGGCGCACTATCAATTACTATCAGTTTGCGACGAATTGATAGTGTCGTGCCTCACCAGCCTCGGTCCAGCAGCTTCTCCAGCCAAAATAGCCCGATCACGGTCTTGGTCTCGCAGAATCACCGACATTCGGTCACGCGTTGCCTCAAGTTAAAACCTTACCGAAGGACTGATACGTTGCCTCAAGTTCGGTAGTTACCGAAGCAGATTGAAGACAGCCTTCAGTTTACGTTGCATTTCCTTCTGTAACAGGAAGGGATTGAGGGTTTTTGTTTGCTCGATCAATTTTTCCTTGATCGCCTGCGGCACATCGGGATGGTCGATCAGACGCTGGGCGGGGGTGGCCGGTTTGCTGTGCTTTCTGACCCATTTGCTGCCGTCGCGCGCCTTGGAGGCGAGCTTTAGCGTCGGGTAGAAGAAGTTGGTCAGCAGGCTGAATTCGTTGGCATATACGTCGTTCATCAGCGCGACCATCTTGACGTCAGCCAGGCGCTCATAGCCGAACAACTGTCGCACGCACGACCAGTTCTTTTGCTCGACATGGGCGTTATCGTTCGAGTGGTAAGGCCGCGAGCGGGTGAATTTGATCGGCTGTTGATGGTTCT
>Ga0315270_10001864_pt1 | contig 11194 bp, 13 predicted proteins | sample C1_bottom_MG_FD_204932 | JGI IMG/M metagenome (GOLD analysis project Ga0315270, IMG submission 204932) | Sediment microbial communities from Yellowstone Lake, YNP, Wyoming, USA - C1_bottom | ecosystem: Environmental > Aquatic > Freshwater > Lake > Sediment | place: USA: Wyoming | collected... | reverse complement strand
CGCTGCTCGGCGAAGAACTCTATGCCGATAAAGTTTCAACCGTGAAAGTGAGCTTGCCGATCAGTGTGCAGAAAAAAGCGGCGGATGTGCCCATGCAAAGTGCGGAGATGGCGGAGGAGTAATTTAAGCCGAGGCGGGCGAGCAGGCCGCGCGTCAGCCTACAGCGGTCGGTTTGCAACGGCATCCCATGCGGAGGCTCCGTTGCGGTTACGCTGGGCGAAGCCCCGCCATAGCACGGAGCTATTGCGGTTTGTCCGCCAAATAAGTCGTGAATATCCCGCCCACATCAACTTTGCACCGCACATTCACGAATCCCGCGCTTTCAAGCGTGCTCATCACTTTTTCGGGCGCTGCGCAGGCTTCGATGGTGTCCCAGTAGTAGCGCCACAACAGCGCCGTATCTTTATCTTTTGCGACCAGCTTGGCCAGGGCGGGCACGACATACTTGCAATACCCTTTGAGTATGGCGGTGATGAACTTTCCTTTGGCGGGAGTAATTTCGAGAATACACACCTTGCCGCCGGCCTTTAGCACCCGATGGAATTCGGCGAATGCGACCGACATATCCGACACATGGCGCAGCGCGTAACCCATGCTAAGAAAATCATATCCGGCATCCGCCAGCGGAATCTGCTCGGCGCGGCCTTCGACAACAGTAACGCCGACAGGTAGTTTTGCGTTGCGGATCATGCCTGCGCTGGGGTCAACGCCAGTTACTTTGCTGGCATCCCCCAGGATGCTGGCAGCCTGTTTCGCCACCAGACCAGTTCCCATTCCGACATCCAAAACCAGCATACCGGGTTTAAGTCCTGCGAATTCCAGAATTTTACGGCGATAGGTTGAGCCGGTGCCCAAGCCCAGGATGTTTTCTATGCGGTCGTAGTCGGATGCGGTCTTGTCGAATTGTTCGCCAACCCAGTCGCGGCGATCTTCTTCGCGTTCATAGTATTCGGTGAGCGGCGGGTGGGGGGCATGGACTATGCTGTCATGCACTTCATTTGATTGGGTTGCCATAATCCAAATTACCTCATTGCATATAACGTTGCTTTATTGTTCGCGAAAATATTTCGCATAGCAGGTTAATGGTAACTGAAAATTCAGGGGCGCGCATGAGATTAAAGCAGAATTAGATGTAGAATCCGGGGATGGCGGAAGAAGTTCTGGTTGGAATCACTTTGCTTAATTATCGGGGATTGCCATGCGGCTCGACAACGAAAAAACAGTGCTGAAACTGAAAACTAAGGCGTCGGCTGACCTCTTAATATCCGGTATTCGGCGATTTGCAAACCACACCACTTTGGGCTATCTACTTCCAGAGCGTTTGACATGAGCCGCATAGGCAAAATACTCCTCTTATTGGCCTTCATCGCCTATCCCATCGTGCTGCACACCACCATCCTCAGGGAAGAGATGGAGATGTCCAAGCTGTTGCTGGTTTTTGCTCCATTGTTGTTGGTGGCCGGATGGGTGGTGTTTCATATGGTCGGCAAAATTTGGTGGCCGTTTTTGGCGCTATTGCTGGCTGGGGTGATTTACTTCATCGTGCATGGAAATCATGGGCGCATCGGGTTGTTGGCGGTGAATGGCTTGTCGCATGCCACGCTCAACCTGTTTTTGCTCTGGTTGTTCGGGCGCACCCTGTTGCGTGGCAGAGAGCCGCTCATCTCGCAGATTTCGCGCCGGGTAAACGGCGGGTTGAATCCCGAGGTCGTTGATTACACCCGTCACGTAACCATCGCCTGGTGCATTTTTTTCGGGCTACAGGTGGCCATTTCGTTGGGGTTGTATGTTTTTGCGTCAATCGCCCTGTGGTCGCTTTTTATCAATGTGCTGAATTTGCCTTTATTGATACTCATGTTTGTTGGGGAGAAAGCTTACCGCACAGCCCACTTCCCCAACCATCCAAAGACCTCGATTCTGAAGGCGATTGAGGTGTACGGCAGAGATTTTGCAGCGCCCGGAAAAACAGATAACTCCAAAGAGTGATGATGTTGCCGGGGCTGCAATTTGCCGGGGGCTGGCTGGTAAACATTGAAACGATTTGCGCCCGGCGTGGGTTGGGTTGTGGCTTGAACCTTGTGGGAGTTGTCGGGGTGTTGGGAAATTAATTTAGGTTCCCGGCCCGGGGGGGAATGGTTTTACATCGAGCGCGCAACCAGCATCACATTGGCGAACGGCGTGCCCTGGCTCATCGGCAGTGATTGCATGCTGAACCCGTTTTGTTTCAACACATTTTCCCATTCGGTGAGCGTGCGGCAATACAGCCGGGGCAGGCGGTGGCCGCGCACGTAAAATACCGCGCGGTCTACCCAGTTGCTGATGCGGAATGGCAGGCCGGCGGCGGCATCGCCGATGCGCGTGATGAACACGCCGCCAGCGGGCAGGGTGGCGCGTAATTTGCGCAGCACGGCTTCCTGTTCCGGGTAATCAATGTAATGCAATACATCCAGAATGATCGCAACATCGGCTTGGCCGAAGTTGCTATGGCGGATGTCGCCTTCCGCAAATTCGGCGCGATCCCCCAGGGCATTGCGAGCGCGAGCAACATCGCTGGGCATCAATTCCAGTCCCCAGATATTTTTTATTTGCGGGGCGGCAGGCCAGCCCGTCGGCCAGTTCCCCGATTCATATAAAGCGCGGGAGCTTAACAGCCACGAGGCGAGTAATCCCTGCCCGCATCCCAAATCTATCAGCCGGTTGGCGTCGGGAATCAGTCCATGTTCGAGCAAGCCAAAGAATGCTGGATCGCCGCCCAATTTTCCTTTGGCGAAATGCCAGGCGAAATGGCCTGCACGGCGGTAGGGGGCGGTGGCGGTGGCGAGCAGGTCGCGGCGAAATTGTTTGTTCATGTCAGGGCGGTGCGTAGCGTGACGGTGTGCAGTTTGGCTTGGGCAATATTATCCAACAGGCGCGGCAGCACGTCGAGAATAACGGGTGTGCCGTGTGGTGTTCTGGCAGCGTTGCCGTCGTGCAGCAGCAAGATGTCGCCGCCACTGAGTCCTTGCGACAGTTTTTTAAGCACCACGTCCGGATTGGTCTCTTGCGTATCAAATCCACGACGGCTCCAACTGACCAATTGCAGGCCGATATGGGCGAGCGCGGGATCCAGAAAGGGGTTGCGCAATCCGGCGGAGGGGCGGAAAAAATGGGGGGGCTGCCCGGTGATTCTGGTCAGTGTATCTTGGGCGTGCTGAACTTCGCGTCGCATTTTGAGCGGGCCAAACAGCGAGAACAGCACGCTGTGATGCTGGCTGTGATTTTCTATGGCATGTCCGCGCCGGATGATTTCGTGGCACAGCTCTGGATGGCGTTCCGCCAGTATGCCGATGCAGAAGAAAGTTGCTTTTGCATTGTGCCGGTCAAGGATGTCCAGCACCTGCGGCGTCACTTCAGGATCGGGGCCGTCGTCTATGGTGATAGCCACCTCGCCGCGTTGTGCGGCCGCTGGCGGCAGGCGGAGCATATTGGGGCCGAGCACGGTGCTGCGTGGCCACAAGCCGGCGGCAGTGAAGAGCAAATGGTTGAAAATTACCGCGCTTACTGACCATAGCCATAGCCCGGGATGCCACAGCGCAAGCATGATGGCGCCCAGGTGCAGGATCATGGAGGCCTTGACGAAGGGCGAGGGGTTCCAGTTCAAGTAACGGATAAACGGGGTCATACTATCAATCCGCACTTTATTGTGCATGGTTGGTGGATTAGGCGGCGCGGCATTATACAATACTGTTTTGGTTGAAAAACATTTATCGGGAGTTGTTTGTGTCCATGCGTAATTTTGCGTTTCTTGTTTTCCTCGCCTTGTCAGCGTGCAGCACGGCACCGCAAAAACCGCCGACGACCGCGCGCGGCGACTATAGCTACACCAAGCAATACCTGTCTTGGCTAATCGCCAGGGAGATGAGCAAGAACGATGTCACCGGGCTGAGTATCGCGCTGGTGGATGACCAGCAGATAGTCTGGGTGCAGGGTTTTGGTTACGCAGATGAGAGGGCGGGCATCAGGGCGACGCCGGATACGGTGTACCAACTGGGTTCCATCGCCAAGGTGTTTACCGCGACGGCGGCGATGCAGATGGCGGAACAGGGGCGCATGGACATAGACCAGCCGCTGCAAAAATATTTGCCGGAGTTTTCCATCAAGAGCCGCTACGGCGGCACCGGCGGCATCACGCCGCGCAACATTATGACGCATCATTCCGGCCTGCCCGGCTACTGGGTGCGCGGCATGAGCGAGCGCCATCCCCGTCCGTTCACCGAGCAGATCGCTGCGGTCAAGGATGAGTATGTGGCTTGGCCGCCGAACTATGTGTTCGATTATTCCAATCTGGGCGTGTCGGTGCTCGGCGCTGCTATCGGCAAACTCAGCGGCGAAGGCTATGCGGGCTATCTGGACGGCCATCTGCTCAAGCCGCTCGGCATGATGCATTCCGAATTTGCGGCGCACATTCCCGGCAAGGCCTACAAGGAGGGCAAGGAGGTCGAGGCGATCCCGCTGCGCGACCTGCCCTCGAGCGGCCTGAATTCCAGCGCGAGCGACATGGCGCACTTCATGCAGATGCTATTCGCCGACGGCAAGTTTGCGGGCCAGCAGATTATCAGCGCGGACTCGTTGCGCGAAATGTTCAAGGTGCAGAACGCAAACGTGTCGCTCGATTTCGATTTCAAGATGGGGCTGGGCTGGATGCTGAGCGGTGTGGATGTGGCGCATGCCGGAATCGTGGCGAGTCATGGCGGTACCACGCTCAACTATCACACCATGCTGGCGGTGCTGCCCGAGCACAAACTGGGCGTGGTGGTGCTCTCCAACTCGGCCAATTCTGACGCGGTGGTTTCCAAGGTCACGGAGCAGGCACTCAAGCTGGCGCTGGAAGCAAAGAGTGGGATCACCCAGCCGGAGAAGCAATTCGTCGAAATGCAAACGGTGCCGCTAACCGAGGCCGACCTGCGCGATTACGCGGGTTATTTCGAGACGCTGATCGGGCTGGTCAAGGTGGAGAATCGCGATGGGGAGTTGCTTGCCGAGCTGATGGGCATGACCTTCAAGCTGGTGAAGCACGAGAATGGCGAATTCGGCGTGCGCCTGAAATTGCTGGGTTTCATCCCGGTGGCGAACCAGGAAATGAAGGAGATGACACTGCTGCTGCACCGCATAGAGGGACGCGAGATACTGGCCTACAAGAAAGACGGGCAAGCCATGTTGATCGGCGAGAAACTGCATCCGCAGCCGCTGCCCGGCTATCTCGACGAATATCTCGGCGCATACGAGATCGTCAATCCGCACGATGGCCCGATGCCGGAGCATGTGCGCATCACCCGCGAAGGCGATTTGCTGGTGGGCGAGTTCAATTCCTCCCTTATGCCCGGCTTCCTGTTTCGTACCGCCTTCCTGCCGGTTGCACCAAACGAGCTGGTCATGGCGGGGGTGGGCAGCGGCAAGGGCGAGACTCTGCACTTGAGTAAAATAAACAATGAGCCGCACATTTTTTTCTCGGGCTTCGATTTGCGCAAGAAAAGCAATCTAGCCAAGCGGGGATAATCTTGTCTCTGCTGGAGAGCGCGATTTATGACGAAGCTCCCGGCGCGGAGGGCGAGCGCTTGCTGCTAATCATGCTGCCGGGCGCGAAAAACACACCGCAGCAATTGGTGGAGTATGGGTTTATCCGCGCCCTGCGCGGGCGCGGCTTGCCGGTGGATGTTTATGCGCTGGCGGCCCATGCCGATTATTACCTGGAGCGCGGCGAGATCGAGCGCCTGTTGCACGACGCGCTCGATGCCGTGCGGGCCCAGGGCTATCGGCACATCTGGCTGATGGGCATTTCGCTGGGCGGGCTGGGTGCCATGCTTTGCGCTACGCAGCGCATGGCGGATATAGAAGGTGTTTTATTGTTGGCACCATTTCTGGGGACGCGCGGCATTATCTCCGAAGTGATTGCGGCGGGCGGCTTGCAATGCTGGCAGGCGCCGGACGATGGCGATCCCGAGCGCGCCTTTCTGGCGCAGCTTGCCGCTTGCCCGTTTCAAGCTCCGCACTTCCCGCAGATACATCTCGGCTACGGGCTGGATGACCACTACATGGCTGCGAGCGAGCTGCTGTCTGCGTGCTTGCCGCAGCAGCGGGTGCTGGCCCTGCCCGGCGGGCATGACTGGGAGACCTGGCGCAGGCTGTGGGATGGGCTGCTGGACAGGCAACCTTTTGGCAACCCTTTGTCCTTGCCATAACCGGTCAAAATGTCGTAGAATTCGCGCCCTTTAGCATTTGGCTAACGAAAAGTAGGTGGACTTATGGTTGTCATTCGATTTTCACGCGGCGGTTCCAAGAACCGTCCGTTCTTCAATGTGGTGGTAGCGGATTCGCGCAACCGCCGCGATGGTCGCTTCATTGAGCGCATCGGTTTCTACAATCCGGTTGCCCCGGACGGCCCGGACGGCTCGCGTATCCAGTTGGATCGCGTGGCGCACTGGCAAGAAAAAGGCGCGCAACTGAGCGACGCCGTCGCCAAGCTGGTCAAGCGCGCTGGTGCCGCAGCCCAAGCGTAACGAAGCAGACCCCATGGTCGTCATGGGGCGGGTGGCGGGTGCGCAGGGCATACTGGGTTGGGTGAAGCTCAAGACTTACACCGAGTTCGCGGATAGCCTTGCCGAATTTCCGGTCTGGTGGCTGGGCGATGAGCAGCAGCCTTGGCGCGAAATCAGCGTGGAAAAATTTGCGCTGCAAAGCAAAGGCCTGATTGCCAAGTTTCCCGGCTGCAACGACCGCAACGCTGCCGAGAAATACAAAGGCCTGCTGGTGGCCGTGCCGCGCAGCAGCCTGCCGCAGCAGGCGGAAGATGAATATTACTGGGCTGATTTGATCGGCCTCGAGGTAGCCAACCTCGCGGGTGAAAATCTGGGTCGGGTGGACAACCTGATGGATACCGGTGCGAATCAGGTGCTGTGTGTTGCGGGTGCGAGTGGGGAAGTTTTGATCCCTTTCATCGAATCAGTAATCCGGCAAGTGGATGTGGCAGGAAAGTTAATTCGCGTGGATTGGTCGGCGGATTACCTCAAATGAGGTTCGATGTCGTCACGCTGTTTCCCGAGATGTTCGACGCGATTACCAAATATGGTGTAACGCGGCGCGCGGCGGAGCAGGGCAAGTTTGAGTTGCAGACGTGGAATCCGCGAGATTACGCGACTGATAACTACCGCACCATAGATGACCGCCCCTACGGCGGCGGCCCCGGCATGGTGATGCTGGCGGAGCCGCTGGAAAAAGCGCTCAGCGCAGCAAAGGCAGCGCAGGCCGCAAGCGGGTTGGCAAAGAGTCGTGTGATACACCTCTCGCCGCAAGGCAGGCCGCTCACCCATGAAGTGGTGATGGAACTGCTGGCGCGGGACGAAGGATTGATACTGCTGGCGAGCCGTTACGAGGGCGTGGATGAACGCCTGTTGCGCAGCCGGGTGGATGAAGAGCTTTCCATCGGGGATTATGTGTTGTCCGGTGGCGAGTTGGCGGCGATGGTGGTGATGGACAGCGTGGTGCGGCAGATCCCCGCTGTATTGGGCGACGATGCATCGGCGCAGCAGGATTCTTTTGTGACGGGTCTGCTGGATTGTCCGCACTACACGCGGCCCGAGGTATATAACGGCGAGGGCGTTCCAGATGTGTTGATGTCCGGGCACCACGCCGAGATAGAGAAGTGGCGATTGAAGCAGTCCTTAGGCAGGACAGCGGAACGTCGCCCGGATTTGCTGGCAGCACGCCAGTTAACAAAACAGGAAGCTCGGCTACTGGCAGAGTACCAGCAGGAACAAGCCTCCGCACAAGAAAAGGAAACAAAATGAATCTGATCGGAATTCTCGAAAAAGAAGAAATCGCCCGTCTGGGCAAGACCATCCCGAACTTCGCACCCGGCGACACCGTGATCGTCGGCGTGAACGTGGTTGAGGGCGAGCGCAAGCGCACCCAGGCTTTTGAAGGCGTGGTGATCGCCAAGCGCAACAAGGGGCTGAACTCCAGCTTCATCGTGCGCAAGGTGTCCGCCGGTGAAGGCGTGGAGCGGACCTTCCAGACCTATTCTCCCAGCATCGCCAGCATCGAAGTGAAGCGCCGCGGCGACGTGCGCCGCGCCAAGCTTTACTACCTGCGCGACCGTTCCGGCAAGTCGGCACGGATCAAGGAAAAACTGGCAGCCCGCACTAGCAAAACCGAAGCGTAAGCTTGGGCGAGATCCGGAAAAACGGGAGGCTATGCCTCCCGTTTTTTATTGCGCTATCATGCTCAAGATGAAATCTTTGGCGCGCATGAATTATCAGGCAAAACTGCAAACGCCCTTCGGCACACTCGGCATTTGCTGCACGGATGATGTGCTGACCGGCATCGATTTCCTCGCGCCGGACATAAAATCGCAGCCGCCACGCAGTACCCTTGCGAAAAAAGTATGTGAACAACTATCCGCGTATTTTACCGATCCCGATTTTCGTTTCGATCTTCCGCTCCAGCCTGGTGGCACCGGGCATCAAAACAAAGTATGGCAGGCGATATGTGCCATCCCGTGCGGGCAGGTGCAAACCTACGGCGACCTAGCCGCGCAGATTGCTTCCGCTCCGCGCGCGGTCGGCCAGGCCTGCGGCACCAATCCCATTCCCATCGTCATTCCCTGCCATCGCGTGGTGGGTAAGGGGGGTATGGGCGGCTTCATGCACCACAGCGGCGGTTACGTGCTGGACATCAAGCGCTGGCTGCTGGTGCACGAGGGTGTGATTTGAACGACGCCGACCTCCTCGACGAGTTCAGCGACAGTCTGTGGCTGGAGGACGGCCTGTCGCGGAACACCCTGGAAAGTTACCGGCGCGATTTGGATAAATTTGCCGTGTGGCTGGAGCAACAGGGCAGGGCCTCGATGCTGGAAGCCACGCACGCCGACATCCAGGGTTTTCTTGCGCACTTGGTCGGCGGCGAGAAGGCCAAGGCCACTTCCACTTCGCGCGCCATCTCCAGCTTGAAAAGACTCTTTCGTTACTTGCTGCGGCAGAACAAAATCAGCGCCGACCCCACGCTGCAAATCGCCACGCCCAAGCTGCCGCGCAGCCTGCCCAAGAGTCTCACCGAGCAGGATGTGGAGTTGCTGTTGAATGCACCGGATGTGCAAACGCTGCTGGGATTGCGCGACCGCACCATGCTGGAAGTGCTATATGCCACGGGTCTGCGCGTGTCGGAACTGGTCACCCTCAGCGTGGCGCAAGTGAGCCTGGATATGGGTGTGGTGCGCGTGATGGGCAAGGGCAGCAAGGAGCGGCTGGTGCCGCTGGGCGAGGAGGCGCTGGACTGGATCAAGCGCTACCTTGCCGATGGACGCTCAGCATTGCTTGCCGGGAAATTAAGCGATGCACTGTTCGTGACGCAGCGCGGGGAGGGCATGACGCGGCAGATGTTCTGGTATCTTATCAAGAAACATGCGCGCAACGGCGGGCTGAACAAATCGCTGTCGCCGCACACCCTGCGCCACGCCTTCGCCACCCATCTGCTCAATCATGGCGCTGACTTGCGCGTGGTGCAAATGTTACTGGGTCATGCGGATATTTCTACCACGCAAATCTATACCCATGTGGCGCGCGAGCGGCTGAAGCAACTGCACGCGCGGCATCACCCGCGGGGATGATCAGTACTTCTCAACAAATACGATGGAATTCGCCAAGAGCTGAATTTTTGGACCGCCATGACCAAGATCGTAAATGCCAAAATGATCGCCCTGAAGCCGGATGGCAAATTGCGGCGTGACACTATATTCTATGCCGGCACCAATGATCGGGCGGTTCATGCTGGAACTTGAATAATATGTGCCGGATTCTTTAAGTTCGGCGCGGACGAAACCTCCTTTTACATACACGGCCAGTGTGTCTCCCAGATGCAGGGTGGCAGTTGCAGTCACCGACAATCCAAGCGCCAGCAATAAGTAACCGCCTCCTGATGCAGACCCCAATTTGCCATAGCTGGCTTCGAGCGCCCATGTGGGCGTATATTGATAGCCATAGGTGGCGCGGTAGGAAAATCCTGTCTTGTCCGAGCAACCCGTTCCCACCAATGGAGCCGCTTGACAGCCATTGATGACGTTGGAATTTCCCAAGCTGAGAGAGACGTAAGCCCCTTCGTCACTGGCCATCGCTGGCGTAGCCAGCACACCGCACAACAGTGCCAATACCCAAGCTTTGTAACGGATTGCCATTATTTCTTCTCCCATTTTGCGTAGTTGTTCGGCAGGACCTCGAAGGACGGCGCATTTTGGCACTGTTCCCTGTTTTTCGCAATATTCATGGTGGTTCAGGCAAGTTTGGGATGGGCGACATTGCGCGGCCAATTGAAACCAGTTATAGTCGCATCCATGCACTTCTCACGCCACATTTCGCAATTGCGCCCCACCTGCTGGCTGCGCTGAAGCTGCGCCCGTGACATGGTGGGGCGCAGCCCTCTGGTGCGGGAACGGACGCATCGTACTTCCTCCCGCAAGCCGCCGACTTCGTCGGTAACGTGTCGGAAGTGCGCTTCGCGCGCTAAACATATCCCCACAACAGTTTTGAAGCCGGCGGCCTCCAGCAGGACAGCCGCGAGTTGAATAATTGCAATGGAGCGCCAATATGAAGACGCCAAATACCGGAACCACAGGCATGACCGATAAATTGATCATATTCGACACCACCTTGCGCGACGGCGAGCAGAGTCCCGGCGCGTCGATGACCAAGGAAGAAAAACTGCGCATCGCGCGCCAGCTGGAAAAGCTGGGCGTGGATGTGATCGAGGCGGGTTTTGCCGCCGCCAGCCCCGGCGACGCGGAGGCCATACGCAACATCGCGCAGGTCGTGGAGCATTCCACGGTGTGTTCACTGGCGCGAGCCACCGAGCGCGACGTGTGCGCGGCGGGCGAGGCGATCAAACCGGCCAAACACGGACGCATCCACACCTTCATCGCCACTTCTCCGATCCACATGGAAAAGAAGTTGCGCATGACGCCCGACCAGGTGGTCGAGAACGCGGTGAGGGCAGTGAAGCTGGCGCTGGAATATACCGACGATGTGGAATTTTCCGCCGAGGACGCGGTGCGTTCGGAGATGGATTTTCTGGTGCGCATCTTCGATGCGGTGATTAAGGCCGGGGCCAAGACGCTCAACGTGCCGGACACCGTGGGCTATTCGGTTCCCGCCTTGTGGGGCGAGCGCAT